>Ga0070733_10002525_pt1 | contig 12949 bp, 13 predicted proteins | sample Coa_R1_9_FD_66450 | JGI IMG/M metagenome (GOLD analysis project Ga0070733, IMG submission 66450) | Surface soil microbial communities from Centralia Pennsylvania, which are recovering from an underground coalmine fire - Coalmine... | ecosystem: Environmental > Terrestrial > Soil > Unclassified ... | reverse complement strand
CCCAAGCGATCGAAGCCGGGGCTAACGCCGCCAGGCTGGCCACGCCGCTAAGCGATCCACGCCGCTATTCTGGCGCAGCAGCAGTACCGGTCCACGCGGCAATGCCCGCAATGCTGCAAAGCCCGCGTAGCAACACGGCCCCGCTTTCGCGAAGCCGTGCAGAGGGGTAGAGCGTGCGGGGGCGACTTTTTAGCTACGGTAGCAGTGGAGGGTAGTAGGCCATTCCCACTGGCGTGTAGAGGCCTTTGCTAATTTGGCGGCGGGATGGCTTGATTGAGTTCGGTGGAAACTCGGTAACCACGTTGTTCCCCAAGTTACTGACGTAGAGCCAGCCCATCTTATTCACGGTCGCGGCCACCGGGCCGCTCACCCCTTCCGTGATTGTTTGGTACGGTTTACTCTTGCCGTACAGATACTCAGTCACGTTGCTTTCTTTGATATTGGCTACGTAGAGCGTGCCATTCGCGTCCACAACGATGCCGACCGGCGAGGTCACGCCGTCGGTGATGGTCCTTTTCGGCGATTTGCTGCCTGGTCGATATTCGACCACATTTCCGGGAGCAAAACTCTTAGTTCCTTCCGTGTAATGGTTCGCGACGTATATGTTCCCCGAGTGATCGATCGCGATGCCGTCAGGATAGAACAAACCTTTCGTGATGATCGTGTGCGGCTTTGACGATCCTTTCTGGTACTCTGTCACATTTTGGCCACCAATGTTGGTCACCCAGAGATTTCCGTTGGCATCGATCGCGCAGAACGCAGGCGTATTGATGCCATCCTTAATTATCTTGGATGGCTTCGACTTTCCGTCTGGGAATTCTGTAACCCAGCCCGGCCCAGCGGGCTCGTTCACAACATAAAGTGTCCCATCGCTGTCGATACAGTCGCCAAACGGGGTGCTTAAGTCATCCGAAATAACCTCTTTCGGGCGTGGGTCCTTAGCTGCCGCGTGATACATCTTAACATCGTTGTAGTCAGCCGTAGCGTTAACTACATAGAGCAGCGGAGCTGATGTTTTATAATTCGACGACGTCGCTACCGGCGCGCCAATCATCCACGACGTGCCACGACCGGCGTGCGCTGCAAGTGCCGAGGTTTGCGGCATCGCGCCCGGCGCGCCGATCGCCGGCTGCGATCCGCCGCACCCTGCAAGCATTGCCGCAGCCACGCAGCTGCTTAGCGTAATGCGGCCAAACTCTAGGTCCTTCATCTGCCTTGTTCCTCGGTCTTACGGCAATAGTGGCGGGTAGTAAGCCAGGCCCAGAGGATTGTAGAAACCCTTGGTAATCTCCCTGGAAGATGGCTTCAAGGAATGCGGCGGGAACTCAAGGATCGCCATCTCGTCGGTATGTTCGCCGTCATTCGCGACGTAAAGCCACCCTTTCTTGTCAACTATGATGTTGACTGGGTTAAGGAGGTTATCCGTTATAGTCCGGTACGGCTTACTTTGCCCGGCTCGATATTCTTCGATATCGCCTGATACAGTGCCGTTCGTCACGTAGAGCGTGTCGTGCGCGTCAACGGCGATGCCTATCGGCCACGTTACGCCGTCGGTGATCGTCGGTTGACGGTGCCTTGCTACCTGGAGGATAGACCTGAATGTTTGGCGCGCTATGCGGCTGGAGATTTCCGACGTAAAGATTGCCTGCACTATCGATGGCAATGCCGTCGGGGTATGTCAACCCCTTCGTAATCGTAACATGGGGCTTTGTCGATCCTTCTAAGTATTCCGCAACGTCATCAAGACCGATGTTCGTCACCCAAAGGTTGCCTGACGCGTCAATCGCGCAAAATGCTGGAGTATTGATACCTTTGGTGATTACTCGCAGCGGCTTGGTTTGACCAAGGATGTACTCGGAGACCCAGCCCGGGCCGCTTCCCGGTTCGTTGGCGACGTAAAGGGTGCCATTGCCGTCGATGCAAGCGCCCGCAGAGTTATTGATGTCCTTGTTTATCGTGGCAAGCGGCTTGGGGTCGTCCTTACTCGCATCGTAGATGGCCAGCGGTGTGATATCCAAATCGGGGCTGGTCACGTAGAGCAGCGGGGCGGATACTTTGTACGTCGGCGTTGCCGACGACGGCTTGACGGTTTCGCGGCTTTGGGAACTCTTCGGCGAGAGGTTCGGCGCGCCGACCGGCGGCTGCGATCCGCCGCACGCTGCCAGCATTGCCGCAGCAGCGCAGATGCCTAACACATAGCGGCTGAAAACCGAGACTCGCATCTTTCCTACCTCCTGAAGCCTGCACGCTACGATGGCGAGGAAGTTCGGTACCCCTGCCTCAGTTTCATCGCAAGAGGTGAGCTCTTAGCCGAAAAGCGACTAGGGTCCACGGCTCAGCGCCCACGGCGCCGATCGGTGGACCCAAGAAAATTCGCCAATTGTCTCTAGCGCTGGCGCATAAACCGTAAGCGCGCTTGCCTCAGTCGCCAGCGAAGCAATCGTGATACCGGGTAACCCTCGCTTTCATCGTCGCCTCGGTAGACCAAGGGTGGGAAGCACGCCCAAACTAGCGCCTCCCGAATATCGGAGTTGTGTAATCTTGCAAAGTGTTGGATGCGAAGAGCCAGGTCACGAAAGCCCTCGTAATTCAGGTCTTCTCGCGAGGCCCGGGTAGCAAGTACGTCTTGAATGGAGTAGTAGAGTGAAAGGACTTCATACCCGATATGATCGGTTATCAGTCCAAGATCGGCGGCGCCGCGGCTAACATAAAGTTCCATTTGCTCAGCCAGGCGAGCCATTTCCTCGATGAAGTTGTAGGCATCGCAATCCAATTCACGAAACTTTTTGAACCCCTTAAAACGTTCTATGCCGGTAGCTAATCGGTTCGCTCGCTCCCTGTTGACCGCAGGATCATAGTCCTTATCAATTCGGCTGCGTGCTTCCCAGTATCGGTTCTTCCCCCAAGTCTTTATAAGGCCGCCCGTTTGGAGTACACGATTGAACAGCTGATCTTGCCGCAGCTGTCGCGCCGCAACCACGACACCACCCATTAGCGCCGCTGTAAACACGGCCACGGCAAAGGTAGACCAACCATTTAAAAGCTCAGCCCAGTCTGGGCCGTTCGCAATGCTTATCGGCATTCTTTAGAAATACGTTCGAGAACGGACACCAGGTTCGCTTTCGTTCGGTCGTAAAGTTTGCGGCCTGCCCGGGCCGCGTATATGGCGGCCCGCGACACACCGTGATCTAGCACCTTCGGAACCGGCGTCGATCCCAGCATCGGAAGCCACTTCGTCTCCCACTCATCGCGCCGCGCATCGTTAAATATCGTGTAAACGTCGCTCTCGCTCGGGACGCCGCCTTTTTCAACCTCTTCCAACTTATTCGACTCCTTGCCGATAAAGACGAACCCGTCGATCGCGATGTGCCGCCGTCCGAGCAGCCCAACGGTTTGCTTTCGGCACGGCGCGCCGCTGGCGTCGGCGCATTTCGCTTCGGGATGATACTCGTATTCGCGCAGCATGTCGCCATAGCTCTTCACGCGCGCCATGGTTCGCGATCCGTGCAGCGCCGACGTGCTGATCCGATAGCGCTTGCCGTCCTTCGCGTACTGGTCGATCCAGCGCATTGCTTCCCATTTGCGCGGATCGGTCTCGTACGGCGCGATCAGATGGAAGCGCTCCGGATCGGCGCCGATCGGGTGGCCGAGCTTGCGCACGTGGCAGCTGAGGATGAAGTTGAAGGGCTTGATCTGCCGGTCGTAGGTTTTGTCTTTGTTCAAGGTTTTCAGCGGCTTCATTACGGCGGGGCTGCTGACGGTGGTCCGGCCCACGGCGACTTGCTTCGCAAAGCGCAGCGGTTTGGTCGGGAGGCCGAGCGATCGGCGCACGATCGAAAGCCACGCCTGCGCGATCCAGTTGCGATCCTCGCTCTGTGGATCGGCGGGATTGAGCAGATGACCAAGGCCGTGCTCCGAGTAGCGATCCTCTGTATTATTGATCCCCTCGCGCAGCAGCGCCGGTTCGCCGTCCCGATCGCGGAGGAAAAGCGTATATCGCTTGGCGGAAATCGCCAGGCACCATAGCTGGCGCTGGCGCCCGGTCTTCTGACCGAAGTTGTCTTCCTCGATTTTAAGTACCGACCCGGGGATGGTGGTGCGATCGTACGGGTTCAGCGCCTCGAAGCGCTTGGCGATCGCAGCGACCTGCGCCCACGACAGCGCCTTGATCGCGGGCTTCTTACGTTTGCTATGCGTGCCGCCTTCGCACTCGATCAGGCCGCCGCGCTGCGTGGCCACGATCGCCATGGAGTCGGTATCCTCCATCGCGTACGTGCCGCCGAGATTGGTGACGCACCGCTCCAGCAGCGCGAGCATCAGCCGTGCCGCCGCCGTAATCAGCGACGCCAGCGGCGGGAAACAATACTCGCCCGGCCGTTCCGGATTGCGCACCTTGCACGTAAACGGATCAGGGTCGATGCCGTAGCACGTCACCGGCACGTCCTTGAGCGCTTCTTCGCGCCGCATTTCGGCAAAGATGCCGTAGCTGGTCGCATTGGCCAAAACCTTGAGCGCTTTATCAAGCCGTTTCCGCTCTTCGTCCGACAGCGCCGGATTGGCCGCGAGACGCTTGCGCTCTTCGATCACGGTGTGAAAGAAATCTTGGACGCTAGGGTCGATCGGCACGGTCCCGCGCAGCGTGATCTTGCGCAGGCTGGGAATCGTTCCCCGGGCCTCGATCTTGAAGGCGTCCACGATCGTGGGCACCCGGCCGGTCAGCAGTACCGAGGCCGCCAGATCGGGCAGGGCATACCAGAGACCATCCTTCGGGTCGGCGCTGCTGGCATAGAGGTGATTGAGCGCGACCTGGTAGTCGTTGCTTTCCACGCTGTACGAGGCGCGCGTCGGGAGAATGTCTCCGTCCGGTATCACGCGGGCAAACGCCGGGAGTCTCGTCCAGGTCTGTGGATCGAAGAGCGTTTCCGGGCTAATCGTGCGTAGAGAATCAACCGTCTCCGAGACGCATCCGGGGACAACGGAGACTTCTTCGGCGACGAGATACCGCCAGAGACCCATCAGCGCGTTGACGGTGGGATACATCGAGAGAAAGTCTGTATAGACAACCGGAACGGGAACCTTGCGGATATGAGCGCTGGTCCGGCCCCCGAAGAAGGCAGACTCGGCATAGCCGAGATATCGCTTTTCGAATGCCTGTCGCTCCAGGACCGGCGCGATCCCCATTTTGTGCAAGTGCGCCTTCCCGAGAGACGCCGGAGAGAAGGCCTGCGTCTCTTGCAGCTCCACGTCGAAGCGGTCGTACTCTTCGAGCAGCTCGTGGGCCAGCGCCGCCGTCGCTTCTACGTCGCGCCGATTATAGTCGATATATTCCGGTATGATAACGCCGTGCCGCTCGACGGTGAGTTTCCCCTGTTCTACGCCGAAGGCTTTGCACGCCGAGTCGAGGCTGTGCCCGCGATCGGTCAGCACAAAAGCCAGGGTGCGCAGATCGAGGAAGTGGCCGCGGAACTTATACTTGTCCTCCGGCTCGCCAGTTGTAGAGCCTTCGGGGATCAGATCGACCGGATCGGCGTCGAGCGTTCCGGTAAAGCCCTTGAGCGCACGTTTACTGTCGATGTGCTTGATCGCGATACGTGGCCGGTGTTTATTGATCCGGCGTCGGCCGGTCCCATCGTCCCAATCCCAGAGCGCCAGGGAGAAACCGCCGGCAAAACGCTTGTCCTTGGCATTCCCGAAATCGACCGCCAACCGAGACAGGTCAAAAGGCAGATTGAAGCCCACGATCAGGCCGCGTCCATCGAAACCAGCGGCGTAGAGTTTCTCCAGGAACTCACGGCGAGAAAGCAGCCGAAGTTCCGGCACGCCGTAGCGCCGATCGGTCGCAGCGCCGTGCATTTTGACATACGCTTCGAGTTTTGCGCGATCGGCCCGTGGCAGATCGTCACCGAAAAACAGCCCTTCTTCGAGGCAAATGCCACGCTCGAAATAGCGATAACTACCAAAAGTTAACGTTTGCATTGTGTCCGTTTTGCATTCATCATCAAGAACGAACATTTGGTGCGGGCGGCGCCAAAAGCGCAGTTTTCCCTGTTTGCGCTCGTCTTCGTCGCTGGGCGGCTCCGGGTAGACCCGGATCGCCAGCTTGAGCGGATCGGGCGTTATGCCGGTTGCCATCCGTCGAAATCGGTGCCTTTCCACCACAGCGTGCCGCCATGATCGCGCAGCCAGGCATCGAGCTTGCGAAGGAAATCTGCGATATAGCGCATGCCGTTGACGATCAGCAGTTCAACGAAATCGGCCGCCCCGTTCAAGAACCCTGCCGCGGCCAGCAGCGGGCTTCCGTCCACGTTTGATCCGACACCGGGCGGCCATTCGTACTGGGCATCGCTGAGCTTACGATGGTCCGTTATCGGCACTTCAACCTCGATCGGCGAGTTGGCTTCACCCGCGATATGGTGGCTTTCCGTGGGTTTCTTACCCCTCTTGATCGCGTAGCATTTCAGGCATCGTTTCGGGCGGCTGCGGCGGACCAGCATTTCGGCGCGGTCATCGCCGCAGTCCACGCACGCGGCGCCTACGCCGACGCTGCGCTCCCGTTTGGCTTGGCGGACACCCGCCTTAATCGGGTCGTTCGATCGGCGCGCCATCAGCTGGCCTTCGCGTAGAGCGATTGGAAGGACAGCACGCCCGCGGAACCCAGGCGCTCCAGTTCGTCCAGATCGGTCAGCAGCGGCACGGCGTTGCCTTGGGCGTCGATGATCGACTGGCCGCGGAAACGCGCAAGGCCGCCGTCGTCGCCGGTCTCCAGGTACTGGGTCACCGCGTTCCAGTACTCCGCGACGAGCGTGGCTGCGCGCGAGTCCAGAGTGGCGATTTCCGCCAGCCCACCGGGGGTCGGCAGCACCAGCACCCGCAGCAGCCGGTCGGACGCGCGGGCGGCGTACGTGCCGCGGGAAGTCTTCCGCAGTCCCGCCTTGGCATGGCGCAGCACCGTCGAAGGGGAGATGCCCTGTTCGCGGGAGGCCTGGCGCAGCGAGACCTTCTTCGTGCGCATCTCCGAGACGACGTGCGCCACCTTTCTGAGCGTTGCTTGGTGCCGTTGCGGCTGCGCAAAGTATTGCGCGGCGCTGCGCGCTTTCTTGCGGCGCTTGCCTTGACCGGGCTTCGGCTTTATTTTACGCTTTGCCATGGTTAGTCAATCCTTAAGGGCCAGGCGAGTGCTATTCGCCCGGCCCTCCGTCGTCGGTGATGCTACGGAGCTTTGGCCTCCGCAACGGTTTCGAAGTAGTAGGCCTTGCCGTGTTTGACGAGTCGCACGTTACGGATCGGCCCGTGCTTTGCGATGTGCTCTGCAGCCGTTCGCATTTCCGCATCGCGCTTATCATTGGACTGCAAGGTGATAATCTCGGTCGTATCGCCATCGTCCGGTGTTACGGTGACCGCCCATCTCGGAGCGCCGTCAAATCCGGCGTCTTCCTGGTATTCGATCGCCGTAATCGCGAAGATGACGTGCTTTGCGAGATAATCGTCCTTGACCGCGTACTTCGAGGCGCTGGAGAACGAGAATGCCGTAGCATCCTTGGTTGATGGTGCGCGCGGGCCGCGCGCGGGCTGTGCTTTCACTTATTTTCCTCCTGCGTGAAAATCGTTCGAGCTTTACTGACTTGTAAGATGAAATGGGCATCGGCTTCGATCATCGTGAGTAGTTTTGCAGCGCGATCATCGCCCATGGCGGCGAAGCACGCGCGCGTAATGACGGCCGGATTCTCCGACCAAACATTGAGGGTGGAATCGTCTAAGTAGGGGTCGTGTAACGCCTCACCGAGGCGCTGTATGTAGCCAGCGACGGCCTTTTGCGCCGTGCTGGCCTTCTTGCCGAAGCGGATCGGATCGAGCGGACCAACGTCGCCGCGCAGTTCGCCCGGCTTGCGATCCGGGATATGAACCGGCCTTCGTCGTTCTTCGCGCAGCGCGCCGACCGTCTCATGGTGCAGCCCGCTTCGTCTCCCAATCTCTCGATCGGGAAGCTCGGCATGATCGCGCAGCATCGCCGCGGCGTAGGCTTTGCGATCGCGCAGCGCCAGGGGACGCCCGTGTTTGGCATTCAGCCGAAACGCAATGTCGAAGAGGTCGGTGTCGCCGGCGGGATCGAAGATCGTCGCCGTCAGTTCGCCCAGGCCGAGCAGCCGCGCCGCTTCGTGGCGGTGGAAGCCATCAATAAGGAAGAGCGAGCCGTTGCGACGTGCTAGGACGATCGGGGGCCAGTTCTCGGGTGCCTCGATCAGCGCGTCAACGTGTTCGTCGCTGATGCCGTCGCAACGCGGCTGAAGCGAATCGTCAACGACGATCTGGCCGATCGGAACTAAGACGGGAGCCGTCATCGCGCCGCCCCGACGCGCTCTTGAACCAGGTCGAAGAGCGAGTTGGTCTCGGTTCCGAAGGCTAGCCGGAGGCGGTCTAGCTGGGCGGCTGTTGGCCGGAGCCGCCCACTTTCCAGCAGCGCTAGGGTCGAAAGACCCAGCCCGAGCTGTGCGGCCGCCTCCGCCTGGGTTAAACGATGCTGAAGGCGCCAGAGCTTGATACGAAGCATGAGTACACCCTTTCCGCCGTCTCGCGGGTACTTCTAAAAGGACCCTCGATCGGCTTACATAATAATATAATTATGGCATCACGCACGTCCAGCACAAGTCAGCGTCACGGGCAGTTGAAAACTAGCGCCGAGAAACAGGTTCTGATCGACGCCGCAGCCATCTACGGGTTCGAGGTGACGCCCAAGCAGATCGACCGCTGGCGCTCCGACAGGCTACTGCCACCCCCGGCAAGGGCCGGTGGGGGACGGGGACGCGGCGTGCGGCGTCCAGCACCGGAAGGCAGCGCGCAGCAACTGATGCGCTTGCGCTACTTCCTCAGCGAAGATCGCTCGCTCCATCGTGCCGCATTTCGTCTCTGGATTGAAGGCTACGCCGTACCCTTGGAGCGCGTACGAAAGGCGTTACGACGCCTCGTGATCGATCCGATCCGTTTGGTCGAAATGTCGCCGGAGAAGTTGTCCGGCGCCATTGAGACCTACGCCGAAAGTGTGCGTGCGCGAAAGAATACACCCGCACGCATTAAGAAAATGGCCGATGAAGGTCGGCTGTCAGCGCTTTTTGAGGGCATACTGTCGATGGGATTGGGGCGCGCGATCGACTCCAAAACGGAGACTACCTTTGGAGCGAATTTTGAGGAGTATGCCGCGCTTGACCGGGCTCGCACCGATCACTGGGAAGGTCAATCACCGTGGCTTACCGGCGATACAGGTCCACAGGTAAAGCTAGTGGCGAAGATGCTGCCAACCCTTCGGCCAGGTCTTGCCGACGATGCAACGGACGAGGAGTTTGAGAAGGCTCGCACTGCCTTTCGCAGTTGGGAGAAGATGCGTCGCTGCGCGGAACTGCTTCAGAAACTACATGGCCCCAACGTGTTCGGTTTCAGCATGCTTACGAGCCCGCCGACTGGCTTAAGTTTGGGCATGACTGATCCGACGGTCTTCATTGGCCTACTCGCATTTCATCGGGCTGCGCCTTCGCTTATCGACAACATGATTAGCATTGGAGCGGCGCTCGACACTGCGCTGGATGGCCTGCGTCAACGAGTCGAAAACGCCACGAAGAAAACCACTGAAACCTAAAGAGGCCCCCGGCCGCGCTAACGGCCGGAGGCATCGCACCGGAGGAGTAATCTCCAGATGCAACAGCAGAGTACATCGCTCTATCCCCCGCTGCAAGTCCGCGCGGGCGTCCTGGTCGTAGACGGCTACGGCATTGCGCTGCAGGTCCAGAACCGCGGCAAGCTGCGCGTCGAGGATGGGATCGGCGGGCAGCGCCGCTCGATCGTACTGGATCGCGCGGGCTGCGGGCTCGAACGCCTGGTGCTGATCGGCCACGCTGGCTACGTGACGCTAGAGGGGCTCGCGTGGCTGCGCGCGATCGGTGCCGCGCTGGTGCAGATCGGCCGCGATGGCGAGGTGCTCGCACACTCGGTGCCGTTCGGTTACGACGGCCATCCGATCCGCCGCGCGCAGGCGCTCGCGGTCACGAACGGCTTGGACCTCGCGATCGCGCGCGAGCTGATCGCGGCCAAGCTCGACGGTCAGCGCCGAATTCTCGTACGGCTTGGCGCCGATCTGCGCGAGTTCGACAAGCTGCGAGCCTCGCTCGCCTCGGCCGATTCGATCGAGCGCGTGCGCGTGATCGAAGCCAATGCCGCGGCGCTGTATTTCCCGGCCTGGCGCGACGTGCGGATTCGCTTCCGCGAGCGCGACCTCGCACGAATACCAGCAAGATGGCTTCGCTGCGACTCGCGCGCCTCAGTGCTGACCGGCGCACCTCGCGCCGCAACGTCACCGATCAACAGTTTGAGAAACTATCTCTTTGCGTGCCTGGAGTCCGAAGCGCGCCTCGCGCTGCTCGCACAGGGCTGCGACCCCACGATGGGCGTCTTGCACGCCGATCAGCGCAACCGCGATTCTCTCGCGCTCGATGCCATGGAGCCGGTGCGCGCGGACGTGGACGCGTTTCTGCTCGACCTGTTGGAGGATCGCGAGTTTACCGCACGCGACTTTGCTGAGCTTCCGAACGGCATTTGCCGGATCGCCGCTCCGCTAACACACGAACTCGCACTCACGCTGCCGCATTGGCGCGAATGCCTGCGGCCGATCGCGGCGCGGCTCGCACAAACGTTCCGCGAGGCCCTCGCCAAAAACGGCGGCTCGCTGCGAAAGCCGCGAATTGCCGCAGGGTTTGATCCGTCGCCGCTATGTGCTACGCCTCGCAAGGCCTCGCAGCCGCGCCCGTATGCAACGCGGGCGTGGCGTACGCCGACCGTAGAAGCGCGCCCATCCAATCCGACCGCCTGCGCGATCTGCAGCGAGCCGGTCCTCAAGCGCAGGCGCCGCCATTGCGAGGCATGCATGCCAAAGGCGCGGCGCCAGCACGGCCTTCGCGCGATCGAAGCTGCTCGCAAGGCGCTCGCAGCGCAGGCGGCCGCTGGCAATGATCCGCGCCGCAGCGCTGCCGTGAATAAAGCGCGAGGCCAGGCGATCGGCGAGGCGCATCAGCGCAATCGCCGCTGGACGCGCGAGCATCCCAGCCAGCACGACGAAGCTTGGTTCAAGCGCGAGATCGCGCCGAGGCTCGACGGCTTCTCGCTCAAGGAGATCGCAGCAGCGACGGGCTTATCGCTCGCGGCGTGCTCGCGCATGCGGGCGGGTGCGAGAGTGCCGCATCCGAGGCATTGGGAGGCCTTGCGAGAGCTCACGCACTCGCAAACGCTCGCTTCGCTGGGATAGCGCCGTGGCGGGGCGAACGTACTCAGCCGCCGATCCGTTTAGGCTTCAGGAGGCAGGGAGTGCAGATTTTGGTTTTTGCCCGCTACGCATTAAGTTGCGTGGCCATTGCATTGCTGGCGGCCTGCGGCGGATCGCAGCCGCCGATAAGTACGCCCAACGTCTTGCAGAACAGTTCGCAGAGCCGCGAAATCGTGAAGCCACGGTTGGCAGTGCCGACGTACAAAGTGTCGGGCCCGTTGATCTTCGTGGCTAACACCGACCTGACTCTCACGCCAATGGGCATCTATCCCGCGAACACGAACAACCCCAAGCCGATCGCGACGATAAGCAAGGAAATCAACAACCCCATAGGGGCTTGCATTGACGGCGCTGGCACACTTTACGTTCCCAATTACCCGAACAGCGGTACGGGTTGGATTTCGGAATACGCTCTCGGACGGACCAAACCCGTGCGAGTGATCACCAAAGGCATCGATTATCCGGCGTATTGCGCGATCGATGCATCGGGCAATCTCTGGGTGACAAACATCGGTGGCGTCGATGTCGTGGAATACCTGGAAGGCTCGACAAAACCCCATGCGACGATCACAAAGGGTCTGACATACCCGATTGGCATCGCCATCGACCATAAGGGCAATCTGTACGTCTCGAATTACCGACCCTACAGTGGACAGAACATCCAGGTGTATGCTCCGGGCAGCAAGTCACCGTCAAGGACGATTACCGACGGCGTGTCGTTTCCGGAAGGAATCGCGATTGACGCACACGATTCGCTCTACGTCACGACTTCCGCTCCTCAAGGCCAGATCGAAGAGTATAGGTCTGGGCAGAGTAAGCCCTTCCGCACACTGACAGATAAACTCTCTTACCCGGAAGGTATCGTGGTCGGCAGGAACGGTTGGCTTTACGTTGCTAATGCGGGGCAATATTCGGATGAAACGGCAATCCTTGAGTTTCCACCGCATTCTTTGAAACCTTCCGGTAGGGAAATTACAAAGGCGCTCTTCCATCCCCACGGAGTGGCTTATTACCCGCCGCTATTGCCGTAAGATCGAGGAACAAAGCAGATGGAGAACTTAGAGTTCGGCCGCAACGCGCTTAGCGCTTGCGTAGCCGTGGCGATGCTCTCGGCGTGTGGCGGATCGCAGCCGCCGATCGGCGCGACGGGCGCGATGCCGCAGAGCGTGACGGAGTCGGCGAACAATGCGCATTCGGGGCCGCTACTTTACGTCAGCAACGACGGAGAAGCCCATAACGTGACGGTGTACCGGGCTGACGCTAAAGACCCCAGCCCGATAGAGACCATTTCCAGTGGCCTCGACTTTCCAGTCGGCATGTGCCTGGATGGCCGAGGAACGCTCTACGTCGTCGACGACGATGGTTGGGTTGCAGAATATCCCGCTGGCAAAACGAAACCGTCCAAGATGATAACCAAGGGGATCGATACCCCGGCGTTCTGTGCCATTGATAGCAAGGGGAACCTTTGGGTGACGAACATCTACGGCCCAAACGTCACGGAGTATTTGCCAGGCTCGACGAAGCCCCTCTGTTTCAGTATCGCGTGAGACCACCAGACCGGACTTAATTACTGAGGGCGTGAAAGGTCTCACGCATGCAATCCAAACCCACGGCTCCCGATCCCGAGGTCTCTGCCAAGGCAAC
>Ga0070733_10002524_pt1 | contig 12950 bp, 16 predicted proteins | sample Coa_R1_9_FD_66450 | JGI IMG/M metagenome (GOLD analysis project Ga0070733, IMG submission 66450) | Surface soil microbial communities from Centralia Pennsylvania, which are recovering from an underground coalmine fire - Coalmine... | ecosystem: Environmental > Terrestrial > Soil > Unclassified ... | reverse complement strand
GCGTGCGCACGACGCGAAGCGGGGCCTGCTGTCGCGGCGGCAGGAGGCTTTGCGGCTCGCGGGCGCGGGGCCGGCGGCCCATCACAAGCGCAACGGTGCCGGCCACGGCGAGCGTGAAGAAGGCGATCAGCGCAAGCATTACGACCAACGATTGCCCTAGCGACATCGCATCCCTTCCGCGGCGCACCTGGTCGCCGCCGGATCGACGATCGCGGCTCGCGCGCGACGCCGGTCGGCGTTCGGGCGCGAGAGCGCGTGCGTGCTTCAATCGTGTGGCTACCCGCCGCGGCGGCGGGGAAACGCTCAGCTGCCGCCCTGCGCCGCCGTCGTCGGCTCGAGTCCGTCGGGTGGCGACAGGTCGCCTGTGGTTCCTGTCGTTCCCGTCGCTCCCGTGGCGATCGCGTTCAGGAGCTGCTGCGGCGGATTTGGCGTGTAGTAGGGCTGCGGGAACGCCGGATCCTCCGGTGAGACGCCGCGGTTGAAGGGTTTCAACGCGTTCGCCGCGTCCATTGCGCGGCGCGGTGTGTCGGCGATGATGTCGACGTCCATCTTGTCGGTATAGATCTCGATGTCGGTACCGCCGTGGTAGACGACGGCGGGCACCCCGTGCAGCGTGATCCAGCGCTGCGGCCCGAACGAGGCGTCGGAGTGGGGCGAGTAGATGTTGGTGGTGATCTTCAGCGGCAGCCGGCAGCCGTTGTCGTGGAGCGCTCCACGGCTTCCGCAGTTGCCGTAGAACATCTGGAAGCCGACCGCCGAGTAGAAGTCGGTCGGCGTCGTGGCCTGCGTGAGCGGCGCTCCGTCGACGTCGCGTCCAGCCCACCAGACCGTGTAGGACTTGTAGGCGCGGGCGAGGTCGAGCGATGTCGTGGAGATCGGCGGCACCTGGTGAGTGCTGCAGGCGGCCGCCAGCATCGCCGCGGCCGCGACGAGGAGAACCGCCGCTGATCGAGCAGGCCGGCGCACCGCTCTGATTATCGCGCCGGGGCGGCGCGGGCTCGACTGGCGCGCCGCCATCCACGGCGGCTAGTCCGCCGGCGGCCAGATCCCGTGGCGGCCGGGGGAGAGGATCCCGTTCGGGTCGACGGCGCCTTTGATCGTCTCGCAGAAGCGCCTGTAGGCGTGGTCGCCGAAGCTGTACTGCTCGGCGGCGAGGTCCATGAAATCGAGGTGGGCGCGATACTCGCCGTAGCCGTGCTTGGCCGCCTCGGTGACCAGCAACCGGCAAGCGTCGTAGGCCTGTCGGGTCTGCGCCTCGTTCTTGGTGTCGAACATCACCATCGTGACGTGGACCATCGCGCGAGGGTTGATGATCAGGATCGCCGCCTGATAGTCGAGGTTCGCCTTGGTCTCGACGAGCCCGCGCAGAAGGTCGCGCAGCGCGAGCGCGTCCGCGCCCGTCAGCGGCGCGACCGGCGAGAAGCCGATGTGGCCGCCCTCCTCGCCGCCATACCAGGCGACCATGCGATTGATCTCGAGGTTGGGAACGCCGGCCTGGACGAGCTCGGCCGGCTGGGTCAGCTCCGCGACGCGCTCCGGGTCCTGCTTGGTCCCGCGGACCTCGACGCCCGGAATCCGCTCGAACGCCGCCTTCAGCTTCGCGAAGCGGTGGTCGACGACCGGCTCGTCGCCGTAAAGCGCGAGTCGCATGATCCAGCGGCCGAGCTCGAGCTCGGCCGCGATCTCGTCGATGCGCGAATCGGGGATCGGACCGTCGCCGTCGTACCAGTCTGAGCGGGCGCTGACCATCGCCGCCATGTCGAGGGTGTTGATGATCTGGGGCACGCCCTCGATCGTGCGATCGAGCATCAGCGCGCGGAAGGTGTCCACGAGCGGGCCGAGATCATCATCGCGCCAGGCGCGGATCCAGATCGGCATGTAGCACGCCGGCTGCGGCATCAGCCACAGGCCCATCTTCGTGACGATGCCGTAGTTGGACTGGATGAACAGCGGATCGAGCACCGGCCCGAGACCACGCTTGTAGATGTGCCAGGAGCGGTTGCCTGGCATCGCGCCCATTCCGGTCCGCATGACCTCGCCACTGGCCAGCACGACCTCGAACCCGCACGGCGCGGTGAAGTCGGTTCCGTAGGGCAGGTAGGTGACGCCGTTGTCGAGCGAGTTGCCGATCACGCTGCCCCAGCCAAGATCGGCGCACGACAGCCATAGCCTGCTCCCGCGCGCACGCAGTTCCTCGTAGAGGTCAAACCAGCGCACCCCGGGCTCGACCTCCGCGTAGCCGAGGTCCTCGTTGATCTCAAGGACACGGTTCATCTCGCGCAGCGACACGATCACCGACCCCTTGACCCGGGGCGCGGCGCCGCCGTAGCCGTTGTTGCGGCCCTGGCCGACCGTCCACAGCGGCAGCCGGTGGCGGTTGGCGATCGCGACGACGGCCTGAATCTCCTCTACGGAGTGCGGTGTCACGACGGCTGAGGCGCGGTAGTCATCCCACGCCGGGGGCTGGAACGGGTCGCGATAGGCGGCGAGTGTGTCCTCGTCGAGGAGAACGTTGCCGGCACCGAGCGCCTGCGCCAGGTCGCGCAGCGCCGGCTCGAGTGTTTCGCCGGGCGGGATCCGGGTCGTTGCCATGGCGCCATCTTAGGGGCGTGCCGCGCGCCCTTCCTACTCCGTTGGCGCTCGGCCCGGCACTGGAGCGGACACCCGGCGCGCGCCGGCGGCGGGGAATGTCTAAGTTGCCCGGCGATGAGCGGCGCGGACCTTGTCGAGGCGGCTATCGCGATGCGGCCGCGGCTCCTCGAGGAGCAGGCTGACACCGAGGCCCGCGCCTACTACTCCGAGGAGACCCACCGCGCCTTCGCGGAGGCGGGCTTCTACCGGATGCTCGTGCCGTCTCGCTACGGCGGCCTCGAGGTCGACCTGCCGACCTACTACCGCGTCGTCGTCGAGATCTCGCGCGCTTGTCCGTCGACGGGGTGGATGCTCGCGCTCGGCTCCGCCCATGCGCTCCAAGCCGCCTCCTATTGGGGGGAACAGGCGCAAGACGAGCTGTTTGGCGTCGAGCAGTTCATCGCCTGCGCGAGCTTCGGTTTCGAGGACGCGCGCGCCACGGCGGTCGACGGCGGCTACCGCGTGTCCGGGACCTGGCACTTCTGCTCAGGCGTACCCTACGCAACGCATCACATGGGGCTCGCGCCGGTCGGCGAAGACGAGGAGCCGATCGTCGTCGTTATCCCTCGCAAGAGCTTTCGGATGCTCGAGAACTGGGGCGATCTGATCGGGCTCAAGGGCAGCGGATCGCACAGCGTGGTGGTCGATGAAGCCTTCGTTCCATCCCGCCACGCGATCACGCTGAGCGAGTGGCTGGCGATCGGCGTCACGAGCACGCCGGGCTATCGGCTGCACGGCAACCCCCTCTACGCGGGCTCCTTCATGGCCGTCGCGCTCGGAGAGCTCAACTCCGTTCAGGTCGGGAACGCGCGGGGGGCGATCGACGAGTACGAGCGGCTGATGCGCCGCCCGACGCGACGCGTTGCCGGTGCCCCCGGAGAGGAGCGGGCGCAGGACCCCAACTACCAGCGCTTGCTTGGCCTGGCGCTGTCCTACACCGACGCCGCCCATTCAATCCTGATTCGCTGTGGCGAGCTGTTTCATGACTACGCGCGCGAGGCGATGGAGGGCGGCAGGACGTTCGACGCGGAGCGCACGTTCCGCATCTACGGCCAGCTGATGACAGCGCACAAGCTGTGCTGGGAGGCGGGCGACATGGTCTTTCGCGCCGGCAGCAGCTCCGGAGCTCGCGACGGCGCGCGGCTGCAGCGCTACTGGCGCGACCTGTGCGCGTTTCGCACCAACGGCGTCCACCAGCACGACTTCCAGGCCTCGGCGATCGCGCAGGCGCACCTCGGCTTCCCCGTGGGCTTCTTCGACCAATGAAGAAGATCCTGGGCGATCCCGAGACGCTCGTCGATCAGTCGCTCGCCGGCTTCGCCCGCGCGCACGCCGTCCACGTTCGGGCTGACACAGCCAACCGGCTCTGCGTTCGCCGCGAAGCCCCGGTCGCCGGCAAGGTGGCACTCATCTCAGGCGGCGGGTCGGGGCACGAGCCGCTTCACGCCGGATTCGTGGGGGCCGGGATGCTCGACGCCGCCGTCCTCGGCGACGTATTCGCCTCCCCGACCACCGATCAGGTGATCGCGGCGATCAACGCCACAGACTCGGGCGCCGGCGTGCTGCTCATCATCAAGAACTACACCGGCGACGTGATCAACTTCCGCTCGGCGGCTGGCGAGGCAGGCGAGGAGGGCCACGAGGTGCAGTTCGTCGTCGTCGACGACGACGTCGCAACGCGTGGTGGAGCGGGAACTGGCGGTCGCGGAACCGCCGCGACGGTGTTTGTCGAGAAAATCGCCGGCGCCATCGCCGAGCGCGGCGCGCCGCTTGCCGAGGTGGCTGCGGTCGCCCGTGCCGTGGTCGAACGCTCGCGCAGCATCGGGATCGCCCTCGAGGCGTGCACGACGCCGATGGCGGGCCGCCCGACGTTCGAGCTCGGGCCCGACGAAATCGAGTTCGGCGTCGGTATTCACGGCGAGGCCGGCATCGAGCGGCGCCCTCACGGCGATGTCTCGGCGCTCGCCGAACAGATGCTGACGACGCTGCTCGAGGGCGAGCCGCTTGCTTCCGGACCGGTGATTGTGCTCGTCAATGGTTTCGGCGCCACGCCGGCGATCGAGCTCTACCTGCTCTTTGACGAGGTCGCGCGGCTGCTTGAGGCGCGCGGGTTCGAGATTGCGAGAAGCCTCGTCGGCGACTTCGTCACGAGCCTCGACATGGCCGGGGCCTCGATCACGCTGCTCGCGCTCGACGAGGAGCTGCTCGAGCTCTGGGACGCACCGGTCGCGACCGCGACGCTCAACTGGTGATGAGCGGCGCCGCGGCCATCGACGGCCGCTCGATCGCCGCCTGGCTCGCGCAGGCAAGCCGCTCGCTTCACGACCAGCGCGAGTCGCTCACCGAGCTCGACCGCGTCCGCGGCGACGCCGATCACGGCGCCAATGTCGACAAGGGCTTTGAGGCGGCGGCGGCAGCAGCCGCGAGTCAGGCGGCTGATCCGCCGAGCGAGGTCCTGCTCGCGGCCTCCGCGGCGCTCGGGGCGCGGATGGGGGGGACGAGCGGGCCGCTGTGGCGCGCGGCACTGCGGCGGATGGCGCGCTCGCTCGGCGATGCGCCAGCTGTCGAGTGGCCCGACTTTGCGGCGGCGCTCCTCGCCGGCGTGGAGGCGATGGCCGACCTGGGGGACGCGCGCGAGGGCGACAACACGATGATCGACGTGCTCCTGCCGGCCGGACGTGAGCTCGCCGGCTCGCTTGAAGCGGGCGGCGACCCAGCCGAGGCGGTCGAGCGCGCGACGGCGGCCGCGCGCGAGCACGCGCAGGAGAGCGCCGAGCGTCCGGCGCTGAAGGGCCGCGCCGCGTATCTGGGCGAGCGCGTGGTCGGAACGGTCGACCCCGGCTGCGCCTCGGCGGCGATCATCGTGAGCGCGTTGGCCGCCGCCGCGGCGGGCGTAACGGGCTGAGCGCGGCTGTTACTCGTCGGCCGTGTCGGCGAACGAGCCGTAGCGGCCGCGGAAGAACACCAATGGAGCGTTTGCGCCTTCGCGCGTTCCGAGCTCGTCGACGGCGCCGACGACGATCAGGTGGTCGCCGCCCTCGTGGATCGCGTCGATCGTGCACTCGATCCAGGCGACCGCGTCGTCGAGGGCGGGGCCGGACGGGCGCGGGTGCCACGCGACGCCCGCGAAGCGGTCGACTCCCTTGGCTGAGAAGCGCCGCGAGGCCTCCTCGTGATGGGCGCCGAAGATGTTCACGCAGAAGCGCGCGCTGTCTCTGATCGCCGGCCAAGTCGTTGAGCTCCTGGCCGGGCAGAAGAGGATCAGCGGCGGCTCGAGCGACACAGAGGTCACGGAGTTTGCCGACATCGCGACCGGGCCGTCCGCGGCGTTCGCGGTGATCACCGTGACGCCTGTCGGGAGGTGGCCGAGCACCTCGCGGTAGCGCGCGGCGTCGAACGGGAGTTGCCCGGCTTGAATGGCTATCTCGCGACCGTGAGAATCACGATGCCACCGCTGGCTGGGAACGCCGACCCAGCGGCCGGGCGCTGGGAGATGACGCGTGCGAGACCGGCGCCGCTGCCGCGCACATCGTGGGTCACGAGTCCGAGCAGCGGCGGGGGCCCGGCCGAGAGCATCAGGCGGGCGTCGCGAGGCGAGAGGCCGACGAGACTTGGCATCCGGCGAGGCTCAATCGTCGTCAGCGCGAGCGCACCGCCACGAATCGTCAGACCCTCGACGTGGCGTCCGCCGAGGGGGTGTGAGAGCGGAACCGTGATCGCTTGCCTGATTAGGACCGCCGGGCAGGCGACGTCTGGCGGCAGCGTGTTCACCTGCGCCGTCAGCGTCACGTCGACGCTCGTGTTGGTCTCGGTGACAGTGGGTGTGACCGCAGAGATCCCGCAGCCGACGACGTGTGCGTTGTCGTAGACGACGTCGAGGGAGCGCTGGCCGGCGCCGACGCCGGTGAGCGTGCCGGTGACCTGCTCGGTCATCGTCGCCGACGTCGCGCCTACGGCCACGGTGGCGGACAGCGCGAGAACGAGCGCGGCGCCGCTCGCCAGCAGGGTGATCAGCCTCCTTGCGGGCACCCACCCATCGTAGATCAGGGCGACGGACCCTGGGCGAGCTTGGCTGGAATCGTGGGATATTTGACCTTGGCGCCAAGCCGCTTTCGCGCGAAGATCTGCGCATGGCAAGCATCCGCCGGATACTGGTTTTGGCCGTCGAGGACGCTCAGGGCCTCGACGTGCTCGGCCCGGTCGAGGTTTTCGCCGAGGCGGCTCTCGAGGTCCCGGGCGCCTACCGCGTCGAGGTCATCGCGCCGGGCGACAACGACACGATCACGATGAGCAACGGCGTGCGTCTCGGCGTCGCGCCGCTGCCGATGCCGCCGCCGCGGCATGACACCCTCGTTGTCGCGGGCGGGAGTGGCGCCCGCGCGGCGGTCGCTGACGACGCCCTTCTCGACTGGATCCGCCAGGCGGCGGGGCGGGGGCGCCGCACGGCCTCGGTGTGCACGGGCGCCTACCTGCTGGCGGCCGCCGGTTTGCTCTACGGGCGCCGGGCGACGACGCACTGGGCGTTCTGCGACGACCTCGCAGAGCGCTACCCAAGCGTCCGCGTTGAGAACGACCCGGTCTTCGTCCACGACGATCGCGTCTGGACGTCGGCGGGCGTCACGGCCGGCATCGATCTCTCTCTGTCGCTCGTCGAGGCCGACCTCGGGCCGCGTGTCGCGCTCGCCGTTGCACGCCGGCTCGTGGTCTTCTTCAAGCGGCCCGGCGGACAGTCGCAGTTCAGCGGTGCGCTCGCGGCACAGCACGCCTCACGGCCCGAGTTGCGCGAGCTCCAAGCCTGGATCGCTGGAAACCTCGAGGCCGAGCTCAGCGTCCGCGCGCTCGCCGAGCGCGCCTTGATGAGCGAGCGGTCGTTCGCGCGCGCCTTTCACCGCGAGGTCGGCCAGACACCCGCTGCCTACGTCGAGGCCCTTCGGATCGAGCGCGCACGCGACCTCCTCGAAGACGGCGCGCCGTCACTGGAAGCGGTCGCGAAGGCGTCCGGCTTTGCGAGTCCCGAGGTGCTGCGCCGGGCCTTTCACCGTCGCCTCGGCGTTTCGCCCGCCGACTATCGCGAGCGCTTCAGGCTCAGCGTCTAGGCCGAAGCGCGCGGTGCATATGCACTGCCTGGGTACGATTTGAGCGTCCTGCGTCAGCGAGAGGAGACGACGAAATGGCAGCAACCGTGACGGAGGCGGTCCCCGACGTGCTACGCGGCGGGTCGCGACAGATGCTGATCGGCGCCGATTGGGTCGACGCGGCATCCGGCGAGACGTTCGACACGCTCAATCCCGCTACCGAGGAAGTGCTATCCAAGGTGCCCTTCGGTGGGGCCGAGGACGTCGATCGCGCGGTACGCGCCGCACGCGCCGCGTTCGCCGACGGTTCGCCGTGGCGCCAGATGTCGCCGAGCGAGCGCGGTCGGATCCTGCATCGAATCGGCGATTTGATCTACGAGCACGGCGAGGAGCTCGCGACGCTCGACTCGCTCGACAACGGCAAGCCGGTGGCGATGGCGCGGATCATCGACGTGCCGGCGTCGGCCGACATGTTCCACTACATGGCCGGCTGGCCGACGAAGATCGAAGGCAACACGATCCCGTGGTCCAACCAACCGCCTGATCGTCTGCTGGCATTCACCCTGCGCGAGCCGGTCGGCGTCGTCGCGCAGATCATTCCCTGGAACTTCCCGCTGATCATGGCCGCGACCAAGCTCGCCCCGGCGCTCGCGTGCGGCTGCACCGTCATCCTCAAGCCGGCCGAGCAGACGCCGCTTTCGGCCCTGCGGCTTGGCGAGTTGTGCCTCGAGGCGGGCATCCCCGAGGGCGTCGTGAACATCGTGACCGGCGACGGAACGGCGGGCGCGGCTCTCGCTGCGCACCCGGATGTCGACAAGGTTGCCTTCACGGGTTCGACCGAGGTCGGCCGACTGATCGTCAAGGCGGCTGCGGGCAACCTCAAGAAGGTCACGCTCGAGCTGGGAGGCAAGTCGCCGAACATCGTGTTCGCCGACGCCGACCTCGAGCGGGCCATTCCAGGCTCGGCGACGGCGATCTTCTTCAACGCCGGCGAGGTCTGTGCGGCGGGCTCGCGGCTCTATGTCGAGCAGCCGATCTTCGACGAGTTCGTCTCCGGGCTGGCTGCGGAGGCGAAGAAGATCAAGCTCGGTAGCGGCCTCGACGCCGACACGACGATGGGGCCGCTGGTCTCGAGCGAACAACTCGAGCGTGTCACTGGATACATCGAGTCAGGCATCAGCGATGGTGCGAACGTCGCCATCGGTGGCGGTCGCGTGGGCGAGAAGGGCTACTTCGTCGAGCCCACGATCCTGACCGCGACGAGCCCGTCGATGAAAGTCGAGAGCGAGGAGATCTTCGGCCCCGTGGTCGCGGCGATCCCGTTCAGCGATCCGGCGGAACTCGCGTCCAACGCCAACGGAACCACCTACGGGCTCGCTGCCGGCGTCTTTACCAACGACGTACGCAAGGCCTATACGACCGCGCGGCGGCTGCGGGCCGGAACGGTCTGGATCAACACCTGGCACATGCTGAACTCGGCCGTGCCGTTCGGCGGCTACAAGCAGTCGGGCTGGGGCCGCGAGATGGGACACGACGCGCTCGAGGGCTACCTCGAGACGAAGTCCGTCATCACAGACCTCAGCTGAGGATTCGTGACGCAGGAGGCCGCCGGCCCGCCGGCGGCCTCCGCTTCCTCCCTGAAGGCCGGCGACGAGTGGCTAGCGCGATCGCCTACGATCGGCATTGCGCCATGACGATGCGCCTGTCGAAGGAGCTGCTTCAGGAGCGCTATGAGATTCGCGGCGACGAGGAGGACTTCGTCGCGGCGAAGGATCTGTACGAGCGCGCGCTCGAAGCGACGCCGACCGCTGAGACGCTCCAGCAATACGGGTATCTCCTCTACTGCCACGGCCGGCGCGAACTACGCAGGGCGACGGAGCAGTACCGCCGGGCGCTTGAGCTCGATCCGCGCGCTGACAAGGCCCGCTACATGCTGATCGGGACGCTCGCCGATCTGCGCGATGGCGACGAGATGGTCGCGCTCTACGAGCGAGCCGTCACAGACGATCCTGCGGACGTCCGCAACCACCGCTTCCTCGTCAACTCCTACCTCGCCGCTCGCGACCACCAACGTGCCCTCGTCGCGGCGGCCGCGGGCCTCGAGCGGTGCCCAGGCGACCGGGTGCTGATCGAGCTTCGCGGCGACGCCCGTGCCGGCCAGCGCGACGTCGAGGGCGCGCTCGACCGACTGGCGCGCAGCGGCCGAGGATCCAGAGGTCGACTACGGGATCAGCCCGCTCTTCAGCAGCGCATACCTGCTCGAGAGCGAAGGCCGGCTCGGTGAGGCGTTCGCGGCCTGGCGGGCGATCGTGGCATGGACCGAGCGCCACGGCAGCGAGCTCGAGCTCGAGTTCACACGCGGCGAGCTTGAAAGGCTGCGCGAGCGCCTGGACCGATAGCCGTCCTCGCTCTCGCGCGCGAGCACTGGACGAGCGTGGTGCACGCGTGCAGCGGCGAGGGCGCCCGGCGCGGGCGCGCTCGCGAACCTGCACCCCCGCGGGCCGGTGTGCGCTAATTCATCCGAGGAATGAGTGGAAGACGCCCACTCGAGCGTGCGCTCGTAACCGTTGTTGTTGGGCGGATCAGCGGTCTCGGCCTTGCCCTGGACGCCGGTGATTGCCTTGATCGGCCCGCCGTCCGTGGAGGGGACGTCGCCCGCGAGCACTCGTCCGAGCGTGCGGTGGTCGCTCTCGATGCCCATGATGCGCGCCGCCGTGACACGGAGGTCCGCGGTGCTGAAGTCGCGCACCCCGACGAGGTAGGCGGCAATGAAGGCGTCCTCGAGCGTGATGAGGGTGTCGAGCGTCGTCTGCGCGGGCCAGGGAGTCAGGACGCGCGCGGCCACATCATGGAAGTCGGTGCGAAGGCGCTCGCGGGGGCCCAGCGGTGCCGGCGTTAGCTGACCGCTGCGTGGCCCATCGGAGGAGCGTCGCAAGCTCCGACTCGACCTCGCCGACGGTCACCCCCGCCTCGAGCGCCCGGTCGAGGAGGGCGTGAAGGTTGCGCACCCGGGCATCGCTGTGTGCCCGTGGTCGCCGCAAGTGCGGACGGTGCAGCGACGACATGACGCCGGTCATTTCGGGTTCTCTCCTTCCGCACCATCCCCCGCGGAGTTCGGGACGCCACGCCCGCTCACCAAATTCTCGCGCGAGCTACGGACGATGTGACCGCGACGCCGTCGGCACCGGCCGCGGACAAGCGCCGGATGGCCGGTGCGGCCGTAACGCGTGCTGCTCCCACGCCGCGCCGCAGCGCGCACCCCGCACTTCATCCACGCCCGGATCCAAATCGCCGGCGCCCGGCTGATCCGAACGGGTGGTGCACGATCCGATCCGGCCTTACGCGGTAACGGTACGCGCGCTGCGCTCGGCCCCGAGGCCCCACGAGACGATCCGCTCGGGGTGGATACGGATCATGGCCTCGGGCGCCTCGATCACCTCGGCCCGGCCGCGAACCTCAACCCCGCGGGGCCGCCACGGGTTCGTGCTCGCGAGATCGTCGACGACCAACGCTGCGCGGCCGCCACGAGCGACGTCGCGAAACTTCTTCGTCTGTGCGAGCTCGCGTCCGCCGACATCGATTGTGTCGTGCTCGTGGCTGTAGCTCCAGCCGACGGGAACGACGTGCGGCGTGCCGTCGGCGCCGACCGTCGCGATCCGTGCGAGACGGCGCTCGCCCGTCAGGTACGCGAGTTCTGATTCGGTGAACGCGCTCATCTGGCTCCTCTCAACATTACGCCCCGGTCCAACACCCCGCCTCGGCTCGCGGAACAAACCCACAGTCCCAACGAGCTCAAGAGGAGGATGCCTACGCGGTCTCCGAGGGATCTTCCTCTGCGGCCAGCCGCAGCGAGTGCGAGGCCACCTCGCGGACGTGTCTTTCCTGAATCGGCAGTGCGAACGACGTGAGGGCGGTGATCGAGCGTTCCTTCGCCCGCTTGTTGAGGGTGGCGAGAATTCGCCAGTGTGCGAGCTCGCCGGCCTCCGCCATGCTGAGGAACTCCAACCCGTCAAGCGCCTCAGCGTCCTCGAGGTAGGTCTTCATGAAATCGCCAACCTCGACCTTCGTCTCCCTGGCCTTCTTGTCGATCGACGATTTCATTCCGTTCCGCGTAGCCGCGACTTTTTGGCAACGGTCTTCAACCGCCTTAGCGTCCCTTCCCATGGCGGTCAGCAGGTCCGTCAGCGACTTGTCTCGCTCCCTCTTCGCCAGCGTGCCGACCTTCTTCGCCGCCTGCTGAGCCGCCTGAGCGAGCCCAAGCACCTCCGCGAGCTTCTCGTCGAGGACTGTCAGTTCAGCCATTCCTGCTCCAATCGTTGTCAGGTATCCACAAACCGCGGGCTGCGCGTTTGTGCGTAACCACGCGATCCGCGGGTTTTGTAGCCGCCCCCGGGTGGGAAGCGCCTAGAGGAAATCGTGGCCGGTGAAGACGTACACGAAGGGCACGAATGGCACGATCGAGACGACCGCCCACAGCAGCTTCTCCGCAAAGCCGAGGTCCTCCTGGAACCAGACGGTGCACCAGATCAGTACGACCGCGACCGGGTGGAGAATGCAGCAGATAACTTCGAGAACCTTCTTCATCGCCACCCTCGACCTACCCGACTTCGCGCATCCCTACTCGGGAGAGCAGCGAGTGAGCACCACCGGTGCCACCCTGCGGTGCAAGGAACCCGAGCTAGTCCGGGGTTTGCAGGAGCAATCCGCTAGCCGTCGACGATCGGCAACTTGTCGCGTAGAGCGATCGCATCAACGACGCGTGCTGCTGCGGTCCCGAGGACGATGCGCAACCGCTCGCCGTGGACGCTGTACGCCCACTCAAGCAGGTGTAGCCCGCTGCTGTCCATGAACTCGAGTTCGCGCAGATCGACGAGCAACGCCGCGTCGACGTCCTCTTGCTTCTCGCGCTCGAACTGCTTCCGCAGGAGCGGAGCCGTGGCGATGTCCAACTCGCCAGTCACGGACACGCGCACGACATCCCCGCTGCGAAGGCGGGTGATCGTGAACCCATCGCCGGGACCGGCCACGGCTGAGCCTCGACTCTCTGCACCGCCGCTGCCGCTACCCGACCGGACTCCCGGAAGGTAGCCGCCCCAGCGCTGCGGTTGGCAACGCCCCGGCTCGCCAAGCAGCGTCCCGAGCGTCAGCCCCGCACCTTAGCGCTATCCGGCCACACAGAGGGCAGGCGTACTAGTCACATCGATGCGTGAGACCCATACGCGCCTGCGATGGAATGAGGAGCGG
>Ga0070733_10002523_pt1 | contig 12951 bp, 14 predicted proteins | sample Coa_R1_9_FD_66450 | JGI IMG/M metagenome (GOLD analysis project Ga0070733, IMG submission 66450) | Surface soil microbial communities from Centralia Pennsylvania, which are recovering from an underground coalmine fire - Coalmine... | ecosystem: Environmental > Terrestrial > Soil > Unclassified ... | reverse complement strand
AACGGCTGGCTCAAGTCCTACATCCAGCGCTCGACCAGCGTGCGCGACGCCAGCTATCAGCCGCGCCAGTCGAAAATCGCGGTGGGCACGGGCGGCGTGCTCGGCATCGGACTGATGCAGGGCAAGCAGAAGCTGATGTTTCTACCCGACGCGCATACCGACTTCATCTACGCCACGGTGGGGGAGGAACTGGGACTGTGGGGAGCCACGGCGGTGATCGCCGGCTTTCTGGTGATCCTGTGGCGCGGAGCGCGTTTGTTTCTGCTGGCGCGTGACGATTTTGGAAAATACCTGGCACTGGGGGTGACACTTTCCATCGTGGTGCAGGCATTTATCAATATGAGCGTGGTGCTGGATATGGCCCCCACCAAGGGATTTCCACTACCCATGATCAGCTTCGGAGGCAGCTCTCTGCTAAGCACGCTGGTCTCGCTGGGAATGCTTTTGAGCGTCAGTGAACATGAGGGGTGAGGGTGCCGTCCACTTTTGTCATGGCCGGCGGCGGCACTGGGGGGCACGTGGTTCCAGCGCTGGCGGTGGCGCGCGAACTCCGGGCGCGCGGGCACAGCGTGATCTTCATCGGAGTTCGGCGGGGGATGGAGGCGAAACTGGTGCCCGCCGAGAATTTTCCGATCGAGTGGATCGAGATCGGCGGCTTGAAGCGCGTCGGATTTCGCCAAACGCTGGCCACGCTGGCCGAGCTGCCGTGGAGCGCGTGGCATGCCGAGCGCATCGTCAGCCGGATCAAGCCCGCGGCAGTGTTTTCCACAGGCGGCTACGTGGCCGGTCCCGTCTTGTTGGCCGCTTTCTGGAAACATTTGCCAGTGGTGATCATGGAGCCAAACGCGGCGCCCGGATTCACTCATCGCCATCTGGGGCGCTTCGCAGCGCGAGCGCTGGTGAGTTTCACCGAAACCGAGCGGTGGTTTCCCAGAGGCCGCGCCGAGGTGACAGGACTTCCGATTCGCGAAGAATTTTTCACCGTGCCTCCCAAACCACGCGGCAACCTGACCACGGTGTTGATCACCGGCGGCAGCCAGGGCTCGCGAACTTTGAATCGCGCCGTCGAGCAGGGCTGGCCGCTGTGGGACAAAGGAACCGTGCGGTTAATCCATCAAACGGGGGCTCTGATGTTTGACGAATTGGCCCCGCGCTTCCGGACGAGTGGCGTGGAGGGTGAGATCACAGCCTTCCTGACCGACATGCCACGCGCCTTCACGGAAGCGGACATCGTGGTGAGCCGCGCCGGAATGGGCGCGGTGAGCGAAATCGCGGCGGCGGCGAAGCCCTCGATCCTAGTGCCGTTTCCCGCCGCAAGCGATCAGCATCAGTTGAAAAATGCGCAGGCTCTGGAAAAGGCCGGGGCGGCCCGGTTAGTGCTGGATCATGAGATGAACGGGGCCCGCCTGGTGGAGGAGGTCACGCGGCTGACCAACCAGGCCGGCCTGCTTGAAAAGATGGGTGCGGCGGCGAAAGCGTTCGCAAAACCGGGAGCCGCAAAACGCGCCGCGGATGTGCTCGAAGAATTTTTCATTGACAGAAGTTAAGAAAGCCGAAACAATACAGTATTAAAATGTTTTTTAAGCCTCAGCCCGTCCACTTCACCGGCATCGGCGGAATCGGCATGAGCGGACTGGCGGAGGTGCTGCTCGAATTGGGCTATCCGGTCACCGGCTCGGATCTGAGATTGTCTTCCACCACCGCAAGGCTGGCCGCGCGCGGAGCGGTGATCTTCCAAGGCCATGCGGCCGAGAATCTGACGGGTGCCAAGGCCGTGGTGGTCAGTTCGGCGGTGCGCAACGACAATCCGGAGGTTATAGAGGCTCGCCGTCTCGGGCTCCCCGTCATTCATCGCGGAGAGCTGCTGGCCGAGTTGATGCGCCAGAAATTCGGAATCGCCGTAGGAGGCAGCCACGGCAAGACCACCACCACATCGATGGTGGCCGCGATGTTGAGCCACGCGAATCTCGACCCCACTTTCGTGGTGGGCGGGCGCGTGGGGATCATGGGCGGAGCCAATGCCCGCCTGGGGCGCAGTGATTACCTGGTGGTGGAAAGCGACGAAAGCGACGGTTCGTTCCTGAAACTTGCGCCCATCATCGCGGTGGTCACCAACATCGACCGCGAGCACCTGGACCACTACCCCGGCATCGAACAGATCCGCCAGGCGTTCGGCGAATTCATCGAGAAAGTTCCGTTTTACGGCGTAGCGATCCTGTGCCTGGACGACGAAAACATTCAGCAGATTCTGCCCACTGTGAACCGGCGCGTCATCACGTACGGCGTCAGCGCGCAGGCCCATCTGCGGATCACAGGCTCCTCGGTCGGCCACATGGCGAGCGAATTCCATCTTCGGTTTCGCGACCGCGATCTGGGCTGCTTCGGTCTGCGCGTCCCGGGCGCTCATAATGTGCTCAACGCAACCGCGGCGGTAGCGGTGGGGCTCGAGCTGGAGATCCCCGTCGACACCATCCACGAAGCCCTGGCGAGCTTCAGCGGCGTCGAGCGGCGCTTTCATGTGCGCGGCAGTGAGCGTGGGATAACGATCGTCGATGACTACGGCCATCACCCCACCGAAATCCGCGCGACGCTCGCCTCAGCGCGATCCTGCCGGTTCAAAGGCGTGCACGTGCTCTTTCAGCCTCATCGCTACACCCGCACCCAGGCGCTGATGGAGGATTTCGCGCGCGCCTTCCACCAGGCCGATACGGTGCATGTGGCGGATATCTACGCCGCCTCCGAGACGCCCATCGAGGGGGTCAGCTCCGAGGCGCTGGTCGAAAAGCTGCGCGCCTTCGGGCATCGCGGTGCATCTTACGTAGGCTCGCTCGAGCGCGGCATTACCTCTGTGATCGCGGCCGCCTCGCCAGGAGACGCCATCGTGACGCTGGGCGCGGGCAGCGTGTCCCAGGCCGCCGATCAGATTCTGGCTCAGCTCGGGGGCAAAGCGTAAGATGCCGCGAAAATCTTACGAAGGAATGGATCTGCTGCCGGGAATGGAGCCCGCTGATCCAGCTCTGCGTCCGCGCGCCCGCGTCAGCGCTACGCAACCTCGGCCGCCTTCGAGGCTCAAGGTCGCTTTGCGCGTGATGGCGCTGACTCTCGTTCTCGCGATGTCGCTTTACGCGTTCCACCGGCTGGAACAATTCCTGATTCGCGATTCGCGATTCGCCTTGGGCGGAGCGGATGGCTCGGCCGACCCCTCGACCCTCGACATTCAGGGCGCCGAGCACGCTTCGCGGCGCTCGATCGAGACCGTTTTCGCCGAGGACATGGGCCGCAGCGTCTACCTGCTGCCGTTGGCGGATCGCCGCGCGACGCTACAGACTGTGGATTGGGTGAGGGACGCCTCGGTAGCGCGCCTCTGGCCCAACCGCGTCGTGGTGCGCTTGACCGAACGCCAGCCGGTCGCATTCGTGACGCTGGGGCCCTCGCGCTTCGGCCTCATTGACGCCGATGGAGTCATTCTGCCTCAGTCTCTCGGACGATTTCATCTGCCCGTCCTGACGGGCGTGCATCCCCGCGACTCCCTGCCCGAACGCCGCGCGCGGGTTCAGCGCATGCTACGCCTGCTGCATGACCTGGGCGGGATGGCGGACAAGGTGTCGGAAATCGACGTCTCCGACCGCGACAATCTCAGGGTCACGCAGCCCTACGAGGGACGCATGGTAACGCTGCTGCTCGGCGATCAGGATTTCGGAGCCCGTTATCAGAATTTCGCGAGTCATTATGGCGAGATCAAACAGAAGCTGCCGGGCGCGACTACGCTCGATCTGCGCCTGGAAGATCGCATTACGGTGGTAAATCCATGAACTCGAAAATGTCTCAACTGGCGGTGGGCGTGGATGCGGGAAGCTACCGCACGCGCTGCATCATCTGTTCGGTCGAAGATGGCCGCCTTCGATATCTGGCGCACGGCCTGGCGTCGTCGGCGGGATGGGCCAAGGGCCGCATCATCGACCAGGGCGCCGTGGCCGACTCGATCCGCGCGGCGGTGACGGATGCCGAAAGGGGCGCGCGCGCATCGGTAGAAGCCGTCACCATCGGCACGGGCGGCATGGAGGTTCGAGGCGCGCAGAGCCGCGCGCGGTATGAATACGGCCGGCCACACGAGGTCGATGCCGAGGATCTTGCGTACGCCGTCACCATGGCTTGCGATGTGCGCCTGGAGCGCGACCGCATTTTGCTCCACGCGCTGCCGCAGGATTTCACGCTCGACGGGCGCGCCGGTTACCGCAAGCCTGAAAAGAGCGTTTGCTCGCGCCTGGAGGCCAATGTCCACGTGATCACCACGGCGCTGCAGGACCATCAGGCGCTGGTTGCCGCGGCCCATCTGGCGCACCTGTTGGTGGAGGAAACGGTGTATGAACCGATGGCCGCCGCCTACGGCTGCCTGCGGTCGCAGGAGCGCGCACGCGGTGTAGCCCTGCTCGATATGGGCCTGCATTCCACCGACCTGGTGATCTACGACGGCGATGCCATGCTGCTGGCATCCAGTCTTCCGGTGTGGGGCGACCATCTGACGCACGACATCGCGACCATTTTCCGAATCACCTACGAAGATGCCGAGTGCCTGAAGCGGGAATATGGTTGCGCGCTGCTGGGATTGACCGCGGATTCGAGCCTGATCGAGGTGCCCTCCCCCGAAGGGCGCCCGTCGCGCGAAGCCCGGCGCAGCGAGCTGAACGAAATCCTGGAGGCCCGCGCCGAGGAGTTGTTCCTCTATGTGCGCTCCGAACTCCAGCGGGTCGGCATGGAGCGGACCTTATATGAGGGGATCGTGCTCACCGGCGGCGGCGCCCTGTTGAACGGCATGTGCGATTTGGCCGAACGCGTCCTGAACTGTCAGGCCGCCAATGGAATTACCAGCGCGGAAGATATCGGCGGATGGCCGGAAGAGCTTAAAAACCCGCTCTGGACCACCGCCGCTGGATTGGCTATGTATTCAGCAAAATTGAAGCTCCATCAACCTCCGAAGCGTCATGCCAGCGGGTTGATGGGATTGGTCATGAGGTAAATTTCTATGAAAAACAACGATGGAGGACCCAGGATGGCACTTGACAGTTTGAAATTTGTGATTGAGGAAGAACCGGCGCCGAAGACCAAGATTCGCGTATTCGGCGTGGGCGGCGGCGGATGCAACGCCGTGGCGCGCATGCTGAAGGATGGTATGACCGGAGTCGAATTTGGCGTGCTGAACACCGACGCGCAGGCGCTGGCGGCCTCGCCAGTTGCCGCCCGGCTCGCGATCGGCTCCAAGGTCACCAATGGCTTGGGCGCGGGCTCCGATCCGGAGGTCGGCCGCCAGGCGGCGCTCGAGGACACCGAACGAATCATCGACCTGCTGGAAGGGGCCGACATGGTGTTCGTAACCGCCGGAATGGGCGGCGGAACGGGAACCGGCGCTGCGCCTGTGGTCGCGTCACTGGCCAAGGAGCTGGGTGCGCTGACGGTGGCGGTGGTCACCAAGCCCTTCTCGTTTGAAGGGCCCAAGCGCCGCAAGCTGGCCGAGCAGGGCCTGGCGGAACTGGCGAGCGTGGTCGATACCGTCATCACCATTCCTAACGATCAGCTTCTCGATCTGGTTCCCAAGGGCACCAGTTTCTTTGAGGCTTTCCGCGTGGCTGACGACGTGCTGCGGCAGGCCGTGCAAGGCATCAGTGACATCATCACCACGCCCGGCTTGATCAACCGCGATTTCTCCGACGTGCGCAGCATCATGTCGGGCATGGGCTATGCCATCATGGGCGCCGCTTCGGCGCGCGGAGAAAATGCGGCGGTGGCAGCGGCCGAGAAGGCCATCAGTTCCCCTTTGATGGAAGCCGGGGGCGTGCGCGGCGCGCGCGGCGTGCTGATCAACATCACTGGATCGAGCAGCCTTGGATTGCACGAGGTCAACCAGGCCTGCACCCTGATCGGCGATGCCACCGGCAACGACGATGTGCAGATCAACTTCGGCGTGGTGCTGGACGAGGAAATGGGTGAAGAGGTGAAAATCACCGTCATCGCCACCGGTTTTGTGCGCGAGAATCTGCCGCGAATCGAGCGCCGCGGCGCGCACGTGGAGTCCGACTTTGTGCCCTCCCCGGTGGCTGCTGCTCCCCCGGAACCCGTCTATGAAGAGCCGCAGCCGGCCGAGCTGGTGCATGACGAAGCGCCCATGACCCTGGCGGCTTCAGCTACAAATGGCGCTACCAATGGAACTGCCAACGGCGCCGCTGAGCCGATGTTCGACGATCTAGAAGTGCCCGCCATCCTGCGCCGCGAACGGAGGATGGTGCAGTAGGAGGCGGGTAGAATTCAAGCGAATCTCATTCGGGTGGATGCGGCACCTGGTCAGCGCTAGGCATGCGTTTCAATCGGGCATCCGCACCGGGATAACTCTGTTGCCGTGCCACCGCTAGATGCGAAAATCCGAATCCAGCCAGTACCGAAACATTTGCGAGATCATACGCCAGATCCGGCGATCAATTGCAACACCACGCTGCGGCGCCGTGCCGAGGTCCGATGCTCGAACAGGTAGATGCCCTGCCACGTTCCCAGCGACATGCGGCCCTCGACCACCGGAATCGATAAGTGAGTCTGGGTCAGCGCCGACCGGATGTGCGATGGCATATCGTCGGGACCTTCCGTGGTATGGCGATAGCGCGGGTCATTTTCCGGGTTGTTCTCCGGAACCATGCGCTCGAAAAAATCGGCCAAATCGCGCACCACGTCGGGATCGGCGTTCTCTTGAATCACCAGTGAAGCCGAGGTGTGCTGGATGAACAGCGTCAGCAACCCGGCCTGAACATCAGTGGAGGAAATCCACTTCGCGACGTCCCGCGTGAACGGGTACAGGCCCTTCCCGCGAGTCGTTATTTCCAGGGTGTGGGTGTGGAATTTCACTCCACCTTGAACGCGCACAACGCTTCGCTGTGCGCTCACTCCACGGTAACGCTCTTGGCCAGGTTGCGCGGCTGATCGACGTCGCAGCCGCGCCGCACCGCGATGTGATACGCCAGCAACTGGAGCGGGACCACTTCGAGAATCGGCAGCAGCAGTTCGTTAGTCACGCCGATCGGGATCACATGGTCGGCGATCTTCGAGACTTCGGTGTCGCCCTCGCACGCCACCACCACCACCACGCCCTCGCGCGCTTTCACCTCTTGAATATTGGACAGCGTCTTCTCGTAGAGGACGCGGCTCAGCTCGTCCTCGGGATCGCGGGTCGCAACGACCACCGCGGGCAGATTTTCATCGATCAGCGCGTTCGGCCCGTGCTTCATCTCGCCCGCCGGATAGCCCTCGGCGTGAATGTAGGAGATTTCCTTCAGTTTCAGCGCGCCTTCGAGTGCGATCGGAAAATGAATGCCGCGGCCGAGGTACAGAAAATCGGTGGACCGGAACAAAGCTTTGGCCAGATCTTCGTAGATTGCATCGCGTCGCAGAATCTCCTCGAGCTGGGCGGGCAGGCGCAGCAACTGATCCACCAGCTTGAGCGATTTAGCGGGATCCAGGGCCTCGCGCGTCTGCCCCAAATACATGGCGATCAGGAACAGCGCCGTGAGCTGGCAGGTAAACGCCTTGGTCGACGCCACGCCGATCTCCGGCCCGGCGTGCGTGATGAGCGTGCCGGAGGCCTCCCGCGTGATCATCGATCCGACTACGTTGCAGATGGCCAGCGTCTTCGAGCGCTTCTGGCGCGCTTCGCGCTGGGCCGCGATGGTGTCGGCCGTCTCGCCCGATTGCGAGATGACGATGGTCAGCGTGTCCGGCCCAACGATCGGGTCGCGATAGCGGAACTCGCTCCCGTAATCGACTTCGACGGGAACACGCGCCAGTCTTTCGATCATGAACTTGCCGGCCAGCGCGGCGTGCCAGCTGGTGCCGCAGGCGACGATGCGCACCTGGCGGAAGGCCTTGAACTCCTTGGGCGAAATATCCATTTCATCCAGGAAAATACGGCCCGATTCCTGGCCCACGCGCCCCAGCGTGGTGTCGCGCACGGCGCGCGGCTGCTCAAAAATTTCCTTGAGCATGAAATGCTTGTAGCCCCCCTTTTCGGCCATGATGGGGTCCCACAGGATGTGCGAGACTTGGCGCTTCACCGGACGGCCGTTGAAGTCAGTCAGATGCACGCCATCGGCCGTGAGCACCGCCACGTCGCCGTCGGCCAGAAAGAACATGTCGCGGGTGTGGCTGAGGATGGCCGGAACATCGGAAGCCACGAAGTATTCGCCGTCGCCCAGCCCTACCACCACGGGCGGTCCGGAGCGCGCGGCGACAATCTTGTTGGGGTCCTGGCGCGAGATCACGCTCAGCGCGAACACGCCGGCCAGTTGCCGCACGGCATCACGGACGGCGTTCTCGATATTTCCGTCGTAATATTTCTCGATCAAGTGCGCGATCACCTCGGTATCGGTCTCGGTGACGAATTTGTGGCCCTCCTCCATGAGCTGATGTTTGAGCGTGAGGTAATTTTCGACGATGCCATTGTGCACCACGACGATATCGCCGTGGCAATCCCGATGGGGGTGCGCGTTTTCCTCGGTCGGGCGGCCGTGCGTGGCCCAGCGCGTGTGGCCAATGCCGTACAGGCCATCCACCGGACTCAGCCGCAGCGCGTCTTCGAGGTTTCTCAGCTTGCCCGAGGCGCGCCGCACCGCCAGGCATCCGTTTTCTTCGAGCACGGCTATTCCAGCCGAATCATAGCCGCGGTATTCCAGTCGCTTCAGGCCGTCGAGAATAATGGGCACCGCTTTACGCGGGCCGATGTAGCCTACGATTCCACACATAAAGTTATCCGATCAATCCAGAAATTCGACGCGATAATCCTCAATGACGGGGTTGGCAAGCACGTCGCGGGCGATTTGGTCGATCTCGCGCGCCAATTCCTCGCGGCCCCCACCCGGCGTCAGTTCGATGTCGAAAAATTTTCCCTGACGCACGTCGGCCACCGAGCGGTGTCCCAGTCCATTCAGCGCCCCGCGAATGGTCTGCCCCTGCGGATCGAGGACAGTACGCTTGAAGGAGACGAAAACACGAGCCTTCATAGATTCACTTTACTTGAATTGCGGCCCGGTCCGCCTGGGACGCGTGGCGCTGATATGGCGCGGCCCTCCGTCGCGGTTGCCGTCTCGCGGGTATCGTAGCGTTGTCGTGCATTCTGGATCACGGTGCGGTGCTCCCGGGCCCACGCCGCAAGCGCCAGAATCGGCTCCAGGAGTGTCCGCCCTAATTTCGTGAGCTCATACTCCACCCGCGGCGGAATCGTCGGATCGACAGTCCGGGTCACCAGCCCGTCGCGCTCCAGGCCACGCAGCGTCAGTGTGAGCATCCGCTGCGAAACACCTTCGATCGACCTGCGCAGATCGCTGAAGCGCCTGGGACCGTCACTGAGAAGCGCCACCACCAACACACTCCACTTGTCGCCGACGCGGTTGAGCACCTCGCGGACCGCGGGACAATCGTCGTGTGCCTGCTTGAGACGCTTTCGCAACGCGGCACTATCATACCATGGTTACAATTAGGAACTAGAGAATACAAAAGAACCTGGAGGACGGCTGCTCGCATCCAAACCCGCAGGAGGTGGAAACGTGAACGTCGCACTGTGGATTATCCAAGGGATTCTGAGCCTCATGTTCTTGATGGCAGGCGGGATGAAATTGTTTGCGTATGAAAAATATAAGGAGTCGAACGAAAAGAAATCGGGCGGTCGTGGTCCCGGTATCTCCCGGGGTTTTACCATTTTCATCGGTATTTGTGAAGTGGCTGGGGGCCTTGGGCTCATCTTGCCCATGGCGACCGGCATTCTACCGTCGCTCACTACGGTGGCAGCACTCGGTCTGGGCACCATCATGGTCTTAGCGGCCATCTACCATTTGCGGCGGAAGGAGCCGGCCTTCGTCCCGATTGGTCTTCTCGTCCTGGCTGCTCTTGTCGTGGTCGGTCGCGGCGTCAACTGAGACCGTGGAGCATTTGTTTGAGCTGGGCTTCGTACTGTAACGCGATCCGTGGTACCACCAGCAGCAGCGGGAGCGCAGGCAGCCAGCGGCGATCGCGCAGCGCCAGAAGCGCCAGCATGATCAGCAGGGGCGACTGTGTCCGGCCAGCCGCGTAGGCCGAGGACCATAGGTCCAGTTTGCCTAATGTCGCCGCGAAAACCGCGAAGGTGACCGCGGTCAGCTCGATCAATCCCCACCGCCGTTTCCATGCCAAGTGGAAGGCCAGAGCCAGCGCCAGCCACATGCCCAGCAATGCCAGCTCTTCGAAGATGGACGCCGCGCGCAGCCAGAGAGTTGACCCCGCATCGAGCCCTTGCAGCGTGCGCTCGATCAAACCGCTGAACGGATACGTGGCGAGCCAGGGCGTGCCGTCTACGGCGGTGTTCGCCTGCACATACGTCCACCAGGCTAGCGCGGGCAGCGCGCTCACTCCGCCTAGAAGCGCGGCTCGCCAATCCCGCCGGACCACCGCCTGCACGCACCACGCGATCACCAGGAGCATTCCGGTTTCGCGAATGAGGGTAGTCGCGCATAGGATCGCGTAAACGGCCCGGCCCTCCGCATACAATATCAAGCCGATGCACAGAGCCGCCAACGGTAGATCGATGGTCATGCGGTCGAGCGATACCGCGACCGCCGGGATCGCCAGAAACGCCAAGCCCCAAGGCGGATGCCATCTCTGCTCTTGCGCGTACCGGCTCAGCCAGAACACGCCGAGAAACACGAACGCGAGCTGGATACCGATGTAAGCCCAGTCCACCCAGCGCTCGCTCCCGGCAGCGATTAGCGCTGCGAGCCCTGGAACTCCGATCCTGCGCCAGCGAGTCCGTGGATTGTCGACGAAGGAAAGGAAACTGCGCCGGATCAGCGGATCGTGCGCCATCAAGTGATAGAACTGGCCATCGTATCCGATGGGGTCGTTAACATGGCGAGTGTGCGGCTCCATCTGTGGCGGCAGTGCCGCGCCAGCGCCGGTATAAAACAGCCCCGTCACGTTCCCGCCGTAGTTCAACGCGATGTTCAGCGCCAGCCAGGCGCCTGCGCCGAGCACGGCAGTCGCTGCGACAATTGCAGCCGAACGCGCCGAGCTAGGAATGGTCATGACTTCACACTGGATTTTCCCACGGATTGAGGAGCAGCACGCCGGTAGCGTCGAAGTCCGCTGTGTTGCGGGTCATAACATGAAGACCATGCCTCCGGGCTGTGGCGGCGATCAGGCCGTCGGTACTGGGGATGGTCTTGCCGGCTTTCTGGGCAACGGCGGTAAGTTCTCCCCAGATGCGGCTGGTTTCAAGATCGATGGGGAGGAGCCGGTCGGCGTAATGGCGTTCCAGGGTTTGAAGCCACGACTGTAGTGCGCGCTTATTCTGGCTGTCTCTAATAAAAGAGATTCCCTTCACGATCTCGCCGATCGATACGGCGCTCACGAACAAGCTCTCATCCGCGAGCATCTCTACCTCGCGGCGCACGCCGGCATGCACTTTGGGGCGGCGTAGTTCCGACAACACGCAGGTATCGAGCAAGACCCTCACAACTTGATTCGACGCATGGGCGAACGATGCCGCTTGAGAGAAAGCCCGTCCAGGCTTGGTCCCGACCCCATGAGAAATTCCTTGAAGCTGGGGCGCTGGCCCACCAGTTTTTCGTACTCGCGCCGGTCCATTACAATCACGGCGTCATCGCGGCGAAGAACCAGCTGAGGGCCTTCGGAGAGCGCCCGGTTAACGACCTCGCTGAATCGATTCTTAGCATCTGCCAAACGCCATTGCATAGAGTAAAATTCCTTAGCTAGACAATCTAGCTCTCCTTCAATTATGAACGAACGGAGCGCAGGTGGCAAACGGCAGAGGTCATCGTGAGTGCCGCAACGTGGGGACTCGCAGTGTCTCCTCGCCGATCCGATCTAAAGGAACTGTCTCACTTCACCCTTGCACCGCTCCCCTGTTTCCGGTTCTAATGGCTTAGGAGACTTCCCATCTTCAAAATTTCGGTTCTTGCGTCGTCGAGTTCCGGCAACTGCGCCCTGGTTGCCACCGAGCGGACGCGTCTGTTAATCGACGCCGGCCTTTCCCGCAAGGAGACCTTCGAGCGCCTGGAGACTATCGGCGCCGATCCCCAATCGCTTTCCGCCGTCTTGATCACGCACGAGCACAGCGATCACATCGCGGGCCTGCAGGTCATCGCCAAAAAGCTGCGCATCCCGGTTTACCTCTCGCGGTTAACCGCTCCCTCGATCTCCTGGCCGGAGGACTATACGCCGCCGCTGGAGCTGTTCGCGGCCGGCTCCGCTTTCACCATCGGCGATATCGACGTCACCAGCTTCACCATTCCGCACGACGCTCAGGATCCGGTGGGTTTCTCCTTCCGCGCCCAAGGCATCAAGATTTCGATCGCCACCGACCTCGGCTACATGCCCGATTCGGTGCGCTTTCATCTGCGCGACTCCGACGTCCTGCTACTCGAATCGAACCACGATCTGGAGATGCTGAAGGTGGGCCCCTACCCGTGGGCCATCAAGCAGCGCATTATGGGACGCAACGGGCACCTGTCGAACGACGTGGCCTGCACCTTCATTAGAGACGATCTCGACACGCGCACTTCGACGCTCATCCTGGGGCATTTGAGCGCACAGAACAATCATCCCGAGATCGTGCGTCTCATGGCCGCTCAGGCGCTCGATGGCCGGGGCTTGTTCACCAAACTGGTGATTGCCGAGCCCAGCCGACCGACCGAGACGTTCGTCTATTAAATGATCCGCCGATCGTCTATTAAATGATTCCCCGATATACGCGGCCCGAAATGGGCCGCATCTTCAGCGACGAGAACCGGTTCGCGCAGTGGCTTGAGGTGGAGTTGGCGGCCGCTGAAGCGCTGGCCGAAACCGGCGAAGTTCCCATCGAGGCCGCCCTCACGTTGCGCCGCCACGCCGGATTCGACGTCGCCCGCATTCACGAAATCGAGCGTG
>Ga0070733_10002522_pt1 | contig 12952 bp, 12 predicted proteins | sample Coa_R1_9_FD_66450 | JGI IMG/M metagenome (GOLD analysis project Ga0070733, IMG submission 66450) | Surface soil microbial communities from Centralia Pennsylvania, which are recovering from an underground coalmine fire - Coalmine... | ecosystem: Environmental > Terrestrial > Soil > Unclassified ... | reverse complement strand
CTCGCCTACGCCTATGGCGTGCCCATTGCCGAAATTAAAACCGCGCTGCGGACTTTCAAGAGCGTGAAACGCCGCCTCGAAGTAAAAGCGCAAATCAACGGCATCACCATCATCGACGACTTTGCGCATCATCCCACCGCCATTTCCGGAACCCTGAAAGCTCTGCGCGCTCGTTACGCCGGAGCTCGCCTGTGGGCGATTCTCGAACCTCGTTCCAACACATTGCGTCGCCGGGTGTTGCAGGCCGATCTCGCTCGCAGCCTCGCGCTGGCCGACGAAGTGATCGTCGCTGGAGTTTTTCGTTCCGAGGCCGTTCCAGAAAACGAACGCCTTGAGTTGCCCGCTCTTGCCGCAGAAATAGAACAGAACGGCCGCCGCGCCCGCCTGCTTGCCGATGCCGACGCCATTGTCCAAACCGTCGCCCCAGAAATGCGTAGCGGAGACGTGGTCGCTATTCTTTCCAATGGCGGCTTCGGCGGCATTTATGAAAAACTGCCCACGCGCCTGCGCGAACTCACGGACCCAAAATGATCCTCTCGCCTCACGCCAGATCTCGGTGGCCCATTCTAGCCGCGTTCTTTGCGGCTAGGGTCGGGGTTTTGGCCGCCCGCCGTGCCAGTTCAGGGTGCCCCATCCTTCTTTCGCGTTCTTTGCGAAAGAGGGTGGGGATTTTGACCTTGACTTTGATTCTTACTCTGTCTGCCTTCGGCGCCGCACAATCATCGTCCCCTGTGACCTACACCGTCGCGCTAGCGTCGCCCGCGCAGCATCTGGTCGAAGTCAAAATTACTCTGCCCCCCGGCGCCTCGCAGCGCGACCTCCAGCTTCCCGTTTGGAACGCTCTTTATCAGGTCCGCGATTTCGCCCAGTACGTGAACTGGGTTCGCGCCAAAAGTCGTTCCGGCAACGATCTCGTCATCCGCGAGACCGACAAGAGCCACTGGCAGATTCAAGGTGCGGATGGCGGCGCGATCGTCCAGTACCAGATATACGTCGATTCCCCTGGCCCCTTTGGCGCGCAGTTGACCGATCATCACGCCTTTCTCAATCTCGCCCAGATCCTCATGTATCCCGTCGACACCCGCGGCTCTCCCATGCAGGTGCATTTCGCGCAACTCCCCGAGGGATGGCACATTGCCACTCCTCTCGCCACGTCACCAGGCGGCGAGTTCACCGCCGCAAATTACGACCGCCTCGTCGACTCTCCCGTTGAAATTGGAACTTTCACGGAGTCCGATTTTGACGAGGCCGGGGGCCACTTTCGCGTCATCGTCGATGCCGACCCCGCCGACTACGACATGGAAAAGATCGTCGCCACCCTGCACAAAATCGTGGTCGCCGCGACCAGTTGGATGAACGATCGCCCCTTCGACTCCTACATGTTCCTCTATCATTTTCCGCACGGCGCAGCCGGAGGCGGCATGGAGCACGCTTACTCCACGGCCATCGACCTGAGCGCCGACGTGATGAGGCAGACGCTCTACGTTCTGACTACGGTGACTTCGCACGAGTTTTTTCACCTGTGGAACGTGAAACGCATCCGTCCCCAGACGCTCGAACCCGTCGACTACACGAAAGAAAATTACACGCGCGCCCTGTGGTTCAGCGAAGGCGTCACCAGCACTGCCGAAGACACGATTCAGTTGCGCGCCGGCCTGATCAATGAGAAGCAGTACCTTCTCCACCTTGGGGAAGAGATCACCGAACTCGAACTTCGTCCCGCGCACCTCACTCAATCCGCCGAAGAGTCCAGTCTCGACGCCTGGCTTGAGGGCAACGCCTATTACCGTCGCCCCGAGCGCAGCATTTCGTATTACAACAAAGGCGAACTACTCGGCGTCATGCTCGATCTTGCGGTTCGCGAAGCGAGTCATGGTCATGCCTCCCTGCGGGAAGTGCTGCACTGGATGAATACGAACTACGCCAAGCAAGGCCGCTTCTTCAACGACTCCGCCGGTGTGCGCGAGGCCGCCGAAGCCGTTAGTCACGCCGACCTCGGCTGGTTCTTCTCGAAGTATGTCGCGGGAACCGACGAAATTCCGTGGAATGATTTTTTCCGCTCCGTCGGCCTGCGCGTGGAGTCTGTGACCAACGCCCTGCCTGACGCGGGTTTCGTCGCCTCGCGCAATTTTGACGGTCCAATGACCGTAGCGGCGGTAACCTTGGGCAGTGAAGCGGATCACGCCGGCCTGCAAATCGGAGATACAATTCTCGAACTGCAGGGCAAGCCCGCTGGGCAGGATTCGCGCCAGGAGTTAGCCCGTCTGAGTCCCGGCGACTTGCTCACAATCAAGGTTCGAAGCCGCCGTGGCGGTGAGCGCGAGCTGAAATGGAAAGTGGGCAGCCGTCAGGAAATTTCGTATGAGGTGAGGGATCTCGACGACCTCACGCCCGCGCAGCGCGCCCGTCGCGCAGCGTGGCTGAAAGGCGAAGCGCAAGAGTGACCGGAAACCGTTTCGGGGGCCAAAGCAACAGGGGTCAAGACACGGCATTAGGAGTCAAATTAAACGGTTCAGCCGTTAAACTAAGATGATCCGCACGATCATCATGCTCGTCTTCTGGGCGATGGCCGCTCCCGTCGCGGCGCTCATCGGCTTTCCCGCCAGCTTCATCATGGGTAACGTGCGCGTCCTCTATCGCCTCTTCATGTGGGGAGCCTGGGCCGGCGTATGGATCACCGGTGTGCGCGTCGAGACTGTCGGCCTCGATCAACTCGATGATTCCCGCAGCTACATCTTCATGACGAATCACATTTCGAACCTCGATCCGCCCATTCAAGTACCGCTCATCCCCAGGCGCACATCGGTCATGGTGAAGAAGGAATTGTTCAAGGTTCCCATCCTCGGCCGCTCCATGCGCATGGGCTCGATGGTCCCGGTCGACCGCGGCAATCGCGACGCCGGCATCGAGGCGGTCCGCGCCGCCAAGCTCGCCGTCGACCAGGGACTCAACATGATCATCTACGTCGAAGGCAAGCGCTCGTTCGACGGCAAACTACTGCCCTTCAAGAAAGGTCCGTTCTATCTGGCCGTGGAATGCGGAGTTCCGGTCGTCCCCATGACGATCGTCGGGACGGAATACGCTATGCCGAAAGGCCGGTTCGCCATCAAACCCGGCCGGGTGAAAGTAATTTTTCATCCCCCGATCGAGCCCAAAGACTTCGGCAGCCGCGACTGCCTGATGGAAAAAGTCCGCACCGTCATTGACAGCGGCCTGCCCGAAGAATATCGCCAGCCCGCCACTGCGCCAGGCGAGCGCACCGAGCCTCACGGCGGCACCGCGTTCGCCTAGATTTTTCCCCCGTGAACCCCTGTGCTCCCTGTGGTTATTCTTCCTTGGCAGCGTAGAACGATTCGCGACTCCTTGTCCTCAGAGTCCTCCGTGGGTTATTCTTTTCTGCTCTTCCGCACTGCCCGCACAATCTCCGGCAGCCGCGGTAAGATCGCCGAATACTTCAGCCACAACTTGTGATCGACCGCAGGCGCTCCGCTCACGAGCGCTCCCGCCGCAATGTCGCCCGCAACTCCACTCTGCGGTGTCACAATCGCGTCATCCCCCACCTTGCAATGCCCGACCACGCCGACCTGTCCCGTGAGAATCACGCGGTTGCCGATGTCCGACGACCCCGCCAGCCCGACCTGCGCGCACAACAGCGCGTCCTCGCCAACCTGTGATCCGTGCCCCACCTGCACTAGGTTGTCGACCTTCACCCCGCGTCCAATATGGGTCTCGCCTACGCTGGCCCGGTCGATGCAGGAATTCGCCTGCACCTCAACATCGTCCTCAATGACAACCGGCGCTGGCTGCGGAATCTTGTGCCAGCGTCCCTCGGCTGTCTTAGCGAATCCAAATCCGTCCGCCCCAATCACGACGCCGTTCTGAAGAAGAACGTTGCTTCCTATCCGGCAGTTCTCGCGAACCACAGAATGCGCATGCGCGAAAAAATTGCGACCGATCTTCACGCCACGATAAATCACCACATGCGCCAGCAGCACTGCGTTGTCGCCAATCTCCACATTCTCATCGATCACAACATACGGCCCGATATGCGCGTTCGCCCCAATCTTCGCGCCACCATGAACGACGGCCGTCGCGTGCACTCCCGGCGCATACCGCACCGGCTGATGAAAAAGCTCCAGCGCCCGCGCAAAGGTCAAATAAGGATCCTTCGCCCGCAACATCGCCGTAGCAACAGCAGGGAACTCCTCGCCGACAATGACAGCGGAAGCCCGGGTCGTTCGCGCCGCCGCCGAATACTTGGGATTCGAGACGAAAGTGAGATCGCCCGGCCCAGCCAGTTCGATCCCATTGAGCCCAGTGATTTCCGTGTCCGCAGAACCGTTTTCCAGGCGCACGCTGAGAGCAGAAGCGATGGCAGAAAGTTTCATAGTGGATGGATGGAGATGCGAGTAAATCGTACACCACAACGCCACGGCACTCGGATTCGCATACGCTGCTGTTGATCCCCGCTCGCAAGTCCCGCGCGATCAGGCACTTAGCCCAAGATAATCAGTTGAGCCACCGTGCATTGTCCTGCTCCCCGGAACCTGCGAAAACAGGCTCGCAACCATCTGGAGGCAGATTATGTGGCGCAGCATTCTCGCAGTCGTGTTATTGCCCGCGCTCGCGGCCGCGCAGAACCCGGGCAGCGAAGTTCTCGCAGCACCCCAATCGGAATCCCATCAGGCATCGGCAACCAATCCTGGTCGCGACCTCGGCCGCACGGCGGGCGCGACCTACCAGACCTACACGTTCCACAATGCGATCCGACGAGGTCGTCAGGAGGAAGCGGCAATTCGATTGTCCCCGCAGGGCCTGGTTACCTCGCCAAGATCGCCAGCTTCCGGAATCGTTCCTCTAAAGCTCGAATTGCAGCCGGCCAGTGGGCTAACCGTCAGTGCACTCCGCTATCCCAAAGCGCAGCGCAGAAAGGTGAAGTTCCAGGTGGAACCTGTGGCGGTTTCGTGGTGGCCCGAGATTTTCTTCAAAGTTCGCGCGGACGAAACTGCCGCTCCGGGTTTGCACACTCTTCAAGGAAAACTTACTTTCCAGGTGATCGACTACAACGGCACGAGTGTTGGGCCGGTCCAGCAATTGGACGTGCAAATTCCGATGACAGTGGTAGAACATGATGCGAAGGTGCAGAAAGCCAACTGGCCCGAGAACCACCTCTCCGCCGGGATGATCGTCCTGATCATTGTGCTCTTGCCGGTGGCTGTGGCTCTTATGCCGTTCTACCTGATCTGTATGTCCGCGGGAAAGTGCGACTAGCTCCGTGGGCCATTGGAAGCGGATATCAGTTAGACGTGGATCGCGGGCCCCACTACTCCTCGAACAACGTCACCTGCCGCTGATCCTCGGCCCCGCGCCGCTGTCGCCGAGTCGCTCCAATCACAGCCAGCACCGTCAGTGATTCCAGCGCCGTGCGGGGCACAAAAATCCGCTGCGTATTCGAGCGCTGATCCGGAGGGTTCACCAAAAATCCCTCCGGCGTCGTCTGGGTCAGATCCGCCGGCATCAGGCCTTCGAGAATCTCACTATCCTTGAAGCGCAGCCGCACCCACAATCCCTCCGACCGCGGACGCGACGTAAACGTCTTGCGGGTCAGCGACTCCGAGTCGCCAAACTCGCGCACAAAATAGACGCCCTTAATCTCCTTCAGGTCGATGGCAATGACCGTCCCCGATGTATTGAGCACTTCTACCTTGCCTTCGTTCACGATCTGCGACGGCGAAACGTATCCCGAGACCGTGTCCCGGTCCATCTTGCGGACGATCACTTTCTTGTGCGCGGAAGGCATTTGGAAGCTAGGGGCAAGGGGTCCGGGGTTAGGGGTGTGCGCTTCTTGCTGGCCCCTAATCCCTAGCCCCTGATCCCTGGTCTGACCCCTGCCTCGCAATTCTCGCACTTTTCCGCCGGAAACAGTCGGAATACACCTTGGCAGTAGCCAAAATATAAACGTTGTGTTATTTTCTTTAACTTGCCGCAAATTTTCGACTTCGCCTAAGTACTTTGAATTAAGTCACTTGCATCCGAGTGGCGGAGGGATCAGATCGCGCGGCGGCTGCGGTTGTGGAAATCGTGTGGAAAAATGCCGGCCGCAGCAGGCATGCTTGCAGCAGGAACGACGGCCTGATGGCCGCTTGAGAACGAATGGCTGATTACATTTACACGATGGAACTCCGGCTCACGCCGGACCAACTGAAGGGCGTCGGCTTAGTCCAGGACGTAGCCCGCGCCGCAGGGATGAATCTCTACCTGACCGGCGGCGCCATCCGTGACATTATCAGCGGCTTCACCATCCGCGACCTCGATTTCACCGTCCAGGGCAACCCCCTCAAGCTTCAGAAAGATCTCGAAAAAGCCGGCGCAAAAATTGCCGCCGTCGAAGAGGACGCCCGCACTGTCTACATTTCGCTCCCCGGCAACGCCCGCGCCGAAATCAGTATGGCCCGGACCGAGAGATACGAAAAAACCGGCAAGCCGCCCATCGTCACTCCCACCACCATTCACGAAGATCTGCGCCGCCGCGACTTCACCATCAACGCCATGGCGCTGTCGCTCAACGAAGGTTCGCGCGGACTGCTGCTCGATCCCTTCAACGGCGTAGCCGATCTCGAAGCCAAGCTGATTCGCATTCTGCACAATTATTCTTTCCTGGAGGATCCTTCGCGCCTCATCCGCGCCACGCGCTTCGCCGCGCGCTTCCACTGGCCGCTCGAAGAGCGCACCCAGGCGCGTTACGACTCCGCCAAAGAAGGCAAGTACATCGACCACATTCTGCGCACTTCGATCGGTCACGAAATCGCCGCGCTGGCGCACGAAGACGACCCGCTGCACGTCGTCAAGATGCTCGAAAAGGAAGGCTGGCTCGAAGTCCTGCACGCTCACTGGACCCCCGCCAAGGTCGACACCAACGGCCTCAGCCAGCTCATGAAAACCCGCCAGCAGATGGTCGACCTCGGCTACACTCCCGACGCCGGCCCGGCAGTGATGTACTTCCTCACCTCGCGGTTCTCCGACAAGGAAGTCTCGGAACTGCAACGCATGATTCCGCGCAAGGACCTGGTCGAAGCCTGGCGCGACATCGAAGATCACGCGAAAGAACTGGCCAAGCGCCTGATGGGCAAGGAAGCCGCCACTCCCTCGCGCACCTGGAACCTGCTCTCAGACGCGCGGCCGGAAATGGTTCTTTTTCTCGCCGTGACCGCGAAGCAGCAATCGGTCGAGCAGAAAATCAAGAACTACCTCACTAAGTGGCGTCAGGTGCAACAAAAGATTCCGTTGCCTGAAATGACGGAGTTGTTGATCACACCGCAGTTGCCGGAGTATCCAAAATTGGCGCGCGAAGTTTTCCTGCTCCTGCTCGACGGAAAGCTGCGCTCGCGCACCGAGACGCTGAAATTTCTGAAGCCGTTCGCTCCGCCTCCGCCGCCTCCGCCTCCACCGCCACGCCGCGGACGCGCCGCCAAAGCCGCTGCCGAAACCGCGGCTGCAGCCGCGCCCGCCAAAGCAGGGAAGAAGGGCAAAGGAGCCGCTGCTGCCGTCACTGCTCCGCCCGCTGCCGTTGCGCCCGCAAAAGCCGATGCGAAGACAAAAGCGCCCGAAAAAGGCAAGGCGGCTAAGGTGGAGTCCACCCCCCCCAAGGTCGAGCACAAGCCCGCGAAACCTGCGAAGCCAGCGCCTAAGCCGGCCCACAAGCCCCCCCCGAAAAAAGTCAAAACAACAAAGGAGAAAAAGAAGTAGACCCGATTCGTTCCGAGTGCCAGATTCTCTCCTCGACCCGAACTGCCGGATTCCACGCAATGAAAAAGCCCCGGAGGGGCACCCGAAGATGGCCCGGCGCTTCCAGCGCCGGGTCGACTGCCAGAAAGAACAACTCGTCCCGGAGGGACGATTGACCCGCGCGGAATCACTCGCTGACTCCGCGAGACCCTGTCGGAGTTTCTTCGCCACTTTGAGATACGAGCCCCTTAAAGTCAACAGGGGCTTGAGTCGCAAATGCATCTCCCCTGTTTCTCTCTGTGTCCCTGTGGTTACGGTTTAATCGATTTAGGACACCGCCGTAACCTGAGGCTGCCTTACTGGGGCGCGGAATGGATGGAATACCACCGTTTCCAAGCTGCCGCCAAGGGCTATACCCCCAATCTCAACGAAAAGGTCCCGGTGCCGTTACCCGGATCGCAGTCTTCGCTTCCCGGAGAACCACTTCTCTTAGACAATGAGGAGAAAGGCTCGTGAGCACCTACCCATTCGGAAAGTTTCTCCACGTTTCCTTTGTATGGAAAGGCGCGGCGAAAACAAAAGAACTCGAACCAATATTCAACAATGCTGGCGATTGGCTCCGACACAGCGCGAATGGTTGGATTGTGTGGACAACGCTGAGCGCACAAGAGTGGTACAACCGACTTGCTCTGCAGATCACAAAAGATGATCGCACGTTCATCAGTGAACTCAACACGGCGAACATGCAAGGTTGGATGGATAAATGGGAATGGGATTGGATTCAAAAATCTAGAGTGCCACCGCTTACGGGCCGCTAATGGCTCCGCGGAAATATTGCTGACCCACTCGCGCAATCCCCGATTTCCCGATTCCCCTTGCCAACAGGTTTATAATAGACATGTATGCGTCGCCTGACGTACCTCGCGGCCTGCTCCCTTTTCCTCGCTGTCCCCTTGTGGGCCCAGCACGGCGGCGGAGCTCACGCAGGAGGCGGTGGTGGCGGCCATGCTGGCGGCGGCTTCGGTGGACACGCTGGATTCAGCGGCGGCAGCCACATTTCAGGCGGACACGCTTCCGGCGGAATGCGCTCCGGCGCGATTCACTCCAGTCCAGGTGTATCCCGCGGTTTCGCCCACGGCCCTACATTCGCTCAGCGCGGTTTCTCGCAACGCGGCCGGTCCAACGGCCCCTTCCTGCATAACGATTTCCGCGGCCCGCGCTTTCGCACCTACCGAACCGGTAATTGCTGGGGCTACTCCTGCCGCGGCTATTACGATCCCTACTACGGCGGATTCTACGATCCCTACTGGTGGTGGGATTCGAACTCTTCCTATGACCAGGATTACCAGGATAATCTCGCCCAAGCCGACCAGATGAACCAGGAGAGTCTGGCGGAGCAGGCAGAAGAACAGCGGATGCTTCGTCAGGAACAAGCCGATGGCGACCGGGATATTTACGCCCGCTCCGCCGCGCCGCCACGCGAGGAGACTCTTCCACAGCCCCCAACCTTGCTGATCTTCCACGATCAGCACAAGCAGGAAGTCCATAACTACGCCATCGTCGGCCAAACCCTCTGGAGCTTCGGCCAGCACACCGAGAAGATCCCCCTCGCCGATCTCGACCTCGCCGCCACTGTCAAAGCCAACGACGAACGCGGACTCACTTTCCACGTCCCCGCTTCGGTCGAAGGCCAGTAAGTCCACCCGTCAGGCGGCCAGTAAGTCCCGGCGAATCAAGCAGGCCGGCGACCGTTTACCGCTCCTTTTCCCCCTTCGCTGCATCCAACCTTGCATCCGGCTCCAGTGCATTCCTTTTTCGCGACGGAACTAGTAGATTGAAATCAAGCATTTAGGTCACGTTGCCAGACTAAAGTTTGACCCAGTTTTGTTTCGGGGAACCTGCAGAAATACGGGGTCGAACCCGTGCCAATGCTAAAATAACTGAATACTCACTATGCCCTTAAAAACACTGTTCTTGAATCCCCCATCGTTTGAAAACTTCGACGGAGGCGCCGGCTCGCGCTGGCCCGCCACCCGCGAAATTGAATCATTCTGGTACCCGGTCTGGCTGGCTTATCCGGCGGGCATGCTGGAGGGAGCGCGGCTGCTGGATGCGCCGTCGCACCATATTTCCGGCGACGAGACCATTGAGATTGCCAAGGACTACGACTTCCTCGTGCTGTTCACGTCAACGCCCGGTTTCCCCGGCGACATCCTGCTTTCGCGCGCGGTCAAAAAGGCCAATCCTTCGATCAAGATTGCTTTCGTGGGCCCGCACGTCACCGTGCTGCCGGAAAAATCGCTGCGCGATTGTCCTGAGATCGATTTCGTTTGCCGCAAGGAATTTGATTTTTCCGTGGTCGACTACGCCAAGGGCAAGCCTTTGTCGGAAATTCCCGGCGTCTCGTATTTGGCCGACGGCAAAGTTGTGCACAATCCTGACGCTCCGCAGATTCAGGATCTGGACGCGTTGCCGCACGTTACCGACGTCTACAAGCGCGATCTCGATGTCTCGAAGTACAACGTGCCGTTCCTGCTGAATCCGTTCGTGTCGCTTTACACCACGCGCGGCTGCCCCGCGCAGTGCACGTTCTGCTTGTGGCCGCAGACGCTGAGCGGACATCCGTGGCGCAAGCGCTCCACCGACGACGTGGCCGCGGAAATGGCGAAGGTCAAGAAGTTGTGGCCGGAAGTGAAGGAATTCTTCTTCGACGACGATACCTTCAACATTCAGAAGGCGCGCACCATTGAACTCTGCGCCAAGCTGAAGCCGCTGGGCCTTACCTGGTCCTGCACCTCGCGCGTCACCACCGACTACGAAACTCTCAAGGCGATGAAAGAAGCGGGATGCCGCTTGCTGATCGTGGGCTACGAATCCGGTGACCCGCAGATTCTGAAGAACATCAAGAAAGGCGCAACCGTCGAGCGCGCCCGCCAGTTCACCAAGGATTGCCACAAGCTCGGACTGGTCATTCACGGCGACTTCATCATGGGCTTGCCCGGCGAGACCCACGAGACCATCAACAACACCATTGCATTCGCCAAGGAACTCGACGTTGAGACCATTCAGGTTTCGGTGGCCCACGCCTATCCCGGCACCGAGCTCTACGACTACGCGGTGAAGAACGGATTCATTGTCGGCGACAACAAGATGGTCGATGAAGGCGGACATCAACTGGCGCAGATTCAATATCCGGGGCTGCCTGCCGATGACATCATGTCGGCCGTGCACCGGTTCTACGACGAATATTATTTCCGTCCGAAGGCCATCTACCGCATCTTGAAGAATGCCATGTTTGACAGCAACGACCGCAAGCGGTTGTACAAAGAGGCGAAGAGCTTCCTTAAGCTGCGGGCGGCGCGCAACAAGATGGTGAAGAAACATAACCAAGAGGCTGCTGCGGCGGAGTTAGCCAAAGCCTGATGGCCCAGAGGACCGCAGGGCCGGTCCGCGACGAACTTGAGGCGCGTGAGTGCGGAACGCGATTGCGTGAAGGTTCAATCGTCCCTACGGGACGAGGTGGTCGATTGGGCCGTTGACCCGGCGTTGAAAACGCCGGGCTATTTTCGGGACCCCCCTCCGGGGCTGGACCGCTTCGCGTGTTCAACGGCTGACTTCTTGTTTTCGGGTTCGAGTTTCTAGTGACCATTCGAAAGTATCTTGTGCTGGCCGGAGTTACCGTTTTCGCACCCGCCGGTGACTCCATGCTTTCGTACGGGATGAAGCAGGTCGGGAACATTCCCCTGAATCGCCTGCCAGCCGTGATTTCTGCCGTGCTCAATCCCTGGGTCGCGGCTGGAATTCTTCTTCTGCTGCTGTTCGTCATCTTCAACATGACCGCCCTTTCCTGGGCGGACCTCACCTATGTTCTGCCCGCCACGTCTCTGGGATATGTGCTGGTCGCGCTGATCGCCCGCTTCGCGCTGCACGAGCACATCACTCCGTTGCGCTGGGTGGGGATTGCGTTGATCGCCGGAGGCGTGGGATTTGTTGCCGGAGGTCCGGCGCTGACCGTTCCGGCTTGTCCAGCGGATCCCAGCAACGAGGAACCTGCCGAACCCGCGCCACAGGCCGCAGTCGCGGCAGCGTCCTCCGGGGCGAAATCATGAAGCACCTCTACACCTGGAGCGCGATTCTGGCCATCGTCTTAGGCTCGGTCATCGGCGACGTGCTGCTGGCGCGCGCCATGAAACAGGTCGGCGACGTGGGAGTGCTCCTGCGCCAACGCGGAGCGTGGACGGTGGTGCGGCGCACGGCAGGAAATCCAAATTTTCTGCTGGGAATTGTCGCCATGTCCGCCGCGTTTTTCAGTCTGCTGTTTGCGCTCTCCTGGGGACCGCTGAGCGTGGTCGCTCCCGCCTCGGCTTCACTGACGTTCATCGGCAACGCCTTCGCCGCGAAAATCTTCCTGCACGAAAAAGTCGACCGTCGGCGGTGGATCGCGGCCGGGCTAGTGGCGGCGGGAGTGGCACTGCTGGCGGGGTAGGCCATGTTCCGCGGGCGGAGGACTTGAGCGAAACACCGGCTGGCATCGATCGGTGAAGTGGGTGCCCCATCCTCGCGTCCTCTGCGAGGGTGGGTACGGAAACGCCGGATAGGAGCGAAGCTACGCCACCTGGTCGTGAAACGAAATCTCGCCCCACCCGACGTTCACCCGCACCGGCCCAACCTCATGCAAAAGATAGAATCGATAACTGCTCCAACGCCACTGCTCGGGCGCTTCCACCAGTCCCCGCTTCACCGGATTGCGATGCAGGTACCGCAGCTTCTCCACTCGCTTCTTCGTCGTCCATACGTTGAAATCGTAGAAGCGCACCTGCCAGAACGTGCGACGTGAAGACCCGTCCTCAAATAAGTGGCGCTGGAGTGAGCCCGCCCGTTTTTTCTTCGGCAACAGGGCACGAGCCGTGCGCTGCTTTAGCACTTGCATTACGGTCGAGGGAGTCCCGATTTTGGGTTCGGTCAAAAGCAGGTGAATGTGCTCCGGCATAACGACGTACCCGACAACCACGAAGCGGTAGCGCTGACGCGCCTGTTCCAGAATCGCGAGGAAGCGGTCGCGGCTTCGCGCGGTGCCGAGAAGAGGCAATCGCCGGTAACACGAACAAGTGATAAAGTGCAGGTGATGCGCGCCGTAACTGCGATGCAGGCCAATGGGCATATCAAACCCCATCGTACAGGCAGCAGCGTACCCGCCCTTGCAAAGAACGCAAGGACGGGGCACCCA
>Ga0070733_10002520_pt1 | contig 12970 bp, 14 predicted proteins | sample Coa_R1_9_FD_66450 | JGI IMG/M metagenome (GOLD analysis project Ga0070733, IMG submission 66450) | Surface soil microbial communities from Centralia Pennsylvania, which are recovering from an underground coalmine fire - Coalmine... | ecosystem: Environmental > Terrestrial > Soil > Unclassified ... | reverse complement strand
GAGCGTCTCGAGCTTCAGGAAGAGGTCGGGCGCCGCCTCGATCAGCGGCGTCTCGCGCACCCACGGCCGGATCCGCTCGCGCGTCGCGAGCGCCGCTTCGTGGCTTCGCTCGAGGTCCGACTCGAGCGGCCAGTCGCTCACGCGGCTTCGAGGGCCCGCGCGATCGCCGCGGCGCCGCCCGAGAGGACCGGCTCGCCGTGCGAGACGAGCACGGCTTCGCAGTCGAGCTCGAGCAGCGGCGCCAGCAGCGCGGCGAGCTCAGCCTCACTCGGCGGCGGGTCGAGGTAGCGAAGCCAGGACTGCGGACACAGTCGTAGGGCGCCGCTCCCGTCCTCGGCTCCGAGCAGGCGATCGCCCGGGACCAGCGTGCTGTGCTCGTGAAGCCAGAACATCGTCTCGTCGGCGGCGGGGAACTCGAGCGCCTCGACGAGCCCGCCCGGCGGCGCCGTACCCGCTCCGTAGCGCACGATCACCTCAGCGCCACTGCGGCCGTGGAAACGGACCGTTTCGAGAACCGCGACCGATCGCCCCTCGCAGCGCGCGTCGGCCCACTCCCAGAAGAGCTGTTCGTCCTCTTCGGGCACGAGCGGATCGATGAACACGGCGGCGGCGCCCGCCTCGTAGAGGACGCAGCCGACCTCGCGCGGCCACTCGCCGCTCGACCGCGGCTCGGCGGGCATCCAGGCGGGGTGCGGCGCGGTCCAGCGCCACAGCCCCGATCTGATCTGCGATAGCTCCAGAGCGCTGAATCTAGCGCCTCAGGCGGCGCGGATCGCGCGCTCGCGCGACCGCTGGCGGACCGCCGTCGCCGCCCACCAAACAGCCAGGCCGCTGAGCGCGAACGGCAGCACGATCGCCAGCACGACGAGCGCGATCGCGAGGATCTCCTGGAGTGCGTTCAGCGCGTCGTGGTAGGCGGTCGCGAGCGCGCCCGAGTGGCTCGAGTGCTTCGTCGCGGCGCCGACGACGAGCTGCACGCCGAGCGTCGCGTTGGCGGCGTCACGCTGGAGGCGCGTGATCGTCTCCTGCTCGATCGCGATCCGGATGTTCAGCCCCGCGATCTGCTTGCGCAGGCTCGCGGCCTGCGCGGCGGTCGGCGCGATCGCGAGCTGTTTGCGAAGCGACGCCCGCTCCGCGATCCGCTGCGCGAGCAGCGCGACCTCGCGGTCGTAGGGGTTGGTGATGTCCTGCGTCGACTGGTTGAGCGCCTGCACGTTGGCGATGCTCGAGAGCGCCGCGATCAGGCGGCCGAGGCGGCCGCTCGCGACGCGCAGCGAATAGCTCGCGTAGCTCGAGTGCCCCTGGATCGAGACGTTCGAGCTCTCGACGACGCCGCCAAGCTGCTCGGTCGCGACGACGACGCGGTTGGCCACCGACTGCATCGAGGAGGCCGGCGTCGAAAGGGTCAGCGTCGATCCGCGCTGGACGAGGCGCCCGTGGACCGCCGGGCCCGTCGTCGCGGAACCGCCTGCGGCGGCGTTGAACGTCACCGCGGCGCGCGGCGCGACGGTCGACTTGTTGGGCCCGACCGGCGCGCCTGTATGTGCGACCCCGGCGGCGGGGCTGAGAGGCGTAGGCGGACCGCCGCCGCCACCGAACAGGTCTTGCCTCACCGACCCCGACAAAAGGATCGTCAGCGCGGCGGCCGCCGCAACGAGTCCGCCGCTTGCGATCGCGAGCTGCCCGACGCGCGGGCGGCGCGCGGACCGAGCCGCCCGCCCCGCGAAGCGCTCCCCGAGCGAGGCGGCGAATGTGGGATCGATCGACGGCGCTCCGGCGCGCACCGAGTCGACCAGCGCCGCGAGCTCCAGATGCTCCTCGGCGATCGGCTCGCGCGCCAGGATCCGGTCGAGCGCGTCCAGCTCGACAAGCCGCCGCGCGGTTTCCTCATCGCGTGACACCGCACACCTCCCGAAGTCGTTCGATCGCGCGGTGCAGCCGCGTTCCGGCGTTTGACTCGCTGCACCGAAGAACACGGGCGAGCTCGGCGTTCGAGAGCCGCCCGAGGAATTTGAGGAGGATGATTTCGCGGTCCTGCGGCTCGAGCGACGCGAGCCCCTCGCGGACCAGCACGCGCCGCTCGGCGAGAACCTCGTCGACGTCGTCGAAGTCGCTCTCGTCGGCGATCTCGCGCACGATCGCGCCGACGCGGCGCCGCCGGCGGAGCTCATCGAGCGCCGCGTTGCGCGCGATCGCGAACAGCCAGGCCCGCGGAGTCCCCCGCCGCAGGTCAAGAAGCGCGCGGCGGCGGAACGCGCGCTCGAAGGCGAGCGCCGTCACATCCTCCGCGGCCGAGCGGTCGCGCAGCAGCGAGGCGACGTAGGCGTACACGTCGCCCGCACTCGAGCGGTAGAGCTCATCGAAGCGCTCACGCGCCCCGGCGACCTCATCCGGCAGCGTCGCCAACACGCTCACGGAGTCATCATCCTCACACCTGCACTACGCTGATCGCGTCCCATCGTCACAACGGACGGGCAGACGTCAGTGTTAGAGGAACAAACGACTGCAATCGTGCCGAGCCCGAGCGGCTTTCCGCTCTGGAGCGAAGACTACGAGGCCGCCTGGATCGGCCTGCTCGCCACCTATCGCCGCCTGATTCGCGAACTCGACACCGAGCTCGAGTCAGCGCACGGCCTGACGATGAGCGGGCTCGAATTGCTCGTCCGCCTGGCGACGGCGCCGGAGGGCTGGCTGCGCCTCTCGACGCTCGCCGCCGAGGCCAACCTCAGCCTCAGCCGCGTCTCGCGGATCGTCGATGTGCTCGAGGCGCGCGGCCTCGTCGAGCGCCGCCCCTGTCCAAGCGACGCCCGCGCGATCAACGCCGTCCTGACCGAGCGCGGCCTGGCGGTTGCCCAGGCCGCCCAGGAGACGCATCTGGCGGCCGTCCGCGAGCGCTTCTTCGACCGCCTCAGCGAGCCCGAGATCCAGACGCTCGGCACGGTCTTCGGCCGCCTCGCGCCCCACCGCTAGGGACGCCCCTCTCAAAATAGCGAGCGCGGCGCCGCCCGCGCCAGCCCCCAAACCCTCAGGCGCGCCCGGCAAACAGCGCCTGCTCGTCGATCTCGCCGCGATCCTCGAAGTGCGCGCGGCCCTGCGCGTCGCGCGGCCACTGCTCCGGCGGGCGGTCCCAGGCGAGCTCGACCCCGTTGCCGTCGGGGTCGGCCAGGTAGAGCGCGAGGTGGGTGCCGTGGTCGGTCGTCGTGCGGATCGGCCACCCGGCCTCGCGCAGGCGCGTCAGCGCGTCGGCGAGCGCGGCCTGCGTCGGGTAGTTGATCGCGACGTGGTGAAGGCCCGTGGCGGCGTCGGGCGCCGGGTCGCCGCCGGCCGAGAGCCAGGTGTTGAAGCCGAGGTGGTGGTGGTAGTCGCCGGCGTGCAGGAAGAGCACGTCGCCGGTCTGCCCCCAGCCGATCACGCCGCGCTCCTCGAGGGTCACCTCGAAGCCGAGGATGTCGACGTAGAAGGCGCGGATGCCCTCGATGTCGCTGCAGCGCAGGTGGACGTGGCCGATCCGCGTGCCCGGATCGATCGGCCCCCGCGCGCTCACTGAACGGCGACGGCGATCCCGGCCGGATCGCGCGCGAGGAAGCCTGGTGAGCGGTCCTCGATCGCGAAGCCGAGGGACTCGAGTCGCGCGCGCACCGCGTCGGCCTCGTCGGCCGTGCGCAGCGTCCAGTTGATCAGCCCGAACACGTCGGGTGAGGCGCCGCGAACGCCCTCGCCGCGCCATAGGTTGTAGGCGACGTGGTGGTGGTAGCCGCCGGCCGAGACGAACTCGGCGTGCGGCATCCGCGCGCGAACCGCGAAGCCGAGGCCGTCGTGGTAGAAGCGGCTCGAGGCGTCTAGGTCGCTGACGTGGAGGTGCACGTGGCCGACGCGCAGGCCGTCGTCGGCATGCGCGCTTGGCGCCTCGCCGGCGATCGTCTCAAACAGCGCCTGGACGTCGAGCGGATGCGGGCCGCCCATCGCGAACGCGTCAGGCGGCCACTCCTCGCGCGGGCGGTCGGAGGCGAGCTCGACGCCGATCCCGTCGGGGTCGGGTAGATAGATCGCCTCGTGCGTGCCGTGGTCGGAGGCGCCGTCGATGCGGGTGCGCGTCTCGGCGACGCGGCGGCCGACCCGCGCAAGCTCCTCGCGCGAGCTGAACAGGAGCGCGTAGTGGTAGAGGCCCGACTCGCGGCCCGGCGCGCGCGCGGCGGGATCGGCGTGGAGCACGACGACCGCCTCGCCGCCGAGGCCGCCAAGCGACGCGCTGCGCTCGTCGCGCTCGAGCACGCCCAGACCGATCACCTGCTCATAGAAGGGCAGCGAGCGATCGAGATCTGCCACGCGCAGCTCGACCGGCCCAAGGCGGGTCTCGTCGGCGAGAAGGGCGCTGCCGGGCACTGCCTGTTCGCTCGTGGAACTCATTGCCTGCGCAACAGTTTGCCAGGGCGGGGAGTTGGGGCGGCGTGGCGGGGAGGGGCGCTCGCGATATCGAGACGGCGGAGTTTTGTGCAGACTGTCCAGATGGAGTGGCGGCTGCTCGAAGGGGTGCCCGCGGAGGAGGTTCGCCGCGTGCTCGAGATCGCCAGGCGGCGGACCTTCGAACGCGACGAGGTCGTCTTCCACGAGGGCGATCCCGCGGACACGATCCACCTCATCGAACGCGGGCGCGCCGCGGCGCGCGCGACGACCCGCCACGGCCAGCGGACGACGTTCGCGGTGCTCGGGCCGGGCGACTCCTTCGGTGAGCTGTCGCTGCTCGGTCCCAAGGCGCAGCGCAGCGCGACCGTCGTGGCGATCGAGCCGCTCGTCACGCAATCGATCTTCGAGGCCGACTTCCACCGCCTGCGCCGCGAATACCCGCAGCTGACCGAGGTGATGATCGCGATGCTCGCGGCCTCGATCCGCCGCCTCAGCGCACAGCTCGTCGACGCCCTCTACCTGCCGGCCGAGCTGCGCGTGCGAAAGCACGTTGCGGAGCTCGCCGAGCGCTACGAGGAGGTCGACGGCGAGGTCGTCATCCCGCTTCGCCAGGAGGACATCGCGGACCTCGCCGGCACCTCACGGGCGACGGTCAACCGGGTGTTGCGCGAGGAAGAGCGCCGCGGCACGGTCCGCCTGACGCGCGCGCAGACGGCCGTGCTCGACCGGGAGCGGCTGCTCGAACTGGTCTGGTGAGCGTGAGAGCAGCCGTGCAGCGGTCGTTGTGTCACCAACTTGACACAACGAGTGTCGCGGATCTTCACGACGGCCCCGCGGTTGGGCCGTAGATTGCACGGCGTAGGGATAAGCAGCATTCTCAGGAGAGAGAACAAGGCGTCGTCGCCCTTTCTGTGACGACCGAAGCGTGTCGACCCGGCAGGGACGCCGGGCCGAAACGCCAGCCCCTGGTGGCTGATTCCACGGCCGGCTGCGACGGTCGAGGAATCAGCCATCTAGGTGCGTTCTCGGTCATCGACGACCGCGCGCCCTGCGGCGCAGACCGCTGCCGAATCTCGGGCAGTTTGCGTCACTATTCAACGGCGATCGCCGTGGAGCCGTTAACCGGTCGGCACGCTCTCCACGACGCGGCGTCGAACCGAATGCGAATCCGAAGCTTCAAACCGCGATCCGCTCCAACCGGGACGCCGGAGCAAGTGTTGCGTGGGATCCGGCTGGTAGCAATCATGACCGTCGCCGCCGCGCTCGTTGCCGCCTGTGGAAGCTCGCGACCGTCGAACACGTCCTCGCATACCACCACGGCCCGCCGGAGGAGCACTTCCACAACGGAGACGTCGTCATCGCAGCAGCTGGCGAATCTGGTAGCGAGCGTTCAGAACGGCGTCATCAGGATCGAGTCAACGGGCTGCGGCGTGCTGTCCACCGGCACCGGCTTCCTGATTTCCCCTCGACTTGTCGCCACCGTCGAGCACGTCGTTGATGGCGCGGTGTCAATCAGGCTGGTGCGAGCCGGACATACGCTCGGCACGGGAACGGTCATAGGCGAGGACGCCACCCGCGATGTTGCGCTGGTTCGAAGCTCCAAGCCGATCAGCGGCCCCCTCTTCCACATTGCGACTCGGTCGCCACGCTTGGGCGAGGCCGTGGCAGTCCTAGGGTTCCCGCTCGGCTTGCCACTCACGGTTACGCAAGGCGATGTCAGCGGACTTGACCGAACGATTCCGATCGTCGGCATCGAGAGAACGAACTTGGTCCAGACCGACGCCGCGATCAACCCTGGCAACAGCGGGGGACCGCTTATTTCGCTTCAAGACGGCGACGTGATCGGACTTATTGACCTCGGCACCGACCAGGCCAACGGCATCGGCTTCGCAGTGTCCGCCGACGTCGCGGCGCCATTGCTCGATGCCTGGAAAGTTGCGCCTCAGCCGGTCCCTGCCGCCAGCTGCCAAAGCGAGACCCAAACGGCTACCTCGTCCGGCACCGCGACGACGCCGACGACATCCACTCCAACCTCCACGACACCCGCGCCAACTCTTGACACATATTCCGGCCACGCCTTCTCGATCGAGTACCCGACGGGCTGGACGATTGTGACGGCCGAGAAGCAGCAGAGCTACGGGACCGACACGACGATTCAGGACCCCTCCGAGTCGACGGCTCTGATTCGGGTCGACGTGTCAAAGAATCCGCCCACCACGAATCTGCGTGCGCTCGCTCGACAGGAGATAGCAGCGCTGGCCAAGGAGCCCGGCTACCGGCTTTTGCACCTCGGTCCTAGCACCATCGATGGCTTTGCCTCACTCGACTGGCGCTTCGACGTCGACCAAGCTGGCGTTCTTCTTGAGAAGGACGACGTCTTCTTCGTGGACTCCAAAGCAAATGAAGGTGTGGCGGCACTCACACAGGCGCCGGCCGACGTCTATCCGAGCGTCAGCAGCGCGTTCGCTGCACTGCGCCAGACGCTGGTCATGAACTGAGCGAACTCGGCTGCGCAGGCCGGCGCGGGCTGCACCCCTCTGCGATGCTGGCGCCATGCCGATGCGCCTCGCGATCCTCGCCTCGGGCGCCGGGACGACGGCGCAGGCCGTGATCGACGCTTGCGCTCAGGGCCGGATCGACGGCTCGGTGGTGCTTGTCGTGAGTAACAACGCCGACGCGCCGGTTCTCGAACGGGCGCGCGCGGCCGGCGTCGCCTGGCGCCACATCTCGGTGCGCAGCGAAGGGAGCGAGGAGGCGGTCGACGATGCGCTCGTCGCCGCAGCGCGGTCGGCTGAAGTGACGCACGTCCTGCTCGCCGGCTACATGAAGCGGGTCGGGCCCGCGCTGCTCGCGGCCTTTGAGGGACGCATCTTCAACACCCACCCGGCGCTTCTGCCCGCCTTCGGCGGTGAGGGAATGTACGGCGACCGCGTCCACGCTGCGGTGCTCGCCTCGGGTGCGACGCTAAGCGGCGCGACCGTCCACATCGTCACCGAGGAATACGACAGCGGGCCGATCGTCGGCGCCGTCGAGGTGGCGGTCCTCGAGGGTGACGACGTCGTCTCACTTGGCGAGCGCGTGCGCGCAGCCGAGCGCGAGCTCGTCGTGGACGTTTTGGCAGCCGCGGCGCGTAACTAGCAACGCGGCTGGCCGCTTCTCGTAACGGCGCTCATGCGCCGGGCGCAAGCTGCCGACGCTTGCCGTGGGTGCCCGAGACCGCCATCGCACGCAGGCGAAGGCAAAAACCGGCGACCGTTCATGGTTCGCTGCCGGTCTATCGCGGGCGCTTCGAGGCGGCGCAGGCGGAACGACTGCTCTGGCGTGCCGGCTTCGGGCCGCGCCCCGGCGACTGCGCGAAGGTCGCGGCGCTGGGCATGCAGCATGCCGTCCTGTCGCTGACGCGCCCGGCGAGCCACGCCCTCGTCGGCCCGGCGCCGCATGTCGAGAAGGGGCAGCCGATCGCCCCCTACGACGTCTGGGGCAACGACGTCCTGTGGTGGCTTGATCGCATGGTCCGCTCGCGGGCTCAGCTGATCGAGCGGATGACGCTGACCTGGCACGACTGGTTTGCGACGTCCAACGAGGGCGTTAACTCGCAGCGGCTGATGATCAACCAGAACCGCACCCAGCGACGACTCTGCCTGACGACGTTCCCGAAGATGCTGACCGCCATGACGATCGACCCGGCGATGCAGGTGTGGCTGTCGCTTTCGGGATCGACCAAGCAGGCGCCGAACGAGAACTACGCGCGCGAGATGCAGGAGCTCTTCTCGCTCGGCGTGGGCAACGGCTACACCGAGGAGGACGTCCGCCAGCACTCCCGCGCGCTGACCGGCTGGACGAACTCCTGGAACCAGGCGACCGGTGAGCCCGACGACTTCCACTTCGACCCGAAGCTGCACGACGACGGCGTCAAGAAGATCTACCACCACAGCGGCCGCTTCGGCTGGCGCGACAGCCTGCGCCTGCTCGTCCACCATCCCGACCACCCGGCCTTCTTCGTCGCGAAGCTGTGGTCCTACTTCTGCCCCGAGCCGCTGCCGGCGGCCGACGCGAAGAGCGCCGCCGAGATGTACGTCTCATCGGGCCGCCAGATCCGCCCACTGGTCGAGGCGATGCTGATGCACCCGCTCTTCTACGACGGGCCGCGGATGGTCAAGCCGCCGATCGTCCAGATCGCCGGGATGCTGCGCTCGATAGGCCGCTACATCGACACCGACTCCTGGGCCTGGGAGTCGAGCCTCGTCGGCCAGACGCCCTTCTACCCGCCCAACGTCGCCGGCTGGGACGCGACGCGCTGGCTCAACACCGACACCTGGCTCGCGCGCTTCAACCTGACCGCCGAGATGATCAAGCCGCACCGCGCGCTCCAGCCGGGCAAGGCGAAGGTCAAGGGCGATCCGGTGGCGATGACCAAGCACGCGATCGATTTCTGGGGCGGTCCGCTGCTCAGCGGGCCGACGCGCGCCGCCCTGGCCGGCTACGCGCGCGCCGCGCTTGACTCGGCGACCGCCGACTGGGAGCGCCAGCAATACCCGGCGCTGACCGAGAACGCGCTGCGGGCGCTCGTCGTCGCAAGCCCCGACTACCACGCCTGCTGATGCCGATTCGCTCCTGTAGCTGCCGCGACTTCACACGCTCGGAGCTCCTGCGCCGCGGCGTCGCGCAGGCGGGGGCCGGGCTGCCGGCGATCGAGCCGGGAATGCCGACTCCCGCCGGGACCGGCCTCTCGCGGCGCGGCTTCCTGCTGCGCTCGGGCGGCCTCGCGCTGTCGGTCTACGGCGCCGGCAGGCTGCTCGAGCCGCACGCCTTCGAGGCCGGCGTTGCCGCGGCCGCGCAGTCGCCGGCGGCGGCCGGGCGCGTGCTCGTCAACGTCTACCTCCAGGGCGGCATCGACTCGATGTCGGTCCTCTATCCGGCCGGCGACCCGCTCTACAGCCAATACCGCACCACGCTCGCGCTCGCCGCCGGCGCCGGCCCCGTCTTCACCGAGGACCCGCGGCTTTTCTGGCACCCGCTCGCGGCGCCGCTCGCGCAGCTTCACAACGAGGGCAAGGTCAGCGTGATGCCGACGATCGGCTACACCGACCCAAACCAGTCTCACTTCACAAGCCGCCACTACTGGGAGGTCGGCGCGACCCAGGCCGAGCTGATGACCGGCTGGCTCGGGCGCTACCTGGATCTCAACGGCACGGCCGACAACCCGCTCCAGGGACTCTGTCTCGATGACTCGCTGAGCCCGGCGCTGGCGACCGCCAAGGTTCCCGTCGCGACGATCGATCTTCCATCCACCTACTCCGTCTGGACGCAGGGCGTGTGGGGTCCGCCGGAGACGGTCATGTACGACGCCTTCGACTCGCTCGGGAAGATCGGCGTGGGCTCGCGCGACGCAGGAATGATCCAGTCCGGCCAGGCCGCTCTGATGACGAGCACGCTGCGACGCCAGCTCCTCCCCTTCCAGCCCGCCGACGGCGCGAGCGCGCCGCCGCTGCCGGCGCTCTACCCGAGCGTGAGCGACGAGTTCCCGGCTCGAATGGCGGCCGTCGCGCAGCTGCTCGGCGCCGGGCTTCCGATCAACTGCGTGAGCGTCTCGACGCAGTCGGTTTTCGACACCCACGAGAACCAGGTGCCGGCGTTTGAGCCGGGCCTCCAGGAGGCCGCCGACACGCTGCTCGCCTTCCAGCGCGACCTCGAGGCGCGCGGCCTCGACGATCGCGTGCTGACGCTCGTCTGGTCTGAGTTCGGCCGCCGCCCGCAGCAGAACGCCTCCTCCGGCACCGACCACGGCGCCGCGGGCTGCGCGTTCCTGATCGGCAAGCACGCGGCGGGCACGATGATCGGCGAATGGCCCGGGCTTGCGAGCGGTCTCGATCCGCTCGGGAACCTCGTCGAGACCGCCGACTTCCGCGTCCTCTACGCCTCGCTGCTGGAGCAGTGGCTTGGCCAGGAGGCGGCGCCGATCATCCCCGGCGCTGCCTCGATGGCCCGCGCCGCAGTCGTGAAATGAGGCGGGCCATGCTCGCCGTCGCCGTCGCCGCTTGCGCCGGCGGGCTCGGCGTCGCCGCCGGCGGTGCGCTCGCCTCCGGAGCGTCAGCCGCCGCGGTCACGGCAAGCCACGTCCAGGTGACGACGATCGAGTACCGGCTGCTGCTGTCGCGCGGCGTCGTCCACGCGGGGCCGGTCGATCTCGAGGAAATCGACGGCGGCATGGATCCGCACGATCTCGACCTTCGCTTTCGGCGCTCGCCGAGCGTGATCTCGGAGCCACAGCTGCTCCCGGGCGGGCGATTCGACGGCGTCGTCGACCTTCACCCGGGCGTCTATCACCTGTGGTGCTCGCTGCCGGGGCACTGGAAGCTCGGGATGCACGCGATTCTTCGCGTCGTCGGCTGAACCGCCCGTCGCCGCGAGGCGCTAGCTTGCTCGCAGCATGTTCGAGACCTTCGGCATCCTGCTACGCGAGGGGGCGCGCGTCTTCCAGCGGAGCGTCGAATCGGTCGCGATCCGGCTGTTCGCCCGCACGCCGCGAGTCCTGTCTCGAGTCCTGGCGCTCGGCGGGATTGCGCCGCGAGCCGCGATCGACATCGCGTCGAAGGTTGAAGAGGAGGTCGTCGAGGCCGTCGGCACAGCTGTCGAGGAGGTAGCGGAGGTAGCCGCGCCGCTTGTCGTCGCGAGTGGGCTGAGGCGGTTTGCGACCCCGCGGCGGCTGGCCACGGCGGTCGCCGTGCTGGCTGGCGCCGCCGCGGGCGCGGTGCTGCTGCGTCGCAGCCTGCGCGGGCGCTGAGCGGCGCCGCCGCGCGCTACTTCACCGCCACGCTCGCCAGGCTGTAGGCGGTCGGGCTCGGGCTCCAGGTCGTGGCGCCTGCGTCCTTGATCCAGAAGCCCTCGGAGTCAGCGATCTTCATCGTCTTGTCGTTGCCCCAGCTGCCGTGCTCGGGGCGCATGATCATGCCTTTGTTGGTCGCCGGGCCGACCGTGATCTGCTCGAGGCGGTCGCCGGCCTTGGCGAGCTCGAGGCGGACCGAATGGCATGTCATCCCGGTGTAGGGGTAGGGGACGGCGACGAAGTTCCAGCCCTTGTGCAGGTGCACGCGCATCGGCGCGAAGCGCTGGCGATGGCTCGTCGGATGCCAGTGCACGGCGGCGGCGAGCTCGACGACGACGCCCTCGTTGGCGTATAGCGGGAAGCTCGGCGTGCGACCGGGGGTGTAGGTCACCCAGCGCCCGCTGCGGTAGACGCGCACGAAGCGGACCACCTTCGCGTGGGCCTGCTTGTCGATCGAGGCAACGAGCGCCGCAGCCGTCGGCGTCGTCGCCAGCGGTGTCGCCGCGGCATCGCTTGCGACGGAGCTCGCCGATGCGGTCGCCGGGGCTGCGGGGAGCGCGACGCTGTTTGCGCCCGCGGCCAGCGCGACCGCCGGCGGGGGTGGCGTCACGTCGACGAAGTTGCCGCTGCCGTCGACGGCGACCGCGTGAAGGACGTCGCCGGGGTTGACCGTGATCTGCGCCGTCCACGTGCCCGAGCCCGGTGCCGTCTGCGTCGCCGGCACCGTGTTGAACGTCTGGCCGGGATTCTCGACGATGTTGTTGACGTAGAAGACGACGCCGGTGACTCCGGCGGTCGTCGGGTTCGCCCCTGTGTCGTTGACGTTCAGCGGGCTGTCGGCGACGCCCGTCGCTGTCGCAGTGCCGCCCGAGTAGCTGACGCTTGCGATGCTCGGCGGATTGGTGTCGGCGGTTGCTGGCGGCGTGTAGACCGGTGGTGAGCTGCCGGGTGGAACGAACCCGACGTAGCTCTCGAAGTCGTCGGTGTATGTGAAGCCGAGGGTCGCGGGGGTGATGCCGATGCCGATCCACTGGAAGCCGGCCTGGAGAATCGCTCCCCTGTGCCCCCAGCTCTCCGAGCTGTCGTCGTACATGTAGGCGAACGTCGCCTCGGCCGGGGTCGCGAAGCCATTGGCGAGGTTCTCGCCGAAGAAGTAGTTGGTGGCAAAGACCGGGTTGACGAGTTGGCGCTGAACATTGACCAGCGGATCGCCGATGCCGACCTGGTTGATCGGGCTCGGGTGATCGAAGTAGCCGTACGTGTTGATCTCGCGACTGTGGTTGAGCGCGACCTGCGACATCAGCGTCGTGTCGAGCTGCAGGTCAGGCTCGCCGCGCGCCTCGCGCTCGCTGTTGAACATCCACAGCATCTGCTGCTGCGGCGTCATCGAGTCGTAGCTGGCGGGCAGCAGCATCGGCGTCGCACAGCCCTCCGCAGCGCGCGCGTTGGTGAAGTTCGTCTGGATTGCCTGATCGCTGTTCCACTGCAGGCCGGTCGAGGGGAAGTCGGAGGCCGGGTTCGTCGTCGGGTCGCAGGCCGCCGCATTGGCGATCGACGAGGTGATCACGGCGGCGGCGATGCACGCACACGAGGCTACGGTCGCGACGAGCGCGGTACGGCGGCGGCTCCCCATCTGGCGGTGTCCTTTCCTGACGTCTGTGCAGTGAACGGCGCAGCCCAGAGGAAGCTGCAACGAATCGGATCGGCGACCGCGCGGTTTCCAGCCCCCGGCACGCGTCG
>Ga0070733_10002518_pt1 | contig 12971 bp, 9 predicted proteins | sample Coa_R1_9_FD_66450 | JGI IMG/M metagenome (GOLD analysis project Ga0070733, IMG submission 66450) | Surface soil microbial communities from Centralia Pennsylvania, which are recovering from an underground coalmine fire - Coalmine... | ecosystem: Environmental > Terrestrial > Soil > Unclassified ... | reverse complement strand
TCGATTGATGGCGCGACGGGCGAGGTCTTCGCGGGCATCATCAAGACGGTTGATCCGGACTATCAAAAAGAAGTTGATCTCAAAAAGCTGCTCGGCTGGGCTGACAAGTACCGTAGGTTAGGCGTGTGGGCCAACGCAGATTACCCGCGCGACGCGCAGCGAGCCGTTGTCTTTGGCGCACAGGGCATTGGCCTGTGCCGCACCGAGCATATGTTCATGGAGCAGGAACGGCTGCCCATTGTGCAGCAGATGATCCTGGCAGAGAGCAAAGCAGAGCGACAGGCGGCACTCGACCAACTACTGCCATTCCAGCGCAGCGATTTCAAGGGTATCTTCGAGGCGATGGTCAATCCTGAGACGGGCGACGGCTACCCGGTGGTTATCCGCCTGATCGACCCACCATTGCATGAGTTCCTACCCTCTTACGAAGAACTGCTGGTTGATGTGACTCGCCTTGAGACGCAGGGCGGCCATGAAGCGGAACTCAAAGAGAAACACGAGCTGCTCGAAAAGGTGGGGGCCATGCGCGAGATGAACCCCATGCTGGGCCTGCGCGGCTGCCGCCTGGGGCTGCTCTTCCCAGAGATCAACGTCATGCAGACGCGCGCTATCCTGGAAGCTGCGCTCGAACTGGCGAAAGAGGGCAAGAAGCTGCAGCCCAAGATCATGATCCCACTGGTTGGGCACGTGAACGAACTGAAAGAGGTGCGCCGCCAGCTTGAGGCAGTGGCGCAGGAAGTTACTTCCGAGGGGGGTTCGGCTATCGAATACAAGTTCGGCACGATGATCGAGCTGCCGCGCGCCGCTCTGACGGCTGACCAGATTGCGCCCGTTGCCGACTTCTTCAGCTTTGGCACCAACGACCTGACGCAGACCACCTTCGGCATCAGCCGCGACGATGCCGAGGGTAAATTCCTGCTCAAGTACGTAGAGGGCCTGGAGGAGCCTGGATTGGAAGAAAGGGTGAAAATCCTGCCCACCAATCCATTTCAGACATTGGATCGCGACGGCGTGGGCCAACTGGTGCGCATGGCGGTCGAAAAAGGCCGCAAGGCCAACGCTCACCTGGAAGTGGGCATCTGCGGCGAACATGGCGGCGATCCCAATAGTATCGAGTTCTGCCACATGATCGGCCTGGACTACGTGAGTTGTTCGCCGTTCCGCGTGCCTGTGGCGCGATTGGCTGCGGCGCAGGCAGCGCTGAGTAGCGAAGAGAAGGACAAGTAGAGATTTAGTCGCAACAAAAGTGGGGTTGTCTATCAGGCAACCCCACCCTTTTAGTGTCCCTTTACTTATTGAACGGGAAGCCGAACGAAACCGGCTTGCGTAAATTCGCGTCGCCATACAACTCCCCGCCTCCATCACTACCAGCAAAATATTCATCGTGTCGCTCTATCCAGCCGGGGTCATCTTTACCACTATCAACTGCGCCGATAAAGGGGGCAAGCGGATCATGCGCGGGATCATATTTTACTTTGCGGATTGCAGCCATCTTATCTGTCTGTTTGAGCTGCTCAACACCTTCTTTTACTAACGCGATGAGAAGCGCATCAGGAGTCTGACCATGTTGCTCGGCGTAGTTGGCAATCTCAGAATATATATCATCGGGTAGTCGAAAAACATGACTCATCCACTGAACTCCTTTTCATATATATTTAGCGCGATAAACGTATTGATGATACCTATCATAGAATACTCTGTACTCTCTGTCAATCAAAGAAACAAGGTTGCGCTCGAACCTGCTTGCGACGCCCACTGCGCGCCTTTTCGATCTCCTTTAATCGGTGCTATAATAACGCTTAGTTGGTGGACCTCTTAGTTTTTACTTCTACAGTGGCACACTATACAAGGAGGAAGAATGCGACGAATCTTTACCACGGTAGTAGCCCTGGCTACGCTCCTTTCACTGGTGCTCGTGTTTAATGTCACATCAGTAGGAGCAACCTCTCTCGACAGAGACAATGGCAAATTAGAGCACATCTTCTACATCATGATGGAGAATCACGCGACCGACGAAATATTTGGCAATACTGCGGATGCTCCCTACACCAACTGGTTAGCGAGCCAGTACGCCATTTCGACCGATTATTTCGGCGTAACACACCCCAGCTCTCCCAACTACCTGGCAGCCATCTCTGGCGATTTCCAGCATATCTGGGATGACTGCGCAGCGGGTCCAACCGTCATGTGCGCGCCCACGGAATTCAGTCCTACCTCAGGTTACACTAACGGGCAGGAGTTACTCACTCCGGCTGAGATTGCAAGGGCCACAAGTACGCCACACTGGTTCAACGATCGCACTATCGTTGATCAGCTTGAAGCTCATGGTTTGAGCTGGAAAGCTTACATGCAATCCATGCCATATGCGGGCTTCACCGGAGCGGCCTATCCCATCATCAATGGCTCCCCAGTCCAGCTCTACGTTCAGAAGCACAACCCTTTCGAGTACTTCACCGGCATTCGCAACAACCCTGCTCGCATGCAGGACATCGTGCCATTTAACCAGCTTGATCAAGACCTTGATACGGGGAATGTCCCCAACTTCGTCTGGATCAGTCCCGATACCTGCCATGATATGCACGGCATCTCTCCCTCATCTGCGCCCTTGATTGGAAATCCGGCCTGCGCGTATCCCGCATCTGGACTTGATCACAGCATTATTCAGTTGGGCGATACGTTCCTCAAGTCAACCGTATCGGAGATCATGGAATCTCGCGCATGGAGTCAGAGATCGGCCATCGTGATTGTATGGGACGAAAATGACTTTTCCGGCTTTACAGGTTGCTGCCACAGTCCAACTGGCGTCAATGGCGTCACGCTCGGCGGGGCAAACGCGCCAGCTATCGTCATCACCTCGAAAGACCGGGACCACTTCACTGACAGCACAACGCCCTATAACCACTACTCGCTGCTTGCTACCATCGAGCATTTATGGGGACTGGGCTGCCTGGAGAACTCCTGCGGCTTCAGTAATTCAGAGCTGATGACCAGGTTCTTTGTCTAAAGCAAAGACTTGCTGTAACCACGCCCACCACCTGGAAGAGGGAACACATCTCTTGATAGATTGTGTTCCCTCTTTTTGGCGAATCCGACTTGGCAACTACCAATAAGAAACCCAGGAGTGCTATACTGAACAGGAGAAAATGCCAGAAGAAGCTAAACCAGGGAAGAGAAGACGAGGAGAGATTTCATGCGCGCGCTTGTCTTTCACAACCATACTTTGACGCTCGAAAAGAGCTACGAAAGGCCCGAACTGCAACCAGGCGAAGCGCTCATTCGCGTTTTACAGGTGGGTATTTGCAATACCGACCTGGAAATTACACGCGGTTATATGGAATTTGAGGGCGTGCTGGGCCATGAATTTGTTGGGATTGTTGAGACGGTGCATGAAGGTTCGGGCGCAACTTCTCCTACGTATCTGATTGGGAAGCGGGTCGTTGGTGAGATCAATGCGGCCTGTCACCGCGCCGATTGCTTCTATTGCCAGCGCTCCATGCCGACACATTGCCCAAACCGCACTACGCTGGGCATCGCTGGTCGCGACGGCGCGTTCGCCGAATATTTGACACTTCCTACGGAAAATCTGCACCTTGTACCCGACAACGTGAGTGATGAAGAGGCTGTTTTCGTCGAGCCGCTTGCCGCCAACTTTGAGATATTCGAGCAGGTACAGGTGAAGCCTACTGACAGCGTGATTGTGCTGGGCGACGGCAAGATGGGCCAACTGGCCGCGCAGGTACTCACTCTGGCGAGTTGCGAGGTGATGATGGTCGGGAGGCACGTTGAAAAACTGGCGCTGGCGGAAAAGCGCGGAGCGCGCACCTATTTGCTCGATGATGCTGAGAGTTTCACATTAGAGAGCGGGCGACGTGTAGACCTGGTTGTCGAATGCAGCGGCTCGGCGCAAGGACTGGAGATGGCGCTGCGACTGGTGAGGCCCAGAGGCACGCTCATCCTGAAAAGTACCGTCTCGGATATGAGCACTCTACACCTGGCTCCTATTGTGATCGATGAGATACGCGTGCAAGGCTCACGCTGTGGCCCCTTCGCGCCCGCGCTGCGCGCGTTGAGCCAACGGAGAATTGACGTACTTCCCTTAATAAGCGCTCGCTACAGCCTGGATGATGGACCGGCTGCTTTTAAGTATGCTGGACAAAAGGGTGTGTTGAAGGTGCTTGTGCAGGTTTAGCGACTCAAAAAGCGGTTTTGACAAGTAATGCTTATTCTTGTACAATCTTCCTCAGTTATATAGTTTATTCCAGTGAGCACGACCTTCTTGATCCGTTCATCCATCAAGGAGATTCCTATTATGCCGGAATCCATTGACGCTTCGCTGGTACGAATTCGCACGAAAGCCGGTGGCGTGGTCGGCGCTGGCTTTCTTGTCGATACTCGTCACATTCTCACCTGCGCCCATGTTATAGCGCAAGCTCTTGATATTGCCGATGATTCTCCTGATACACCAGCATCAACAGTGAGCCTGGATTTTCCCCAGCTTGCCTCGCACACGCTGCTCACCGCGAGAGTGGTATTCTGGGAGCCAGTGCAAAGTGACGGTCAAGGCGATATCGCGGGCCTGGAACTGCTCGATGAACCGCCAACCGGCGCTGCGGCAGTCCACTTTACTCCGGCAGACCAGGTCTGGGAGCATCCCTTCCGCGCGCTGGGTTTTCCCAGTGGATACGACGATGGCATCTGGGCCACCGGGCGTCTCCTGGGACGGCAAGGAACCAGGTGGATTCAGATCGAAGGTGTCGAGGTTCCGGGCTTTGCCGTTATAGCGGGGTTCAGTGGCGCGCCGGTGTGGGATACGCAAGCACAAGGTGTCGTAGGAATGGTCGTTGCTTCCGGTCAGCAGGCAGCAGCGAAGGCGGCGTTCGTCATCCCTGCCGATGTCCTCAAAGCGGAATGGCCGCAGCTTGAGTCTCTCATGCGCCCGTCAGTCCCGCGCAATCCCTACAAAGGACTCCTCGCCTTCACCGAACACGACGCTCGTGATTTTTTTGGACGAGATACCCTCATCGACGAATTGGCGACCGCGGTTGAAACTGCTCTCACTCGCGAACATAAAGACGGCCAGCAGGCGCGTTTGCTGACTGTAGTACTTGGACCCAGTGGATCGGGGAAATCGAGTGTAGTCATGGCGGGACTACTACCGTGCCTGCGTGCTGGTAGGGTGCTCAACAGCAAAGAGTGGGTATATCTCGACCCGATATTTCCGGGAGCGCATCCCCTCGAAGCTCTTGCGGTATCACTCGCTAAGCAGTTGCCGGCCAGGGGCCCTATCTCCCTCCACGAGGACCTTAAAGCTCCCTCTGAACGCAATCTGCACCTGCTCGCCTCTCAAATTGCCTCTTCTCCCCAGCAGAGAGTGGTCCTGATGGTGGACCAATTCGAGGAGATGTTCACCCTCACGATCGATGAAGCGGAACGGCGGCATTTCTTCGATCTACTGGTTTCGGCGGTGACGGAGCCGAGCGGTCCCCTGTTCGCTATCCTCACGCTGCGAGCAGACTTTTATGACCGGCCCATGCATTATTCAGAGTTGTTCCGCTTGATCGATGCCTACCACGTCTCTGTATTGCCCCTTGAGAGAGATGATCTGCGCAAGGTGATAGAGCAGCCGGCAAACTTACCGGATGTGCAAGTGACCTTCGAAAATGGGCTGGTTGATGAGCTGCTGATGGACATGCAAGGGCAAAGCGGGGCCCTGCCCTTGCTAGAGTTTACGCTCGATCAACTATTCCAGCGACGTAACGGCTACCAGTTGACCCTGCAAGCCTACCGCGATATGGGCGGCGTCAATGGAGCATTGTCCCGGCATGCCGAGGATACCTACCAGGCCCTGCCTTCCGACGAGCATCGCCAGGCGGCGCGCGATATATTTTTACGCTTAATCAATCCAGGGGAGACAGAGCAGGATACTACACGCCGTCGTGCAGACCAATCCGAGTTCGAGCGGGCCGATTCCGTACAGGCACAACAGATGCGCGAGACATTGGAGGCATTTATCCAGGCGCGTCTGCTGACCACCAACCAGGTCGGTGGCAAAATCACTGTTGAAGTGAGCCACGAGGCGCTGATCCGGAAATGGAAGCGTCTGGCGGATTGGCTGCGCGAGGCCCGCGACGACATCCTGTTTCAGCGCTCTCTGAGTGAAGATGTCGAGGCATGGGAGCAGCACAAGCGGCCCAGGGACCGGCTCTATCGTGGCGCCCAGCTCAAAGATGCTCAGAAGTGGGCTGCACGCAACATGGCAAGTGAGCAGGAGGCGGCCTTTCTACACGCCAGTACAACTCAGCGAACCATGTGGTTCGTGGGCATCCTCCTCGGCGCACTTTTGCTGATCTCTTCGATGGGCATCGCAGGATGGTACGTGTTTCTCCAGCCCAAACCCACGCTCGTGACAACCCTCCAGGATAGTGGGGTGGGATCTTTGCGCTGGTGTATCGACAATGCTCCCTCTGGAAGCACCATCAGATTCGCCCAGAATATAAGTCGAGGAATCATTGAACTGAACGGGGGAGACCTGGTGTTCGCGGGCGATAAGACGCTTACCATTATCGGCCCAGGGACAAACCTGTTGACGATCACTAACGGCAATAGCTATGCTGTCATTCATGTGTCCAGGGGAGCCACACTCAACGTCTCCGGCTTGAGTTTCAAAAACAGTGTGACGATCATTCATGCCTTCCTCTTCAATGAAGGCACTCTCGCCCTGGATAAAAGCACAATCTCGGACAACAAGACAGGCGCTGGCGCCACCAGCTACGGCGGCGGCATTTTTAATAGAGGTATCCTCAACGTATCTAACAGCATCATCTCAAACAATTCATCATTCGGCGACCAGGGGGGCCAGGGGGGCGGCATCGACAATGAAGGCAAGCTTACCGTAACTAACAGCATCATCTCAAACAATTCAGCCAACAGCAGTGCCAGCAGTTTCGGCGGCGGCATCTACAACTACACTACAGGCATCCTCACCGTATCTAACAGCACCTTCTCAAATAATTCATTAAGCGGCAACAATGGTGGCCAGGGAGGCGGCATCGCCAACGAAGGCAAGCTTACGGTGACTCACAGCACCTTCTCGAACAATTCAACTAACAGTAGCAGCGCCAGTAGTTTCGGCGGCGGCATCTACAACTCCACTGCAGGCACCCTTAGCGTAATCAGCAGCACTTTCTCAGACAACTCGGCAAATGGCCAGTTAGACGCCGTGGGGGGTGGCATCGTCAATTTGGGCAAACTTACTATGATCAACAGCACCTTCTCAGGCAACGCGGCACGCGGCAAACATATTGCCGGGGGAGGCGGCATCGGCAATTATGGTAAGCTTACTGCGATCAACAGCACCTTTTCAGACAACATTGCGGAAGGGAAGCAAGGAAGCCTGGGTGGTGGCATTTTCTACTACGGCTCCAAAGATTCATCTGCCAACATTAGTTTCAGTACTATTTACGGGAATACCTCAAGCGCCGGTGGTGGTATCCTGGATGCTCCAAATGGAAGCAATAATATGATGATCAGCAGCAGTATCATCGCTGCCAACAGCGCCTCTACCAGTCCAGACATTGGAGGAGCGGTAATCTCAGGCGGGTACAATCTGATTGAGAACACTGCCGGGTTAACGGGACTGAATACCAGTACCGATAAGCAGGTAGCGTTTGTTGACTTTAAGATAGCTCCAGCGCTGGAAAACAATGGCGGACCCACCCAGACAATTGCGCTGCTCCAGGGGAGTCCGGCTATCGATGCTGTTCCCCGGCAGGCATGCAGCATTACTTTCACCGACGCCTCTGGCCAGAATGTGACGATTACTACAGACCAGCGCGGCGACCCCCGACCAGACGCATCGGAGAGTGCCTGTGATATTGGGCCATATGAATCGTCGTATTAGGGGTGAGGCGTTGTTTCTTCTTTCCCCCCGCTCCAATGTACCGTTACACTGAAGTTAGCATCGGCGCTGGTCGAGGCAATTATAATTCCGGCGACGGTACTCAGGCTCATGCCGAACGTCACCTCGACCTCATCAGGTTTGCTGCCGAGGTTGCGGAGCTTCTCGATGGCAAGCCCGGTGGCAGGCAAGACCTTGTTAAGCGCCGTCTCAAGCGTCTCTTTCGCTTTCGTGATAGTGTCTCCACGGCCTGCGCGAATCGTGCCCTCGCTCTCCGGCTCGTCCACCATAGCAATAATGCTGCCGCCGCCTTCTAGAGGAAATTCAACCAGATGCTTCATATATCCCTCTCTTTGTTGTAGTTCTACCGGCCTGATCTTGCGTTGTGCAAGAAGCTCTTTCGTTGCATTCTACTTCAGAGAACGAATATGTCAAGGAGCAGCACTGCCTGGAGAAATTCCTGGAAACTATGCTATACTGGTGAGGCACAGCACGAAGGAGATTGTCTGGCTTGATGACCAATGATTACGACCTGATTGCCCCATTTTATGACGTTGAACACGCGCACTTCGACGAAGATATAGACCTGTATTTGAACTTTGCGCAACTGCGCGGCGGCCCGCTGCTCGAACTGGCTTGCGGCAGTGGACGCCTGTTACTGCCGTTGGCGCAGGCAGGCTACGAGGTAATGGGGGTTGATACTTCGGCCACTATGCTCGACCTGGCGCGGCGCAGCCTGGAAACAGCCGGGGTAGCCGCGCGCTGCAAGCTTGTCCGGCAGGATATGTGCGATCTGCAACTGGACAAGAAGTTCCACATGGCCTTTATCGCGCTGGGCTCCTTTGGGCATATCTGCGCGCGCAAGGCACAGCGACAGGCGCTGTATGGCATTCGTTCACATCTCACAAGCGGTGGTACGTTCATACTCGATATCAGCAACGAGGATGCGCGTTACATGGAGAGCATGAGCGGGCAAGTGCTGCACCAGGGAACGTGGCAACTGGACGATGGTTCCATGCTCTCACACTTCGTCAGTCCGGCTTCATCCACGACGGCGCACCTGCTCGATCTGACGCACTTCTACGATACGCATAAGCAAGGCGAGGCTGTGCATCGCACGATCATACAGACTAAATTGTATCTCTTCGAGCGCAACGAGATGGAATTGCTGCTCGAACAGGCGGGGTTTGTGGTAAAGGACGTGTATGGGGACTATGTTTTGAGCCAGTATGAGCATGATAGCCCACGTATGATATTTGTGGCGGAAACAAAAGGTTAGAAAAATGGAAACGTTGCATGATTGGAATCTTACGCCCACGCAAGCCATCGCGCTGCAAAAGGAACTGGCGCAGCGCGTCATACGCGAAGATCGCTTCGGGGAAGTGCGCAGCATAGCAGGCGTGGATATGGCGATCAACGAGCAGAACGAGATGGCGCGCGCCGCTGTGGTGCTGCTCTCTTTCCCGGAGTTGGAGATACAGGAGCGGCATGTCTTTGAAGAGCCGATACGTATGGAGTATGTGCCAGGACTGCTTTCGTTTCGCGAAATTCCTTGTATTCTGGGCGCATTCGCCCAACTGAAGCAAAAACCCGACCTGGTGATGGTGGATGGACAGGGCATCGCGCACCCGCGCCGCCTGGGAATAGCTTCGCACCTGGGCCTGTGGATCGATTTGCCCACTATTGGATGCGCAAAGTCGATTCTGGTCGGCAAACACGAGGAATTGAGCGAGGAAGTCGGTTCATGGGAACCGTTGAAGAAATATGGAGAGGTCATTGGAGCAGCGGTGCGCACACGCAGCCATGTGAAACCAATGATTATTTCACTGGGGCATCGCATCAGCCTGGAAAGCAGCATTCACTACGTGCTGGCGTGCGGGAAGGGTTATCGCCTGCCGGAGCCGACGCGCCAGGCGGATAAGCTCTCAAAGCTGAATGACTGGCGCGAACCCAATGAAGATCAGCAGCCCACCCTCTTCTAACAGGAGCGCCATAATGCACATCACACTTATAATACACAAATGCGCGTAGTCATTGTAAGGGCGGGTGCGGAGCGGATGAGAGGTGGAGACCCTTGCGGTCGCCCTCCGTCCCTAAAACATGGGGAAGTGTCAGGCGGTCGCTCTCGGACCCATGCGCCATGAACGACAATCATATTTCTCCGTCATATAGCGGCGCTGTGAAATAAAAGGTGGTACCCTGATTGACGGTGGAGTCGAAGCCAATCTCTCCCCCATGCTGCTCAACGATCAATTTCGCGATAGGCAACCCCAGACCGTAGCCGCCCATCTTCGATTGCAGGTGGTGATTCGACTGGTAAAAGCGTTCAAAAACATGGCTGCGGTCTTCCGGCGGAATGCCATAGCCGGTATCTACTATCGAGATCATCACAAAATGCTCATTGTATGGACGAGCGCGAAGTGTAACCGTGCCGCCGGGCGGAGTAAATTTGATGGCGTTGGCGACCAGGTTGTTAAGCACCTGCTTCATGCGCTGTGGATCAACATAGAGCAGGGGTGAGGATGACGGAATGTCTCTATTGAGGATGACGGATGCCTTCAACGCCTGCGGCTGCAGGCCGCGCAGCACCTGCTTCGCTAATTGGAGAAAGTTCACCTGCTCCGGTTTGATCTCAAATTGACCTGAGTCAGAGCGCGACATCAACAGGATATCTTCCACGATTGAAATCAGCTGCTGCACACCCTCCTGCGCATAGCCGAGGTAGGTCTTCTGCTCTTTGGTCAATTCACCCATGTGTCCCTGCATCAAGAGGTCAATGAAGCCATGCACCGAGTTTAGGGGCGTGCGCAGCTCGTGCGAAACCATCGAGACAAAATTGGAGCGCACGCTATTGGCGACTTTAAGCGCGGAAACATCGCGCGCGCTGAAGACAACCAGCAGTCCATCCTTACCTTCAAGCGGAGTAACACTCGCAGCAAATTCAGAAGTATGCGCAGGAACCGTACCCAGTATCATTTCTTCATTGGGTAGGGGCGCTAATTGCTGCGTAACACGCACCAGGGGGCAACTGGAGGTGCCACATAAGGCCATACCATTCAAATTCCTGCACTGCAATACCTCGCTGCACTTTCGACCTTTGACAGTCTCAGCCAACCAGTCAAACTTTTCAAGCGCGGCAGGGTTGCAATCGATGACTTGAAAATGCTCATTCACGATGATGACTGAGCTGGTAGAGTTCTTGAACAACTGCGCCATGTATGCGTGGTAGCGCTCTGCCAAATCATTCTGCGCGCGCGAAGAGACCTCAACGGCTTCCTGCATTTCTGTTTGCCGGTAGATGCGTCTGGGCATTCATTTCCTCTATTTCCCTAAAAATTTGTAGCCTATGCCACGCACCGAGATGATATACTGCGGCCTGTCGGCATCCTCTTCCATTTTCATACGGAGACGACGGATGTAAACATCCACAATATTACTGTTGTTCTCATTCTCGTTCCACACTTCGGTAAGCAGCTTGTCACGGTTTACTACCTGTCCGGCGGAAGCCATAAGCACGCGTAACACATGCATTTCAGTTGGTGTCAGAGTAATCGCAGCATGTCCGGGAATCACAACTTTTAATTCTCCAGGGATTAGCTCAATTTGTCCGCAGTGGATGCTCTGGTTCCCAAGTTTATTATTCTTCTTGATGCGGCGCATGACAGCCTGAACACGCGCAACCAACTCTTGATGAATGTAGGGCTTGCAAATATAGTCATCAGCGCCGATCTGGAAACCTTGTAACTTGGCCTGAATGCCATCCTGCGCCGTCATAAAAATAAAGGGGATATCATATTCCGCTTCGTGCAGTTTGGCGGCAAACTCAAAGCCGTTAAGATAGGGCATCATCACATCCACAATCAGAAGGTCCGGCTCACGCTTCTGAATCATCTGCATGGCGCCGCGCGGGTTATCTGTGGTCTCAACCTCATATCCTTCTTTGCTGAGCACAAATTGCACGAGCGCATTTGCAAACTGATCATCATCAACGACTAGAATGTACAACGCAACTCCCCTCTTTCCATGTTTTACCACAATCTCCATCGCTCGAGACAGCAAACTGCCGCCATATGCGCTGACGAACAGACTGTCGCCGCGAGATCTGGCACATTAATCCGGTCACTAACGTGGGGGGATACGCTCGTAACCTGGCCGAAAATTCGATTAACAACGTCATTTTGTAGTTCTACTGTGCGTTTATGTTACACGCTCAATAATACCACTGTCAAGATCTTCCAGGGCGACCGCAAGGGTCGCCCCTACTATACTACGTTTCCAGCGCATTCCCGTCCTTTCGGGTATGGTAGGGGCGACCCTTGCGGTCGCCCTGGCTTACCAAAGGACGCGATATGGCGAACCTACGGCGAACCGGCGGGCGCTGCGCGAAGCTTTTCCAGGTACACCAGCAGGATAGCGATATCTGCGGGAGTCACGCCCTCCACCCGTGATGCCTGCCCAATAGTGCGCGGGCGCGTGCGCTGCAATTTCTGTCGCGCCTGGATGCGTAAATGCTGCACGGCTTCATATTGTAGAGTTTCTGGAATAAGGTGTTCTTCCAGGCGCTTCGCGCGATGCACAATCTGCTCCTGTTTGCGCACGTAGCTCTCATATTTGACCTGCAACTCAACCTCTTCTGCTGTCGCTTCTTCAAGGTCGAGCAGGGTAGATGGTTCAGACATCGATGTCGCAGACGCGCTGTTGGTGCGCTGCGCCAGTTGCGAAAGCTGGTGATATGTTACGTCTGGCCGCCGCAAGAGTTCGCGCGCGGTGTACATCTGACCAAGCGGAGCCAGGCCAAGCTCCCGCGCGTAGTTTTCCGTATCGCGCGACGAGGTAAACACGACGATATCGAGTTGTTTCAGCGCGCGGGCAATATGCTCGCGCTTGCGCGCCACCTGCTCGTAACGGGTGTCATCAATCAGCCCGAACCTGTGGGCATAGTCGCTCAGGCGCAAATCCGCGCTGTCGGGCCGCAGCAGCAGGCGATACTCGGCGCGCGAGGTATGCAGGCGATATGGCTCGGTGAGTGGGCGTGTCACAAGGTCATCGACGAGTACGCCCAGGTAGGCTTCGT
>Ga0070733_10002517_pt1 | contig 12976 bp, 15 predicted proteins | sample Coa_R1_9_FD_66450 | JGI IMG/M metagenome (GOLD analysis project Ga0070733, IMG submission 66450) | Surface soil microbial communities from Centralia Pennsylvania, which are recovering from an underground coalmine fire - Coalmine... | ecosystem: Environmental > Terrestrial > Soil > Unclassified ... | reverse complement strand
GGCCCTTCGATCCCGCGCCGCGGGATCTCAGGATGAATTGCGCTGCAGCGCAATTCACAAGCCGCCGCACTCCCAGATATCCTGGGCAGGCAAAATTGGGCACAGCGACGCGCGCTCCCGCTGCCGATACGTGCCAGCGATGCGATTGCGAGATGATTTAGGACACTACCCAAGAACTCGCGGGCGCTGGCGGGTCGGGTGCGGAATGATACAATAGGGCGTTTGGTTCGCCGCGCTGGTTTGCAGCATCGAATACCCGGGAGAAAATTCAGTGCATAAGGTGATTATCATCGGGAGTGGTTGCGCCGGTTTGACTGCGGCGATCTATGCGGCGCGCGCGGATTTGAATCCGTTGGTGCTGGATGGCTACGAGCCGGGCGGGCAACTGGCGCTCACGACCATGGTGGAAAATTTCCCGGGGTTTCCCGATGGCATTTTGGGGCCGGAGCTGATCGAAAACTCGCGCAAACAGGCGCAGCGCTTCGGGACCGAATTCCAATCCGGCGCGGTCACGTCAGTGGATTTGAGCCGCCGCCCGTTCACCGTGGTTGCCGGCAAAGAAACGTACGAGACGGAGACGCTGATTGTCGCCGCGGGTGCGTCGGCCAGAATGCTGGGCATCGAATCGGAGCGGCACCTGCTGGGGCACGGAGTTTCCACCTGCGCCACCTGCGACGGCTTCTTCTTCCGTGGCAAAGACATCATCGTAGTCGGCGGCGGAGACACCGCGATGGAAGAAGCCACCTTCCTCACGAAATTTGCAAAGAAAGTCACGCTCATTCATCGCCGGAACGAATTCCGCGCAACGAAAATCATGCTGGATCGCGCACACGCCAACGAAAAAATCGAGTTCCTCACGCCGTATGTGATCGAGGAAGTGCACGACGTGAACAGCAAATCCGTGGAAAAAGTGAGAATCCGCAACACGGATAATAACGAAACCAGGGAGCTTGAAACTTCTGGGGTATTCGTCGCCATCGGCCACGATCCGAACACGAAACTCTTTAAGGGCCAGCTTGATATGGACGAAAACGGCTACCTCATCACGCACGACGGCCCGAAAACGAATATCGAAGGCGTATTTGCCGCCGGAGACGTGCAGGACCATCACTATCGCCAGGCGATCACCGCGGCAGGCTCCGGTTGCATGGCGGCGATCGAGGCGGAGCGGTTCCTGGAAGGGCACAAAAGCTGACGCCACAGCCGCAATTGCTGCATAATTCAGAGTTCATGCCGCCACAACTGCATCAGTTGTTCCAATCCCAATTAATGAGGCTCGGCCTTTTCTGATGCGCGCGCTCTTGCTGCGCCTTTCCGAGAGCAAGCGCCTCGCTCCGCTGATGATGAGCAACGGTGTGAGCCGTCGTGTCGCTCGCCGCTTCGTTGCCGGTGAAACCCTGGACGACGCGCTGCAAGCCGCACGCGAAGTGAATCGCGCGCTGCAGCTGGCCAGCCTGGATTTACTCGGCGAAAATGTGTCGGACGAAGCCGGGGCGCGGCGCGCCGCTGACGAATACATCGCGATCTTCGATCGCATCGCGCAGGAACACCTGGACGCAAATGTTTCGCTGAAGCTGACGCAGCTCGGCCTCGACCTGAACGAAGAACTCTGCCAGGAACTTCTGGAAAAAATCGTCGCGCACGCCGCCAGTCAGTCGAATTTTGTGCGCGTGGATATGGAAGGCTCGGCCTACACGCAGCGAACCGTGGAGATGGTGAAGCGTGTGCGCTCCGAGTACTCGAACGTCGGCACGGTGATGCAGGCATATCTTTATCGCGCCGAGCAGGACGTGCAGGATTTACTCGCTGTGGGTTGCCGCCTGCGGCTTTGTAAGGGAGCCTACCAGGAGCCGCCCGAGGTGGCGTTCCCCAAGAAGGCGGACGTAGATGCCAACTACGTCAAGCTGATGAGAATGCTGCTGGCGAGCGGGATTTATCATGGCATCGCGACGCATGACCCAGCCATGATTCGCGCCACTCTCGATTTCGTGCGCGAACAAGATATCAAGCGCGACCGCTTCGAGTTCCAGATGCTCTACGGCATCCGCACCGATTTGCAGCAGAAACTGGTCCGCGATGGATACCGCGTGCGCGTGTACATCCCGTTCGGCGTGGATTGGTTTCCTTACTTCATGCGCCGCCTGGCCGAACGCCCCGCCAACGTTGCGTTCTTCCTGCGCAATTTGCTTCCGCGTTCCTCGAAGAAAGCCACGGCGCGGCCCGCGTAGGGCGAATAACCCGACGATTCGTTTCGCGCTACGACTTGCGGCAGATGGCGACTCCATCGCGCAGCGGGACGATCACGGGGAACAGTTCCGGCGAAGCGTAGACCATGCGGTTGAATTCCAGGATGCCGCGCGTATTGTCGTCCTTCGGCGGCTGGGTGACGCGGCCCGACCACAGCACGTTGTCCGTGATCACCAGGCCTCCACTCTTCAGCCGCGGCAGGGATTTCTTCAGCGCGGCGGGATATTGATGTTTGTAAACGTCAATCAGGATGATGTCAAACGTGCCGTCGGTGCTGTCAATCAAATCCACGGCTTCGCCGGTCATGAAGCGGATATTCTTGCTGACGCCCGCGCGCTCGAAGTTCTTGCGCGCGAGTTCCGCGTTGGCCGGGTCTCCATCCGTGCAGTAAATTTCCGCGCCCGGTCCCGCAGCGCGCGCGAACCAGATCGCGGAATAGCCGATGGCCGAGCCCATCTCGAAAATTCTGTTTGCTCCGGAGATCCGCGCCATCAGCCATAGCAGGCGCCCAGAATCCGGCCCGATGATGGGGATGTCGCGCTCCTTCGCATACCTCTCGATATCCGCGAGCACTTCATCGCGCTCGGGCAGAAGGCTTGATAGATATAGTTCAACCTGCGGCTCCAGAATTCCGGGCATTTTCGCTCCTAGACCTGCGCGCTGAAGTGTGAGCTGAGTTCTCCGATGGATTCACCGGGTTTCAACACATGAATTTCCAGGCCGCTGATGTCTTGCGTGAGCTGGCGGACTTGTTCGGGCCGGCCCACCAGCACGGGAAACGTTCCGAAGTGCATAGGAATCACATGGCGAACGTTCAGGAAACGAATCGCCATGGCCGCTTCGCGCGGACCCATGGTGTAGTGATCGCCGATCGGCAGCAGCGCCACGTCCGGCGCGTAGAGCTCGGCGATCAGCTTCATGTCGCTAAAGAGCGCCGTGTCGCCGGCATGATAGACCGTCAGTCCGCCGGGAAGCCGCAGGACGTAGCCACAAGCTTCGCCGCCGTAAACGATGTGATCGCCGTCGAGGATGCCGCAGGAATGCACGGCGTTGACCATCGTCACTTCGATTTCGCCGACCTTCTGCGTGCCGCCTTTATTCATCGCGTTGGTGTTCTGCACGCCTTTTGATTCCAGCCACGCGCACAGTTCGTAGATTCCCACGACTTGCGGTTGGAACTTCTTGCCGAGTTCCACGGCGTCGGCGATGTGATCGAAATGCCCGTGGGTGATGAGCATGGTATCCACGTGCTCGAATTTCTTGTTCGCTTCGGGGCAGAGCGGATTCGTGAGAATCCAGGGATCCACCAGGATTACCTTGCCGCTGGGAGTATCAATGCGAAAGGCCGCGTGGCCGAGCCAGGTGATTTTATTGCCGCGTGTGTGAAGCATTAGTGCCTGCCTCCTGTCTGCGTGAATTGCTGAAAATGTTACGGATTACTGCGCCCCACCGTGTCCGCTCTCGCCGCCCCCGCTGCCCGCTGGGCCCAGCGTCGCTCGGAATGCTTGTTCGAACACCGGCTGCGGCCGCGTGCCCAGAAAAAATCCCACGATCTGCCCGTCGCGTCCGTAAAAAATTGTTTGCGGCATAGTGCCTTTCCACTCGGGATTCACGCCGTCGTAGAACGCGTCCAGATCAATGCCGGGCTTCTGGCGGTAATTTGGGAAGGTCGGCTGCGTGCGCGCGATGAATCGCCGCACCAGATTCATATCCGATTCGTCGTCCATGTCCACGCCAATCACACTGACGCCCTGCGGCTTGAATTCCTTGGCAAGCTCCACAATCATCGGGTACTCATCGCGGCAAGGCTCGCACCACGTGGCCCAGAAATTCACCACCAGCGCTTTGCCTTTGTATTTCGCCAGCAACTGCCGGTAGCCTGCAAGATCAATCAGCGGCGGATCAGTGGTGCCAGCCGCTTTGCCCGCGTGCGGTGCGGCTCTACCGGCATCGGTCTGCGTGCGCCCAGGAAGAGCGGCGACCAGCGCGACAGTCAGCGCAACCAAGAACGTTAGAAATATCCTGCCACGAAACAAAGTGCGATGCGTCCCGTTTCTCATGCAGCCATTCTATCGGTTTGACCCGACGTGCGGCAACCCGAGGCGACGTCGCTCGCTAGCGTTAGGGAATGGGTCGGTTTGCGATTGCGTGATGCCGTTACGAAAAACACGGCGCGGATACCGATCGAACTCTGGCCAAGTTTGGTCTATCGTTTCCATCCGTTCAATCGATTTGCCTCTCGCGCGGTCAGGCTTTAAGCTCCGTCGCATGACAGTCTCATTTGCAACCGCCTGCTTCGCTCTGTTGGCCGCGGTGCTGCATTTCGTGTCCTACAAGCTGAAGAAGACGGCCGAGAAAAAATCATTCCACATCAAAGACGCGGCGTAACGATCCCGGTTCTCGCGCATCCGCCGCCGCGCTTCCTGCTTGTCTCGGCAGTTTTTCAAATCCAGCCTGGTCGTGGTCCGCAGGTTCCTCTGAAATTTACTCGCCGCGTAATGCGACTTACTCGGACTTGCCTCCGCGGAACGATTAGCCGTGTCGCGTTAGAACAACGTGTGTCGCGTTCGCTGTCGCAACGTGCTTGGTACAGCGATAGCCAAGCTTGGGCGCGTCAATTCCGGTGAACAGGTGCTCGCCAGAACCTAGAAGCACTGGCGAAATCGCCAAATGCAGCTCATCGATAAGCGCCGCGCGAAGGTACTCGCGAATCGTTTCTACTCCTCCTCCGATTTGGACGTCCTGCCCCTGCGCGGCTTCGTTTGCGCGCTGCAGCGCCACCCGAATGCCTTCCGTAACGAAATGGAATATAGTCCCGCCGTCCATGGGGATGGATGGGCGGGCATAGTGCGTAAGAACGAAGACGGGAGCGTGATAAGGCGGGTTGTCGCCCCACCAACCCTTCCACGCGTCGTCAGGCCATGGTCCGCGAACCGGCCCGAACATGTTCCGGCCGAGAATCCAGGCTCCGACATTCACGAACCCGCTGGCTGCGAAATCATCATCAACGCCCGTCGCGCCACCCTCATTTCCAATCATCCGTTGAAACGTCCGCGTAGGTACGAACCATTGGTGCAGGGCCCTGCCTCCCACACCGAGCGGATTTGCCAGGTCTTGATTGGGGCCAGCGCCGTAGCCATCCAGCGAAATGGAGAAGTTGCGAACCCGAAGTTTAGCCATGATGGTCACATCCCGAGACTGCGGCCGCACATTTTAGGTTGGCGCGCGTGGCGAGTCAACGAGTAGAGGCGGCGTGCGGTCTAAGAACCGATCAACGCGCTTATCGCGCATCGAGCGTGCTTGAACGGACCGGGTCGGTCGCTTACGAAACCTACCTGGTGCTATCCCGCAGCGTGGATTTAGCTTCTTGATTCTCGCGCAGCCGCGCAGTTTCCACTTGTGCGACAATCTCAGCGCTTCAAAATCGAACGCGACGCGCGGTGCGAGGAGTCTCCCATGAAAATCTGGGTCTACATGCTCGTGATTATGGTGATGGTGGCCTTAGCAAGTCCGAGCCGATTGAGCGCGCAGTCTCCGGCCGAGTGGCGCGACGATCTGGCGGATCACATGGTTGGCACATGGAAGCTGCAAGGGCCTGTCATGGGTCGCGACGCGCACCATGAAGTAGAAGCGGAATGGGTGCTCAACCACCAGTTCCTGCGCATCCACGAAAAAACGGAGGCTGGCGCGCCCGGGTCCGAGCAGCGTTACGAGGCGATGTGGTTCCTCGGCTACGACTCGATCAGCGAGCGCTACGTGCTGCATCTGCTCGACGTGTTCGGAGGACGATTCTCAGAAACGCTCGGCTATGGCGTGCGCGACGGCAACGCCATCCGATTTGTGTTCGAATACCCGGACGGCCCGTTTCACACCGTCTTTCAGTGGTCCCCTGAGAAAGATACCTGGGAATGGCTAATGACGCAGAAAGACAAAGGCGGCAAGTGGTCAACTTTTGCCGACCTGAAGCTCGCGCGACCGTCACGCTAGGATGGCGAGTGATGAGTCGCGGGCGCTGATGCCCGACAAATGCAATCGTAAACTAGCCTCAACATTCGGTAACACCTCGTTTTCTGCCAGAGTAAATCGGTAACCAGCCTACAGTTTGCAAAACTAGCGAGCGTCCCATCGACAAATTCGAACTTTACGTGCAATGGAGAATTGCGAGCGACGAGAAGCACGCAGGGGAGTGGCGGTCGAATCCCCCGGCCCTGGTTCCAAAGAGGGAACAGGCGTGCCGTTACAGCACTGTGGAGTATGTCAGCCAGTTTAAGTGCTTGATAATCATCGCCGTCTCAATGGGTCGACGCAACTCCGGCTGGAAGTCCGCGTGCATTAGATTCAAGGGTTCAGGTCGTACGCGAGTGTTGATTCGAAGCAAAGAGTACTCTGTCAAGTTTCATTCAATTGAGTACTGTTGGATGCATCAGCTCTGCGGCGGAGTAACCGTCGCATTAATCAACTAGATGTCTAACAATCGACCGGTTTCGCGCGACTTATCAGGAGTTATGTGCGCTTTGCTTGGGTTCGCAGTTACGCCGACTTTAAATTCATAAGCCTGATTTCTCTTCTCGCGTGCGGTTTTTGCAGTTGCACCGCAATAACTTCGTCCCCCGAGCCGTTGCTGAATGCCGCGGTCCCCTTGGCGATTCCCACCTATGACGGTTCCGGGCAGTTGGTCGAGCCGGATGTAATATTTTTCAATACTCCTTGGCGCGGCTTTCAGTACTGGATGGCTTTCAGTCCTTATCCTTTCACAAACCCAGAGGACGAGAATCCGTCGGTTGTAGTTTCCAATGACGGAGTGAACTGGCAGGTCCCCGATGGACTTGTAAATCCTATTGTTCAGGCGGACGGAACGAATTATCTAAGTGACGCAAGTATTTTCTATGACTCCGCATCTGACCAACTCTGGGTCTATTATAATGTGGCTCTAGGATCCCCGGGAACCCCGGGAGTCGCTCTCGGTATCAATAGAGCCGTTTCCTCAGATGGAGTGCATTGGACCAATGACGGCCAGTTGTTTCAAGTCCCCAACTGCGACGCCGTTAGTCCCACCGTTGGGAAAGTCGGCGACAATTACTTCATGTGGAGTGTAGATCCGGCCGATTGTTCCGCGCCGACCTCGGTGATGACGTACAGGACGTCAAGCGACGGATTGAACTGGTCAGATCCCCTGGCGACGGACTTGGTTCAGCCGGGCTACGTGGTGTGGCATATCAATGTCAATCACGTTCCCTCGAAAAATGAATGGTGGACTGCGGTGACCGCGTTTCCCAGCGGACAGGACTGCTGCGCCAACACACGGCTGTTCTTTTCCGATAGCCCGGATGGGATTCACTGGAATTCCTACAGCAAACCGATTTTGAGCGCGAGCGCGTCGGGCTGGGACTCCAGCCAGATTTACCGTTCCACCTTTCTTTTCGATGCTGGAACGAACGGTATACAGGTGTGGTATTCCGCTGCGAATCCACAGGCTTGGCACGTCGGGTACACGCAGGAAAATTACGACGAATTTATCGCGTGGTTACGGGAATAGGCTTCTCAATCGCACGCAGCCCGGCATTCTTGGAGGCGGATCTCCTCCGCTGAATCAAACCGACGTTGTGCCCGGTACCGTGCAGCGATTTCTTTCAACGGCTGCCGCGCGCTCCCGTGCGTCCGCCAAAGAATCGCGCGAGTGACTGCATGCCTTTTCGTTCCTGGTATCAAGGTGCGTAACGGGTGAAGACATAGTCGCGATCTTTCGCCGGTATGTGGCAGGGGAAGCAAGCCTCGTGCAACGCCTTGTCGCCCGGCTTTCCATTCTTAAAGTCAGCGAATCCCCAGCCGCCCGACGCGGCGTACTTCTTTGAGTCTTTGACCATGAACTGAACATTCACCGGAGACCCGATCACGAACGATTCAGTGCCCGGGAATGGGCCATCCAGGACCTTGTTGTTCTCTTCCGACGGGACGCGAGTCCAATGAATCGCGGCTATGATGGCACCGTCCGGGAACGGCAGCGTCCCTTCCTTGAAGGCTTTGATCGCTATGTCGTTGCCGAGTTGAGCGCGCAATTGCTCGCCCTTGCCGGCGAATAGCAGCTGCTTCACGGCGATCAATTGCCAATCGCGGTATCCGGCGGGGATTTTCACTCCATAGATCGGGGAGGCGAGTTCATCCGACTGTCCAGATGCGTGCGCCATGTAGGCGAAAATGCCGGCCAAGGTTACAACTGCCAGCAGCAAGAAACCGAGCCGTTTCATCGCTTTCCTCCTCTTGGAATTTTTCAGCGCCACTCTTCGCTCTCCGCAGTCGCATGCCACTCAGTCCGCCGGTTGACTTCGTAAGTTCACTTCGGCAACTCCGTCCCCGCCTGCTCTGCCAGGATGTACTTGGCGTACCAGTCTGGCCAATTCGGGTCGGCTGCGCCGACGCGTTTCTCGCGCTCGCCATGCGCGGCGGAGGCGCGCCGCATCGCATTCGCCAGATCGTCTGCGGAACCGACTGAGGTCAAGCTTGCGTCAACGCGCCCGGGGAGCCGCGTCGTAACTTCCTGCAGCAGCCAAACATTTCCGTCAGGGTCACTGAACGTCGCACGCGACCGGTAAGAGCCACGCTCAGGATCCAAACCGCTGGCCCGGCCTTGCGGACCGATGTGGAAGAACTCTCCCACCGCGACGCCGGCAGCGACCAGTTGCTCTCGCGCGACCACTATATCGGAAACGACCAGGTACGCCTTCCCTGAGCCACGCGCAGCCGTCGTCAGGCCCGTGCCGAATTGGATCGAACAACAGGAACCCGGCGGCGTGAACTGAACCCTGCGCACGTCGTCACCGAGCATGGAGTCGGCGTCCAGTCTCCACCCAAGCTTCAGGTAGAACTCCTTCGCGCGGTCGACATCCGATACGGGGATCACGAGTACCTCGACCTTCATATCGATTTTGACGGTCGCAGCGCTCATGGGTGCCTCCGGTGTATTGTGGTGTCGGGCTCTCCGGCTAGCCTTCGACGAGCTGTTGGCCGCCGTCAATATCGTAGGTTACCCCGGTGATTGCGGTGTTGATCATAAGGTGCAGGGCGAGCATGGCGATGTCGGCCGGGCCGACCACGCGGCGGATGGGGAGCGTGGCGCGGAGGTGCTCGCGGCGCGCGTCCAGCTGAGCGCCGAGCAGCGACGCCGAGAGCGGCGTGTCAACGAAGCCGGGAGCGATCAGGTTGACGCGAACGGGCGCCAGCTCGAGGGCCAGCGTCCTGGTGAGCGCGGGCATCGCCGCGGTCAAGGCCGCGACGAGTGGGCTCGCTGACGGCCGGCGACCGCCAACCCCGCCGAGCAAGAGGAGCGTTCCGCCCGCACGAACCTTGCCGACGGCGTGGCGAGCGACGTAGAGCGGCATCCAAAATTCCTGGTCGACGTTGCGCCGCGCAAGCGCGAAATCCATGTCGGCGAGCCGCGTATAATACGGGCCGCCCGCGGTGATCATAACGTGGTCAACCGGCGGCAGCTCGTCGAAGAAGCGCTCGAGTCGCTCGAAGTCGGTGGCGTCGAAGGCCGCACTGCTGCCGAGCGCGCCGAGTTCGCGCACGGCGCGCGCAAGACGTTCGGAGTCGCGTCCGGTGAGAACGACATTCGCGCCCTCGGATCGTGCTTGCCTGGCCGTCTCCAGCCCGATGCCTGAGGTGCCGCCGATCACAACGACGGTCTGCCCGGCAAGCGCCGGTTCGCGACTCACGCCGGAGCCGCTCACTTCGGCAGCTCCGTCCCAGCCTGCTCCGCCGCCATGTACTTGGCATACCAGTCGGGCCAGTTCGCATCCGCCGCGCCGATGCGCTTCTCGTGCTCGCCGTGAGCGGCCTCGGCGCGCCGCATCGCGTCCGCCAGATCGCTCGCCGATGCGAAAGTAGTCGCCGTCGAATCAATACGCCCCGGCAGCCGCGTCGTGATTTCCTGGAACAGCCAGCCGTTGCCGTCCGGATCCTTGAACGAAGCAAACGAGCGATAGCTGCGATGCTCGGGATCGGGGCCGCTGACGCGGACGCTGCCAAACAGGTAAGTCTCGTCGCTGCCCGCATACACGCCTTCGTTGTGGAATACTTCGCTGACCTGAACGCCGCGCTCGAGCAGCGCTTTGCGGGCAGCCTGCAGGTCGGAGACGATCAGGTACAGGCCCTGGGCGGAGCCGGGCGCGGCCGGGGTGACGTTCTTGCCGAAGATGACCGAGCATCCCGAGCCTGGCGGTGTGAACTGGATTACGCGGAAGCCCTTACCGTCGTCGTAGTCGGCATCCAGCCGCCATCCGAGCTTCGCATAGAACTCTTTCGCTCGGTCCGCGTCCGAGACTGGGATCACCACGATCTCGAACTTCATGTCAACCGGCGCGACGCTGGTCTCAATACCGCGTACTGCGTTTGTGCTCATAGCTGCCTCCTGATTTGTGTTATTTCTTTACCTCAATTGCCTCCGGAACGAGTGGCCCGCTAGATTCGCTGCACGAAGTCGCTAACTAAATGTGAAAGCCGCTGCCCCCTGCCACTACCCGGGCGTCGCGAAAGCGGATGATACCACCACGTTCGAAGCCGGAAAAGTTGGCGCGCCTCAAGGAAATGGGTCAGCCTCCGACAACCGCGCGTACCTCGACCTACCCACATTTTTCTTAGATGCCAGTCTGTTTTTGCGAAGGAAACTGATACACTCACGTTTTTCAGCACCCAAAAGGGAGGCCCTATGGCAGCGAGCGAAACCAAGAAATGCGCACATCCGGTTTGTACGTGTCAGGTCACTTCAGAAAAGTATTGCAGCCCGCAGTGCGAAACGATGGAGGAAATGCCCGACGTGGATTGCAAGTGCCCGCACTCGGTGTGCGCAGGCAGAACCGAATACGCGGCCCACGCGTAGTCAGCGCCGTCGCCCTGAGCGGCACCGCTGCGCGCCCGTGATTGCGGTCAGTTCAGCGGCGTCCCGAGGTCAGGGAAATCCTGCTGAACGCGGTGGACCGGAGGCCAGGAAAAAATCAGGTCAGAAGAGAAGCGCATCCTCTTCCACTCCCTTTGCGCTACGAACGGAAAGTTGCGCAACTAAAGCGATTGCGATTGCGGTCGAGCTCGTGTGAGTAGCGCAATCGTCAGCAGGACCAGGAAACTTCCCGCGCAGACCTCGAGTAGTTTCAGATTGTTCGGCGTATGCGGTCCGCCGCGCGGCATATAGTTCGCTGCCAGCACTGCTTTCCCGTGGTTGGCGGGATCATAGCGTACGACGATGGGCGTTCCCTGAGGGTGTTCATCCACCCACTGTTCGAAGGGCGCGATCTGGTTGGGCGGGTATTGCGGAATTTCGGGTGCAGGAACATGGCCTGAATAGATGTTCGTCGCGTTCTGCTCGGTGCCCACCGCGTAGCTCAAGCGGCATTGGATGTAAAACCTGTGCCGCCCATTGCTGCTCGTCCGATTTAGTCCGCAGCTGTCAACGCGCGCCGTCACCTCCGGCCATCGCGCCTCGGCGCGCTCCTGCCAAGCTTGTGCCGCCGTAACCACCGCCACGAAGACTGTGCACAACCCCACAAATGCAACCAGCAGCATCAATCCCGCTCGGGACAATTGACCTTTTGGCGCAGTTCCCGTCGTCATCCTCGGCCCCTACGAAACTTCCATTCACGGTACATGTGCGGCTCGGCTCGCTGCAAGACTTCTGGATTTCACGATGCCGATTGATCACCTGCACTTTCGTGCGAGTGCCGGATACACCAGCTTCAAGAATTCAGGCCTTTGCGGTAGAGCTGGCCGTGCCCACTTCGGAGGCAAACCTGAAATGACGGATCGAAATAGTTGGACTCGGCGGCACTCGGTCACAGTGCTCACATACCTGACGAACGCGCTACCTGAAGCCGATCTACTGTCGGGATGGGGGTAGTGTCCTAATTCGCCTCGCAAACGAATCGCGAAGCGGGCACATATCGGCAGCGCGACCGGACGTCTCTGTGTCCAATTTTGCCGGCCAAGGATATCTGGGAGTGCGGCGGCTTGTGAATTGCGCTGCAGCGCAATTCATCCAGAGATCCCGCGGCGCGGGATCGAAGGGCCGCCGCCCTTGCTAGCCGAAGCTTGCTTCGGCGCTCACTCCGCAGCGCAACCCGTCTGTGCCCTGCATCCTCTGCGGCCTCTCGATTTGCTTGCCCGCAAATTAGGACACTACCGGATGGGGCCAGTGCTTGTACCCGGCCTGCCTTTGGTGATATAAAAATTGAGGCGGGGTCTTGGAGCATTATCCCAAGCTAAACCGTTCTGAAACCTCTCGTTCGAGGAGAACTCGAAATGGCGTACGTGATTGCCGAGCCTTGCATCGGAACAAAAGATACAGCCTGCGTGGACGTCTGCCCGGTGGATTGCATCCACCCCCGCAAGGATGAGGCGGACTTCGAAGCCGAAACGCAGCTATACATCAGTCCCGTGGAATGTATTGATTGCGGGGCTTGCGTGCCGGTCTGCCCGGTAACGGCGATATTCGCGCTGGAAGATTTGCCGGAGAAGTGGGCCAACTTCACGCCGATCAACGCGGATTGGTACACCAACAAGAAAGCCTAGCTGTAACAGCGCGGGCCGCCGCGCTGCGGCATTGGCGATGGCATCCCGGCGCGGCGCATATTCCTATTTTAGTGCATTCGCCACGCGTGCTTTTTAACCTCGCCGTCGCACTCAGACTTCCAGTCCCAGCACCTGGCGCCCGCTAGGGCTGATCATGCTGGGATTCCAAGCC
>Ga0070733_10002516_pt1 | contig 12977 bp, 14 predicted proteins | sample Coa_R1_9_FD_66450 | JGI IMG/M metagenome (GOLD analysis project Ga0070733, IMG submission 66450) | Surface soil microbial communities from Centralia Pennsylvania, which are recovering from an underground coalmine fire - Coalmine... | ecosystem: Environmental > Terrestrial > Soil > Unclassified ... | reverse complement strand
CAGGTGGAATCCACCCACCAGCACCGCATACGCGATCAGGCACACAGCCAGAATCGCAACGAAGCGAAAATGGTGTCTCATGGTTTATTCACTCCCTCCTGAATCTGCTCAGGCCTGGAGCATTTTGTCGTCAGCTGAAACTTGCCAGAAGCGGCTTGTGGTAGGGCTTACACGGAATTGAACAACTTGAACAACAGCTAATAACTAATAAGATGTGGCCCATTCTATGCGGATTCAGACTACATTGCCCGTCAGATCAACGGTTTGCAGGCGTTCTTCGGAGTCCTGCTTTATAATCGCGTTTCGCAACGAGGGAACTTTTGGCCTACGAAGACTTACGTGATTGGATCACCGCGCTCGACCGCGCCGGCGAACTAAAAAAAATCCGTACCGAAGTCGATCCCATTCTCGAGATCGCCGAGATCACCGACCGCGTCTCCAAGATGCCTGGCAACAATAACGGAGGCCGGCCGTCCTCGCCCGGCGGCCCCGCTCTGCTTTTCCAAAACATTAAAGGCCATCCCGGCGCACAAGTCCTCATCAACCAATTCGGCTCCGCGCGCCGCATGAATCTCGCGCTCGAAGTCAACAAACTCGACGAAGTCGCCGACCGCATCCGCCAGTTCATCGACGTAAAATCCCCGCAAGGCTTCCTCGACAAAGTAAAGATGTTGCCCATGCTTGCAGAGATGGGGAAGTTCTTTCCGAAAACAGTTTCCAGCGGACCATGCAAGGAAGTCATCCGCCGTGACAAGTTCTCGCTCGACGAGTTTCCCATCCTGCAATGCTGGCCTAAAGACGCTGGCCGCTTCATCACCCTCCCGTGCGTGGTAACGCGCGATCCCAAAACCGGTAAGCGCAATGTCGGAATGTACAGAATGCAGGTCTATGACCAACGATCCACAGGCATGCACTGGCAAAGACAAAAAGTCGGCGCCGAACACTATCGCGAGCAACTGCGAGCCGCCGCAGCAAAAGAAACTGTAGGCGCGCGCGTTCCCGCCCGCGCAGCCGTCGACATAATGGCCCGCTCCTCAGGCGGTTCCGTACTCGCAGACGGCGATCGCCCCAGCGGCAAAATGGAAGTAGCCGTAGCCATCGGCACCGATCCCGCAATTACATTTTCCGCCATCGTCCCCGCCCCGCCCGACGTCGAAGAATATCTAATCGCCGGCTTCCTCCGCCAGAAACCAGTCGAACTAGTAAAGTGCGAAACGGTAGACCTAGAAGTCCCAGCCACGTCAGAAATCATCCTGGAAGGCCACGTAAACCTAGACGAGCTCCGCACCGAAGGTCCTTTTGCAGATCACACAGGTTTCTACTCGTTGGAGGATCTTTATCCCGTTTTTCATCTTAGTTGCATCACTCATCGCAGGGATCCGATTTACTCCACTACTATTGTCGGGAAGCCGCCGATGGAAGATGGGTGGATGGGCAAGGCGGTCGAGCGCATTTTTCTTCCGCTTATGCGGCTGACTATTCCTGAGATTGTCGACATCAATCTTCCGGTCGAAGGCGTGTTTCATAATCTGATGATCGTTTCGATCAAGAAGTCTTATCCGGGGCAGGCGCGCAAGGTTATGAATGCGGTCTGGTCGCTGGGGCAGGCTATGTTCACCAAATGCATCCTCGTGGTCGATGAAGACGTCAACGTGCAGGACATCGCCGAGGTTACGCTCAAGGTGCTCAACCACATCGACCCCGAGCGCGACATCCAGTTCATGCTCGGCCCGGTCGATTCCCTCGATCACGCTTCACGCCTGCCCAACTACGGATCGAAGATGGGCATCGATGCCACTCGCAAATGGTCGAGCGAAGGATTCACCCGTCCCTGGCCCGACGAAATCCTCATGGACGAAAAGACCAAAGCCCTGGTCGACAAGAAATGGAAAGCGTTGGGTCTCGAGTAACCGTCAAAGCACAAACGCTGCGGGCTACGTTTCATGCGAGTGGAAAAGTGGCAAGCCGGGTTACATAGCACTGAGGATTCTTATGCGCATTTCATCTCGATTACCCACGCTCATCACTCTGCTGGTTGTCTGTGCAACCAGCGCCCTCGGGCAGAAAACTTCCGACGCCGAGCGTCAATTGTTCAACTCGGTGAATCAGGAACGCAAGGCCCACGGATTATCTCCGTTGAAGTACGACGAAGCTCTGGCCACCGCCGCCCGCACTCACGCCCAGCGCATGGCCGAGCAGGGAACCATCTCGCATCAACTTCCCGGCGAGCCCAATCTCCTCACCCGAGCCCGAGCGGCCGGCGCTCACTTCTCCTGGATTGCCGAGAATGTGGACGAGGGACCGAACGCCTCCGCCATTCATCAAAGCTTCATGAAGTCTCCGCAACACCGCGCCAACATCCTCGACACCGACATGGACTCCGCCGGCATCGGCGTAGCCGACCGCAACGGCCAGCTGTACGCGGTAGAGGATTTCTGCAAGGCGAAATGAACGGCAGTGGCATCGTGCGAAACTGGCGCTTGTAGGCCGACGGGCCATCCGCTACGATAAATCGGAAGGCTTCGTATGGCACTGGATTGGTCACGATGTGCGGCCGTAGAAAGCGTGCCCGGAAAAGTTGGTGGCGCATGGGTTTTCCGCGGAACGCGCATACCGGTCGCTGCCGTCTTCGAGAATCTGGAAGACGGCCTCACCATTGACCAGATCGTGCAGATGTTCGACGGACTTACGCGCGAACAGGTACGAGCCGTCCTCGACTTCGCCGCCCATAGCCTGGAGACTTCTGCTCCGGCCCGCTGATGCTTATCCTATTCGATCAGGGAACGCCGGTCGGCATTCGCAATTCTCTTCCCGGACATGACGTCAGAACCGCCCGTCAGCAAGGATGGAGTACGCTCCTCAACGGCGAACTTTTGCGTGCCGCCGAGGATGCCGGATTCGATCTTCTCCTGACCACCGACAAGAACCTCGCCTATCAACAAAATCTCGGCAACCGCAAAATTGCAATTGTGGGGCTGGGCAGAAACCGATGGAGTCTGATCCAGCCGGCGCTGCAGCGAATCGCAGAAGCGGTGAGCGCAGCCAAACCTGGGAGTTACACCCTAGTTGAAATACCCAACAAGTAGGCGGGTACCCCAGGTCTCGCACTCTTCGGGACCTGGGAGCCGTCGAACTTCGCCAACAAGGGACCGAACGCCGCCGCCATTCATCAAAGCTTCATGAAGTCTCCGCAACACCGCGCCAACATCCTCGACACCGACATGGACTCGGCCGGCATCCGCGTAGCCGACCGCAACGGCCAGCTGTACGCGGTAGAAGATTTTTCCAAGGCGAAATAGACGGCGGCCTCTCCGTAGTGGTTTTGCGAACGCTCGCACCGGTGCGCATTCAGGTTTGAAAGTTGAAGAACTCCCCTGACCCACCCCCCGGTACCTAAGGGTGGGTCCGCCTACGCTTTGACTTATTGCGGCGCTGTCGGTTTGGGCTTTTGCCTGGCTCCGGGCGGAGCTGTCTTCTTGGCTCCTCCTTGTTGAAGCAGAGTCAAGGAATCCGCCGCGTTGAATGGATATTCGCGAACCGACGTTTGGCCCGTGGTGCTCAGGGTTATGTCTACGCGACGGTTGCTGGCCAGGAGAACCGTCTTCATGTTGCCGATCACCCTCTGGCGCTGTTCTGGAGTCAACTCGGGATTCTTCTCAACCGCATCTCTCACCTGGGCTTCATCCAGATTTTTTTGCTCGCCGAACGCTTTGGTTTCGAGGCTTTCGGCGGGAACTCCGTGTTCAATCAAGAAGTTCTTGGTCCGCTCGACGCGCCGTTCGGAGAGCGCTTGGTTGTATTCCGCGGAGCCTCGTGGGTCGGCATGACCTTCGAGAGTTAAATGGGCATCTGGCTTAATTTCGAGATACTTCTTGAAATCTTCGGCCAGCGAGATGAGGGTTTGTTCCTGGCTAGGAAGCAGGCCGCCATCGGGGTTCGCGACTCTTGGCCGATCTGTAGCAAAGTAAATGCTGTGTAGGGAAAGTCTGGCTTCGAGTTTTATACGCTCGGGCGAAACCGGGGGCGGGTTCTGCACCATCACCTGGGCGGAAGCCTGCGTGTTCAGGCCCCGGGCATCGCTGCAAGTCGCCGTTACTGTGATCGGCCCGTTTGAGGTACTGGACGTATCCAGAGTTGCCGTGCTGCCGTTGCCCGAAATTACACCGCCGCTCGTCGTCCAGCTAGCTACCGTGACTTGGGCATTGTCGGGACTGGTACAAGTGCAACTGATGGTCGAAGGCGTTCCAGTCTGAACCGTCGACGGCTCACCCGAACACGAAACAGTCGGCGGATTCTTTGGTGGCTCCTTCACCATAAAGGTCGCTACGCAGCTGGCCTCGCTCCTCGTCTTTGCATCGGCGATATGGGCGGTAACTGTATAACTGCCGCCCGCGATACCGTTGGTGTCAACGCTTGCGGTATTGTCCTTGCCGGCAATTTGACCGCCGGTGCTGCTCCAGGTGTAATTCAGTCTGTGCCTGGGATTAAAGTTGTTGCCAGTGGCAGAGGCTGTTGCTGGCTCGCCCACCATGACTTCCCCGGGGTTGATAGTGCAGCTTGCAGAGAGCGGTGCTGGAGCTGACTTCCCGCCAAGCATGAATACCAGGCCGCTTTGCAGTCTTGCGCCTCTGACATCGGTGGCGGGAACGGTCGCACTCGGGCCATATTGATGATTCGAGAACACAAAATCGCCTCGGATCACACGCCACGCGAGATGTCGAGTCAACTTTAGATCAATGCCACCACCAACCATGAAGCCAAATCGGTTGTCGCTCTGGAAGAGATCGGAATCAAGGCTATGCCAGCCCACCAAAGCCTCGGCAAACGGGGAAAAATGTTGGCTGCGAAGGGTCAGCTTCGGCCCCATGGAAGCGCTGTAGAACGCGGCATCGTCAATTCGGCCGCTCACTCCGTTCTCACCGCTTCCCCAATGCCCGCTGCCGTCGGCTGTCAATCCGAACCAGCGATTAAAGTTGTAAGTAACGCTGCCGCCTACGCCATGCGGATTCGATTCCACACGGCTGCTCACCGGCAGGAGCCCCCCAGGAAGCAAGCCGTACACGTGGGTCGCTGGGTCGAAGAAAGAGTAGCCAGCGTAAAGCTCCCATTTGGGAGTGGGCTGATTCTGCGCTCTGACGATGGTGCACACGCAACATAGGAAAGCAGCAACCAGGGACAGGACTGAGATCCGGCCACGAGCGTTCCGAGAAAAAGATGACATAGTAAATGCCTCCGACCTCACGACTCGAAATTCTTCTTCAACACCGGCCCAATACTGGGCAGCCTCACGCTGGTCACTATCGAATGCCTCATGGACAAGGAGGTACGTTCACTGGATTACTCAGCAGCGTGACTCCGCCGGTGCGGGCAAGCGCCCTGCCATTCAGAGTTGCACCGGTGTTGAGCGAGACCGACGCCTGAGCCATAACAGTTCCAGCGAAGGTCGTCGTAGTTCCCAGCGTCGCCGAGCTACCGACCTGCCAGAACACGTTGTGGTCGTTGGCGCCGTTGGTCAAAATGACTTGGCTGTTGGTATCCGCCGTGGTTAGTGTGGATATGATCTGGAAGATCCAGACGGCGGTGGAATCGCCTCCACCATCGAGGGTGAGGTTCCCGGTTATTCCGAGCGAGGGCTGGCCACTCGTCGTCTTATAAACGCCCGGAGCGAGGATTTCCCCTCCGATATCCGCCGGAAGGACGGCCCCTCCCGCTGCTGCCGCGGCGTAGTTATATGCTGTGGTCAAGTCACCCTGCGCCGTCATGGCAACCGCATCGTCGGCATATTCCGTTCCTGTCAGCGTTCCAGGCGGGAACCCAGTGATCGCACTCCCAGGCCACACCCCAATATTGCCAGTAACGACGGACGGTCCGAGGCTGGTTACCGTGGAGCCGCCCAGAATTCCGAAACTGCAGGCCGTTCCCATCGGAACGATCGGTATGCATGCGGCCGTGGATGTGGTGAAGGTCCATACATAGTCGCTTGCCAGCGGAACGCCCGCGAGGTTCTGCGCTCCCGTGGTAATGGTCGCGGTATAGAGCGTGCTCAGTGCGAGGGGGTTTGTCGATGTGAAGGTTGCAACATCGCTTGCCGCCACATAGGCAACTGTTCCGGTCACTGGTGTCGTGCCCGGACCGGTCAAGGTGAAGGTTGCCGCGTTGATCGTGGAAGGTTTCATGGCTTGGCTGAAAGTCGCGGTCAGGACGGTGCTAGGACACACGCCGGTTGCAAGATTCGCGGGGGCTACGGAAATCACAGTGGGCGGGGCACATTGTGTGGCACTTGTGGTGAAGGTCCAGACGAAGTTCGCTGCTAATCCGACATCGAATAGATTTGTGGCGGCCGTTGTGATGGTAGCGGTGTAAAGCGTATTGAGTGCCAGAGCACTCGACGGCGTGAAAGTTGCGGTGGACGCAGCGTACGTAACTACCCCGGCCACGGCTGTGGATCCCGGTCCTTTCAGAGTGAAGCTTGTGGTATTGATCGAGGAGGGATTCATCGCTTCGCTGAAGGTCGCAGTCAATACTGTGCTGGGGCAAATCCCGGTCGTACCATTGGGAGGGGTTACGGAAATCACGGTGGGCGGAGCACACAACGCGCTACCGGTTGTGAAGGTCCATACGAAGTTACCGGCTAATGCATTGCCAAACGTGTCTTTGGCGCCGGTCGTAATCGTGGCGGTATACAACGTCTTCAGCGCGAGAGCGCTGGATGGGGCGAAGGTTGCGGTCGAGCCAAAATAAGTCACCACGCCGGTCACAGGCGCAGTGCCGGGTCCGGTTAAAGTGAAGGTGGTGGTATTGATGGTCGAAGGATTCATGGCCCGGTTAAAGGTGGCGGTTACCACCGCGTTGGGACAGACGCCGGTCGCACCATTCAGCGGCAATTCAGAAACTACGGAGGGCGGAACGCATGGGTTGCTGCCCGTGGTAAAACTCCATGCAAAATTGCTGGCCAGGGCATTGCCAAACATGTCCGTGGCACCGGTCGAAATGGTGGCGGTATAGTTCGTGCTCAAAGCGAGAGGGGCCGATGGTGTAAAGATAAAGATCGTGCCAGTGGCATCGTGGGTGATTGTTCCAACCACGTCAGGTGAGACGGTAAAGGTCGTGGCATTGATGGTCGAAGGATTCATCGCCTTGCTGAATGTGACTGTCACAACGACGTTGGGACAGACACCCGCGGCCCCGCCAAGGGGGACTACCGACGCTGCGCTGGGAGGAGTTACGGTTGGGTTGGTGCCGGTCTTGTCCGGGTCGCTGCATCCGGTGGCGAAAATGAGCAGTAGGAATGCTGTGCAACAGAGCGTACGATTTTTGTATGTAGACATACCGTCGTCCTTCTTCCTCTCGGCCCAACTGCCGCCGCATGGTGAAACTCGCAGAATGTTAAGAAGAATTTAACGAACCGGATTGTGACGAAAGTGTTCACAATTGCTCACTTCTGCAAAAAGAGCCGGGTACAAACCCGTTTTGGGAACAGAACGCATCTTGGCGCGGAGCCATACGAAGCAGGAGACAAGACAGAAAGGGCGCAGGAAATTCGACGCGGTGAGTCTTTTATCTCTTAGGAAGGTTTGGCAAATGTTCCGCGGGCTAACATGCTTGGCATTGCCGTGGATTGGACGGGCATGGCCTGCGGAGAAGTCACCGAGTTCTCGCTGGTGGTGGAAGACTCGTCGAATCCAAGATCGATGCGTTCGCGGACTTCCTCAATGCGCGAGGTGACGATCGGGGTGCGATATTCGGGATGACAGAATTCCAGATGCATGCCGCGGCCGATGTAGCGGAGCTTGAGCATGGAGCCTCCCCAGGTCGAGCCTGCGATCGCGACTAGCACCGGCTCCGGGCAGAATTCGGGATGGCCGGAGATCAGCGCCTGACTTTCGCCGAGGAATACCGCGGTGTAGCGATGATGTTGGGTCTGGATCTCGAGCACAGTGGACGGGGGCAGGTCGCCGAGAGAAACGCCGCCTTCGATTTCCGAGCGGACAATGTTGCCATTCACTTCGTCGCTGAGATTGGGATGCGGCATGAACATGGTCAAGTCCATCTGGCCAGATCAAACTGTTCGGAAGATCATACCAGAGGACCGGCGGATGTCGAAGGTTACTTGTGGAGAGGGTCGGACGGGCGTGCATTCGGGCCGAGGGAACCCAGGATTGGCCGTTGGCTAGCAGGAAAAACAAGCCAGACTTTATCGGTCTGGCTCTGCGCCGAAAAAGGCTGCCAGCTATTGGCCGATGGAACTGGCCACCGAAGAGAATACGTTATTTGAACTTCCACCAATCAATCGGATCGTGCCCACAACGAGTACCAGAATGACCGCGAGCATGACGGCGTACTCGGCTATGTCCTGGCCCTGATCACCCGCCCACAGGTTGCGGAAGGTTTTGCTGTTCATTGCCCCTCTCCCTTCTGAATCGGTGAGCACAGTGTGCTCCCGGGTCCACAAAAATACAAGTGCCAAGTCGTCTTACAGGTTAAGAAAACGAGTGGCACGGTTGATCGTCTGATTGAGTGACAATGCTTCACTCCTGGTGACAGTGTACTCTCGCCGGCGCTAAATCCCTCAGGTTTTAAAACTCACGCGGAGAACAGGGCGGTTGAGCGGAGCGGTTTGCATTGCGGGCTAGAAGACGGTTGAAGATGTCGTCCTAAAGTTACTGTCAGACTTGCGGACAATCTATTATTCTACGTAGTCGCATCTCACAAGAATTCTGGCGAAGGGATTGATTAAGGCTGGAGGAATGCACAAGTCTGCTACCCGACGTTATGCCCGGTATCGCACGGAGATACCGGTTATTGTGAAGGTTCTGGGGACGGACGGCTATCTCCGGATACATGGTCGTTGCTTCGAGATTGCCTCAGCCGGACTGGGCGCCGTGATCACCAGCGAATTGACGGCGGGGGAAATGGTTACTCTGGAATTCTCCATTCCCGACGTTCCCGAGATTTTCGTCATGCGATCGGTGGTTCGGCACCGCATGGGCTTTCTGCACGGTTTTGAATTTATCGGCGCGCTTCCTCATCAGAGCGACCTGATCCAGGCATTCTGCGAAAAGCTGGAACCCTCGTAGCCCGCGGCATTCTGTCAGGCACAGATTTCTAATCGCGTGTATGGGGTGGGCCACCCTTAATTATCTTTGTCAGAGGGCGGTGCGAGACTTTGGCTGGTCTAGCGATGAAAATTTGGACCCAAAAGTGAAGGATCATCCTCAGCCAGGCTGCGAATGAGTTCACTGCTGAGGTAATCGACGCTGGCCGCCACGGTGTTGCCATAGCGCTTCTGGTAGGTCGAGCGGCTCTTATCGATGTCCTCTTTGAGGCGATCGTACAAATCTTTGTGCTTGCGGCCTTCGGCGACTTTTGCCTGGTTGTAGAGCTTGATTTCATCCATCAGGAGCCGGGCAAAACGTTGCGCTTTGCGATGGACCTCGGCATCCTCCGGCGACATGTGGGCAAATGCGTCGGTCGCTGGCGCCGCCGCTGCTGCTGCCATAGCTGTCGGTACGGAGACCACTTCGGCTGCTGCCTCCGCCATCGCTGGTTCCTCGACTGCGACCGGAGGGGCCGCGACATGCTTGGGCGCGTGCCCGGCGAATGGGTCTGAGAAAGAAGAGACAGTCTGCACCTGAGGCGCGTCGAACTTTTCGCTCGCACTGGCCTCGCTTGCGCCTTCTTTCAATGCTTGCTTGCGTAGCGAAGCCACTTCGAGCCATGCGCTGGTGGCCGCGACCAGCAGTTCGAGTGCGGCAGCTTCCATCTTCCCGCTTCCTGCCGTTCCCGCGTCGCAATAAACCAAAGCCGCGACTTTGTCTTTCAGACGGAGCGGAAGCACCAATACGGAATCTTCAGCGGGAGCGCCGAATTGCGAAATGAATCGTGGATCCATCTCTGACACGCCAGCGCTGACCACAACTCGCGATTGCAACGCTCTGCCCGGTGCCCGGCTGCTGACATCCAAGGAAAAATCCTTGACGTCGTCGCTGTTATCGAAACCACGTCCCTGCCATCCCGTAGCCGATCCTGACTTGATCACGAATAGCGCCGCTCGCCCACTATAAGCGCCAGTACTCTCGAGCAGAGCGCGTAAAATTTCTTTTTGCGTCGTCCCTGCATGGATGGCCGAGACCGCGTTTAACAGATCGGCAACACCACTCCCTGTTGACCCGGCGGCTCCGCCCAGATGCGGTTGCACTTCTTCGAGCACTCGGCGAACCAGCTCTTTTCGCAACTGCGGAAGATGACCTTCCAGCACCTGAGAAACAGCCTTCTCGACAATTTGATCAATCGGAGTTTTATGTGCCATTGTTGCCCTAACTAGTCCGCGTTCGTCGCACTCACAGAGTATCGAAACCGTTGATTACGTCGCGAAGGTCGCCACCGCAGGGGCTGAAGCCCCCAATGTATTTTTGGCTCTGGACGGCACGACTAAAGTCGTGCCTCCCCAACGGCTCTGCCCATATGCATCCAACGAAAGTCTGATTATAAGGCTAGTTGGGCATGCTTCGGCGATGACCGAAGTAACGTGTTTCAAGGCAAAAACGCTGTGGGGTGGAAGTTAACCTTAACCCAGCCGAGCCGGACTCGCGATCGGTGTCAGGGTCAGTCGTACTTGCAAACGCTGTCGAATAAATGCAGTCCCGGTCGCTGCTTTCGATGTTTCTTCACCAGCTCCAGAATTCTGCTAAACTGTTTAACCCAGCACGCGTCAAAAGAGTTACACGCGAACGCGGGTAACCAAGTAAAATAACAGTTCTTGATTGCGCGCCACGTCAAAATTGTTGCATCGGATGAATGATGAGTACCATCCAACCCAAAGTAGATGAGCCTGTTTCTGACGAACTGGCTCTTGTGCAAGCGGCGAAAGCCGGCGACGTCGGAGCCTTTGAAGATTTGGTTCGGCGGTACGACCGGAACGTTTTCCGAATTGCGCAACACATCACGCAGAACCGCGAAGACGCGGAAGATGTGGTCCAAGATGCGTTCCTGAAGGCGTACAGCAATCTGCATCAGTTCCAGGGGCAGTCGAAGTTTTATACCTGGCTGGTGCGCATTGCGGTGAACGAAGCGCTGATGCGGTTGCGGCGCCGTCGCCCCGAGCGCATGGTTTCGCTCGACGAAGAGGTTAAGACCGAGGAGGACTCGCTCCCGCGCGAAGTCGCGGATTGGAGTCCGAATCCCGAGCAGCAGTACAACCAGGCGGAGTTGCGGGAGATTTTAACTCGCACCATCCAGGGGTTGCCCGCGAGTTTCCGCACGGTCTTCGTACTGCGAGACGTAGAAGGACTTTCGACGGAAGAAACTGCCGAGGCGCTGGATCTCAGCATCCCGGCGGTGAAGTCAAGGTTGTTGAGGGCTCGCCTGCAATTACGCGAGCGCCTCAGCCGTTTTTTTCAACGACGCGAAAACGGCAAAGAAAAACCTGAAATCGGAGACACCAACCAGTGAAGTGCGCAGAATTTCTGAATGAGCTGACAAACTACCTTGATGGTGCGATTGACGCGCGCACAAAAGCTGAATTGGAAGATCATCTGGCCTGGTGCCACAACTGCTACGTGGTCTGCGACACCACCAAGAAAACTATCGAGATTTATCGCGATTCCCAACTGTACGAGCTTCCCGAAGACCTTCGCACCCGCCTGCGTACCGCCATCGTTTCCAAGTGTCATGCGCGGAAGAAGACGGGTCCCGAGCACGTCTGAGCCGTCGCTCTCCCGCATAACTCGTTATCCCACAGGCATCTTTGGCGCTGCGCAACTGTAACGTTCGCGCCGGGTTTGTCACTATGGAAAGTTGACGAAACCTTTCTCTACGGCATGGAATCTAAATGAATGGCTGTAGAAGGGCAGTTTGATTCCTGGGTAAAGGGCAAGCGAAGCACTTGGCTGTGGAGGTCAAACATGATCGCGAAGTTGGTCGATGCTTTCTTCGGTTGTTGGCATAATCGTTACAGTTTTCCTATTACCGTGAGGCCCGCTTCCCGTAAGGGTTTCCGGCCCTCGACGGCGGCAGCGCTGACCGGTATGTACGTGGTCTGTCTGGACTGCGGCAAAGAATTGCCTTATGACTGGAAAGAGATGAAGGTCATTGGATCGTCGTCAGAGGCGCGCCACTACGCCCAGGAATTGGCCACGAGACAAGCTGCGTAGTCGAAACCGAAACCGACATTTTGCTAAGCCGCGACTGGAATCGCGGCTTTTTTATTGGCTGCTGGAGTAAAGGGTGGGCCACCCGCAGCCGAGAGAGAAACTTTATCCGCTGAACCCAGATTCATTATGACAAAGGCCTCCTCTTTAGGATAAGTGTTCAGGTCATCGGGTAATTCTTGAGGTCGAATACAGGATTCACTGTATTGGCCGAACCAGGGTTTTCGGCTAAGCTAAATCAAGTTTGACGGCTAGTTCGAAGGGCGGTCATGGGTTAGTGTTCAGCGAGGCTGACGTTCGACCCTCACGATCGCCCCCCCAAATTTAGGTTTTCCTTCCCCCACGCTTCTCAGGTGTTCTTCGAGCTGCGTCATCCGTCATGAGGATTCATCCTCTGGCAGAGGGCGCAGCTGCTTTTTTGGGCAGGATTTCGCCGATGCGGCGAATCTGTGCTCCCACTCCACGCAGCTTTTCCTCGATGTGTTCGTATCCGCGGTCGATGTGATACACGCGATCGATAATGGTTTCTCCATCGGCGACCAGCGCGGCCAGCACCAGCGAGGCGGAAGCGCGCAAGTCGGAAGCCAGGACGGCGGCGGCGCTCAGCGGGGTTTTGCCGCGAACCACGGCGCGGCGTCCCTCGATCTTGATGTTCGCGCCCATGCGCACCAGTTCCTGGGCGTGCATGAAGCGATTCTCGAAAATGTTTTCGGTGATGATCGAAGCACCATCCGCTTGGGTCGCGAGGGTCATATATTGTGCTTGCACGTCGGTCGGGAAGCCGGGATATTCTTCGGTGACCATGTCGGCGGCTTTCGGAGGATTGTC
>Ga0070733_10002515_pt1 | contig 12982 bp, 10 predicted proteins | sample Coa_R1_9_FD_66450 | JGI IMG/M metagenome (GOLD analysis project Ga0070733, IMG submission 66450) | Surface soil microbial communities from Centralia Pennsylvania, which are recovering from an underground coalmine fire - Coalmine... | ecosystem: Environmental > Terrestrial > Soil > Unclassified ... | reverse complement strand
TGGCTGGCGCGTTGAGGCTTGCCCTTCCCCGGCAAAAGACGCGAGGCGTCATAGACGCCTTCGATCCGCCGCAGTGACCCGAGCACCGATTCGAGGTGCTGGGTGTCGACAAGCTCGCACTCGAATCGCATGTGGGTCACCCTATCTGGAGAGGTCTCGGCAGAAACCGAGATCACGCCGATGTTCTGCTCGGCGAGAACACGCGCCACATCGGCAAGCAGCTGCGCGCGATCGAGCGCTTCGACGGCAATCCCGGCGGTGTGGCGACCGGTCTGGGCACTGTCCCATTCGACCTCGATCAGACGTTCGCGGTCCGCTCCGCCAATAGCGATCGCGTTCACACAGTCGGCACGATGCACAGAAACCCCTCGTCCGCGCGTGACAAAGCCAACGATCCTGTCCCCTGGCACCGGCGTGCAACACGTTGCTAGACGGACGAGAACGTCATCGAGCCCCTCGACGAACACGCCAGTGCTCTTTCTCGTGCTCGGGCGCCGCGGCTGCAGGACGGTGGTCGGCAGCTGCTGGTCTGCTTCTACGAGGATGTCGCGTCGGAGCCTTGCGACGGCTGCCCGGCCGGAAACGTGGCCTTCGCCGATCGATGCGTAGAGCGCCTCGACGTCTGCGTAGCCGAACGCGCTGGCGAGCTCTTCGATCGACCCCGAGCTCGAGAGCTGTTGGACGGGCAGGCCTTCGCGACGCAAGGCTTTCACGAACTCGTCGCGGCCGTTGTCGATGGCGTCCTCGCGACGTTCTCTCGAGAACCACTGGCGAATCTTGTTGCGCGCCCTCGGCGAGGCAACGATCTTCAACCAGTCCTTGGAAGGGCTCGCCGAGGCAAGCTTCGACGTGATGATCTCGACGGTGTCGCCCGATTGGAGCTTGGCGTCGAGCGGCCCGAGCTTTTCGTTGACCCGCGCCCCGATGCAGCGGTGGCCGACCTCGGTGTGAATCGCGTAGGCGAAGTCAATCGGCGTCGAGCCTGTTGGGAGAGTGACGATTTCTCCCTTCGGCGTGAAGACGTAGACCTCGTCTTGTTCGAGATCGAGCTTGAGCGTCTCGAGGAACTCGATCGGGTCCGGGGTCTCCTGTTCCCAGTCGACCATCCTTCTTAGCCATTCGATCTCGTCGGCCGTGGCGCCGTCGCGCTTGCCGCCCTCTTCTTTGTAGCCCCAGTGCGCGGCGATTCCGTGTTCGGCGCGAAGGTGCATCGCAGTGGTGCGAATCTGAACCTCGATCGGCTTTCCGTGCGGACCGACGACCGTCGTGTGAAGTGACTGGTACAGGTTGAACTTCGGCGAATTGATGTAGTCCTTGAACCGACCCTGCACCGGGGGCCATAGCGCGTGTACGGCTCCGAGCGCCGACCAGCAGTCCTTGTCCGCATCGACGATGATCCGCATCCCGACGAGATCGTTGATCTCGTCGAACTCCTTGCCGCGAACAACCATCTTTTCGTAGATGCTCCACAGGTGCTTTGGTCGACCCGTAACGGTTGAGGCGATGCCGAGAGACGAAAGCCGTTCTTTCAGCATGTCGATCACCTGAGCGACGACGTGTTCGCGACTCGGGGCGCGCGCCGCCACCATTTGGGCGATCTCGTCGTAAACCTTCGGCTGCAGGACGCGGAACGAGAGGTCCTCGAGTTGCCATTTGATCTGCTGGATTCCCAAGCGGTGCGCGAGCGGCGCATAAATGTCGAGGGTCTGTTGGGCCGTGCGCCGCTGCTTCCACTCCGGCATGACCGAGAGTGTGCGCATATTGTGCAGCCGATCGGCCAGCTTGATGACAAGGACCCGCCAGTCCTTCGACATGGCGATCACCATCTTGCGGATGGTCGCTGCTTGCTGTGCCTCTTTCGTCGAGAAGTTCAGCCGGTCGAGCTTGGTCACCCCGTCGACGATCTGCGCGATGACCGTGCCGAATTCCCTCTCTATTTCGTCAATCGAGGTCGGGGTGTCCTCGGCGACGTCGTGTAAGAGCGCCGCCGCCGCGCTCGTCGCGTCGAGGCCGAGCTCGGCGACGATGGTTGCGACGGCGATCGTGTGGGTGATGAACGCCTCGCCTGACATTCGCCGTTGTCCGGCGTGGGCGCGCTCGGCGAACTGATACGCGCGACGGACGACCGACGCGTCGGACTCCCGATGGAGGAGCTCCAGCGTCGCGATAAGCGGCTCAACCGAGTCGACCGGCACCGGCTGATCGTCTCGGGACAAAACGACGGTCGGCGCGTCGAGGTGGTGGCCGGACAGCGGGTCCAGCGGGACCATGACACAGGCTACCGTCGCGGCCTGGTCGCGGCGGCGGGGAATGCCGCCGCGTGGACTAAGAGGGCCAGATGTCGCCGCAAGAACCGCCCGCGCCGAATCGAGATCTCACCCCACTCGCTGCGACCGAGCGAAGGGAGGTCTACGAAGGCGGGCGGCCGCACCTCGGCCCGGCGCTCGTTGTCATCGCGATTGCACTCGCCATCAGCGCGGCCGGTGCGATCCTCGGCTTCGTCGGCTCGTCGGGCTCGTCCCCCGGTTCGGCGCGCCGGGGAGTCCTGATCAAAGGGACGTCACTTCGCGCCGAGTCGGCAACGAGCGCATTCAAACCGGTGACAAAGGCGGGAGAGCCTCCGACCGACGTGCTCTCCGCGGTTGACGTTCCGTCTGATTCTCACGTCACCCACGTGCGCACACTCGGCGGTGGCCTCGAGCTCTACGACGCCGCCGTCTATCTGTCGGTTCCCGATCCCACCAAGACCGTCGTCAAGTTCTTCCGCGCCGCCCTCGGTGCGGCCGGATGGGGACAGCGGACGTCTGCATTGACCACCGACGGGAAAGGGAGCGAGCTTTTTGGCCGCCGAGCGAGCAGCGACGGCTTTTACTGGGAGGTCGGGATCGTCGTGAGGCCGGCCAGCTCGTCTCTAAGCCCAGCCCTCGGCGGAGCCGCCGCCGCGCCAACGAGCACGGTCGAGGTGCGCGTGTTCGAGGTCAACGACGCCTCATAGGGCTTCTCGGCGGCAACCGCCGGAGCAAAGCCGTCGAGCAAGTATCCCCACACAAACAGGTTCGCCGGGTAGATGAGATAGCCGAAGCGAGTCGCCGGGGTGAGCACGGTTGCGAGCAGCATGGCGAATCCGGTGAACCTCGCCACGTCTGCCGGCGTTCTCGGCGTGAAACGGCGCACGCCGTATGCGACGAGGAGAACGCCGATCGCCAGCATCACAGCAGTGATGAGCGATCGATCATGCGGAAAGATCGAAACGAGCACTTCGCCGAGCAGTGGGCTCGCCGCCGGTGAGTGGACGCCTGCGACGCCGAGCGGGAACCGGATGACGTTTTCGATGAATGCCCCAGGAGCAGCCGCGAACGCCGAGCCGACGACGGGAACGACGATGGTCGCCACCGCCAGCGCGTAGCGCCCCCGTGCCGGGCGTGCGTTCTCGTCGCGGATGGCGAACAGCAAAAGCACGATGAGCGGCCACGCGGTGAACTTCAACGTGCCGGCGACGCCGAGCACGGCTCCGCAAAGCACGGGACGGCGCTTGGCCGCCAGCACGAGCCCGAGCAACATGAGGGCTAGGACCGGAAGATCGTCGCCACCGGTGACCATCGGGAGCGCCCCTGACGGCAACACGACGAGAAACTGCAAGGCGCGCCCACGCCGGCCGACCGTCGCGCCCTTGAAGGTGAGGGCTATCGCCCCGATCACGAGCGTGAACACGGCGAGCAGCAAACGGGCGTCGGTGAGCTCGCGCGGCCCGGGAACGACATTGAGGAGGCCGAACGTCGCCATGCCGGGGAAGTAGGCGAAATACGAGTTGGCGTCGATCGACTTGTTGTCGCTCGAGGGCGAGATGCCGACCGTCGCCGGATGCCGAAGGTAGGGGCTCTGGCCGTGCGCCAGCCGGTCCCCGGCTCGCTCGATGGCCGCCACCTCGACTTGAGCGTGCTTGCCAGGAAGCGCCTCGGCCCGCCAGGTGAGTTCGGACAGCAACGGCACGATCACCGCGCCGAAAAGGACGCCTACCAAGACGAACCGGCGCAGCAGGCTGTACGAACGCACGATTCTTCCGTCGCGCCGCGAGCTAACGAGTGCCCAAAGACAGATGGCGGCCGCCAGCCCATAGCTGATCGCCGCCATCTCACCCCACGCTCGGTAATCGGCGGACACGGCGAAGAGCGCCGTCATCACGGCGAAGATCGCCGATCCGCCGTACAAAAAGGCGTCCTTCCCGATCGACGTCCACGCCATGACGCGCCGGCCGACGCCCAAGAGCGCGTCCTGCATCTCGGCGATCGTACTCCCCGACCCCCTCGTCACAGGTGGCTCACAAGCGAGCGCGTGGCAAAAGTGCCCGCGCTCGCTATATGAGCGCTAGCTCGATCAGCGGTTCGGCTGGGGGGTGAAGCGGAGATAGTCCTTTATCTTGCGGAAGCCCTTTGGGAACTTGGTCTTTGCATCTTCGTCAGAGATCGCCGGGGCGATGATGACGTCGTCACCGTCTTTCCAGTTGACCGGCGTTGACACCTGGAAGTTCGCCGTGAGCTGCAGCGAGTCGAGGACGCGAAGGATCTCGTCGAAATTCCGCCCGGTGCTCGCCGGGTAGGTGATCATCAACTTGACCTTCTTGTCAGCGCCGATGATGAACACCGAGCGCACCGTCAAAGTGTCGTTGGCGTTCGGGTGGATCATCCCGTAGAGGTCGGCGATCTTGTGATCAGGATCAGCCAGCAACGGGTAGTTGAGGCTGTAGCCCGTTGCATCCTTGATGTCATCTTTCCAGCTCTCGTGCGATGAAAGCGGGTCGACAGACACGCCGAGCACCTTCGTGTTGCGCTTTTCGAACTCGCCTTTGAGCTTCGCAACCTCGCCGAGCTCGGTGGTGCAGACCGGCGTGAAGTCCTTTGGGTGCGAGAACAAAATCCCCCACCCGTCGCCGAGGTAGTCGTAAAGCGTGATCTCGCCTTCGGTCGAATCAGCGGTGAAGTTCGGGGCTTCGTCGCCTAGCTGGATGCTCATGATCCTCCCTTTCCAAGTGGGCGCACTGCCCTGGTCGACGTCTTCTCGGTCGCACCGGCAGCCTATCGATTCCTCGTGATTGTCGACTAAGTCAATCGTCTTTAAATTTCCGGTCTGGACGCCACCTGTCGCCAAGCCGTAGGCGCGCGCTTGCATCACGCCACATTGATCGCCATCCCCCGAGACGACCAAGCCTGTTTCCAGCCGACAAATGCGATTCTCGCAACTACTGCGGTGCAGCTAAAGGCAGGTCTTTTGGGGCCGTGACGCCAATTTTGGGCGAACCCTGTGCCAATATCTAACGGCGACTCCCTACGGCACGAAGAGGGACCAGACATGTCGAATACAGCGACAATTGCCGCCGAAAAAGAAATCGTCGACGGACGCCGGGCGCGGGGCTACCGGACTCGGCTAAAGGTGATCGAAGCGCTCCTCGACCTCGTCGCCGACGGGAACGTCCGTCCGACCGCCCAGGCCATCGCCGCCCGTGCGGGCGTTGCGCTGCGGACCGTTTACCACCATTTCGAAGATGTCGAGGCGCTCCGTCGCCTGGCGCTCGAGCTCGACATGGAGCGCCACTTCGAGATCCTGTCGCCGATCGATGTGAACCTCCCCGTCGCTGAGCGCATCGCGACCGTCGCCCACCAGTGCCGGCAACTGTTCGAGGCGGTGACGCCGATCCGCCGCGCCACCCTGTTCGACCAGCACAGCTCGAAAGAGATGGCGGAAGGGATCGCGATCGCGACCAAGACCCGCGCCGATCACGTCACTTCGGCATTCGCCCCTGAGCTGCGTCGCCGGGGCGACGAGACCGGCGCGACGACCGATGCAGTCATCCTCGTCAGCTCGTGGGTGGCGTGGGAGTATATGCGGACGATGCTCGGCCGAACGCCAGCAGCTGCAGAGGCCATCGTCATCGCGTCTCTTTCCGCCCTGTTGTCCGAGGACGGATCGACGCCACCCAAGTCGAACTGAGTGACGTCACCCCGTTAGCGTGAGGACGGTTCACTAAGCCTGATCCCCAAGGAGCGAGGTCCCATGAGCCCTGACGATCTCGAATCCGTCGCCGATCTCGCACGACAGCTGCGCGTCGATTCGATCCGCTGCACGACGGCAGTCGGCGCCGGCCACCCGACGTCGTCATTGTCGGCCGCCGACCTGCTAGCTGTCCTTGTCACGAGACACCTTCGTTACGATTGGGCGGATCCGAAGCGGCCAGAGAACGACCACCTCATCTTCTCTAAGGGCCACGCCTCGCCTCTGCTTTATTCGGTCTTCCGTGCCGTCGGCGTCGTGAGCGAGGAGGAGCTGATGACGACGTATCGACGCTTGGGAGCGCGCCTGCAAGGTCATCCGACCCCGATCCTGCCGTGGGTCGACCTTGCGACCGGCTCGCTCGGCGTCGGCGTCGCCGCGGCCGTCGGCATCGCGCTTGCCGGCAAGAAGCTCGACAAGATCCCCTACCGGGTGTACTCGCTCTGCGGCGACAGCGAGCTCGCCGAAGGCTCGGTGTGGGAAGCGTTCGACAAGGCCGGGTACTACGGGCTTTCGAACTTCACGACGATCGTCGACGTGAACCGGCTCGGCCAGCGTGGGCCGACCGAGCTCGGCTGGGATCTAGACGCCTACGCGGCGCGAGTCGCCGCCTTCGGATGCCACCCGATCGAGATCGACGGACACGACCTCGGTGCGATCGACAAGGCCTTCGACGAAGCGAGCGGCGCAGATCGACCTTCGGTCATCCTTGCTCGCACGATCAAGGGAAAAGGAGTCCCCGAGGTCGAGGACAAGAACGGCTGGCACGGCGTCGCGTTGCCGGCCGACCTCGCGGAGCGGGCCATCGCAGCTCTCGGTGGACCGAGCTCGATCGTCGTCACATCGCCGAAGCCCGAGCGCGCCATTCCAGCGATCACGCCGGATCCGAATGAGGAGATCACCTTGCCGCATTACTCGATCGGCGATTCGGTGGCGACGCGCAAGGCCTACGGCGACACGCTCGCCGCATTGGCTGCGCGCCCCGAGGTCGTCGTTCTCGACGCCGAGGTCGGCAACTCGACGCATTCCGACGAGTTCAACAAGGTCGCACCGGACCGCTACTTCGAGGCATTCATCTCCGAGCAGCTGATGGTTGCCGCCTCGTGCGGCCTCGCCGTGCGCGGCTACGTCCCGTTCGCCGCCACCTTCGGGGCGTTCTTTTCCCGCGCATTCGACTTCGTCCGCATGGCAGGCATCTCCGAGGTCTCGATCCACCTCGCCGGCTCGCACGCCGGTGTCGAGATCGGCTCGGACGGGCCGTCACAGATGGCGCTCGAGGACCTCGCCTCGATGAGGGCGGTCAACGACTCGACCGTGCTTTACCCTTCCGACGCAACCTCGACGGCCGCCCTCGTCGCATCGGTTGCCAATCGGTCCGGTATCTCTTACGTGCGAACGACCCGCGGCTCATACCCGGTCATCTACGGATCCGACGAGGAGTTCCCGATCGGTGGGGCGAAGGTCGTCCGCTCGAGCCCTGCCGATGCGGTGACGCTCATCGGTGCCGGCGTCACTCTTCACGAGAGCCTCGCCGCAGCTGACTTGCTCGCCCAAGACGGCATCGTCGCCCGCGTCGTCGATTGCTATTCGCTAAAGCCGATCGATTCGACCACCCTCGCCGCGGCGTGCGCAGCGACGGGAAATCGCGTCGTCGTCACCGAAGACCACTACCCCGCCGGCGGACTCGGTGAGGCGGTTCTTTCAGCGCTCGTCGAATCTGGTCTTTCACCACGCCTTACGCATCTCGCTGTGTCTGGACTTTCTGAATCGGGGACCCCGGCCGAGCTGCTCGATCACGCCGGGATCTCGCGCAACCACATCGCGGAGGCGGCGCGCGCCCTCATCTCCAACTGACCGAGGTAACGGTGATGGCCGATGAGACCGTCGCCGAACGCGTCGACAAGCGAGCAAGGTCACGCCGGGCCGTCCTCGCACTCGCGCTCGGATGTGCGATCGCCCTTATCGTGACGGCCGTCTTCTTCGCGGTCAGACCGGGACCGAACAGCGCGACAGTGACGAACCCGGCGGTCTCGGGCCGCTCGGTCGGCTCGGCCCTTCCCGTTCACTTCCGGCTCGCCCGGCTCGGTGGCGGAAAGCCAGTCGTTCTTTGGAGCCTCGTGAAGGGTCGCCCGAGCGTCGTCAACTTGTTCGCATCTTGGTGTCCGGCGTGTGCTCGCGAGCTCGACGCCTTTGGGCGCGTGTCCGCAAGTGTTGGGAGCAAGGTCGCATTCGTCGGCGTCGACACGAGTGAGAACGATCCGGCCCGCTCCGAGCAGCTCTTGTCGCAAGCCAAGGTGCGTTTTCCCGTTGCCCGCGACACAGCGTCCCTCGAAGTCGCTGGGTCGTGGGGAGTGACAGATCTCCCGGTCACCTTTTTCGTCCGCTCGAACGGGACGATCGCCCGCGAGGTGCTCGGCGCTGAGAGCCTGTCCGTCCTCAGGAGAAACGTCGCCGCGCTGTTGAAAGGGGCGAGCTAATAAAAGGGGCGAGCTAATAGTTCGTCTCTTGCAATGAGGCGCCAGACTGGGCGGCGTGCCGACGCCGCGGGAGAACGTTGCCGCCGAGTGCACCCGACTCGGCGAGCGCAACGTCGTTGCCCGCTGCGTCACGCTGATCGATGGGGGCGATGCTGACGATGCCTTTCTTATGTCGATCAGCTGCGGCGCAGCGCGGCAAGTCCTCGAGGGCCGCGAGGGTGGCCGAAGCGGTTACTGGCCGCGGGTCTGGGGCGCCCGCGCCCTCCTCTACGCGTGGGACGCTGCCGCGACACCTGCCGTAGTGCGGGCGACCGGCGATACGCACTGGCGGGTCCGGGAGATGGCCGCGAGGGTGATCGCCCGCCAACTCGTCGGCGACGCACTGGAAGCGGTCGTCGGCCTGCGCGACGACCCGGTGCCGCGCGTGCGGGCCGCCGCCGAGCGGGCGCTCGCAGCGCTCACGGCCGCGGGTGCGTGAGGTCAGAGCAAGTCCTCGAAGTCCGACGAGAATGTCGCGATGGCGGAACGCGGGAGTGCCGAACTCGCTTCGGTCAAATCGAGCGAATGGCTACTGAGCACTCGAGCGCTTAGCGACCTCGAGTACCGCCGCTCCATTGAATGCGTCGTGCGCGAGGTCAGAAAGCGCCGCATCGGCTCGCTCGAACGGGTAGGGATTGACATGGACGCGCATTTCGATTGCCGCCGCGATCCTGAGAAATTCCTCTCCGTCAGCACGCGTGTTGGCGGTCACGCTTACGAGATTCTTCTCATAGAAAAGTTCGCGCTCGTAGTTGAGTGATGGCACGTCCGACAGGTAGATGCCAGCGACCGAAAGCGTTCCCCCTCGGTCGAGCGCGGCGAGCGCCGGCGGGACGAGCGTCCCTACCGGCGCGAACAAGATCGCCGAATCGAGCGCCTCGGGAGGTACCGCGTCTGAGCCCTGTACGGAGGCGACACCGAGCTCGCGAGCGAGCGCCTGGTCGGCGGCCGATCGCGTCATCACGTGCACAGTCGCTCCTTCGTGCATCGCGATTTGCGCGGCGAGATGAGCCGAGCCGCCGAAGCCGTAGATGCCGAGACGGCCGCCGGGCGGGAGCGCGGCGCGCCGAAGCGCCCGGTAGCCGATGATCCCCGCGCACAAAAGAGGAGCGGCTTGTTCATCGGAGAATCGCTCCGGGATTACATAGGCGAATGCCTCCGGAACGACGGCCCACTCGGCATAGCCGCCGTTCACATCCCATCCGGTGAATACCGGAGAACGACACAGGTTCTCCATCCCGCGTCTGCAGAACCGGCAGGTGCCGTCGGTCCCCCGCAGCCAGGCGATCCCTACCCGATCACCGATCGAAAATCGCGAGACGTCCCGCCCTTTTGCCTCCACGGTTCCGACGACCTCGTGCCCGGGCACGACACCATGCCGGCGCGGCGGAAGGTCCCCCTCCGCCAGATGGAGGTCGGTCCGGCACACTCCGCACACGGCGACGCGAACCAAGAGCTCGTCGTTCTTCGGCTCGGGCTCGGGCATCTCGACAAACCGGAGCGGGCCCGAGTCGATCGGGCCTGGTTGATCGACGATCCACGCCTGCATTTCGCCATTGTCGCCGACCGCTCGGCTCTCCGCCCCACCCCGGAGCGGCACGCTCGGCATTCGCCCTGAAAGCGGTGCAACACTCGTACGCTTGGCCGCGCCGGCGTAGCAAGACCTCATCGAGGAGCGCGTCCCGATGACGAGCGTGACACCACCAGAACCATCGAACCGTCGAGGAGCCCGATGGCATCCTTCGGCTTTTGCCGCCGCGGCCCGGCCCTCGAACCCGCGCTCGGCGTTGATGTCCGCCCTCTACGGGTCGTGTGCGATTGCCGCCCTGGCTGTCGGTTCTCTGCTCGGCAACGTTCATGGTCATCGGATCGAACCGCGGGTCGTTCTATGGGCCTCGGCAGCGGCTTTTGTGATCGCCGGAATCGCGACGACAAGGAGACTTTCCCGCTGGCTCGAGGCGACGATCGACGCGCACTCGAAATCGTCAAGTGGTCGATCCCTTCGGGCCATCGCAGCGGTCGTCGGCTACACGATCGTCGTATTCGCGACGCTCGGTCTGATCTCGGTTCCCCTCGGACACATCGCCGTCGGCGGCGCAATCGCCGGCGTGGTGCTCGGCATCGCCGCACAGCAGGTGCTCGGCAACGTCTTTGCCGGCCTCGTCTTGCTGCTCGCCCGGCCATTCCGATTGAACGACCACATCCGGATTCGCTCTGGCGCGCTCGGGGGCGAGTTCGACGGCGTGGTCCGGGCGATGAACCTCACCTACGTCATGGTTCGAACCGAACAGGGCTTGCTCAACGTTCCCAATTCTTCGTTACTCGCCGCGGCCGTCGGGCCGTGGAAGAAGGCGTCGGTGACACCAGCAACTGCCCAGGCACCGCCTGCAACGCCTCAAACACCGCCTCCTGCGACCGACGGTGACTCCTCGAAGGACGCCGATGGGCGAACGGCCAGTCCGAGGAGGAAGGTGGCTTCTTCGTAGGGCTCAACCGACGGCCGATCCCAACACCTGGACGAGTGACGTGACCGCCGGATGCAAGCTCAACTTCGGGCCGGCTCGTCGCGAGCGTGCCCATCGAAATCGACCATCCGACACGGGATCGGCGCGTCCTCGTTGAGGAGGTAGCTCGCGCAGATGCGGTGGTACCCGTCAGCGATCGTGAGGGGCACATCCTCGGCGAGGTTGCCCGAAACGAGCAACACCGGCGAAAGGCGTCTCCCCTTCGACACCTTTTTCAGGTCGCCCTGCACGTGGACGTTCCCTGAAGGAAGCGACGGAAGGCGGCTTGCCCGCAGGATGTCCTTTGCGAAGCGATGCACGATGGGTGCCTTTTCGAGGGCCCCGACGAGCGACCTCGCACGCTCCGCGGTCGTAAGCAGGCTCAAATACGAAATTGCGGCTGGATAGTCCTGGGCGTCTGGCTCTTCTTTCCAGTGCTCCTTACGTGGCACGACAGCCCCCTCGAGAGATCCGAGCCGCAAACGAGCCCGCGCTTCGTCGACAGTTTGGCGCGATCGATCTCCGGATAGACAATCCGTAATCCTGCGAAATCTTGACACCTCATGTGCACACTGGTTCGATGTCGACAGCGCGCGCGACGAAAGCGGGCGCCGTCATGGGCTTCCGTGAGAGATCGGACCTGGTGAGCGGGGTTTCACCAGCCGGCTTGGCGGATCAGTTCGGCGGGTTCTGCCACGCCGAACCAGATGATCGGCCAGTCCTCTCAGTAGCCGTGGCCGAGCGCCGGGGGGCACCGGCAATCAAGGGGGCGCAGTGACGGTCAGCGAAGAAAGCTTCTCGCGAACTACCGCGGTGGTCATCGACCCCGATGTCGCGAAGCTCCACGAGTTGGGCTACGCCCAAGAACTCAGACGGCGGATGAGCGGGTTCTCGAACTTTGCCGTTTCGTTCACGATCATCTCCATCCTTTCTGGGTGTCTCACGCTTTACGGCTACGGGATGACGACCGGCGGCCCGGTGACGATGGTCTGGGGTTGGTTGATCGTCGGGACGATGACGACGATCGTCGGCCTCGGAATGGCCGAGGTGTGCTCCTCGATGCCGACGGCGGGAGGGCTGTACTACTGGTCGGCCAAGCTCGCCAAGCGCAATGGCGCCGCCTGGAGTTGGTTCACTGGCTGGTTCAACATGCTCGGTCAAGTCGCAGTCACGGCCGGCATCGACTTTGGCATGGCGCTATTCCTCGGCGCCTTCTTGAGCCTCACGACTAGCTTCACGGCAACACCGGGCCACACGGTCTTGCTCTATGCCGCGATCCTCGTCGCGCACGGGCTTTTGAACACCTTCGGCATCCGGGTCGTCGCCTTTCTGTCCGACGTCAGCGTCTGGTGGCACATTCTCGGCGTCCTCACGATCGTGCTCGTGTTGCTCATCGTGCCGACGCACCACGCCTCGGCGAGCTTCTTGTTCACGCATTTCGTCAACAAGACCGGATTCTCTTCTGGCATCTACGTCTTTTTGATCGGACTTTTGATGGCGCAGTACACGTTCACTGGATACGACGCGTCAGCCCACATGACAGAAGAGACGAGAGCGGCGACGACCGCCGGACCGAAGGGGATCGTCAACTCGATCGTTGTCTCCCTCGTCGCCGGCTTCGTCCTCATTCTCGGGATCACCTACGCGATTCACAACGATTACAACTCGGCGCTCGTGTCTTCGACCGGCGTTCCACCCGCACAGATCTTCATCGACGCGATCGGCCGCCACGGTGGCGAGATCCTGCTCCTCATCGCGATCGTCGCCCAGTTCTACTGCGGGATGGCGTCGGTGACGGCGAACTCGCGCATGGTCTACGCATTCAGTCGCGACGGCGCCGTGCCGGGTCACCGCTTTTGGCACCGAGTCAACCCACGCACCCGCACGCCGACGAACTCCGTCTGGTTCGCGACGACG
>Ga0070733_10002513_pt1 | contig 12983 bp, 13 predicted proteins | sample Coa_R1_9_FD_66450 | JGI IMG/M metagenome (GOLD analysis project Ga0070733, IMG submission 66450) | Surface soil microbial communities from Centralia Pennsylvania, which are recovering from an underground coalmine fire - Coalmine... | ecosystem: Environmental > Terrestrial > Soil > Unclassified ... | reverse complement strand
CAGTGTCGCGGAATTACGCCGCTCGCGCCAGACTTTGGAGACGCAGACGCAGCAGCTCGCCGATCTCGCCGAGCGCTATCTTGAGCAGAAGGCGCAGGCCGAGACCGCCAACCGCGCCAAGGCGGAATTCTTGGCCAATATGAGCCACGAATTGCGCACCCCCCTCAACGCCATCATCGGCTTCTCCGAAATGATGGGGCAGGAGACTTTCGGCGCCTTGGGCTCGCCGAAATATCACGACTACTGCGCGCATATTCAGGACTCCGGCCGCTATCTCCTCAACGTCATATCCGACGTGCTTGACATGTCGCGGCTCGAAGCGGGCAGGGTGCGCCTCAACCGCTCCAATCTCGCGCTCGAAACCGCGATCCGTAATTCCATGCACCAGATCGCGGACGCGGCGCGCGAGAAGAAGCTGACGATCGAAGTCGACGTCAATCCGACCGAAATCGTCTATGCCGACGCCAAGGCGATCGAGCGGGTGCTGGTGACGCTCTTGCGCAACGCGGTCAAGTTCACGCCGGATGGCGGCGGGGTCAGCATCGGCGCGCAGGCCTTCGACGATCAGATCTACCTTTATGTCGAGGATTCAGGTCCCGGCATTGCGGCGGCGGACCTGTCGCGGCTCGGCCGCCCCTTCGAGCAGGCCGACGTCACGCTCGCCAATGGCATGAAAGGCTCAGGCCTCGGCCTCGCCATCGCCACTTCGCTCGTCGAATTGCATGGCGGCTCCTTGCGCATCAACTCGCGGCCCGGCGAAGGCGCGGTCGTCCTTGTCGCGCTGCCGAAATCGCCGCGCGAGCAGCACAAGCTCGCGCTGGCGGTGGGGGCGAATTGAAGGCTTCACCCCTCGAACTTCTTCGGCAACCGGAAGAACACATAGACCGCGGCAAGCACGTTGAGCGCGCCGAGCACGATCAGCGCGTGCGGTTCGTCCATGTTGGCGAATTTCAAAAGTACGGTCGTCGCGAGCGAGCCGGCGACCATATAGATCGAGTTTAGCGTGTTTACGGCGCCGATCACGCGAGCGCGGCGGTCTTCGCCCGCCCAGGCTTGCACCGCCGCGAAAATCGGCACGACGAAGAGGCCGGCGACCGCCGAGATCGCCAGCACGGCGAGGGCGACATGCAGACCGGCGGCGCTGGCGAAGAAGGTCATAAGGCCGATCTCGCTGGTCGCGACGGGAAGCGCGGCTGTCGCGAGGCCAAGGTCGATGAGGAGCGCGGCGAGGATGACGAGGAGATAGGGCGCGGGCCTCAGAACAATGCGGCCGCGAGCGATGAGCGCGGCGGCGATCGAGCCGATCGCGATGCCGATCGCGAAAAACGCGTTGACGGCGGTCTCGACTTCGACCCCCGCGCCGATGCGCGATTTGATCGCGACCGGGATCAGCGAAAGCGCCACGGCGCCGGTGAGCCAGAACCAGCTCACCGCCGCGCCGCCAGTCCATTGCCGGTCGTCGCGCCTCAATTCGCGCAAGATGTCGCCGGTCGAGGCGATGAGATTGGGATTGACCTTCAGATCGGGCGCGCCGATCCGCGTCGCGGGGATGAACAGCGAGGCGGCCCAGCAGGCGAGCCCGACAATGAGGAGCTGCGCGACAACGGCTAAAGGCGAGCGGCCCGCCGCGGCGGCGTAACCGCCGACGACGAGGCCGAGGATGATCGCCGCGAATGTCGCGCCCTCGACCAAGGCGTTGCCGGAGACCAGCTCCTCCCGCCGCAAGTGATCGGGCAGGATGCCGTATTTGATCGGCCCGAACAGCGCGGAAATGATCCCAAGGCCGAAGAGCGCGAGATAGAGCAAGAGCGGCGAGCTCAGGACAAAGCCGACGGCCGCGATCAATTGGACGAAGATTTCCGCGAATTTGAGCCGGCGGGCGATTTTCGCCTTGTCATTGGCGTCGGCGAGCTCGCCGCCGAGCGCCGAAAGCAGGATCGACGGCAACACGAATACCGCGATGGCCAGCGAGACTTTCGGGCCGACATCCTCGCCGCCAAAGCGGAAGAGGAGCAGCATCACCAGCATCTGGCGGACGAAATTGTCGTTGAAGGCCGAAAGGAATTGGCACCAGAACAGCGGCGCAAAACGCCGCGACGTCATCAACGCGCCGAACATGAGCGCCCCCCGGCGATCCAAGGCCGTCTCTAAAGGGAATTCGACCGGCAGAAGGCGCGCGCGTCAAGAGCGGGCGAGCAGATCTGCTGCGACCGGGCGCAGTGGACTGGCGCCAACGAAATAGGCCGTGAAGGACGCTTCCGGCTCAGGATTGGCGCGGGTCGCTCATCGTCCGTCTGCCGGCGGCGAAGTCGAGGAGCTGTTTAGGCTTGCCAAAGACGAGATGGAAAGAGGGCGGTTTTTCTCGTTGTTTGCATGGCGGAGCGAAAGCGCGAGATGAATGCGAAGTCAAGGATCGCCGAAGGCGACCGCCTCCGGCGGCGATGCGCTTGGCGCATCGTCCTTGAGTTCGCATTCATCTCGCGCAAAATGCTCGCCAAGCAATCAATGAGAACGTGGCGCTGGAAGCAGCGCCAGTCTCAGATGTACTTGAGTCTCGATGGCTTGGGCGTTCGCCTTCAGAAGTGATACGCCGTCTGCGCGAAGGCCTGCAAGCGCTGCGTCTCGAATGTCGCGACTTGCGGTCCGCCGCCGATGACGGCGTTCTGGAACTCGACATGTCCCTTGGCGTTGAGCGACCAATAGCGGGCGCCGAAGCCGACGGTCAGCGCCGGCGAGATCGTGTAGTCCACTTCCGCTTCGACCTGATAGCCGTTGTAACCGGTGGCGTCTTCCGGCACTGGGCCTGAGAAGTCCTGCGGAATGCGCAGATAATGGGTGTTGTCGCCGTGGAAGAACATGACCGGCAGCCAGGCGGCCTCGGCCCTAGCGGTGAAGCCGTTCGCTAGCGTCGCCTCGCCGACAAGTCCGAGGCGCGGCGAGTTCCAGGAATTGTTGTCGGAAATGCCTAAGTTGTTCTGGGCGACTTCGCCGGGGGCGCAGACGCCCGGATTGGTCGCGGTTTGCGTGCAGCCGAAGGCGTTGAAATCCTCGTTCAGGAAATTCCAGCCGGCGAGGCCGCCGACTTTGTACCAGTTTGTCTGGTAGGCATAGTAGCCGACATCGACCGTCGCGTAGTTGAGCTCGCCGTATTGCTGCGAGCTGTTGGTCGACGAATAGGGGACGATGCCCGGCGGGAAGTCTTCATCCTGCAGCGTGCCGCTCGACAATCTGCCGACGCCGACATAGGCCTTGCCGAAAAGTCCGTCGCGTTCGTCGATGCGTCCGTAGATTTCGCCGGTCGCGGCCGGCGCATCGTGATAGGTGAGGCGCGAGAGCAATACGCTTCCCGTTCCGTCATAAAGATTGAGCTTTGACGAGCCGGTCGACATGCCGGCGCGCACGCCGAGCGTCACGGCGAAGTCTGAATCGCTCGGCAGCTGGCCATAAGCGGCGGGTGATGTCGCCGTATTGTTCCCGAATTCGTAGTTCAGCGTGAGACGGAGCGTGTAGCCTTTGAAGTCTGCCGTCGTGTCGGTTTCGGGCGAGATCTCGCTCGGCGGGAATATTTGGTTCGCCGCGCCGACGGCGAAGGAGCGTCCCAAGTCGTAGTAAAGGAACTGCGCGCCGATCGACCAATTCGGATCGAAGGCGTATTCGACGCCGCCGCCGAGCGCGAACCCGACGGCGGTGCTGTTCGAACTGCCGGCGAAGGCGAGGCCCGTATCGAATTGCACGTCGCTGGAGAGATGGGTCCGGCCGAAGGCGAGACCGCCGGTCGCATAAATCAGGAGATCGTCAACCGGCGCGAAGCCAACGTTGGCGCGAACGGTGCCGAGCGATTGCAGCGCCTGTTTCTGCGTGACGGTGAAATTGCTTCCGAAATACGTCCCGGAGAGGCTTTTGGACCCGGCGGCGCCGGTCGCGAAATCGTAATCTGCTTCGGCGCCGAGAACGAAGCCGCCCCATTGCTTGGCGAAGCCGGCCTGCGCGCCGGCCATGCCGCCCATTTGCGTCATCGAGAACGAGCCCGGAATGCCGGTCGTGATAAGACCCGGCGGGAACCAGGTCATTGTCGAGACGCTGCTCGGGGACATGAACGCGCCGGCGTTAAGACCGATATGCGCGCCCTCCCAGCGCGGCGCGCCGACCGGCGGCGCCGGCGTGTAGGGGGATGTGTCGAGGTCCGCGGCGGACGCCGTCGTTGCGCCGAAGAGCAGCGTCGCGCTCAGAACTCCCAGCGAAACCTTCAAAAGCCGTCCCCATCGCCGTCAAAGCGGCAACGGGACGTTAACCTTAACATCGTTAACGGTGTGTTGACCGATGGACCTTAAGGCGGCGAATTCTTCGGGCGCCAGCCATCGATGAAATGGCGCGTCTCGAGGAAGGCCAGAAGCCGCTCGGCGAAGGCGCGCCGCCTGGCTGTTTTGCGCGGCGGACGCGGCGAGCCCGCCGGGCCGATCCCCTCGCCGGCAAGCTCCGGCCAGGGGGAATGGGCGAACCAGGCGCGATAGTTCTCGGCAAAGCGGCTCTCGCCGCGCCAAAGCGCATAGTCCCACGGCTTCGGCGCATTGACGAAATGCAGCACGATCGGCTCGATCGTCTCCTCCAGATCGAGGAGCATAAAGTCGCCCATGAAATTGTAGCGCGGCGAGAGCGGCGCGAACCCGCCGGCGATCAGTTCGTTGAGCGCGCTCTGTTCCAGGAAAGGATAGCGCTCCGGCGCCAGCTTAAGCGCGTCGATGACGCGTTCGCTGATCTCCATCGCGCGCCAGCGCTGGCGATCGATCGCCATCAGCCCGGCATTGAAATAGGGCGTAGCGAGGGCGAGCCCGAGCGCGGCGCGCTGGGCCTGAAATTCTCGCGCGAGCGGCCCGCCGTTGAAGTCCATCAGAAAGATCATGTCGTAGGCGGCGCCGAGCGGCGCGCCGCCAAGGTCGAATGTCGCCAATCTGCCGAGGCCGGGGCGCGCCACCCACATATCCGAGTCGAGCGAGACGATGCGCTGGTACGTCTCGGGCAGGACGCGGTCTAGAAAAAGACGGCGAAAGACCGCGCGAGAGAAGCGGCCATGGCCCTTGAGGCCGCGATCGAAGGCCGCAAAGTCGACGATCTTCAGGACGATGCGGTCGCGAAGCCCAGGCGCCAGGCGCTCGAATCCCGGCGCGACATCCTTCTCCTCGCAGACGATGTGAACATCGAGCGCGTCGGCGTCGTCCTGGGCAAGGACGGTTGCGGCGACGCAGACCGCCTGAGGGAAGAAGGCCCGGTCTGGCGTCAGGCAAAGAGCGGTTTTCATTGATGCGGGAAGGATCAAGGGGGCCGCCATGTTTAGCACGATGGTCGGACGAGGCGAACCGACGCTGTTGCCGCGCGGGAAAGAATCATCAACCATTCCAAGCGAATGCGGGCGGAAAACGGGCGCGTTGACGGCGGCCGTCCCGGCGAATTAACCATAGCCGGCCGCCTCGGCGATTGATCGGCCAAACCGGTCAACCAGGCGGCTTTCCCGCAATTTGCGTAAAAAGCCGCGGAAAGCCGGCGGTTCGCCGCTTGTGGGCGCCATCGCTTAGCGCGGCGTCAAGGCTAACGCTGCGGTCATTTCGATGAATCCGATCAGCTCAGATTCGAGCGATTGGATTTCCGAGCCACTGAAATCCTCCTGGCAACCTCCCCGGCAATGAAACGGCGCGACCACGCGCCGGCGTCGAACGGGATAGACGATGATCGCGGGGCTTCTGCGGCTGGTGTTCTCCGCCTGCCTGATGGCGGTTATTTTTGTCGCGTGGACAGTATCCGCGCGAGCCGCTCCGCTGCCGCGCGCGAGCTACGCTTCGGTCGGACCGGCGACATCCGTGCCCTACGGCTGGCTCGACTTCTGTCAGCGCGAGCGCTCCGAATGCTCAGGCTCCGTACTTCCTGCGCTCGACGTCAATCTGACTCAAGCCACTTTCTCGAAGCTCGATCATATCAACCGGATGGTCAACGGAGCGATCGAGCCCGTGACCAATCTCGACCATTGGGGCACGATGCTCGACCATTGGGACTATCCGCTCGACGGCAAGGGCGATTGCAAAGTCTTCGCGTTGTATAAGCGCAAATTGCTGATGGACATGGGCTTCCCACGTCAGGCTCTGCTGATGACGATTGTCCGCGACCTCAACGACGAAGGCCACGCGATCCTCACCGTCAAGACCAATCGCGGCGAATTCGTCCTCGACAATTTGAGCGACGAGATCCGGCCGTGGGATTCGACCGGCTACCGCTTCATCAAGCGCCAGTCTCAGGAAGACCCCAATGTCTGGGTCGCGCTTGATCCCGACGCCGCGACGCAGGTCCAGACCGCCGCTCAAAAGCCGACGCCTTGATCCTGCTCGAATTCGTAGGGAAAGAATTCGCGGAAATCGCGGCCGTTCGAGCGCCGCGCGGCGCGCCTGAAATGACCTGTCGTCTCATCCTTCCGTGCTTGCTTGCGATCGCGTTCGGGGCGAATGCGGCGGTCGCTGATGATGCGGCTGAGCCGCCCTCGCATCAGACCAAGAGCCATGCGCAAGTGAAGAAAGGAAAGCCCGACGCGCCGGCCAAGACCGACGGAATGGAGACCATCGATTTTTCTCGGCCAAACGAATCGCCGCTCGCCCCGAAGCCGCCGAAATCGTCTTCGCCGCCTGAGGCGCGAGGCGCCCCGGCCGAGCCGCAAGGCGGCGTCTCGCTCGACATGAAATGGCATGCGACGAACGACAAGGCCGACCCCTTTGATTCCGTGCGTCACTCTTCTGGTCCCAACGGGCCGGGGGACGCCATCGAGGGCGGCTTCAAGCTCGGCTTCTGACCAGAAAAACAGAGCTTACATCGGCCGTCGCGCTCCCGTAAGCTTGGCCGGACCTAAAGATAAAGAGGAGGGAACGATGACCGCTGCGGTCCGGCTGAACCATATGTCCGTGCAAGTTCGCAACCTGGAGCGCAGCGTGAAATTCTATCAGGAAGTCCTCCTGCTTCCCGAGATCGAATGCGGCGCTCGCAAGGCCAATATTCGATGGTTCGGCATCGGCGACGGACAATCGGTTCATCTCATCGAGGGCGACTTCGGCGACACTTTCGTCAACAGGTCCACCCATTTCTGCATTTCATCGACCGATTTCGACGGAACGGTCCGGCGTCTAAGAGACACACACGTCACGTTTTGCAACGTGGCCGGCGAGGAAGGAAAAGAGCACACGCGGGCCGACGGCGTCAGGTCGGTCTATCTGCAGGATCCCGACGGTTATTGGCTCGAGATCAACGAGGATTTTTGATCCAAGGGCAGCTCGGACGCCGACCGGAGCGCCCATGGCTTGTGCAGGCTCTCCACATCCGCGACTCCGACGGAGGGCGGATTTAAAATGCTCGCCAAGCAATCAATGAGGACTTGCCGCTGATCCCAGCGCCAGTCTCAGATGTATTTGAGCGAGACTGTCTCACGAGCCGCGACAAGCGGTCCTCAATGGTCGCGGCGGGCCGCCATGTCGCGGTGCGATTCGTTCACCTGCGCGCGCCAGAGCCGGCGCGATTCCCAATGCGGCAGGCCGGCCCGGGCAGCAGGCAGGCGCAACGATTCGACGAGGCCTTCGATTTCGCGCCGCGCCGCCTGTTGCGAGGAGGTCAGCGCGCGGTTGTCGGCGCCTTCTTCGATCGGATCGAGCGCGGTGAGGCCGATTGGGAAGAGCTCGCGGAAGATCACGCGATCATGCAGGCCCTCGATAACGCGAAATTTAAGATCAATGCCGAGCCGCGCGATGCTGACGGCGATCTGTTTTGAATTATTCGAGGCGAGCGCGGCGACGCGGTTGCGCGCCATGACCCAGTCGATGACGCCGTTGTCGACGAGGCGTCGCTTGCGCCGCGCTTCGAGCACCAGATCCGCGTAGTGAGCGACGGCGCCGCGCTGCTTGCGGTCGTGATTGACCCGCGAAAAGACGTCGACGTCGATGAAACTGTCGTTGAGCGGCGAGACCAAAGTATCGGCCAGCGAATGGGCGAGCCGCATCAGATAAGAATCGGAGGCGGGCGTGTCGATGACGACGAATTCATAGCTATGTTCGACCGAGCCGATCGCCTCGGCGAACATCGCAAATTCACGCGCCTCGTTTTGTCTTAAATCATTCGTCTCGCCGCGATCGAGAGCGGCGTGATAGGGCAGCTCAATCGGCCAGTTGGCGCTCGCCGCCCATGAGCGGCGGTTCTCGAAAAAGCGGGTGAGCGTGCGCTGGCGCGTGTCGAGATCGATCGTCGCGACGCGCCGGCCCGCCTTCAAAAGCGCCACGCTGAGATGGATCGAGAGGGTCGATTTCCCGGCGCCGCCTTTTTCATTGCCGACGACAATGACATGGGCGCCGCGTAAGTCTGGTTCGTCGTCGAAGTCCATCTATCAAAGCCGAATCATTCCCGCGAGATTGCGTTTAAGGCATAGTGTCATTCGACCGCTCGCGCCAAGAGGAGTCCTGGCTCAGCACATATGAGACTCCGACGACGTGCAGATTATCTCATTGTTTGCATGGCGGAGCGAGGGCGCGAGATGAAATCGAAGTCAAGGATCGCCGAAGGCGATCCGCCTCCGGCGGCGGTCCTTCGGGCCGTCCTTGAGTTCAATTTCATCTCGCGCAAAATGCTCGCCAAGCAATCAATGGGGACGTGGCGCTGGATTTAGCGCCGATCCCATATGTCTCCGGACCAGGCCAAGAGGAGCGCCGCTATTCGCTGGCGAGATTTTTGGATCGTCGGTCCGGAGACCATGGCGCAGCTAAGGCGCGCGAGGCTCAATTGCCCACTGCCTATTGCCGACCGCGATGCGCCGGCTCCACATGACCGATGATCCTTGCGATCTCGGGAATTTCTTCGCGCACGCCGCGCTCCAGCGCGTCGACTTCCCGATGCGCCTCGCCGACTGGGACGGCAGGATCGATGCGGCAATGAAAATTGACCACCAGGCCGCCCGCCGTCGCCCGCGCGCGCACGTTGTGCACCTCGCGCAGACGGCCCTTAAGGGCATGGCGCTTCAGCGTCGCCGCAATGGCCTCGATCCTTTCAGCGTTGCAATCATGGCCCGAAATCTCCTCGGTCTCCATCGGTTCGATATGCGTTTCAACTTCGACATCCGTACCGATCTCGTCCTTGATGGCGAATTCCAGTCGCGAGGCGACGTCATGGGCTTCGCCGAGGCTCTTGCGACCGTCGACCTCAAGGTCGAGACTGACCGATCGACGTCCGGCGATTTCCTGGATCATGACGTGGTGGACCGGCAGTCGCCGCCGGCTTGCAATCAGCAACACGCGCTCCAGCACGCTTTCGTCATCGAGGGCGAGCGGATTGGCTGTGACGGTCAGCGCCGCATGCGGCTCGGCGGCGGCGATTTTCTCGTTGATGTCCGCTTTGATCGCCGCGACGCGCTCGAGGGGCAGCGTGCGCGAGACGAAGACGCCGATTTCGCCGATCGTCTGCGCGCCTGAGCGGCGGAGCCGCACGTAGTCGATCGCCGCGACGCCGGGCACGACGCCGATCATCGCCCGTAAGCGCCGCTCCAATCCTTGAGGCGCTGTATCAACCAGCGTGTCGATCGTGCGCCGCCCCAGGCGATAGCCCGCCACCGCGATAAACAAGGCGACGCCGATCGCCGCGAGCGCGTCGGCGTTGGGAAACCCGAGCCGCGTCGCGGCAAGGCCGATCAAGACGAGCGCCGAGGAAATCAGGTCTGAGGAAAAATGCAGCGCGTCGGCGGCGAGCGCGTCGCTTTGCGTATCGCTGGCGATTTTCGACAAGCCCCGCCAGCGGAGGAAATCAACGGCCATCGCGACCGCCACCACGGCGAAGGCGATGGGGCTTGCGTCCACCATCGCCGGCGCCTCGCCGAAAAGCCGGCGCAAGGCCTCGAAGGCGACGATCAGCGCAAGAAAGGCGAGGAGGCCGGTTTCGGCGAGGGCCGCCACCGCCTCGAATTTGGCGTGGCCATAAGGGTGCTCCTCGTCGGCGGGCTTGTCGCCCTCGCGCACCGCGAAAAAAGTGAGGATCGTCGCGCCGGTGTCGAGCGCGCTATGGCCGCCTTCCGACATCAGCGCCAGCGAGCCCGAGAAAAAGCCGGCCGCGAGCTTGGCGAGCCCCAGCGCGGCGCTGGCGAGGATGGAGGCGAAAGCGGCGCGTTGCTTGCGGGTGGCGGCTTCCATCAGCGGCTCGTCGCTTTCGCCGAGCGCGCGCCGGCGTCGGCAGACGTGATGAGCGTCCCATCCTCCCCCGCGAAAGCGGGGCAGGGGGACCATGCGAAGCATGGTGGAGGGGGTTGCAGCGTTAGAAGCAAATCCTCGCCGCCGAAGCCCCCGCCACCGCGCTGCGCGCGGTCCCCCTCTCCCGTTCCACGGGGGAGCATCAGGCGGCATTCCATATGTGACCGCTCCGACAAGCCGCAGCCCCCCTTCGCCAGAGCGCGCCGCTCGGTTATGCTCTCAGCCTTTCAGCGAGGCAATCTTGCGAGGGGAAACAATGGAATTTCTGCACACGATGGTCCGCGTCACCGATCTCGATAAGTCGCTCGATTTCTTCGTCAACAAATTCGGGCTGACGGAAGTCAGGCGGGTGAACAACGAGAAGGGCCGCTACACACTGGTCTTCCTCGCCGCCAACGAGGACATCGAGCGCGCCAAGAAGGACCAGGCGCCGCTCGTCGAGCTCACCTACAATTGGGACCCGGAAGTCTATGCCGGCGGCCGCAATTTCGGCCATCTCGCGTACCGCGTCGACGACATCTATAAGCTCTGTGATAAATTGATGAAGGCCGGGATCACCATCAACCGGCCGCCGCGCGACGGCCACATGGCTTTCATCCGCACGCCGGACAATATCTCCATCGAGCTCATCCAGAAGGGCGATTCGCTTCCCGCCGCCGAGCCCTGGGCTTCGATGCAGAATACCGGCGCGTGGTAGGGACGCGGACCTTCTTTTCGCGTCGGCGGAGAGAAGGCTGCGTGGCTTTGGTATGAGACCCTTCCGTCTCTCTTCGCGGGCCGCGACGCTCGGCGCGCTCATCGCAATCACCGTCGCGTCATGGGCGGCCCTCGCCGCCGAGAGCGGCGAGCAGGCCTTCGATCTGCATTCCGGGCAGGAATTGACCTTTCCGGTGACGATCGCCGACGGCAAGGTCACGCTCGGCGCGGCGCGCCCTTCCAAATTCGGCGCCGCGCAACCGAACGACGGCGAGATGACCGTCGGCCTCAGTCCTCGCGACAAGACGCCCTACGAGCAGATCGTCGTCACCGAAAAGACCCCCGTCGCGATCGACTTCGTCGCCACGGGCCTCAACGGCGCCACCATGATCGACGAGAGGGTGATCTGCGGGCGCCTCGACGCGCCGGCCTCGATGCATATCGGCGCCGCCTCCTGGCGGGTCAGGCTGCACGAATTCGAAGCGCGGAAGGAAGGCGCGACCTGCGAGTGAGGGAGGGGGCGCCCGGTGCGGCATATGGGGCGATCCTTCTCCCCCTGCTTGCGGGAGAACGCGGCCGGCGGAGCCGGCCGGATGAGGGGTAATCGGGGGCGCGAAGGTTCGTACTCTACGAATGCTGATCCGAAAGGACCTCGTGCTTCAGCTGATCGCCATTCCCGACGGGCCGACCTCCGGACGCACGGCCCGGTCGACCAATTGACGATGGAAAAGCGCGGCCGCAGTCTCCGACTCGGCATCCATTCCATCGTCTAGAACAGCGCGACCAGAGCCGATCATGGCCAGCCCGGCCTACCTTCTATTCCGCGACGCAATCGTCGGATTGAGGCCGATCGCCTGCCATTACCAGGGCCTCTATCGCGAGCTTTGCCCGCACATCCTCGGGCATACCAAAGGCGAGGAAGTGGCCCTCGCCTATCAGTTCGCCGGCGAAAGCCGCAGCGGCCTCCTGCCCGGCGGCGAATGGAAGTGCCTGCATCTCGCCAAGGTCGCCAACGCGGAGTTCCGCGATGGGCCGTGGCGCACGGGCGCAAGCCACACACGCTTCCAGTCTTGCGTCCAAATCGTAGACTTCGACGTCAATCCTGCGAGCCCCTATAAGCCGCGGAGCGGTCGAGGCCGGTGAATCGGAGTTGATCGGCGGCGCCGTCGTGACGAAGCCGTCAAATGCGACGGGAAGAAAGCAACGGTTGGTGAGAATGGGCTAACGCCGAAGCCGCGCCGGCCTATCGCAAGAGGGGAAGCAATGGTCGCCTTCGAGCCGCAAGATCCTCTTTTCGAGACGCGCGTCACGGAAAGCTTCAATCGACAGGGCGCCATGAAGACTCTCGGCGTCGCAATCACGGCGCTTAAGGCCGGCGAGATCGAGCTCGCGATGCCCTATTCTGAGGCCTTTACCCAGCAGCACGGCTTCATTCACGCCGGCGTTATCGCAACCGTACTCGATTCGTCATGCGGCTATGCCGCCTTTTCGCTAATGCCGGCCGACGCAGCCGCCCTGACGGTGGAATTCAAGACCAACCTCCTCGCGCCGGCGCGCGGCGAGAGCTTCCGCTTCAGGGGCAAGGTGGTGAAGCCGGGACGCGCCATCACCTTCTGCGAGGCGAGCGCTTTTGCGATCGAAGGAGGCGAAGAAAAGCTGATCGCGACAATGACCGGCACTTTGATGGCGATTTTCGGCCGCGCGGGAATAAGCGGCTGAGGCGCGCAGGCTCCAAGGCGCGGCGTCTGGGACCCCTCTCCCCGTTCAGCTTCGCTTCACGGGGAGAGGAAACGATAAGCGCCGCGCGTTTCCTTCCGGGCGAGCGACGCTTCCCCGCAAGGGCCCCGGAAGGGGAAGGGGCGCTGTGCCTTGCTTGCGCCGCGTACTGATTTCGCACTGCGCCTGGCAACCCTCTCCCCGCTTGCGGGGAGAGGTACGGAGAGGGGCGGGTCGCTTAGCTTCAACTCCTAATCTCGAGTTAGCTCTGTCAGCGTAAAATCCCCGGAGTTCCGATAAGCGCACCAGGGGGTTGCATAG
>Ga0070733_10002510_pt1 | contig 13002 bp, 10 predicted proteins | sample Coa_R1_9_FD_66450 | JGI IMG/M metagenome (GOLD analysis project Ga0070733, IMG submission 66450) | Surface soil microbial communities from Centralia Pennsylvania, which are recovering from an underground coalmine fire - Coalmine... | ecosystem: Environmental > Terrestrial > Soil > Unclassified ... | reverse complement strand
GTCAGGAGGCGAAGATCTTATCTCTCTGACGTCGCCGGCATGTTTCGGCCTAGAGAAGCGTTTGAGCAGCTCAAACCACATGAGGCAGACAAACCCGGCGATCAAACTTGCCGCAAGGTCATCCGCATGGAGGGGCGAGAAGGAGAACAGCCGCTGCAGCGGCGGCACGGTCAAGATCGCGCCGAGGAATACGGCCGCTCCCGAAAGCACCCACCACAATGCCATGTTGGGTGCACGCATCATGCTCAGAGCCGACCGTGTCCACGACCTATTGACGAGGATGATCATCAGGAAGGACACAACGAGCGCGGCGAACGACAGCGCGCGCGCGGCGTCTGGCCCGTGGCCCGAGCGGGCCAAAAGCACGATCAGGAGGCACACTGCCAGCGCGCTCAGTCCCTGAAGGACCGCGGTCGCGACCGTTCGCCCGGTGAAGAGCCGCTCGGCCGCGTTTCGTGGACGGCGACTCATGATGTCAGCCTCAGCCTGCTCTGCCTCGAAGATCAGGGAACAGGACGGATCGATAATCAGCTCCAGGAACGCAATGTGCACCGGTAGCAAGAGCAGCGGCCAGCCTGGCAGCAGGACCGGCGCAATAGACAGCCCGGCGATCGGGACGTGGACCGCGATAGTAAAACTGATCGCCTTCTTGATGTTGTCGTAGATTCGTCGGCCGAGTTTCACGGTGGCTACGATCGAGGAGAAATCGTCATCCAGAAGGACCAGCGATGCCGCTTCACGCGCGACGTCGGTACCCCTCCCGCCCATGGCGATCCCGATGTGGGCGGCCTTCAATGCCGGAGCGTCATTGACCCCGTCGCCGGTCATCGCGACCACCTCGGAATTCGCCTTCAGCGCCCTCACGATGCGCAGCTTCTGTTCCGGAACGACGCGCGCGAAGACCTGAGTCTCCCGGATTCGGTCTGCGAGCTCGACGTCCGATATGCCCTCGAGCTCTTTCCCGGTAATGACCGACTCGGGGCGGCTGAGACCCGCCTGGCGGGCGATGTTACAGGCGGTCTCGGGGTAGTCCCCGGTGATCATGATGATACGGATACCGGCTGCGCGGCATTCGGCCACGGCTGCCGGAACGCTCTTGCGCAGGGGATCCTCGAAAGCCACGAGCCCCAGGAACTGCTGTACAAGCTGCGCCTGTTTCGCGGGCAGCTCTCGAGCAGAAAACTCGGTTCGGGCTACGCCGAGGACACGAAGACCGCGCGAGGCGAGTTGCTTCACCTGAGCGCCGAGATGCGCGCGCTGATCCGGGGAGAGACGGCACAGCTCGGCGATCGCCTCCGCCGCTCCCTTGGAGGCGATGACCAGCGAGCTGTCATGTCCGGATCGCCACACGTGGCTTACTGCGAGCAGCTCCGGCGTCAGCGGGTATTCCCGGATCAATTCCCAATCGCGCTGAGCATCCTTGGCACCTGGGAGCAACCGGTCACGCGCCGCCTGGAGCGCCCTTTCCATCGGATCAAATGGGTCCGGTTTGCTGGCAAGTACCGCTGACTGCAAGACAGCGTCCAGTCCGTCCGAGACGGTGCGAAGGCTCTCGTCCACTTCAACCGCAGCCGCCTCGGTTGCCAGCATCCGCAGCGTCATCTGGTTCTGGGTCAGAGTTCCCGTCTTGTCGACACACAAGACAGTGGCCGCGCCTAGTGTTTCGATGACCGGCAGCCGACGGGTCAGCACTCGGCTGCGCGAGATGCGCCAGGCCCCGAGCGCGAGAAACACCGTCAGTATCACCGGAAACTCCTCCGGTAGAACTGCCATCGCCATGGCAATACCGGCGAGCAGTCCGTCCTTCCAGACCTGCCAGGATCCGCCACGGGTGAGTCCATAACCGACTGCAACGGCCGCGCAGGCTGCCAGGCCGACGCTCGCCAGGATACGTACGATTCGTCCGGTCTCCCGTTGCAGCGGGGTAGGCTCGGGCTCGATCTTTTGCAGCGCCTTGCCAATTTTCCCGAGCTCACTGCGCACTCCCGTCGCCACGACCTCGGCGATCCCCTGGCCGGACGTGACCAAGGTACCTGCGAATACTGATGGCAGTTCATCGCCGCCGGGCCTGTCGAGCTGCAGCGCGCTGTCAGAGGGCGTCTTTCGGACCGGAACCGATTCACCTGTCAGAAGTGATTCATCAACGCTCAGGTTGCTGCAGCGCCTGAGGATCGCATCGGCCGGCACGCGGTCACCCTCGTTGAGCAAGAGGATGTCTCCCCTCACCACGTCCGTTCCGGCAATTCGCTGTCGCCGTCCCATGCGCACAACTAACGCGCGAGGGCTCGATAGGTCGCGCAGGGCATCGAGAGCCCGTTCGGTGCGGCGCTCCTGGACGATCGTGATGCCCATGACAACGAAAACAAACCCCAGGAGCACGAGCGCGTCGCCCGGCTTACCCATCAGCATATAAAGAGCGCCGGCGGCAACCAGCAGCATGAACATCGGTTGCCGAGCGACTTCGAGCGCGATGGGCAGCACGCCGCGCGCTTTAGCCGCGGGCAGCTCGTTTGGGCCGTCCGCGGCAAGCCGCTCGCGCGCGCTGACGTCGCTCAGCCCTGTAAACGAGCTGAAGTCCAGAATCGCCAGCCGCCCGCGTACGGCCCCGGTTTCAGCCGCGTCAGAAATGGATAGACCCACCTTCATCCATTGAGTGGCCGGCAGCCGCGTGACCCGAAGCTAGAGGACATCCCAATAAAACTGTTGGTTCGGTCCTTTCCTGAACTCCAGGACATCTTCTGTATGCGTGCTGCTCAATAATCCGTGAGCTAGCTCGGGATGGACAATGACAACGCGTATTTCCCCAACGTCGGCTAACCGAGCGTTGGCAGCCATCGATACTTGGACTGCTGCTACCACAGCGTTCGCGACGCGTTCGCGCGTAGCGTGATCCGCCCGTGCGAGCTCGCGATCACTGATCGATACATTCACGCGAGCCGGGCTCGCCAGCACCTCAACGGACCCAGGTAGATAGCCGGTCGAAGATACAATCGCGCTCTGCAGTTGATCCTCTGCCGCTGTCCAGCCGCGATCCGGGACTCCGGCGACACCGCACGCGCCTGCCGCAACGCAAAACACTCCCAGGATCAGGAGTCTTGGAACGCTCGCGAGTACACCGATCTCCATGTGCCGAGCGCTACTGTGCCACTGGCCGACATCGAGCACATTAGGGTTTATCCGTAGCTCCGCCTGCCGAGCTATGCTCGATACTGCACAATCTATGGATATGCGGGACAGCCAGTCAGAGAGTGGCCCCCTTCTTCTGAGACGTGCCCTTTTCGCACTCCTGCTGGGCATTCTGGGGTTTCTTTGCCTGCTCGTGTTGCGCCCCTTTTTGTCGCCCATACTGTGGGCCGCTATCCTGGCCTACGTCACCTGGCCGCTGTACCGGCGACTGCGCATTCCGTTTCGGAGCTTCAACACAACTGCTGCGTCGCTGATGACCCTGCTGGCCGTCGCGGTTGTGATCGCGCCCCTGCTCTGGCTGCTAGTGCTCATACAGCATGAGCTCGTCGACGCTTACGGAACTCTTACGAGGTACGTTTCACAGGGACCCCACACACTACCCGCAGTCGTCCGTGACATCCCTTGGTTCGGCGCCTGGCTGCAGGATGGCCTTAACCGGTATACGAGTGATCCTGCGGCCCTCGGCCGTGAGATTACCGACGGCCTCCAAGCCTGGAGGGGGCAGCTCGGCGCCTTGCTCGGCGGGGTAGGCCGAAATGTCGGTAAACTCCTTGTAGCCCTGCTCACGTTGTTCTTCTTCTATCGTGACGGCGATTTGCTGGTTCGTCAGATTCAACGTGTCGGCAGGCGATTCTTTGACGATCGACTGGATCGTTTCGTGCGTGCCGCCGGTGTGATGACACGGGCAGTGGTTTACGGACTGCTCATCACGGCGCTGGCACAAGGCCTGATTGCGGGCGTCGGGTACTGGATTTTTGGACTTGAGGCCCCTGCTGTGCTCGGCGCACTTACGGGCTTGCTCTCCGCGGCCCCGCTACTGGGCACTGCCTTCATCTGGGCTCCGCTCGGTGTGGGACTTCTCCTGGCAGGACATACCTGGAAAGGCGTCTTGCTGCTGGCGTGGGGGACTCTCCTCGTGCACCCCACAGACAACGTGCTGCGGCCTCTCGTAATCAGCAGTGTCACTCGGGTTCCGTTTCTGCTGGTCATGTTCGGCGCGCTCGGAGGGCTGGCGGCATTTGGGCTCGTAGGAGTGTTCGTCGGCCCGGTCCTACTCGGAGTTGCGAGTGCGGTTTGGCGCGAATGGGCAACACAAGAAGGTTAGACGGAAAGCTTGGCGAGCGAACTTTGGACCCGCGAAGTCCCGGAGTGAGTGATGGCTCGCGCTCGAGGAGACTGGCATGACCGCACGACGCGGCGAGCGTCATTCACGCAGCGTTGCGCCAGTTCGCATCCACATTCTTGAACTCGCGCAATTGTACAAACTCGCTGGATCCCTCCCATGTTCTGGGATCGGGATCTGGACCGCATTGCCGCAGAGCGCTTTGGAAAGCCCCGGCGAGAGGCACACGCCGCATGGTGGCTATTACGTATGGACATGGGCCTGCCGGCACAAGCCGCGTTCCAATCTTCTGCACCGTGCCGACTACCGTCATTTTTTCGAGACGGCGATGCGGAGTCTGCTAGGGCTGTCAGCGCGACGTGGCCGTCATCGGCCCGAGGGGCCTCTCGGGTGCCGCAATTGAATCACGGCAAGGTCCAGCAGGAGAAAGACAAAGGCGATGGCGACGCTTTCGATGAAGCGGAGGCCGAGCGGACGGGACAGCACAAGGAGCGGCACAAGCGCTTCGGGTATTTGGTCCAGGCCCGGAATTTCGGTCCCCGGCTGGAGTCGAAGGCGGCGCTTGATGAAGCTCGACGCCGTATCCGCCGCGAGCGACAAGCTGCCGAACGCGATGCCTAAGAACACAGAAAGTTGGAGCAGCTGTGCAAGTCCCCCGCAGGCGAGCGTGCCGATGACCAGTCCGCGCCAGGTCTTGTGGTCGCCGAGGACGCGGGTCCCATCGGCGAGCGTCGCCCCGCCATCCAAGGGTGCCCGCCAACGCCTGAACAGATGTCGGCCAGCCGCCCACGGCGCGACATTCGCCACGATGACGAGAAGCAGCGCATCGAGCCAGTGACTCGCTTCAGGCACGCGGTTGATCTCGTGCGTGCTTCACTGGGTGGCACCTTACTCCGCCTATGCGGCCGTGCCAGGGCGCCGTTAAAGTCACGGCCACATCAGCGGCGTCCACATCGCGACCTTCTATGAACTCCGATGAAAAGCCGTGGACTGTGAATTGGCGCCCCCGGCCGGAGTTGAACCGACGACCTACCGCTTAGGAGAACGAAAGGGCCGGAAGTAAGGGTTAGTGAGCGCGAGCGGCTGACAGGACAATCAACCGCTTGCCCCCTCCCCTCTGCTGCTCGGTAATGCCAGATTTTGCCGGAACGTTAGACGTTCGTTAGACGCCACGCCGGACTTCTTCTCAGCACTCGCCTTGGGCTGGTCCAAGAAGGGATGTCTTGGCAGCGCATCACAGTAGACATCATGCACCTGCTGGACGAACTGCTCCCAGTTATGATGCTTGATTGCGTAGTGCAAGGCTTTTTGTCCTGCGGCTCGAGCCTCACTCGGCGAGTTCATCGTGTGCACAATCGTGTCAGCTAACCCCTGTGGAGTCGGCTCCGCCAACATGGCGCGGCCGTCGTTCAGAAGAGGTTGATGAGAATTCCCGCGCGTGGCGATGATCGGTTTGCCTGAGGCCATGTAGTCAAACAGCTTGAGCGGCTGGTTGCATCCCGCACTGCGCGGTGAAATCAGGTAATCGGCCAGCTGGAGGTACTCCGACATTCGCTCGCGGCGTTGGCGTTTCACGAAATGCACTCGATCCAGGCCGTGCGCGGAACAATTCGCGGTCCGCTCGCGGATCTCGTGCTCCGTGGCACCCACGCAAACCAGCGATAAGCGCGAACTACGACTGCGCACGAGTCGGAAAGCGTCGACCAGCAGATCGACACCCTGGTAACGGGAAAAATTGCCGCAATACAGAAGCACCTGGTTGCGCGCCGGTATGTGCAGCGACTGACGTAACTTCGCCACCTGCTCCGCTGCGACCGGCGCGGCGTACCCCGGAAAGCACCATTCGCTGACTGCGACTGTCGGTGAGCGGGCGCGCACATACCCTGCCAGCCCCGCGCTGCACACCACGTGCCGGGCACGCTCTAGCACGTGACGCTCAACCGCCTGCAGGCATCGCTTGGCCAGGACAGTTCTGAAGAGGAACTTGCGCTGCAGCTCCAGCGGAATCGCCGAGGCCATGTCGTAGATGAAGGGTTGTCGATACCTGGGACAAAGGAATGCTGCGATGTACGCGGCTTCCTCGACAGCATGCACAAGGTCGTACCTCCCGGCAGCGAGCCGGCGCTCGAATGCTCGGCAGAGACTGAGGTCCATCACCACCTTGCGCCAAGAGAAACCGATCGGCACCGAACGCAGGCCGAGCGGATTACCACAGCGCGTAATTCTAGTGCGCGGCAACTCCACATCCCGGCCCACCGGGAAGGCGAGGATGTCGGTATCGACGCCCAGCTCACCCAACGCGCGTGCCACGTAACGGATCGCAATCGGCGTGCCGCGATCCTCGTAGAACGGCTGGGGCGTGACTATGAGGACCCGCAAGTCCGGCATCACCTGACGGCCTCGAAGTGAGCAATCGCACCGGCTGGCCGCACTGTGACCGTAAAGCAGTGCTCTGCTGCAAGCGCTGCGAGTATGCGATTCAAATACTCAATATTTGCCTTCACGAACGTCTCCGTGTTCCGCCGCCCTCCGGGGGTACACACTGAAATACTCGAACTGAAGGCCGCGAGCGAACTGTCGCGTGCTTGCGCCATGTCATAAAAGCGCGACACGCTTGTGCGCAGCCTGGCGGCGAAACAATCCCCCCGCTTGGAATTTGGTCGACCTCATTGCTAGCGGGCCCGGTTTAGCGAGGTGTGAGCGTCCGGTGCGCGCGGTTTACGAGTCATCGGGCGAGTGTCGAATCGCCGTTGACTTCGTTTGACTCAGCCCCGGAGAGAGCTCGGCAGCCTTCTGACCGAGGCGGTGAGAGTGCAAGTACCTGATTTATTGGCGCCCCCGGCCGGAGTTGAACCGACGACCTACCGCTTAGGAGGCGGTCGCTCTATCCACTGAGCTACGGGGGCGCGCGCGGCGCAGTTTACCGGCTCCGCCGCTCCGAGCCATCCCCACTTTCCGAGTTAGGCGTACGATGGGCGAAAGCCCGAGGAGACGCCCATGACCGCCTCAGTCAGCGTCGGGACCCAGCGGAGCCGTGAGTTCGAGGTGCGCCGCGTGCCGCTGCGCCAGCCCATCGAATGGCTGGATCGCGGCTGGGACGATTTGAAGCAAATCGGCCTGCCGGGACTCGCGCATGGCGCGCTCATCGCGATTCTCGGCGGCGTACTCCTCATGCTCGGCAGTACTCATCTTTATCTGACCGCGGCGGCCGTGACGGGATACCTCCTCGTCGGGCCGGTGATGACCACCGGCGCGTGCGAGCTCGCACGGCGGTTGGCGGCCCGCGAGCCGCTCGGCTTCGACGAATCGCTGCAGGCACTGACGCGCAACCCCGACGGACTGACGCATTTTGGCGGGGTCCTGGCGGTTATCGCGGTGACCTGGTTCGTGCTCTCGGCGGTCCTGTGGGAATCGGTGTTTGCCACCTCGGTCCCGAGTCTGGCCGTGGTTCTTTGGGGTGGGCCGGCGCGCGTCAGCGCCGCGCAGATTCTCGGTTACGTGATCTGCGGAGGCGTACTCGCGAGCATTGTGTTTGCGGTGTCAGTCGTGGCCGTGCCGCTCATTGTCGATCGACATGCCAGCGCCTCCGAGGCGATGCGTGCGAGCCTGCGCGCAGCGCTTAACAACCTGCCGGCCATGCTGGTGTGGGCCTTCCTCATCGTCGGGCTCACGGTGATCGCTTTCGTCACCATGCTGGTCGGCATGGTGATCGTGGCGCCCTTGCTCGGCTACGCGACCTGGCACGCCTACCGGGATCTCATCGTCTAGCGGCAGCGCGCATCAGCGCTTCTGCCAATAGGCGCCAGTCCAGTCGATCCTGATGATTTGCGCTTCGATGTGCTCGCGCCGCAGGTAGTCCTCAACGGCTTTGCGGCAGCCCGGCACCGCCCCGTAGTCATCGATCACGCAATAGCCGCCGACTGACAACTTCGGATACAAGGCATCCAGCGCCTCGATCGTGGATTGATACATGTCGCCATCGAGCCGGATGAGGGCAAACGATTTGGCCGCGAGTTTCGGCAGCGTGTGCTCGAAGAAACCCTTCACAAAGACGACTTGTGAATCCAGCAGGCCGTATTTATCAAAGTTCGCCTTTACCTGGTCAACGCCGATAGCCAGTTCCGGGTGCGTATGATGTTTGTCCTTCGCGTCCGCCGGAAACATCTCCGGCTTGGGCGGCGGCAAACCCTCGAATGAATCGGCGACATAGACGCATCGATCTGACACGCCGTTGGCCGCCAGCACCCCGCGCATCAGGATGCAGCAGCCGCCGCGCCACACGCCGGTCTCGATGTAGTCCCCCGGAATGTGTTCATCCAGAGTGAGCTGCACCAGCCGCTGCAGATTCTGCAGGCGCTCCATGCCCGCCATGGAATGCGCCGAGCGCGGCCAGTCCCTGCCCTCGGTGCGCGTCGCACCGTCGTAGGTCGCCTGGTGCCACGGATCCATCGACGGATCCTCGTAAATCGTATTGGCGATGGCGCGTGTCAGCAGATCGACGTACAGATCGCGGACGGTGGTATTCGCTTGCATCGAACGGCGGCTCCCGGCACGGGAAGATGGTGGAGCGGAAGGGGATCGAACCCTCGACCTTCGCATTGCGAACGCGACGCTCTCCCAACTGAGCTACCGCCCCACCGCAAGGCGCGCGATTCTAGCATCGCGATCTGGCACGTCCAATTTACTTCCCCGCAGGTCCTGCGGGGCCTGACGGCCGCCTTGCGGAGCATCGACGGGGCGGGGGATCCCGCGGGCGGCAGATCCGGCTATTATCGAGCCGGCGCAAGGGAAAGACAGGCTGTTTGACAAAGGCGGCAGGCGTTGCTGGCAACAGGCGGACGAGCACCGGAATTCACCTTGCCGGACCAGGACGGCAGGAGCCTCTCCCTGAGCACGCTGCTGCGCGACGGATCGCTGATTCTTTATTTCTATCCGGCGGACTTCACCCCGGGGTGCACACGCGAGGCGTGCATCATCCGTGACCTGTACGCCGACATCGCGCAGGCGGGGCTCAGCGTCGCCGGTGTCAGCCCGCAATCGCCGGAGAGTCACCGCAAGTTTCGCGACAAGTACCAGCTGCCGTATACGCTGCTCTCGGATGCGGACAAGTTCGTCATCCGCATGTACGACGTGCAGGGACCCCTGGGGATTGCGGTGCGGCGCGGCACCTACCTCATAGACCAGGCGCGCTACATTCGCGCCGCGCTGCTCGCCGACTTCCGCATCAGCCTGCACGAGGATTTCATTCGCAAGGCGGTGGCTTTGAGCACCGTGAGCGCCGCCAGGAAAGCCGCGAAGACCTAGAACTACCAGCGACGCCGTCAGTACTTCAGTCGCAGCACGTGGGCGTGGCCGAATCTCGGGATGCTCACCAGATAAATGACATCCGCTTCCTCGCCCGCTGTGCTCACGAGGTCCTCGACGCCAAGTTCGCGCACCACCTCGTGCAGCGTCGCCCCGCTGCCCACGATCAGCACCGTACCACCGCCATGCTCGCGCAGCGCGCGCGCGGCGGCGCTACGCGCATCCGCGGCGCCGAACACCACGGGAGTGCGGTGCAGCCGTTCCGCAAGCGGCGCCGCCGTCTGCTGGGCGCGACGCTCATCGCTCACGTACAGCCCATCAACGGCTCCTGCACGCAGCGCCGCGCCGAACAGCTGTGCCAGGCGCTGGGCGCGCTCCTCGCCTTCGGCGGAAAGCGGCGGATCCTCAATCGTGCCCGGATCTTTTTCCGCCGGTCGCGCGAGCACGACCATGGTCGTCGTCGCGCCATGCCAGGCGGCAAACATCACGCCGCCGCCGATCAGTGCAACGAGAAAAGTCAACCACAGCGGAGCCAGAAACGGACCCCGGTGGCGGGTAATGCCAGGTCGCTCCATGACGCAATCATAAGATGTCGCGGTTCGTAAAAGGCGCGAATGCGCGCGCTCGAGGGTGGTTTTGCGTGCAGCTGGCGAAATCGCGCTCACTTTGACGCAAACCATTGGTAGCGCTGCGCGTTTGTCGCTGCGCGCCGCTTCTGTCCACATAGTTATGCACAAATTCTGTGGATAAGTTACGCGGTGGCAACCCTCGGGGGCTTGTGTGAGACTGGCGCTCTTTTCGCCCTTGTAGGCCAGCGGATGAAGAAGAACGGCAGCGAGCCGACCACCCCGGCGGAGCCCCTCGAGCGCGCCCGGCTCCAGGCGGACGTCGCCAAGCAGCGTGTGCGCATCGCCAAGGAAGAACTGAAGCGCGCGCGCAAGCGCTTGAAGGAAGCCAAGCGCGAAGCGCGGCGCGCTCGCAAGCAATCCGCCTCCGCCCGCAAGGTGTGGAAGCGCGTCCGCCGGGACCAGAAAAAAGCTGTCGTCACCACGCCCAGCGCCGGGAGCGCGCGTAAGTCCAGGGCGAATAAGAAAACTCCGCGGCGCGCCGCTGCGCGTTCGAGTCCGAAAGCCCGCGCGGCAGGCAAGGTCCGTGCTCGCAAGCCACGTTCGAATCCTAGGGTTCGCACCGCGCGGGCGTTGAGGGCCACGCCGGTCAGGGCTCCGAAGACTCCCGCCAGGCGCGCGCCGCGCCGCGACGCGCGCCCCGCCGCAACCCGCGTCGCACCCGTGGCGCCCGCCCCGACTGCCGCACCGAACACCACAGCACCGCGCGCGGACACGGAATCCACCGCGGACAGCGCGACCCCCGCCGCGACAACCACCGAGCAGGCGGCCTGAAGAGGACTCAGAGCGATGCAAGAGCCCCACGCACACGTGCCCTCGCCCCGGACTCCGACGTTGCCGCCGGCACCCGGGCCTCGCGCGGCTCCGACCGCCTCGCGGATGTTCGCCAAATACCTGAACGATCTCGGGCAATTGCTGGATGAACGGTCCTGGGAGGCAGCCGCGCGCGAGGCGAACGACCTGCCGCGCATTGCAGTCGCGCTTTCGGACGCGCACCTGCACTCCTCGGTCGAAGAGATCCGGAATTGGTGCCGGTTGTGGATCCGCCCTGCGCAGGCGGACGTTTGCGAGCACGTGACTCACAGCGACGTCGCGGACTCGGCTTCCCTGACCACCCGGGCGCTGCGGCGCCTGCGGCTGCGGCGTCACGTGCGCCATCCGCCCCGCGGATTCTCCCCCGCGCGTGCCGACAATCTGGGCCCCCAGGACTCGGCGGTCCTCAAGCGCTGCGAAGCGCTGCTCGGGGCGGCGCGACGCTGGTACGCGCGCAGCGCCGTACACGACCCCATCGTGCAGTCCAACCTCGCGAGGCTCGCGGTTCTGCGCTGATCCCTCGTGCGCTGGCGCTCCCGCACCCCGCGGCTGCGCTACGATGGCGGCATGACTCACCCGGACCTCGCCGCGCGGCTGCGCGCCGTGCTGCCCGCGGACTGCGTACTCTCGCAGGACGAGGAGCTGCGGCCCTACGAATGCGACGGCCTGCCGGTCTTTCGCCAACGCCCGGTTGTGGTCGTGCTGCCGCGCGATGCGGAGCAGGTGCGCCAGGTGCTCCTCACCTGTAGCCGGCTCAAGGTCCCGGTGGTGGCGCGCGGCTCGGGCACCGGCCTTTCTGGCGGCGCGACACCGCACGCGCAGGGTGTACTGCTCTCGTGCGCGAGGATGAATCGCATCATCGGCATCGATCCTGTGGGTCGCACCGCGCGGCTTGAGCCCGGAGTTCCCAACCTGAGCGTGTCGGAAGCCGCCGCGGTGCATGGGCTCTACTACGCCCCGGATCCGTCCTCGCAGGTCGCCTGCTCCATCGGCGGGAATGTCGCGGAAAACTCCGGTGGCGTGCATTGCCTGAAATACGGACTCACCGTGCACAACGTGCTGGGGGTTCGCGGCTTCACCATGGACGGGGAGCCGCTGGAATTGGGCGGCTGCGTCGCCGACGCTCCGGGCCTGGATCTTCTGGCGCTCACGATCGGCTCGGAGGGCCTGCTCATGGTGGTCACCGAGGTCACCGTGAAACTCCTGCCCCGACCGCCGTGTGTGCGTCTCGTCATGGCGTCTTTCTCCGAAGTGCACCGCGCCGGGGACGCGGTCGCGGCCGTGATCGCCGCGGGGATCATTCCCGCCGCCATGGAAATGATGGACCGCAAGGCCACGGCCGCAGTCGAGCCGTACGTGCAGGCCGGCTACGATCTGTCCGCGGCGGCGATACTGCTCATCGAAGCGGACGGCACCGAAGAAGAAGTCGCCGGCCAGGTCGCCGAGATTGAGTCGGTGCTGCGCCGCTCCGGCGCCAGCACGTTGTGCGTCGCGTCATCCGAGAGCGAGCGGGCGCGCTTCTGGTCGGGCCGCAAGAACGCCTTTCCGGCCGCCGGGCGCCTGGCACCAGACTACTACTGCATGGACGGCACCATCCCGCGGCGCCATGTGGGCAAGGTGCTGGATGCGATCGCCGCCATGGAACTTGAATACGGCCTCGCGTGTATGAACGTCTTCCACGCCGGCGATGGCAACCTGCACCCGGTCATCCTGTTCGACGCCAATGAACCAGGTTCCTGGGAGCGCGCCGATCGCTTCGGTGCGCAGATTCTGGAGCTGTGCGTGGAACTCGGCGGCACCATCACCGGCGAGCACGGCGTCGGGGTCGAAAAACTCAACTCCATGTGCGTGCAGTTCTCTGAGGCGGAGCGCGCGGCGTTCAGCGCCGTCAAGGAGGCGTTCGACCCGCAGGGGCTCCTCAACCCCGGCAAGGTGATTCCAACCCTGGCA
>Ga0070733_10002509_pt1 | contig 13007 bp, 9 predicted proteins | sample Coa_R1_9_FD_66450 | JGI IMG/M metagenome (GOLD analysis project Ga0070733, IMG submission 66450) | Surface soil microbial communities from Centralia Pennsylvania, which are recovering from an underground coalmine fire - Coalmine... | ecosystem: Environmental > Terrestrial > Soil > Unclassified ... | reverse complement strand
CAATACCTAACCGGCACAAACACAGAATCCATAGACGGCCCGGTGGGCGTCATAACCCTTAGATGCAGCGCGGGAGCGAAAGGGATTCATCAACCTTCGCGCCTTGATATAAATGATACTTAGTGTACTACGCTCATGCTTGGAATGCAACTTGAGTCCTCGCGGGCCTTCGTGCAAGTGCTTAAGCATAGATAGTTTACCTAGCCTAACAATGAAGCGAACTCTTCGTTCACGAAGGCCACGGCTTCCTCGCGGCTCCTGATTTTCCCGTTGAGCTGCGCATCCTCCACGGCACCAAGAATCTCCTTATATGCGGGTCCGGGCTTGAAACCCATCGTCTTGAGGTCGTCCCCGGTCAGCACTCGGGCCGGATGCACCTCTTCCGGCGGCGTCTCGGCCAGGAAACGCCGCACGAACTCGTAGTTCTCCAGATGTCCGTGACTGGCCGTGCAATCGAGCCTGTGTAGCTCGAGGTGTTCCTCGAACCGGTGCAGGCGCACAAAGCGTTTCAGAGTCGACGGCTTCATCTGCAGCACGTCTTTGAATCTTAAATGGTTGGCGACCAGCGCGGCGATTTGATCGGTGTCTTCGTTCGAGAACCGCAATCGTCGGCAAATCTCGATGGCCATGCGGGTTCCAACTTCGACGTGCTCGTCGAAGCGAATACGCCCGTTCGGACCCAATGGCGGCTTGAAGGTCGGCGGCTTTCCAACATCGTGGAGCAGGACGCCCCAGGCCAGCGTCGGGGAGCATCCGGCTTTCAGATGCTCGATCATCATCAGTGTGTGTACCCAGACATCGCCTTCGGGATGAAACTGGGGTGGCTGCTCGACTCTTTTCATGCGAGCGATCTCGGGCAGCACCTGCACCAGCAAACCGCTCTCGTCCAGCAGTTCGAAAGCTCGCCGCGCCGCGCCTTCCGTGAGCATTTTCGTCAACTCATCCCTGACCCGCTCGGCCGAGACCTGCCGGATGTGCGGCGCCAGGCGCCTGATCGCGCTGAACGTCGAAGCTTCAATCGCGTAGCAGAAGCGCGCGGCGAACCTGACCGCTCGCATCATGCGCAGCTTGTCTTCTTCAAACCGCTGTCCCGCGTCCCCGATCGCTCGAACGATTCCGGTGCGCAGATCCTCGCGACCGCCGACAAAATCGAGTACCTCATTCGTTTCCGGGTCCATCAGCAGGGCGTTGATCGTAAAATCGCGGCGCAGAACGTCGTCCTGAGCCCGCTTGGAATATTCGACGCGATCTGGATGCCGCCCGTCCGAGTAGCCCACATCCGAGCGAAACGTCGCAACTTCCACCTGCGCCGAATCCTCCGTCACCACCACAACACCGAACTGCGCTCCAACGGGCAGGCTCCTCGGGAAAAGGCGCTGCACTTCGTCCGGCTTCGCATCGGTCGCAACGTCGTAATCGGCGGGCTCGCGCCCCAGCACCAGGTCGCGCACGCATCCACCGACGAGGTACGCCTGATGGCCGTTCTCGCGCAGAGTGCGGCAAACACAGTTCGCAAGCTCGTGGGCGCTCATCACAGGATTATGAGCCGAAAATCGCCGCGGCGGGAAGTTGAGTGCCCCAAAGGGAACACGCGAACCGTTGTAATTGCGCTCGGATGTCAGCTGCCCCCAAACAATCCGGCAAAACGCCGTGGTTGGAAGTTGGGCTGATGAGACGCGCCTGCAGAACTGACATATAATTCCGTTCTCATGGCCACGCCAGGTGATAGTCGAAGCAACAGGCGGCGCGAAGCGGAACAGCAGGTCCATTCCTTCTGGCAACGGCTGACCGAGGGGCTCGAAATCCAACAGCTCTGGGGGCAATTCGTCGCCGAAGCGAAAGCTAGTTACGGGCTCTACTCGAAAGACGTCGATTGGGACGAAATCAAGCGCGAACGAAGAAAACTCAAACGGTTCTGCCGCGCAGCCTGGGCCTTGTTTCAGGCGATGCTCATGAAGCTATCGCCGGCGCGCCGCGTTCTTCTCTTGATCGCGCTTGTATTGGTGGTCGTTCAGCCGGAGTTCCAATGGGGGCAGCACCAGCAGGCCAGCTTCCAACTTGGAGGAATTGGCGCGCTGATTCTATTTCTCCTCCTTGCCCTGGAACTGGCCGACCGTGTGACCATGAAGCGCGACCTGGAAATCGCGCGGGAAATCCAGCAATGGCTTGTGCCCGCCCAGCCGCCGTTCGTTCCGGGTTTCGACATCGCTTTCGCCACACGCCCCCAGAACACGGTGGCCGGCGATTATTACGACGCCTTCCTGCGCCCCTTGCCGAGCGATTTCGGGAAACCTTCGTTGCTCGTCGTCGTGGCTGACGTCGCGGGCAAAAGCGTTCCCGCGGCGCTTCTGATGGCTACCTTTCAAGCAGGATTGCGCGCGCTCTCAGCCACGCCGGAATCGCTCGAAGAGATTGCGGCTGGGCTCGACCGCTACGCCCGCGCGCACAGCCTTGGCGGCTTGCGCTTCACCACCGCATTTCTCGCCGAGATCGATCCCGAGACATACGAAATGCGCTACATCAACGCAGGCCACAACAGCCCGATTCTCCGGCGCCTCACTGGCCAGATCGAGCGCCTGTCCGCCGGCGGTCTGCCGTTCGGCGTCCCGCTTCCCACAGAGCAGGAACAGGTGCGGACCTCAGGGAGCGTGCGGCTTGGCGTTGGCGATATGCTCTTCATCTTCACCGACGGCGTGGTGGAAGCCGTGGATCGACAGGAGCAGGAATTCGGTGAAGAGCGCCTCCTTCCTATCATCCGGTCGGCTCCGCCTGAAAGTGCGGCCGACACGTTGAGGCGCGTCATGACGCAGGTGAACACTTTCGTCGGCGAAGCGCGGCAGCACGACGACATCACCTGTTTCGTACTGCGCGTGATACCAAAGATCTCCGCCGCGGAAGCAGGTACTGGCGATTCCGCGCCGAATCCCTCAGCCTAATCACGCCCGTCTCGATCCGCCAGCGATCCCCCAAATTGAAGCTTGGAGAACCCGAATTTATCTCGCAGCCGGTCTGTGGTTCGGGCAAGCCGTTCGAGTTTCGCGCGCCGTTCAGGATCCAGCAGATCGATCTGCGGCGTGCCTCCGGAAAACGACGAAAGCGCCACGCCGACCAGCCGCAGCATCGCTTTGCCGTTCCAATTGCGGTCGAATAATCCTCGAACGACAGTGAGGATGGTGGTGTCCAGGTCGGAAGCCTCCGCCAGCGTTTCGTTTCGTGTGATCGTTTTGAAATCGCTGTAGCGCAGGGTGAGCGTGATCGTGCGCGCGTGAAGCCCCGCATCGCGCAGCCGTTTCGTCGCCTTCTGGCAGAGCCGGCTGAGCGTCGATTCGAGCCGCCCGCGATCGTTCGTATCCTCTCCAAACGTCTGGTTGTGCGAAATCGATTTCGGCTCGGCGTCGACAAAGAATTCGTACGAATCGATCCCGCGCGCCTTCCGGTAGAGCGCCGTTCCCCACTGGCCAAACGTTTCTTCGAGCCGTTCGAGAGGCATCGTCTGCAACCGGGCTACGGTTTCGATTCCCGCGCTCTTCAGCGCGGCTTCCGTGGCTTTGCCAATTCCCGGAATCCTCCGCACCGCTAGCGGCGCTAGAAACGCGGCCTCGCTCCCATGAGGCACCCATACAAGTCCGCGCGGCTTCGCCTGCTCGCTCGCCACTTTGGCAACCAGACGCGCGCCGGCCAGCCCGCCCGAGCAGGGCAGTCCTGTGCTCGCGGTAATCTCGCGCAGCAATCGGTCGGCGGCGCCGAGGGCGGGGCCATTGACGCGCTCCGTGCCCGTGAGATCGATATAGGCCTCGTCGATCGAGGCCATCTCCACCACGGGCGAATACTTCTCGAGGATTGTGGCCACGCGGTCGCTCCATTGGCCGTACAGCTCGTGGTGGCTGTCAAGGAAGATTGCATGAGGGCAGAGCTTTCCCGCGGTCCGCAGTGGCATGGCCGAATGAACACCGAATTGCCGCGCCTCATAGCTTGCTGACGTAACCACTCCGCGCTGATCGCACTGCCCCCCAACCACCACTGCCTTTCCGCGCAGCTCAGGACGCGCCAGAAGCTCCACCGAAACGAAAAACGCGTCCATATCGACGTGCAGAATCCAGGCGGAAGAGTCCGCGGCCGTTGGAGGCGCGTCATGCTTCGCCCGGAAATGAGCCAGTTTCGGCATGTGGCGAATGCCGCCCCGAATATACTCCGCGACGGCGCCAGGCGAAAGGAAAACGAACCCCATCAGAAGGGTTCAGGTTGCACAAAAAGGCGAAGAGGTGGCGAAGACGTAAAAACTGATTTCGGTTGCGAGTAGAAAATTGTCGATGCTTTGTTTTCAATGGCTTACGAGGATTTCTATTCAAAGGCAGTTGCGAGTAGACGTTCACTGTGGGCAGCCACGCGGACTTGAGGGTGATCAGACCTTCTCCGCGGCGATCACCCGGGGAATCCCTGCGAGGTCGTTCGTGATTTCGACCCGAGTCCAATCATTGTTTTCGAATAGCGGACGCACGCGCGGCGCGGAGTCGTAACCGAGTTCGAGAACAAGAACGCCGCCGGGAATGAGCAACTCGCGGGCCTCTTCGATCAGCCGCCCGTAAATCTCTGTTCCTTTAGGCCCGCCGAACAGCGCCGCGTGAGGCTCGTGGTCGCGCACCTCGCGCGCCAGCGTCTCAGATTCGTCGCGCGCTACATACGGCGGGTTGCTGACAATCAAATCGAAAAGGCGTGAATCAGGACTCGTGACTCGTGATTGGCGGCCCGTGATTCGCGGTTCGCGAAGGAACGACTCCAGCAGGTCCGTCGCGACGAATTGGATTCGGCCAGCGACGCCGTGTTGACCTGCGTTGCGCCGAGCAACCTCCAGCGCCGCCGCCGAAATATCCGTCGCGACGATTTCCGCGTTCCGCAATTCCTTCGCTAACGCGACAGCGATGCAGCCCGAACCCGTGCCCACGTCGGCAACACGAAGTTTTCCGTCGGTTGTTTTCGAGCCAAGATCGGCGCAGGCGCTGCCAGACCGCAGCCGTTCGAGCGCGACTTCAACCACATGCTCCGTTTCCGGGCGAGGAATGAAGACGCTCGGATTCACTTCGAATTCGAGCGCCCAGAATTCCTGCTTTCCGGTGAGATATTGCGTCGGCTCGCCCGCCGCGCGGCGCGCGATCAGCGCAAAATATCGTTCCAGATCATCGGCGGCAATCGCAGATTCCGGGTGCGAGTAAATCCACGCACGATCGCGGCCGAGCGTGTGCATGAGCAAAAGCTCCGCAGCCAGCGTGTGCGACGGAATGTTTGCTCCGCGCAGCCGGGCGATTGCCTGCCGCAGGGCGTCGCGGACATCGGAGGCACGCCGACCGACGATGCGTGGTTCTGGCATAGGTAGGGGCCGAAGCAATTCGCATGCGGGCGGGTCTGAGACCCGCCCTACAAAATCGAGATGAAATCATCTCGCCGAAGCGAAAGCGGCCGTATCACTCCTCAGGCCGCGTCGGCGTCGAGTTCGTCCCTGAGCCGCTCAGCCTCGAAATGCGTCACCAGCGCATCCACCAGCGGCGCGAGCTTTCCGTCGATCACCTGATCGAGCTGGTGCAGCGTGAAATTGATGCGGTGGTCGGTCACGCGGTTCTGCGGAAAATTGTACGTGCGGATTTTTTCCGAACGGTCGCCCGTCTTGATCTGCCCGCGGCGCTCGGCGGCGATTTGGGCGTGCTGCTTCTCCTGCTCCATTTCGTAGAGCCGCGCGCGCAAGACGCGCATGGCCTTCGCGCGATTCTTGATCTGAGATTTTTCGTCCTGCTGCGATACGACGAGACCGCTGGGAATGTGCGTAATGCGTACCGCGGAATACGTCGTGTTCACCGATTGCCCGCCGGGCCCCGACGAGCAGAACGTATCGACGCGCAAATCTTTTGCCTCGATTTTGATGTCAATCTCGTCGGCCTCGGGCAGCACGGCCACCGTGGCCGCGGAGGTGTGGATCCGCCCCTGCTGCTCCGTCGCCGGGACGCGCTGCACGCGATGCACGCCGCTCTCGTATTTCAATTTCGAGTACACCTTGTTTCCCTGAATCGCCGCCACAATCTCTTTCAATCCGCCGATCGATGACGGCGAGCTTTCCAGGACTTCCACCCGCCAGCCCTGCGATTCCGCATAGCGCGAGTACATGCGGAACAGCTCGTTTGCAAAGAGCGATGCTTCGTCACCGCCCGTACCCGCCCGGATTTCCAGGATGACGTTCTTCTCGTCGTTCGGGTCTGTCGGCAGGAGCAGCACCTTCAGTTCGCGCTCGGCTGTTTCGCGCCGGGCCTCGAGCGCCCGCTCCTCGTCATGAGCCATCTGCTTCATTTCAGGATCGTCCGCCTCGGTGAGCAACTGCCTGGCGCCTTCGAGGCCTTTCTCGATTTCTTTCCATTCGCGGTATTTCGCGACGATGCCGCCCAACTCGGAGTGTTGTTTGGCGAGCTTTTGATAACGCGCGGAATCTGCGTGCACATCGGGCGACGAAAGTTCCTGCGTCATCTCGTCGTAGCGCGACTCAATCTGCTTCAGTTTTTCGAATAGGTCGGCCATACATTGCTCCAAGCGGGAAAGCGCACACCTGGGATTCGATGGACTTCGGTGCGAGCAGCGCCCCGGAAAAAAGGGGCGGGAGAGGAATCGCTAATAAAATGCAGCGAACATTGCGGTCACGACTGAGACAAGCATAGCGTCAACTTCAGCGCCCGTCAAATTGAGCCGGTTAACAGGTTTCCAGTTCCCAAATATGCGCGCTCGCGCTTTTGCACCGTCATCGTTCCATTCCCGCAAACGGCCGCAGACGCACGAATATTGCAACGCCCAACGGGTGGGACCCGTAGATCGTTTTCAGCGCGTCGGCAACGCCATAGGCGGTAAATTGTGCGCCCAGCGCCGACGCCAGATGCGGCACTAGATCGAAATCGTGGTCGTACCCGAATGTATAAGCCTGTACGCGGCCGATGGGCTCCTCCTGAAAATTCGACGGCAGCGGCTGTTCTCCGAGCAGCAGCTCATTCGAGCGCGTGACGTTCTCGATCCGGGTCCAGACATCGTTCCGCGTGCGGAACCGCCACGTGGACTCCAGCAAGTAGCTGTTGAAGATCGAGTGATCCTGCAACGAGTTCGTTCGACCCCAAAGGATCGTGCTAGCCCAATTTCCATCGTGCAGCGGGCGGTTGTACATGATCGAAGCCGTCATGCGCGCCTGATCTTCAGAAGGGGAAAGCGCTTCCGGGCTGGTGATGCGCGCGTAGGAATACTGTCCGCTCCAGTCTTTTCCCGGCTGCAGCGTAAGGCGCATCGACCACGAATCGATCTTGCCGGAATCGATGTCCCAGCGAAACTCGTCCGGTTCGCGGCCATGAAAACCAGAGGCCTCGATTCGGGCCATTCCGTACGTGAGGCCAACCGTAGCAACATCGCTTGCGATGTGCGTTGAATCTTCCTGATGATGTCCGAGCGTCGCCACGGGGTTCTCGGACGCGGAAGCGCGGTGCGGAAAGGCCGCGGGCCCGATTGCCGGATCGCCCGTCGGAGCAAAATAGAACGAGAGCAGGCTCTTCTCCCCGAGTTTCAGATCGTAGAGCGCAGCCAGCTCCATAATGAAATCGTGCGGATGCTGTCCATCCACGATGGGAACGCCAAACGCTGTTTCGCCTTGCTGAAAAAGCAGCGGGTAGCGCCGGTCCGTGACCGTGGCCGGCTCAAGACTCAACATGACCCGCGCGGTGAACACGCCGGGGCCAAGACTGCGCTGCGCCATCGGCATCAGCCAATTCGTGGAAAAGAATTTGTCGTCGCCTCGCGAGCTGGTCTGCTGTTCGTCCACCAGAAACACGTTCGCATGGAACATCAGTGACCACGCGCCTCTGGTGGTCATGAGCATCGGAGCGGGAGTCGAGTCTGGCTGCGCGCTGGTTCCATCCGTGGCGTGATGAACGATTTCCTGCTCGAAGTTTTCCGGATGCATGCTCATCACATCGCTGCCGTTTTGCATGCCGGCCATCCGGGTATGATCCGCTTTCGACGCGTCCTGCGGGGCGTCGCTCTTGTCAACGGATTGATGGGGAGCGTGTGCGGTCTTGCGGTCATGCTGCCGAGCGCCCGCCGCTCTGCTTTGCACGGGAAAAATGGCCACAAGCAAAAGCAGGATCAAAGCCAGTATCCATGATCTCAGGATCAACACCGGGAATGCGCCGCCTGTCCGCGTTATCGTCACCATCGATTCGGAATGAGGAGCTTTCGCGAAACTTGGAATCAGTGCTTCCGGAGTCGCCTCTCGCGCAATCTCGCGGCAACACTTGCCGTACACCGCTTGCCTTCACCGAATGCGCAATTGATAGGGCATGCGCACCTGAACCGTTCCTGCGGAATCCAAAATGCGCTGCAGAGTGGCCTGGATGGACGTTGAGGCGGATTCATTCAGGTTTTGCTCGCGTTCGAGCAGCAGCTGCCAGAACGTTTTTTCCTGCGGGAAGCGCTCGATGTGAACGGATTCGCTCACCGGGATGTGGGCGAGCTGCTTGGCAACTTCGATTGCGCGGTCCAGGCCGCCAAGCTCATCCACGAGGCCGAGCTGTTTGGCCTGCGCGCCCGACCAGACGCGCCCTTTCGCGATCTTGTCCACCGCCGCGACGGGCATGTGCCGGCCCTGCGCGACGCCCTGCGTGAATTCCGCATATGTTTCGTTGAGCGATTTCTGGATCAAGGCTTGCTGTTCAGGCGTGAAGTTCTGCTGGTCGGAAAAGATTGTGGCGTTGTCGCTCGTGGCCACGTAGTCCGTGCTCATTCCCAGCAGCGCGTAGAGTCCGGAAATATTGAACTTCCCCATCAGCACACCGATCGAGCCCGTAATCGTGTCCGGATCGGCCACGATCCTTCTGGCCGGCGCGGCGATCCAATAGCCTCCCGACGCCGCCACATCGGACATCGAAACAATCACCGGCTTCACGGTGTTGGCCAGCTCAACCTCGCGTCGGATCACCTCGCTGCCGGCCACCGAGCCGCCTCCCGAATCGATCCGCAACACGATCGCCTTGATTGCCGAGTTTTCACGCGCCGCGCGGAGATCGGAGGCGACGCTGTCCCCTCCCATGATGAAGCCGCCCGTCGGACTGTTTTGCGAGTCCCCCGATACGATCAGCCCAGTCGCGTTCACCACGGCGATTGTCGGTCCTCCCGGCATGTTCATGAAGTTGTGGTAGCGCGCAAGCGATATCGGGTTCCATTTCCTCCGGCCATGCTTGAAATAATCCTGGACCTGGTCCCAATAGGCGAGCCGGTCGACGATGTGGTTCTCAACGGCATCGCTTGTCTGCAACGGCCCGTGTTCGACGAGTTGCTCGAATTTGGCGGGATCGATGTTCCTGGCGTGTGCCGTCTGGGCTACATAGCGGTTGTAAATGCTGTGAAGAAGACCTTCGACTTCCTCCTTGTGCGCGGGCGTGAATTTCTTCTCCGTATACGTGTTGGTGGCGGTCTTGTACTCGGCGATGTGGTAGTACTGCGGAATGATCTTGAGCTTATCGAGGGTTCCCCGCAGGAACAGCGCCTCCGCCATCATCCCGTGAATTCCCACGGGAACCGTAGGCACCAGCCAGATTTGCGAGCAGCCGGTCGCCAGAAAATATTCGGGATTGCCGACGCCGTCGTATCCGAGATAGCAGATGCTGGGTTTTCCGCTCTTTTGAAACGCAATCAGGTGCGAACGAATTTCCTCGATCTTTCCCCAGCCCGCTTCGATGGGAGCGACGCGCACCACGATTCCTGTGATATGGGGATCCCTGGCAGCCGCGTCGATTCCCTCGAGATAGTCTTGAAGCACCGGCGCAGCATTGCCGTTCAACGCGCTCAGGAGATCGAGCGGCCGCTGTTCGTTGATCGGTCCGGCCGCGTCGATCACCAGCACCGAGTTCGACATCAGCCGGGCCGGCTTCCAGGCCACCCAGAAAAGCACGACCACGAACAGAATCACGAACCCGATGACGATCGCCCGCCTCTTCGCCCAGGTCATCGCCGTTCACCTCTCCATTTCAGCGCGCAAACTTCGGCAACAAAGTTAGCACTCGCGGGCGGGAATCCGAAGGCCGAAAGTGGCGGTCGACGCTGCGCTTTAGCACAGTACCCGTTCGGCAACACTGGGACGGATTTCGCCGTGGGTCACGCTCGGCGCTGTTAGGATTACCGGCAGGTGGCCCCTGTGGGGGGCACCTCGCCAGCTTCCCTGATACTGAGGCTCCATGAAGAACCGATGGCTCGACCGCCTGATGAGAATCAACAAGGAACTCCTGTTGATCTTATCCATCATCGTGTTCGCGGGAGTCATCAACTTCTTCGTCGCCGGCCAGAAACTCATTCTTTCGTTTTACGACCTTCCGACCCTTTTTGCCGCGTACTACTTTGGCCGCTCCCGCGCCGTGCAGACTGCCCTTGCCTCGGTGCTCATCGTCTGCTGGCTCAACTTGATGAACCCGTCGGCCCTGGCGAGCGGCATGAGCGTGACGTCGCGGCAGTTGATGGCGTGGTCCGACATCGCCATCTGGGGCAGTTTTCTGCTGATCACCGCCTATGCCATGGGAACTCTGTACGAGCACAAAGAGAAAAGCCTCGCCGAGCTTCGCGAGACCTACTATGGCGTGCTCCAGATCCTCTGCGGCGTGATTTCGAACGACAAATACACGCAGAACCATTCCTACCGCACTTCGGTGTACGCCGCGCGCATCGCCGAGGAGATGCGCCTCTCGGACGAGCGCGTCGAGGACATTCGCGCCGCGGCGCTGCTGCACGACATTGGCAAGCTGGAGGTCAGCCGCCAGATTCTCTACAAGGCCGCGAAATTGAGCGACGAGGAAATCGTCGAGATGCAGTCCCATCTCGACAAGGGAATGGACAAACTGAAGCCGGTGGGCGGAACCCTGCGCCGCGTTCTCCCCATCATCCTGAGTCATCACGACAAATTCGACGGCACCGGCTACCACGCCACGAAAGGTGGAGATATTCCCCTCGAGGCGCGGATCATCAGCGTGGCTGACGCTTACGATGCGATGGTCAGCGACCGCCCGTACCGCAAAGCCATCACGCCGTTCGAAGCACGCGACGTCGTCGTGAAGGGATCGGGCAAGGATTTCGACCCCAAGGTAGTCGACGCGTTCCAATCCGCATTCCGTGGCGGCCGCATAGAAGTCCCCGAAGTCCTCGTCTAAACTGCCAGCCTCCAGATTGACGCCCGGTCAGCGAGTTGAGTCGCGGGGGAGCCCTCACGTCAGCGATGCCCTTCTCCGCGACGCAAAAACGTACGGCCCGGCGGGTTGGCCAGCGGCCGTTGATGTCCCAAAGTTTATTGCTGCTTGGCTTCGCGCAGGAACCGTGCCGCTTCTTCCGGCGGAGTTGGATTGATATAGAACCCGGTGCCCCATTCGAAGCCGGCGACCTTGGTCAGCTTGGGCATGATCTCGATATGCCAGTGGTAATGATCGTTGATTTCTTCACCGATCGGCGACGTGTGGATCACGTGATTGTAGGAGGGGAATCCAAGAGTGGAATCGAGGCGGCTGAGGAAATCCCGGAGCAGCTTTGCCAGATTGCCGTAGTAGGGCGTCGGCATGTTCTCGAAACTCGAACTGTGCTGGCGCGGCAAAATCCATGCTTCGAACGGAAACCGCGGTGCGTAGGGCGCGAGCGCGACAAAATAATCGGTCTCCTGGATGATGCGTGAGCCCGTTTCAATCTCCTGCCGGATCATGTCGCAGAAGATGCAACGCTCCTTCTCGTCGTAGTAGCGCTTGGAATTGTCCACTTCCTCGCGAACGCGCTTGGGAACGATGGGAAGCGCAATCAGTTGCGAATGCGTGTGTTCGAGCGAAGCGCCGGCCGGCTCGCCGTGATTCTTGAAGAGGAGGATGTAGCGAAAGCGGCGATCGTTCTTCAGGTCGAGCATGCGGTCGCGATACGCCCACAGGACTTCCTCCATGGCCTTGTCGGACAAGGTCGCCATGGTCAGTTGATGATTGGGAGTCTCGATGATGACCTCATGGGCGCCGATTCCGTTCATGCGATCGAACAGGCCTTCGCCTTCGCGGTCGAGCCCGCCTTCAATGCCGAGCGCCGGGAACTTATTCGGGACCACGCGCAGAGACCATCCCGGAGTGTCACGACCGCCTCCGTTGCGGCCATAGGCGAGAATTTCCGGTGGCGTTTTCCCTTCGTTGCCGGTGCAGAAAGGGCAGTTCGGATTGCCCTTGATCTGAACGCTCTCCCGCGCAAAATCCGTGGGACGCTTGGCACGATCCGTCGAGATGATTACCCAGCGGCCCGTAATGGGGTCCTTGCGAAGTTCCGGCAACCTTCCTCCTCGGACGCAGCCGCGCCACCGGCTCGTCCTGAAAAACAACCATTCTACTATGGAGCACAAGCGCGGGACGCCCCGAAAGAACGTTATTGTTGACTGTTCGATAGCAACAACAATTTCTTGCGGACTGCCGCACCGTTTCGGCCCGATCGCGTGAACCGGCAGGGCACCCTTCGTTACCGAACTCGGATAACAAGGCGACGATGCAGTCGCCACTCCTACTGTTTCTGCGACCTCCAGCGGCGCTGCGAACTGGTTCGCGAACTGGCACGGTGCGGTGGCCTTCCTCTCCGAAACCGCTGATGACCCTGGGTTTCAGATCACCGCAGAGGTCACTGAGAAAATTCGGAGTCCACAAAGATGCATCTAGCAAGCGACTATGAGCAGTGCCAACGGGTGGAGTTCATCCGCGGAGTGAGGCAGCAAGGTAAAACACGCCGTGCCAGTTCGCGGCCCAGATTCGGAACAGCGCGGGACGCCGAACACAAGGCCGCTGAATTCGCTCGCTCGCGTTCCGACAGCTCACCAAGTCACGTACCGGACCCCGCCGCTGTGAATGCTCCCTTATGCAGGCGGACTTCCGGCCGCGAGCCCGCGCGGTTCTCGATGGCCATCACGTCGAACCGGCAGTCGGCCGACTCGATTCGCCGTGCGC
>Ga0070733_10002508_pt1 | contig 13011 bp, 17 predicted proteins | sample Coa_R1_9_FD_66450 | JGI IMG/M metagenome (GOLD analysis project Ga0070733, IMG submission 66450) | Surface soil microbial communities from Centralia Pennsylvania, which are recovering from an underground coalmine fire - Coalmine... | ecosystem: Environmental > Terrestrial > Soil > Unclassified ... | reverse complement strand
TGCTCGTCACCGCGGACCACCTTCCTGTGGTCGAGATTCGCGAAATGTTGGACGACGGTGACGCTTTCATCGCGGAAAACAAGCAGGAATCGGTCAGCACTGCGCAGCGAGTTTACCGCGCGATTGCTCACAATCTCCTAGTGGGAGAGCCGATCGCGGCCCGACAGATCGCCTCCTACCTCAAAAAGCGGCCGGACCAACTGACCTACACGGACTTCGCTAGAGCGCTTGCGGCATTCATTCGATCCAAATTTCGAATCAAGCCAACAAGGCTGGAGCGCTTTGCCTTCGACAAGCAGCCCCTGACGGATCAGGAACTCCGCGGCGCTCTAGTATTTTACGGCAAGGGGAGCTGCATTACGTGCCACTCGGGCCGTTACTTTTCTGATTTCAACTATCACGTGGTCGCGTTCCCCGAGCTAGGCTTTGGCAAGAACGGTTTCGGCATCGACTATGGCCGTTATAACGCGACGTTTGACCCGAGGGATCTCTACAAGTTTCGGACGCCACCGTTGTTCAACGTCGCTAAGAACCGTTTCTACGGCCACTCTGGTTCGGTGGCTTCGTTGCAAGAGGCCATCGAGGCTCACTTTGATCCCTTGAGTTTAGTTGATCTGCAGAAGATGACGGCACTGCAGCGTAATGATTTCTATAAGCGTTTGGCGCTCAGCCAAGAGACAGCAAACCGGGTCGGATTTCTGAGCCAAGAAGATATTAACAACGTCGCTGCGTTTCTAAAGACGTTGTCCTTCTAATGCGTATAGTCCATCAGATTGGTCGACATCTTGGTCGGCGATAAACTATCGGACGGCGCAATGACGTTTTTCAAATCGCGCGGTTTTCAGCTCGGAGCTGCGGCGTTATTTGGCGCGACATTCCTCCTCGCCGCCAACCTGTGCTTGCCGCTGCTTGGCCGAGCCATCTACGAGCACGACTTCAGAACGGCCTACGTCGATTGTGCATTCGCGGAGCAACATACTGCGAGATTCAAAGGTATGGAGTTGAAACCGTCGCTGCGGGTGCAGCTCGAACGGGCTTTGGAGGTTGAGCGGCTTCGGTGTTTGGACTACGCGGCCTTAAACTTTCGCCTGCGGTCATTCCATGTGAGCGGAACAACGATATCTTTGATCCAGCTCGACGCAATTGCAAGGGAACCGGAACTTCGGTGCGACGCTCACTGCCTTACGCTGCTGCAATAGGCGGTACCATCCATGGCTAACGAACCGGCTATTCTACTGAATCGATTGGTTCTCTGGCTCCTGCCCGTCGTCTTTGTGGGGGCTGCAGGCGTGGCGGCACTCTCGGCGGCTCGCGCAGCCCAGGCAGAATCGAAACTTGACGCCAGGCTTCAGCAGATTATCGCAATTTATAATTTGCGTCCCTTGCAGATACGACAGTATAGCGCTGACCCGGAAATGCGGCTCGGGCAGGCGCTATTCTTTGATCCGGTCGTCAGCGGTAACCGCGATGTCTCCTGTTCGTCGTGCCACCTGCTTTCCTACGGTCTGACGGATGGTCTACCACGCTCGATCGGCGTTGGCGGCGTTGGCTTTGGACCAGGCCGGCACTTGTCGCACGGTCTATCTATCCATCCGCGTCGTTCGCTTGACCTGTGGAATCGAGATAATAATGCTGTGAGTTCGTTTTTCTGGGACGGGCATGTCGAAGTTCTCGACTCTAGAAAGCGGATCTTCCGAAGCCCAATGGGCACGGCGTTGCCACTGGGATTTCAAAACGCTATGGCTGTGCAGTCTGTTGTGCCACTGACTGTTCCCGACGAGATGTTGGGCACCTACCGATCGTACTCGAGTCCGGCGCTCCCGGAGCCGCACCGCAACCAGATCAACGACCTTGTCACGCAGCATTCTTACCCGAGCATCGCTTCGATGATGCAATCAGTCTATCAGCGGTTACTTAAGCGGCTACTTGGACTTGATGCCAAGCCGTATCCCTGGCAAAACAAGTACAGGCAGATGTTTGCGGAGGCCTATCCTCAGAAGCGCATGTCGCAGATATCAATCGTCGATATCGGTAACGCGATCGCTCACTTTGAAGAGATGGGCTTTGCCGCGAACGCCGCGCCATGGGATGATTATTTGGGCGGCGACACTAGCGCCATTTCGCGCGAGGCAAAAGAGGGAGCCATCCTTTTTTACGGTCGGGCCAGGTGCGCCGTCTGCCACGCCGGGCCGATGTTTAGCGACTTCCAATACCACAGCGTCGGAATATTCAGCAAGATTACGGTGAACGGTAAACTTGTCAACGATTATGGCCGCTGGATGGTGACGGGCAACGAGCGGGACCGGTATAGGTTCCGCACCCCGCCGCTCAGGAACGTTACCGGAAGGCCACTGCTCTTCCACGATGGATCATCGTCCAGCCTCGCGCAGGCAATTCTCCGGCACGTTAATCCGTTGGCAAGGGCGGGGGGCTACATGCCTGACGGATCTTTCGCGATGGACCGAGGGCAAATTGAATCGGTATCCCCTTTGCTTACCGAAAAACTCGCGTTAACAGATGATGATGTGGAAGCGTTGATTGCCTTCCTTGGCACGCTAGCGTCACAATCGCGTGACAAAAGCCAGATCATCCCTCAACGTGTGCCAAGCGGTCTCTCGTTCATCCGATAGAAGCACCGCCTAACCGCTGCCGGAGCGGAATATACTGCGAGATATCGCGAGATGACGATAAGCTCTCGGGCAGGTATCGATATTGCATTTGGCTCCTAGCAGCAGCCTTTTTTGGCGCCTATGTCGTCATTTTGTACAATCGTTTCATTACTTATAGAACCGGCGACGACTTCGGCCTCTTTATGCAGTCGCTCGGCGACCCGTCGGGACTGCTGCGAAACACCATCGAAGGGAGCCACTATGCAAATCATTTTTCGCCTATTTACGAAATCTTAGTTCCGCCAACACAATGGACCCGCTCCGTCATGCCGCTTATCGCGGCGCAAGCGCTGGCGGGCGTTCTCGCAGCACCAGGCCTGTTCGAGATAGGACGCAGAATATTGCCAGTGCGCTTCGCTTTCGGTATTGCGGGTGTCGCGCTCGTCTATCCGCCCTTGGTTGCGATTGTTTGCGGCGATCCGTATGAGAACGTCTTCGCGCCGGCCACGACGGTGTGGCTGATTCTTGCAGTGTGTCGCCGTAATTGGGCAGCGGCTGCCTTTCTCGCCCTTATTGCACTCGCGATTAAGGAAGATCAGGCGATTTTTCTGGCCTGTGGCGCCCTGATCGGATTCTGGATCGCCAGCAGCGAGCACGACAAGGCGCTACGGACGTTTTCGATATGCCTGTTCGCCGCATGTGTTGTCACGCTCGGGCTATATCTGCTCTGTATTCGGCCGTCGATTGTTGGCTCGGTCAATGCGTGGCCGGCCTTCGAACTCGCCTATCGTGCGACTGGAAAAGGGAGTGACCCTTGGCGGCGACTCTTGTACTTACCACTGATCCTGCTTCCGGCCGCGTTTCTGCCATTAGCAGCGCCGCGCCGGGTCCTGCTCCTCTTTGTAGCGCCTTTTGCCGAAATAATGTTCGCCCCTAACCCTGCCGTTTGGACGGTCGGTACTCACTATGGCGGTGCTTGGATAGGCTATGTGCTCGTCGCTGCGGTCTTTGGGCTAGCGAGGACTTTCACGAGGTCTGCGATGCTCGCGCGGCGAGCACTGACCACCGCTATCGCCCTTAGCGTTCTATCTCTTCTCCTGATTAATGTTGCGGGATCGGAAGCGCACGTGGGGCAGACGCCACATGATCGTGACCTTGATAGGATCCTGGTGACGCGCCTGCCTGAGAACGCAACGATCGGCGCCCCCGAAGCACTGTATGGGCACCTTTGGAAGCGACGCGAGGCAGAGCTTGGAGCTTTGCAATCACCTCGCTACGTTCTGCTTGACATGAACATGAGGTCGTTGGCGTCGACGCAACGCATGATTCGACAGCTCACGACTGGAGAATTTGGCGAGTATCGACCGGTTTGGCACGACGACGGAGTGGTGCTCTTCGTTCGTGCTAACCACTTCGTACGAATTCATCCGAACATGCGCGCGGAACCCCCTCCGTGACTGCTAACCACGAACGCCGCATCAATAGGGTAGCGACTCGTAGCGAGAGTAGGGCGCCGTTGCTGTGGCGAGCTCCGCCGCTCGTTTATGCGTCGGCCAGCAGCGGCTCCGAGGATCCGTAAGCGTCCACGTAATAGGTATCGCGCAAATTGCCTAACTGCAGGTCACGAGAAATCGGTTCGCCATCGCCCCGGTAGATCGTGACACCCTTCACGAGCAATCGGTACGCGGCGAGGCGCGCATTCTTCCAATCTGAGACTTTCCATCGCTGCGGAGCCATAACGGGGTAGTCGTACGGCGGCAGCGTGAGTCGTTTTCCGTCGAACGGCTCGAACTCTACGCGAAATCCCTCACGTTCCAGGATCGCGTTCTCAACCTGTGCTTTGCTCGACACCGGCACGTAGTTCTCACTCTTCCAGCGTCAACCATTTCGCGGACGCTTCGGGACGCGCGTAAGCCAAAACTCTGTACCGTTAAGCGTGATACGGTCCCGGCGTCGGGTGATTTGAGGCGAGAACATCGCCCCGTCGTCTCGATAGTAGAGCAACATCCACGCGATGAGCTGGGCACGACCGCTTGGCGTGAGATGCTTGATTGCGACCTTCACGGCGGCAACATCGCGCGTTGGATCGTCCGGGCGCTCGAACTGAGGCAGCCTCGCCTAGGTCGAGTAACCGCGCGGAGTGCCAAGGGGATGCACTGGCGATAAGTGCCATGTCACAGGGACGAGGGACTGGCGAATCGCCAGCCGCCGCCTCCAGTAGGACCGTCGCCCTTTAGAAACGAGGCCGTCCCCGAGCGGCGAGGCCACTTCCGGCTTAGCCGCTGGGCGGCAAGTTTTGCTATCCAATCGGGGGAGGGTCTTAAGACTCCGCGAAGCGTTTTGTTCCCCGAGCGGGGGACGGAAATGGAAAGGGAGCCTCATGGTCCAGCGTATTTTTGTCGTCTCACTGGTTGCAACGCTCAGCTTGGGTTGGCTAGGCATCGCTTGCGCAACCGAATCATACGACGCGACCGTTGATAGCCTATTCCACGGCTTCCTGCTGGTAGCAGACACTCAGTGTCATCATCACTCGCTAAGCTTCTCTGACTCGGGAGGCGTTTCGCGCCGTGCATTCGATGCATGGGGAGATCACCACTACAACATTCACGTAGTGTCACGCAACGACGGAGAGCTGGAGATTGCCGAGGAAATCTATCCGCGCGATGGAGCTAACGCGATCTCGAAATGTGCGAGTGAAGAGCAGAGCTTTGGAACCCACGTGGATGGGCGCATTACAATGTGGAGTGAAGGAAACGCAATCGGCGGCTTCGATCTTGTAACATCGGCGGGCGCGACCCGGCACTTTGGCTTTCTGACAGGTAAAGAACCTACGGTAAACGGCCACCACGTTTTCTGCGAAAGCGCTCCGAATCCAGACGTTGGATGCGAGGGTCTTAAAGCGCTGCTTACCTTGAATAGAACGAGGGTGCGCGTATACTACCGGATCGTGGATAGCCCTGACGGCCCCAGCGATGAGGTGGTCCGGATTCAAACCCTGTAGCGAGCCGCCTTGCGGCGTGGCGGCAAGACGTCACCCCAGGCGTCGCGACCGTCGAGGCTCTTCGCGCAAAGGCTTACAAGGGAAGCTAGAACAAGGCGGCACAGCGCCGCTGTTAAGTGGCGGCTATGGCGAATCTTTGTCTGAGAGCGATTGGGCCCGCCATGTGCGTAGAGATGCAACCGCGTCGGCCCCGTAGTAGGCAGTGACCGTTCGGTCGAGCTTTGCTTGCTCGCGGTTCGAGTACGTCGTGAGGATTGGGTCGTACTGCGCCGCGCGTTGATATGCACGATACGCGAGGGAAAACGCGCTCATTCCATTCGTGGCGTCGCCCTCTGTGCCAACGTCCGTCATTTGTCGGTAATATCGCCCAGCGATCGTGGCGTAATCTGCTGCCTTCAGGAACTCGCGCGCTTTGGCATTCGAGCTCGCCTCTTTATCGGCTCGGACGACGGCGGCGTCGGCTAGGTTGTAGCAGTAGTCGCCCGATTGGCATGGCTCATGATGGACGCGAAGATGAGCTGTCGTCTTGCGTCCCGTATCCTGGCCCTGAGACCCGCTGCACCCGAGCAACACAGCGACGGCTGAGCAAACGCCAAAGGTGCGGCCAAGACGTAAGGTAATCATCGGATTTAGCTCCCTATAGAATTCGAAAAGTTATCCAGTTCCAAAGTTGTCCAGTTCCATCGTAGCACCCAGGCCCCGATCTCGAAAGCCTGCTCGGCTGCCGGGCCGGGTGCCTAAAGAGTGGCCCTGACGGCACCGAGACACTGTAGTATAGGGCCCAAGCCGTACGGTGGGGGCCTGGAAGGAGTTTGCATGTTTAGACGCTTCGTGTTTGCTGGGGCGCTTTTTGCCTTCGCCGCGCTGTTGCCAACCCACGCCATGGCGTCGCCAGCGCCAACCGCTCAGGCCGTGCTTGCTGCACAGGCATTGCCTGCGCTCTTTTCGACTGAGGATGGCGCTCAGGCGCATTGCCCCCACGACGTCGTTGTCTGGCTCAATATTCCAAGTGGCATCTATCACTACAAAGGTGAGCGGTGGTATGGGCGCACGAAGCATGGGGCGTATGCCTGCGAGAAAGAGGCAATCAAAGCTGGTGATCGAGCGAGTGAAAATGGACAGTAGTACCCCAAGCACCTTGACCCGAAAGAAGCACGAGATGTGTCGCGGCCGCGCTTCGTTGAATCGGCGGAATTGAAATGCCTTGGAAATCGTTGATTGTGCTCCTAATAGCGCTGGGAGCAGTTCCCGCACTAGGCGAGACTGAGGGTTCAAAGCAGTGCGATGAGGCTTGGTTGTCCCATTCTTGGCCGGTAGCGGCGATACAATGCTCAGAGAGTGCATTTCAGCGGTCTTCAGATATTTCAGCTCGCCAGGCTGAGATTCAGGTCGCTATCGATCGAGGCGCCTTACAAGCCGATGACGCTTATGTCAACGGCACCGATCTGGCGGATGCTCATAACCTGTTGACATTAGAAAAGAGTATTGTCCAGGCGACCCTCTTCATCGCCGCCGTCGAAGACGCGCGGTCGGCCTTCGCTTACCACATGCTTCATCGTCACGGCCAAGCCGGCAGCGAATTAGGAATTGCCAAGTATAACGCCAACGACTCACTCAAGTTCGCCGACCCCGATGAGCAAAAACACGTTAACTCGCTAATAACCTTACTCAATAATCCTAAGTTGTTCAGCATGAGTCCTGACAACATTACGCTCCTGCAATGAGATGTAAGACGACTAAGACGCTGCATGTAGCGCTAGTGTGAGGACTCCGAACCGAGAGTGCGTTAGGGACGCGCACGCGCGCGCGGTAAGCCGATGCAATGTCCTGAAAATGCGCGAGTAGAGCCGCTCGAAGCTATAACGGGCTCGCGTCGTGCAAATGGCTAGAGATTAGCTGACCTACGCAAACGCTCGCAACCCCTCGTCGATCGCCGCGTCGAACTCAGACCACAGTTCGTGCGGCGGGGCCTCGGCAGCGCAGCGTTGTTTCGTCTTTGCGCTTTGGCGACGAACCTGATGTTCGGGAATCCAATCATCCTCGCCGCAGACGTCTTAGAGCAAGGCCCGCAGCGGCTCGACCTTCGTCGCGTCGTAGAGCGCCAAGTAGCGCTCGACGCCAATGCGAATCAGGCCAGCGCACATGCGCGAAACCGGCTGGCCCTCAAATCTTAGCGATGCGCGCCACGTCGCACTTGAGCGCACGTGGACCCCACACGCTCAACAGTTGCTGATGCTAGAGACGACGGGCCTTTGTCGCGTCCACTGTCAAGAAATTAAGCGGGCGAACTGCGCGTCCAGGGCGCCCGAATCGATGGCAGCGTCCACGGGCGGGACTCACCACGCCCTCGGGGTCGCTCACTGCTTCGAACCTTCGCGGCACCTCGGCTCCGAGTGACTTTAATGGACGGACCGCCATGCCGCTGCCTCCACCCGGATGTAACCGGGTACTTGCGGGAGCGGATCCGTCATGCCCCGGGGGCTCCGCGCTGGATTTTCGCTGTCCACAGCATTGAGAGTGAGGATTACGGCCGGGTAAGGGACAAGCCGTCGAAGATCACGGCCTCGCCGCGGTTCCCTTGATCCCCTTAGGCTCGAATGACCGCGAGCGGAGACGTGGCCTTCTGGCGGCTGAGGTAGTTAGCATTTATAGAGCCTAATACAGTACAGTGCAAGGGTGAAGAAACTCTACTTTGAGCGCCCTTGCGAAACGTGCGGGAACGTGTACAAGCCACGCAATAGCAAGTCTCGGTATTGCAGTATTGCGTGCCGCCCACCGACTTCCGGGCGACCCCGAACGCTGCTTGATCGGCCATGCGAGACTTGCGGCAAGAGGTTTCGTCCGGGCACTCGCTTCTCTCGATATTGCAGCGTGGCGTGTCGTCCTGGACGCAAGCCAACTCGCCCGCTTGCGGCCTGTAAGGGCTGCGGACGGGAGTTCCGTACGCGGTCCAACGGCCAACTCTATTGCTCCAAAGAGTGCCTTCGCAGCCGCCCGCGCCTTTCTCCAAAAACGCGAAATGGAGGCCATCGATCATCAGGGGTGGCTGACTGCGTGAAGTGTGGTCGGCAGTTCCATCCCTGGCGTAAGGGCGGCACGTATTGTAGTCGCGAGTGCGCGCCCGCTGGGCGAGTATCAGCGAGAGCCGACGTTCCATGCGGCAATTGCGGAGTTGTTTTTAGGAGCCGCAGCGCTGACCCGATCAGGCAGCAGTATTGCACAAGGAAATGCTACGCTACCGCTAATCCTCGACGGATTACACCGCAAGGGTACGTGCTTCTATATCGCCCCGAGCATCCTAACCGATTTCACAATGGCTATGTTCAAGAGCACCGAGTCGTAATGGAAGAAAGCTTGGATCGCTATCTGACGGCGGCCGAAACCGTCCATCACATCAACGGCGACCGTGCCGACAACCGGATCGAGAATTTGCAACTGCGTCAGGGCAATCACGGCACGGGAAAGGTTATGCGGTGCAAAGACTGCGGCTCACACAACATCGAGGCTGCGCCTATAGCCTAACGGTAGTCCAAGCAAGCGGCGGATAGTCCGTGATTCTCACTCCGATCACATCCGACATCGCGGTCGGGACGGCGATAGCGCGGCGCCAATACGCCAGCAGAGGGCGTTCTTATGCTGGCATTTGTCTCAAATGCTTCTGGAAGGAGCGCCTCCGTGACTGCGAACGCCGGCTGGACTGAAAAAGTAACCGAAACGGCTGGAGCCGTTGTATGGGGCGGCGTGTTTTGGAAATACGCTGGTCCTGGTGAATCAGCTACGCAGCAGCCGATAACTTCCGGGTCGACGGCAAGAACATTCATATCGCCAAGATTCCGCACCCGGCAGGCGCATTCAAGAACGCGAGCCTAAGCACTCAGGCGACGGCGATTGGCGAAACTGTGACGGCGAATCCCTGGCGGTAACTTCGGCTTCGATGACTCCGACTAGCGGCTGGTCGCAGCGTCGGCGGTACGGTCGCGTTGCAGAAGCCCTCGGCCATGAGTGCGCCCGCCTCGCAAGCAACCCGGGACCTTAATGCGGCCTACCAGAATTTCTACACTGCCGTCGAGGTAAATGCGGGGCTCTCGCTCTCGCTGCGGGTTCTCGAACGCGCACGCAACTCGCGGCGCCCACGCGGAGAGCGGTCAGCCGCCACCGAGAGCGCATCTTGAAGCCCTGGACCGGACGGGAACACTCGAACAGCAACGGAGGACACGATCATCCGTCAGAGCTGATCGAACTTCTCGAGGATCGCCAGACCGCGCTATGATATCCGATCCGTCTAAGGCGCGCGGGCCCGCCCACGCGAACAACTTGGGTGTCGAGAAGTAGAGTTATCGATATCTAAAGCACCGGGGCTGAGCTGCTGGCGATCTCTTTCTCGCTGAACATCTTCATTTCGCTTACTTGGTGTCCAACGCCCAAGGGTCACTTCAAGAAGTCTCTCCCGCGCTGCGAATTACGAAAAACCGCAATGACCCGTGCTTCGCCCGCAACTAATCGAATGTTGAGTCTATGAGTTTCTTGACGAGCTGTTTAGCCGCGTCGAATTCTGCATCCGGATTTTCCGCTCCCTTCGAAGTACCTATTCTGACCTGACACGGTGACAGCTCATCGACGGCCACCTTTAAGTCACGAGGGGACATCGCTTCGGTCAAGCGAGCTTGACTACGCACCAATGACGATGCGATCAATAAGCCAAGCAATAGCCGCCACGTCACGGGTCTGGTTCTCGGGTTAAAGCCAATAAGAATGTCTCGAATAGGGCCGATCTTCGTCCTGGCTATCGCCTCTGGCGGCGCTAGGCGATCCGCGAACTCATGGTAAGGTCGAATAGTCAATCGCCCGTGCGCATCCGTAATAAGAGTAGAGATGGCGCCGTCGAGCTTTCCGCCGAGAACGCCTTGGCGCGAGTAATGCGCCTCATCCTCGGCTGAAAGCTTAGGCGGGTTGCCGGCTGCTCCGGCGACTTCAATAACATTAGGATCATACTTTAGCTTAGGCGTGCAATTGTGCGCCACCGCATAGTCGTTCCCAAGTATGCCATGCACAATTTTACTCAATAAATATTGAGTCCGGATCTGCCCATCGAGGCGAACATCGACTAGTGTAAGTCTTGATCGTAGCAGAGGATAGACAGCCATCGGTGCCAGTAAGTAGTACACGGTCGAAGTGACGTAGTAGTCTACATTAAACCAACTACGCGGGCCAGAAAGCGAGCCATCGCGTGCCGCATGCGCAAGGTTCTTAACTCGGTTGATAGCGCCCCTTGCATCCTCATTAAGTTGGAATAGCAGCGGCTCGCATTCGGCGTACAATCGCTTCCTCGCTTCAAACTCGTAATCGCGCCGCGCCGTGTCTTCATCGCGGCGGGATTCCAATTTGTCGCGCAATACCTCGATGTCGCGACTAGCCTTTGCTTGTCGCGATTGTGAATACCAAACGCCGAACAGGGACAGAGCCGCTGCCAGCAGGGACACCCCCCCTGCAATTAACGCCACGACTAGCGGATCGGCGCTCTTTTCGAGACCTTGCGTAGCGACGGACGATGCTGCAGTAGCGGAGCCTACGGTTCTAATCTGCGTAGTGGCAGCGGAAATCAGGTCGTATAAAGCGCCGCTCAGCATCTTACTCCTTCAAATCGCGCTTGTCGATTGCCGTCGCGCCTCGCTAGGTTCGACTCGGCCAAAGGTCTTGAACCGACCGCCGCATTTTCGCTCATCGCGCTAAAATTCGGTGACGAGACCGAAGCACGGTAGTCGCCCCACGGGTGCCTCCGACGGGAGTGTTAGTATCGGATAGCCGGCGTGATAACGACCAAAAGTTCGATAAGCGGCACCGTCGCCGACATCGCCTTCGTCCCCACGTATTCACCTCTGATTCTCGGTCAACGTCTTGATGTGCCTGAAGAACGCTGTTCGGACTGCTACTCGGTCGACTTCCATTTTACCAGCCCGGTCGCGATCCTGGAAGCCTCATCGACCCAAGCCCCGCAAACCCCTCATCGAATCGGCGGCCTCTCGTCGCTGTAGGCTGGGCTACGCCTGAAGCCGTAGGCGTGCTCCGTGCCCGGCCATGTGCCGCAAACGTCGCGAAAGTGGGGCGCGCGGATTGCCGATCCGTGATGGTGCGCTGTATTGTGGGCCCTAGCCCCCAAGCCTTTGGGGCCTCGGAGGAAGTGCTCATGTCCAAACGCTTCGCATTATGCGCGGCGCTTCTCGCGTGCAGCGCTCTGTTCCGATCACTGCAATGGCTGCGCCGGCGCCAACTATCCAGGCAACGGATCGTCGCTCAAGCCAATCCTCCACCGCCTTTCGACACAGAGAGCGCCGCACGGTCGCATTGCCCGAAGGGCGCTGCAGTGTGGCTCAACATCCCGAGCGGCATTTATCACTACAGGGGTGAGCGGTGGTATGGGCACACGAAACACGGTGCGTACGCCTGCGAAAAAGAGGCGATTAGGCGCGGCGATCGCGCAAGCGAGAACAGACAATGACTGCGATGCGACTGGCAGAAGCGAGTATTACGAGCACCCTGGTCTTGTTATTGGGATCTTCGCGGCTATATGCCGCAACCGGTCTCGTTAGGAGCGCGTTCAAAATAAGACTCTTTGGTAGTCCACCTCCGTAACAAGAACCACTATAATCGCTAATGCGCCACGGTGACTTCGAGCAACGCGGTTTCGCCAGAGGCAGCATTCGCCAAAAGCCACGTTACTCGCCCTGACTATCGCGGCCGTTCTTTGATCGCGCGACGCACGGCTTAGTCATTTGCCCGGCGGCTACGGCGCCTATTTCGAAGGCGCCTACCCATCGCTGGAACCTCCTACCTAGGCTTGAACTTTGCAAAGAGCGGCGGGGGCTGCCCCAAGGCTCCCACACGGCAGCCGGAGAACGAAAAGCGGCATGGCTTGCCCATTTTGCGGCAGAAAGGGGATCCGACGTGAACGAGAACGTGGTACGGAAATCGACCCCTGAGGTTTCTGAGGAACTCCTCGACGAGATCTCGGCTGGTGCCAACGGCCCAGGGACAAACGCCGTCACTCCACCTGACCCATTCGTGAAGGTGCCGCGGCGCTCGCGTAGCAGGGCGAGCGGTAACGCGGTCACGCCGCCCGACCCGTTCTAGCTGCGAGCCGGCCGCAGGCAATCGCGGCGATTGAATCTCGAACCTAGCGGAGTTCGCCGACCAAACCAGATCGGTAGGCCCAGCGTTCGCCTATTCTGGCAGCCCCACACCGAAACGTTGCCCCGCTATTACCCGTACCTCGCTCTCAAACACGTTACCTTCGGTTCGAAGCCGCGCGGAAAGCTCAGCGCATCCGAACGCATTCGCAGCAATGCACCCTCCCAGCTCCTCCCAGTGGATCGGCATACACACCGTCATACCCTGGGCGCGCAG
>Ga0070733_10002506_pt1 | contig 13015 bp, 9 predicted proteins | sample Coa_R1_9_FD_66450 | JGI IMG/M metagenome (GOLD analysis project Ga0070733, IMG submission 66450) | Surface soil microbial communities from Centralia Pennsylvania, which are recovering from an underground coalmine fire - Coalmine... | ecosystem: Environmental > Terrestrial > Soil > Unclassified ... | reverse complement strand
GATCACGTCGGGCCAATGGCACGAACGGTTGGAGACGCTGCGCTGCTGTTCGCGACGATTGCGGGGCGCGATCCGCAGGATCGTGTGACGCTCGACCAGCCTCGATTCAAACCGTTTGCCTCCCTTCGGGAGTGCGCGTCGCGGCTGCGTCCGCGCTTCACGAAAAAACGGCCGCTCCGCTTGGGCCGCCCGCGCGAATATTTCTTTGAAAACATCGCGCCCGAAGTAATGAGCGCGGTTGACGCCGCCGTTCGCAGCTTTGAAAAAGCCGGCGCCGTGGTGGATGAGATTTCGATGCCGGGCGTGAAGGATGGCGACGGGCCGTCCACGTCCATCGCTCTCGCGGAAGCTGCTTTTGTTCACGAGCGGGCCGGATGGTTCCCCGCGCACTCGGCGGAATATGGTGAAGATGTGCGCAAGCGGTTGGAGATGGGCCGCGACATTCGCGCCGCGGATTATCTGGCCGCGCTGGAAATTCGTACGCGCGTGCGCGCCGACTTTGATGCGGTGCTCCGCCGCTTTGATGCGATCCTAGCGCCTACCGTGCCGATAGCCGCTCCGCGGATTGGCGAGCGTGCGACGACCATCAACGGCAAGGAAGAGGCGGTGCGCGGCGCGCTGATTCGCTTGAATCGGCCGGCGAATTTGACCGGACTTCCGGCGATCTCTGTGCCCTGCGGATGGACGCGCGAGGGGCTGCCGATTGGGTTACAGTTGATTGGCCGGGCCTGGGGCGAAGAAGAGCTCCTGGTCATTGCGCGGCTTTTTGAGGAAGCGCATCCGGAATTTCGCCGGCATCCGGCAGGATACTAATCTTCGCCTGTGCCGGTTCCGGGGATGGAGATTCATGGATCATCCGTTCCGGAAATGAGCCTGGGAATTGCATCAGCCAGTGACCGATTTGAAAACCGATCCATCCCACAAGCAGCCCACCCAGAACGTCCGCGATGTAGTGGTTGCGCACGTAGACCGTCGAGACGCACATACACGTGAAAAATGGGAGGAATATCCAGAAGAGATGGCGGCGATATCTCCAAGCTCCCAGCAAGGCCACCAGTGAACCTGCGACATGTTCGGAAGGAAACGCTCCGCCGTGGACGCGGCCGAAATGCTCGATAAGATCGCTGAGCCGGGTGAACGGGCCGCCATGAAGCGGCGTGACGTGAAGAGCCGCGAGGGAAAAGTAGGGGCTTTCGGCCGGAAGGAGAATGGAAATCACATATCCAATGGCGTATGCGGCCATCGAGCTGGTCATCACCGCCCAGAATGCGCGCAGACGGGAAGTTTCGACGGAGGGTGAATCCGGGCCGAAGCAATAGAGAAAAATGCAGAGAATCGTCAAATAAAAAAAATAGGAGAGATAGGCGATCTGCATGGTTTCCGTGAGCGCCGGTCTGGCGAATTGCCCAAGCCACACCGTGGGATATACACCCAGCAGCGAGCGATCGAAGGCCAGGAACCAGGCGTCACACCATCCGCGGTGAAGCATGTGGGAGAGCGCGCCGAGCTCTTCAAAGCAAAAAAGGAATACGGCCTGGGGATACCAGTCCCGCGCACCATGCAAGAACCCAACGAACGAATTGCGTTTGACGAACTTGGCTGTTGATTGGCGCACGAAGGTGACCAGCCCAACTACGGCGGCGGTAAATCCGGAGTGAATCGCGAGCAAGCGCCCGGCACGGGGCAAGTGTTTACAAAACAGAATCATCAAAAGGCCGCTCAGGCCCAGATACGAGAGGGCCACCCACTCGAAGGCTCCACAGGCTTCGAGGATGGTGTGAACGGCCACGCGGACGCGTTGAAAGTGGCGATTCAAAGCGCGCGGAAGGATGATCCAGCCGAGAGTTGCTTCCGGCCTCCGAGCGGAATTGGGATTAAATTGAATTGTTTCCATGAATGCCTCTCCGCGGAATAAGGGGTCCATTGGTCAAATCAAAATTGGAGCGGTGCAGGCTGATCGGGTCATCCACATTCCAACGCAGAATGGGCCAGCCATATTCACGAGCCAGTTGAGCCAGCGCCACGCCGGGATTGACCGCCAGGGGATGACCGGCGGCGGCGAGCATCCAGCGATCCGTGGACGAATTCGCGTAGGCGTAACTTTGCGTGAGATCAATATGGAACCGTTCCGCAAGCTGGCTCATCGCACGCGCTTTTGCGGGCCCGCAAATGGCTTCCCCTGCGATGCGTCCTGTCCAAATGTCCCCGACGCTCTCCAATTCAGTGGCGGCGACATGGATTTCACCCAAAGTTGGCGCGAGGTGCGAAGCGGCAACTTGCGCCAGCGGAGCAAGAGTTCCGCTCAGGAAGAAAATGGTGTGACCGCGTTGGCGGTGCAGCGCAATTTGCTTCAATGCCTGAGGAAAGAACTCGACCCTGGCCAAATGCTGTTCCGCCCAGTCAGCCGCGGCACGCTGGTTCACACCGGCCAAGTGAGCCTTGTTGCGGTCCAACGTGGCCAGCCGGATCGGAAAATGAACCGGAGCCGTCAGGTTTTTCAGGGCTTCGTATAGAAACACGGCGAGCCACTTTGTGATCGCGGAAGGCCGAAGCTTTCCGCCGCGCGCAAGATGCGCGACGAATCGCACCTCGAGTGAGGGCGGAGCCAGGACGGTGCCATCGAGGTCAAAAAACGCGGCGACATTTTTTTCGCAAGTACGGGATTCGTTCACTGTTTCACCTCGCTCACCGTGCAGCGGCCATGGGCCGAGATGCTGCGCGCAAAATTTTCGGCTGTGCGGGGACGGGCAGTGTGGCGACAGGCCGGGCCAAGGCCAGAAAATCCCGCCGGCCTTCCCAGAACACGGGCGCTGCCCGCAGCAAGCAGAAAAATACGGTCGAAGCCACGATGAAATCCGCAGCGATCCGAATCTGGTCAACGGTGAAGGAGCCGTGGTTGAATTGATTCTGACGGAACATCCATTCAACGCCCAGCGCACAAAAACAAAGGCACTTCAGCGTGGCATAAACGACGCGGCTGGCCCGCGAAGCCACCAACCGTCTGCTCCAGCGGCCATTCAGCATCCAATCCTTGCGGAATAAGGCTTCGCCTTCGCCGGCCATTGACGCGCGCGTTGCCGCCAGGCCGCGGAGAAAATCGGTGATGGCGCCGCGCGCAAAGAAAATCACGGGTATCCAGAGCGAAATTTCTCCGCACACGGCGAAATAGGTGAAGAAAATGTTTTCGATGAGGCGATCGCCCAGGACATCCAGCTGTGCGCCAAGTGGAGTGGCAAGATTCAACCGCCGCGCGAGATAACCGTCCAATCCATCAAGGGCGAAGGCTGCAATCGTGAGCGCGATAGCCGCGATGGCGATTGCGAAGGTGTTGCCGCGCGCGCTGCCATAACTGAAAACCGCCGCGCCGCCCATTAACACTCGCAAGGCTGTCAACTTGTTCGGTGTGAGTAGTCTCAACATTTGTCACCACTGGTCACGGGCTTGAACTGCCGCAGTAACAAATGGCAATCTGGATTCCAATCGCAACCCAGCGCCCCGAAACCCCATCTCTAATGGTCCGATGGACTTGCAGGGCGCGCGCCTGAATGCACTTCAAGCCATGCGGCGGCCACAGCAGTCACCTGTCGCAATTTTCCTCCGGCCAATGACGAATGCGCATAGTGGCCTGCCCGACTGAGTTGAAAGGCATGCGGGAGAGCGGATAAAGTCAAGGAAGCCGAATCGGCGACAGGCGCATCCAAAGGAGTTGTGGCGGGCGTAATCTTGAGGGTTGAATTCAGGAGAGGCGGAATCAATGGGAGTTTCAGTTCTTGCAGCGTTGCTTGCCGGTCTGGTGTCCTTCCTTTCGCCATGCGTACTCCCGCTGGTGCCGGGGTACATCTCCATGCTCTCCGGGATCGGCGTGGAACAGCTTCGCCAGGGTGAGACGCCGCGCAACAGCCTGATGAGCTCGGCGATCGCGTTCGTCATTGGATTTTCGGTCGTGTTCATTGCATTCGGAGCTTCGGCCAGCGCTGTGGGACATTTCCTGAGTCACAATCGCACCCTGCTTGCGCCCATTGCCGGCGCGCTGATTCTTCTGTTCGGCCTTCATTTAGTTGGAGTGCTGGCCCGCATTTCATTTGGCGTCGGGGTGGGAATCGCCGTGGTGCCGTTGGCTCTTGCGCTGGTCGCGTATCTGCGGCCAGGAGTTTTTGGCGAATCATGGGGAGTGCCACAGTTCCTTTCGCTTTCCGTGATTCCTTTACTGGGTCCAGCACTGGGCCGATGGCTGAGCCGTGACGTCCGCTTCCGCAACATTGGCGGGAGCGACGCCAAAGATAAATCCGGCCCCTTCGCGGGGATCTTGAGCGGATTCCTTCTGGGCTTCGCCTTCGCGTTTGGATGGACGCCATGCATCGGCCCAATCCTCGCGACCGTGCTAGCCATGGCCGCGACCACCGAGAATGTGGCCCGCGGAATTTTCCTTCTGGCGATCTATTCCGCCGGGCTGGCCATTCCCTTTCTTCTGACAGCGATGAGTCTTAGCTGGTTCCTGCGGTTCTACAAAAAGTTCCGCAGGCATATACAAATGGTTGAAGTAGCCAGCGGATTCCTGCTGTTGGCCGTTGGCTTCCTGATATTCACCAACAGCCTGACCTGGCTATCGGGAAAACTGGCATTCATGAACGTCTTTGCCAAATGGATGTAGTTGATCTGGCCGGCGGCTAATTTTTCTGGAGAGATTGACCTTGAAGAAGACTTTGGTGGCAGCAATTACAGTGATGGTTCTGGGAGTCGGCGTGCACATTATGGATCGCGCGCTCCCGCAGGCGGCGATCTCGAACGCCGCAGGAAGCCCTCTGCCCTCGCAGCCGGGCAGTTTGGAAATGCCGCCCGAGGTGGTGTTCCAGGATTTACAGGGCAAAAGCGTGAAACTCTCCGACTTCCGCGGCAAAGCAGTGCTGGTGGACTTCTGGGCCACTTGGTGTGAGCCCTGCAAGATTGAAACTCCCTGGCTGATTGAGCTGCAGAAAAAATACGCGGACAAAGACTTCGTGATTTTGGGTGTGGCCATGGACGAAGAGGGCAAAAGTGTCGTCGAGCCCTTCTTGCAAACCGAGCGATTTGACGTGAACGGCCAACAGGAAGCCATCAACTACAAGATTGTCCTTGGCACTCCCCAAATTGGCGACAAGTTTGGCATTGACGGATACCCGACCGGATTCCTCATCTCCCGCGATGGACACTTGGTAGGCACGGTCCAGGGATTGACGAGCCGCGACGAACTGGCCCGCGAAATCGAAAAGCTGTTCTGAATTTTCCGCGGGCCGGTCACAGACCCACCTCTACCGACCGAACTCTGGCTGAAACCTTTCGTCTGCCCTATCGTAGTACCAATAGAGGGTATAAGCTGCCCTTCGACAATTCTTTTGAAAGCCGTCTCCCATCTCCGAGAAGCCAGCGGCATTGCGCTGCAGACGCTGCGCGAGCACAAGATGCGGTCTTTCCTGACGTTGCTGGGGATCATTCTGTCCGTGGCCACTTTGATTGTGGTGATTGCGCTGGTGAACGGCGTGAACCAGTATATTGCCGACCGCGTGGCCAATCTCGGAACCAACGTGTTCCAGGTGTCGAGATTTTCCATCAGCGATTTGACAAGTGTTCAAGGGCTCGTCAATGCAACGCGGCGGAACAAAATCATTAACTGGGAGGACTTTGAGTATTTGCGGGACAACCTGAGGCTGCCATCGCGAGTGGGGGTCGAAGCGGACACCACCGGACGTGTCAACAGCGGAAATGTCTCTCTCGATCAAATCGCCGTCGCAGGAGTATCGGCCAACATCGGAGAAATGAGCCAGAAGGAAATGGCTGCGGGCAGATACATCGTTGACAATGACAATGATCACCGCTCGATGGTGGCGATGATCGGATCGGACGTTGCGGACAAGCTTTACTCAGGGCTGGACCCGCTGGGCCGCACGATCAGTGTGGGCGGGCGGCAATTCACAGTGGTTGGCGTCGCCAAGCCGATTGGCACCGTGCTGGGCCAGTCGCAGGATGCTTTTGTTGCCATTCCCATCGAGACTTTCTTGGCGATTTACGGCAGCAATAACAGTCTCGATATCAGCGTTGAAGCGCGTGGCGCGGATTGGATGGACCGCACGCAGGAAGAAGCCAGGTTGCTCATGCGCGCACGGAGGCACTTGAAACCGGGAAGCGATGACACTTTTGGCGTTATTGCGGCGGGGCAACTCGTGGATCTATTTCACAGCATCACAGATTCGCTGGCCCACGCCATGATCGGCATTGTCTCGGTATTTCTGGTGATCGGCGGGGTTGTAATCATGAACGTAATGCTGGCCAGCGTGATCGAACGCACCCGGGAAATCGGCATGCGCAAATCCGTTGGCGCGACACGGGCCGATATCCTGATGCAGTTTTTGGTGGAATCGTCGATCCTTGCGGGCATGGGCGGTGTAATTGGGTTGGTGTTTGCCTGGATCCTATCCACAGCTGTCCAAGCTGCCACTTCGGTTCCTATGTCGGTTCCCTTCTCGGCGGTTATTCTCGCGATTGGAGTCTCGACATTGGTGGGACTATTTTTCGGGATTTACCCCGCGCATAAGGCTTCACGGCTGAACCCCATCGAAGCCATGCGGCAGGAGATTTAGGCGGAAATATGCGGATGCCCCTGGGCGAAAACGCGCGGATGGCTTTTGACAATCTGCGCGAAAACAAGATGCGGTCACTGCTCACCGTGCTGGGCGTGGTGATCGGCGTAACCGCGCTGATCGCGGTTTCCTCCGTGCTGGTAGGCCTGGACGCCTCAATCCATGATTATCTGAGCGAATTTGGCGCGAACACGGTTTTTGTCGCCAAGTTTAAGCCGGGAATCCACACCAGTGGATTTACGTCGGAGGAGCTCAACCGCAAACCGCTAACCCTCGAGGATGCCTTCGCCATAAAAGACGAATGTCCCTCCGTTGAGGAAATAGATGCGCAGATCCTTGAACGCTTCACAGGAGGCTTTCCACCCGTGGCCACAGCAAGATATGAGGGCCATGAAGTGAATAATGTCAGGTATCGCGGCACGTTGCCTTCAGCGATGAGCGTTTATTCCCTGAAGGTCATGAAAGGCCGCTATTTCACCGACTCCGAAAACCAGCATAGAGTCGATGTTGGCGTAGTCGGGTACGACATTGCGAACGCGCTGTTCGTCGGCGTGGATCCGCTGGGTAAGCAGGTGCAGGTCAACGGAACTCTTTACACCGTCATTGGGGTTTTGGACAAGCGAAAGGGCGGAGTAGTGGCCGGAGGCCAGGCGGATGTGGACTTCTGGGTCCCCTACAGAACCTACCAAAAGCACAACCCGCAAGCCGACGAAGGGATAATTTTCGCAAAGGCGTATCCAGGGCGGGTGGATACCGTCGAAGACGAGATTCGCGGAGTGCTGCGCCGCCGCCGAAAAGTCGCTTACGACAAGGAAGACAATTTCGGGATTTCCAGTTCGCAACAGGTGGCCGATCAGTTTCGACAAATTATGGGGTCCATCGCGGAGCTGATTGTCGCGGTGAGTTCGATAGGCTTGTTGATCGGCGGCGTGGGAGTGATGAACATCATGTTGATGTCCGTCACCCAACGGACGCGCGAAATCGGCGTGCGCAAAGCGATTGGGGCGCGCCGCCGCGACGTCATCTGGCAATTTCTCACTGAAGCAATCACGCTCACGGGCTCTGGTGGTCTTGTTGGTGTCGCAATTGGCTGGGGCATCAGCGCACTGGTGCGCCTGGTGTTTCCTTCATTTCCCACCGCGGTGCCCATGTGGGCGATCGTTCTGGGCGTGGCCGTGGCCATGAGCGTTGGACTTTTCTTCGGTATGTATCCGGCGGTGAAGGCCGCGCGGCTCGATCCCGTGGAAGCCCTTCGTTACGAATAGCAGTCAATTGAATTGCATTGTCGCGGAAGTTGGCTCACAAACTTGCTTGCGCCGTGGCCCCTGCTGTACGCTCGAAGTATTCAAATGAGCGAAACAACTCACAACGAAAACACGATGACTGACCAGGAATTCCGCCACCGCTGTGATTCCGCGATGGAAGCCCTTCGCAAGCGCCTTCAACAGCTCGGGGATGAATACGGATTTGAAGTGGAAGGCGAAGTCGGCCGGCTGGACCTGCTTTTCGAGGAGCCGGAAGAGACCCGGTTCGTAATCAGCCCCAATGCGCCAGTGCGGCAAATCTGGATTTCAGCGCTGACCACCAGCTTCAAGCTGGGCTGGTCGGACGCCGCCAAAACATTTACTCTGGAAAAAAGCGGCGAGACGCTGGCCCAGGTGATGAGCCGCATCCTGACCCAGCAGTTGGGAAGCACTGTAACGGTGTAATGGTTTGTAGCCAGCCCTGCCCGGCAGGGGCGAAGGCTGCTTGCGCCCAAAACCGCTGAATTACTTCGATCCAATCATGGGGATCGCCCGGCGCAGGCGGCCCACAACGCGCTCGCGCCCGAGCGTGACCATGGTGTCAAACAGCGGCGGCGCGACCGCCTGGCCCACAATCGCTACGCGCGTGGCATTAATCAGCAGGCCCGCCTTGACGCCTTCCGCTTCGGCGATGGCGCGCAGCGCGTGATCGCATGCGTCGTGATTCCATTCCGGAAGCGCGGCCAGCGAATCGGCCAGCTTGCCAAGCATGGCCGGCAGCCGCTCGTCCTTCCAGAATTTCTCCCTGGCCTGTTGATCGTAGTCAAATGAATCGCTGAAAAACGCTCGCGCCCAATGCGAAAAATCCGGCAGCAAGCGCGTCCGCGGCCGCAGCATGTCCACGGTGTGGGCGAACCAATCGCGTTCGGCGCCGGCCCATTCCGCGCGCCAGATCCGCGCGCGCTCGAGTTCGGCCCGCACTGCGGGAAGAATTTCTTCCACGGGCAATTTCTGCAGATACTGCGTGTTGTACCACTCCAGCTTGGCCCGATCGAATACAGCGTTTGTGCGGCTGACGGCTTCGAGTGAGAACCGGCGAATCAGCTCATCCGTGCGCATGAACTCCGAGTCATCTCCCGAGGACCAGCCCATCAAAGCCAGGAAATTTCGGAAGGCCTCGGGAAGAAATCCTTCATCCTGGTACGAAGCGACACTGGTCGCGCCGTGTCTCTTGGACATGCGAGTGCGGTCGGGCCCGAGGATCAGTGGTAAATGGGCGAACGCGGGAACCTCTGCCCCCAGCGCGCGGTACAGCAGCACCTGCTTCGGAGTGTTTGAAAGATGGTCGGCGCCGCGAACCACATGCGTGATCCGCATTTCAATGTCGTCCACTACTGCGCCAAGCTGGTAGGTGGGCAGCCCCAGGTCGGAGCCAGGTTCCTTCGCTGAGCGCAGCAAGACGAAATCCTCGATCTCCTCATTGGCAACTGCATTCTTGCCGAAAACGATGTCATCGAACGCCGTGGTCGTTCCCAGAGGCACACGAAAACGTACCGCAGGTTTCTGATCGCCGGGACTAGATTTGCCGTCGCGGCAACCGCAGCGCGTGACCCGCCGCACCGAGTGCGCGGCCCCGCCTTCGGCCTCCGGCGCGGCGTCACCGCCCGCATATTTCTCCGGCGGGCAATAACAAAGATATGCCGCGCCCGAAGCAAGCAGCTTTTCCGCCGCGGCACGATACAAATTCATTCGCTGAGACTGGAACACCGGGCCCTCATCCCAGTTCAATCCCAGCCATTGCAGAGATTCGAGAATGCCGTCCACGAGCTCGGGGCGATTGCGCTCGGTGTCGGTGTCTTCCACACGGAGGACGAATGTGCCGCCGTGATGTTTTGCGAAGAGCCAGTTAAACAATGCGGTGCGCGCGCCGCCCACGTGCAGATACCCGGTGGGTGAAGGCGCAAACCGCAGGCGAGGGCTGGAGCCGATCGTAGTGGAAGATGTCATTGTGCCGATGCTCTCTCCAAAAATTCGGTGTAGTTGGAATTGGTAAGTTTAGCGGATTCCTGCGGGCCGAGTCACGCGGCATCTCACGGAGTGATGTGCCTAAATGGGAGTTACGCCAAGGGACACAAGTACATGAGTACCCTTGACCCTTGGAAAACATGGCTCCTATAGTCAGAAGCCGGGAATCTCTCTCGGAGGATTGAACTTAGAGGAGATTCTGACGGCGGCGGAAAGGTAGCCCAGCACCTCGAGTTTTCGAGAGTTCTGGTGCACCACTTCCGCACGGTCGGCCGCGCTCGCGACCGAGAGAATAGCGGAAACCGTTGTCACACGAGAGTTCGTTAGCGCTAGCCATGCTTGCCGCAACCGCCCTGATGGCGGCTCTGTACGGCTACGTCTACACTTACAAGAAACAAATCTACCTGCTCTTATGGTCCGCAGGTTGGGCCTTACTTGCCATCCACTACGCAGGATTTGTATTCCGTGATTCGATCCCTCAGGGTCCTTTCCAATCCTCGTTTTCACTGTGGCTGGTGGCCGCGGCGGCGCTGGTCTTTTTCCTGAGCGCACAGCTCTACGTGCAATCGCAGCCCTGGGTGTATCCCATCGGCGGCGCCGCTGCCTTTTTCGCGGTGTGGGGCTTGCTCTACGCGCAGGAACAATTTCCATTCTCACCTGGATTTGGAATTGCCGTCGTTTTCATTGCCGCAGGTGTCTTGTTCTGGCGCGGTAACCGCAAACGAGAAACGTTGGCGGACAGCGGCCTGGGCATGGCCTTCGGGCTATGGGGAGCTCTGGGACTGGCCAACGAATTTGCCGGTCACAATGGAACGAACGCGAACGTCGTGCTGGGCACGCTAACGGTTGTCCCGCTGATATTCACCGCAGTTCTGATGGCCATGGCGCTCTATGAAGAGGAAAAGCGGCGGATGGAAGGGCATATGCTGGCGCTCTCCAACCTGAATCTGGCCACCTCCGGAGTGATGGGCAGCGAAGTGCAGAGAATGCTGGCGCAAGCGTTGGACAGGATTTTGAATGTGGTGCGAATCCCATCCGGTGCGCTCTTCCTGCATCATGGAGATCCGCTGGGGCCAACTTCTGTGGTAGCTGTAGGGCTCAGCGAATCTTTTTGCAGTGTGTCCCAACAAGATGGGCTCGACGATCACTTGGTTGAGTTGGTGGTCCGGCTCGGCGGGCTGGCGGTCTTCAGAGATCTCCACCGCGACGCACTTTGGAAGACGCTGGAAGGAGAAAAATCATTCCAGCGATTCCGGCAGCTCGCGCTTCAGCAAGGTCTGCGCACGGTGGCAGCCATCAGCCTGCAAACCAAAGAGCGGGCTTTCGGTGTCCTCCTGCTGGGCACACCCGACAGCAGACGCTTCACTCCGCCCGAGCTTCACCTTCTCTTGGCGCTGGGCCACCAGATCGGCATGGCCGTGGAGAACAGCTACCTGATCCAGCAGACTTCGCGCCGCAGCGAGGAATTGAACATCCTGAACGAGATAGGACGTGTGCTCAGCTCCACGCTCGATACCGACAACCTGTTTGAAAAAATTTACACCGAGATGCAGCGGTTGCTCGATGCCAGCAACCTCTACATCGCGTTCTTTGATGCCTCCAGCAACATGCTGCGCTTTGAACTCGAAATCCGTGATGGCGCACCGCAACCAAAACGCACGCGGGCCGGCGGCAATCACCTGTCGGAATACATCATCAAGAACCGCCAGCCGCTTCTGATCCGGGAAAATGTGTCGCAGGAGGCGCGCCGTCTGGGCGTTGAACCCCTGATGCCGATGGGTTGTTTCTGCGCGGTACCTTTGGTGCTTTACGACCGCGCCGTGGGTGTCATGGCCGTTCTCAGCCGGCAGGAACGGGCTTTCGACGATGGGCATCTCGAATTGATGCGGGTGCTGGCGAGCGAAGCGACTATTGCTTTGGAAAACGCGCGGCTGTTTCGTGGCGAGCAAATTAAGTCACGTCATCTGACACTGCTCAATAATATTTCGCGCAACACCATCGCCACCCTCAATCCCGACGAAATGCTCGCGCGCATCGCCACGGAGCTTGAAAGCGGGCTCACCTACGACCACATCAGCATCGGCCTACTGGACTACGTGGCGAAAGAAGTGGTGATCCAGGCGCAGGCCGGAAAGCGCAAAGACGCTGAAGGCCACAGGATCCGATTTGGGGAGGGATTGGTCGGCCGCGTTGCGCGCACCGGTGAAATTGCAGTGGTACGGGATTTCACCGCGGACAACTCCCTGGGCGCGCCTCTCCTGGAGGGCTCGGCTTCCGCCGTCGTCCTGCCCATCGTCTATGGCGACCAGTTGCACGGCGTCCTGTGCGTGGAAACAGCCGAGCTTTGCGATTTCACGGTAGAGCAGTTGCAATTGCTCGAAACACTGGCCGACCTGATCTCCGGCGCGCTGCATGGCGCAATCAGCTTCCAGAAGGCACAGGAGCAGGCCATCACCGACGGCCTCACCGGCGTCAAGACGCATCGCTACTTCATGGAAACACTGTCCGCGGAATGGAAGCGCGCCACACGCGCCGGCCGTCCCTTCTCTGTCGTGCTTATTGATTTGGACCGCTTCAAGTTCGTCAACGATTTTTACGGGCACCTGGAAGGAGACCTGGTGCTGCGGCGAGTGGGCCAGATCCTGGAGGAGAATTGCCGCCGGTCTGACATCGTGGCCCGCTACGGCGGAGACGAGTACGTAGTGCTCATGCCGGAAACCAACGCGGAGCAATCGCGCCAGCTCGCGGGAAAACTGCGCACCTGGATTTGCTCCGACCCGCTTTTGCGGGAGAAGAATGTCACCGGCAGCTTCGGCATCGCCACCTTCCCGGTGCACGGTTCGACGCCGCAGGAACTCATTCAAGTGGCCGACGCGTCGATGTATCTCTCCAAGCATCAGGGTGGCAACGCCGTCTCGACGGCAGATCATTTTGATCCCAATGAGGCCAAGCGCTGGAAGCGCGATGTTCTGGAAGCCTATCTGGGCGTCACTCTGAAAAAGCAATTTACCACCGGCCCGGCGGTGTTGGAAGAAATCTGCAGCCGGCTGGATCAGTTCACGCGTTCGCTCGAAGCCACTGAAATTACAAATTCCAAAGGAACGGGAATGACTTTTTCAGCGACTGCGCTGA
>Ga0070733_10002505_pt1 | contig 13019 bp, 13 predicted proteins | sample Coa_R1_9_FD_66450 | JGI IMG/M metagenome (GOLD analysis project Ga0070733, IMG submission 66450) | Surface soil microbial communities from Centralia Pennsylvania, which are recovering from an underground coalmine fire - Coalmine... | ecosystem: Environmental > Terrestrial > Soil > Unclassified ... | reverse complement strand
GGCGACTCGTCGATGACTTCGCGGTAGTACTTGCCGAGCCCGTCGAGGGTCGGACCGCGCTCGACGGTGACTCCCGTCACGGGCACGTCGGCGAAGCGAATCGTGTTGTTGTGCCCGGACAAGATTGCCTTGGCGAGATCGACACCGACTTTCTCCGCGTCGACATCGAACGCGGCGACGAATTCGATATCACCAACGTGGTACCCACCGAGCGCAACGTGCATCAGGCCGGGGACGCGGTCATTCGGGTCAGCGTCGCGGTAGTACTCGACACCTTGCACGAGCGAGCTTGCGCAGTTACCGACGCCCGCGATTGCGACTTTGATCTTTCCCGTCGAACGATCCATATCTATCGAGTTGCTCCTTGTGCCGGCCCCGCCCCGGTTCGGGCTGGAAGGGGTGTGTCGTTGCGGTGGTCAACGGTTTGCTTGCGAGCCCGGTGACCCGTCCGTTCGTTGTTCTCGAGGCGTTCCAACATCGTGTGCTCGTTTTCGAGAAGGCGTTCCACCCAAGAAAGATCCGAGGCGACCGTCTCATTCGCGTGTTCGGCAAGCGACAGCTCATAATCGTCGAGCGGTCGTGAACGCCTGGCGAGCGAGGATTTCGACCGCCGGAGCCTGTCGGCGAGCTGGTTGCGGCGACGCTCGAGCAGTCGAATCCGAGCCTGCGGACTCAAATGACGGGCGAAGGCGAGACGCAACGAGAAGCTCTTTGGATCCTCGCTCGAGTCGTCACCAGATCCGAGTAGCTCTTCGAAGAGCAATTCTCCTCTTTCCGTGATTTCGTACACCTTTCGAGCTCGTGTGCTCCTTGCGCCAAACGCCGCCGCCGCTTCGCCAAACGTTCGTCGGGCGACGGCGGCCGCCCGCTCGCCGCCGAGCGAACCGGTGAGGGGGACGGCGGCATCTTGGCGTCGTCCCCGCCGCGAGGGAGCAGCAGGTTCGAGGGTGGATACGGCTCCAGCTGCTTCGAGACGGGCGAGCGCCGGATAAAGGGATCCGAACGACAGGTTGGAAAGAACACCGAAGTCCTCTCGTAAGGACTTGCGGATCTCGTAGCCGTGCATGGGCCGTTCTTTCAAAAGTCCGAGGATGGCAAGTTCGAGCACGCGTCAATCATAGCGGGCGATGTATCGAATCGATATGTCAATTCGATGGCAATTGGATCGAGTTCGTATCAAAGAGGGGGCGACCACCCGGGTCGCGAGGTTCCTTTTCCGTAAGGCGCACAGGTAGCCTGTCGCCGTGGGACCAGGGCCTGAATCGTCGAGGGAGCTGCCAAAGCCAACTGGGCTCGGCCAGATCGAGTACCGACTCGCTCGTGATTCGATCGTGCGCGAGTTCCGACGTGGACGGCTCTCTCGACTCGACGTGTGCGACGCACACCCCGAGTTGTTGCGGGTAGCCCGCAATCTCGGTCATGCGACCGAGGTTGACTGCCCGATCTGCGAATCGGCAAAGCTCGTTCACGTCGCGTTCGCGTTCGGCCCACGCCTCCCACCGGGGGGGATGCCGCTGGTGATGAACGGCGAGCTGCACGCCCTCGCCCGTCGACGCAACGACGTCGCCTTCTACGTCATCGAGGTGTGTACCGAGTGCTCCTGGAACCACCTGCTTCGCATGTTCACCGCCCCACGAGCGCGACTTCGACCAGTCGGTTGAAATTGGCCGAGGCAGCGGAGGCTCCTCGGTCGGACGCTGACTAACCTTGGGTCTTGCCGCTGGCAGCCGAGTGCGCTGGACGGCAGGAGGTCGAAATGCGGGAATCCGTCACCGTTCCGCTTATCGCGGAGCGAAAGCTCTCCAACGGTGCGACGCCGATCGTGATGGTGACCGCGTACGACACCCCGTTCGCGCGCATCGTCGACGATGGCGGAGTCGACATCATCCTCGTCGGGGACTCGGTTGCGAACAACGTCCTTGGCTACGCGGACACGCTCCACGTCGATGTTCCTCAGATGGCTCATCATGTTGGCGCGGTGGCGCGGGCGCAACCGAAGGCGCTCATCGTCGCCGACCTTCCCTGGCTTAGTTACCACCTCGACCCTGCCGACGCCGTCCGCAACGCGGCAACGCTCGTCCGCGCAGGCGCCCAGGCCGTGAAGCTCGAGGGAGGACGACAGCGACTTGCGGCCGTCCAAGCGCTCGTCGACGCGGAGATCCCAGTGATGGGACATCTCGGCCTCACGCCGCAGTCGCAGCTTGTTTTTGGCGGTTTCAAGGTGCAAGGGCGTGCCCCCGAGGCAGCGCTCGAAATCGAGCTAGACGCGAAGGCGCTCGCGGCGGCCGGGTGCTTCGCGATCGTGCTCGAAGGCGTCCCCGACGTCCTCGCCGAAAGGGTGACCGCCTCGGTCAACGTGCCAACGATTGGGATCGGCGCCGGTCCGGGTTGTGACGGGCAGGTGCTTGTTCTTCACGACCTCCTCGGGCTCGGATCCGGGCCGGTGCCGAAGTTCGTCAGGCGCTACGCCGACCTCGCAGAAGCGGCCCGTCGGGCGATCGCCGATTTTGCCGGCGACGTGCGTTCTCATGCTTATCCCACCGAGGATGAGACGTACCACGGCTCCGAAGCACTCCGTCGGGCGCTCGAAGCAGACACCGCGAGCTGAGCTCGACTTCGCGAGGTAGCGGCGCCGGTAGACCTCGACGCGAACATCGCCTCATGGCGCCAGCAAGGCGGAGGGACTCCCTCGGCTACCATTGTCCCGGTCATACCCACCCCTGCTCCGGTACTCCCGGAGCCCCGAGACTCAAAGAGTTCGGGTCCAGAGGAGGTGAGCCGCGTTGCGGCCCTACGAAATTGCCGTCATCTTCGATGCCGGCCTCGATGAGAACGACGTCAAGGCGACGACCGATCGCGTCGCGGAGACGATTCGCCAAGCAGGCGGCAGTGTCGGTCGCATTGACCGTTGGGGACGCCGCACGTTTGCCTACGAGCTCAAACACAAGACCGAGGGCATCTACGTCTTCATCGAGATCGTTTCCGATCCCCCGGCCGTGGCCGAGGTCGACCGCATGCTCTCTCTTGCGGACGAAGTGCTCCGCCACCGGGTGATCCGACAGCCCGACAAGTTCGCCGGCCGGGGGTCTGCTGAGCCGTCGGGTGAAGCGACGACGACATAGACGAAGGAGCGAACAAGAGATGGCGAACGGAAACTCGATAACCCTCGTCGGGAACGTCACGCGCGATCCCGAACTGAGATTCACGCCGAGTGGTCAAGCGACGGCGACTTTTGGACTTGCGGTGAACCGCCGCTGGCAAAATCGCCAGACCCAAGAGTGGGAAGAAGCGACATCGTTCTTCGACATCGTGTGTTGGCGCGAGATGGCAGAAAACGTCAGCGAGTCGCTTGCAAAAGGGGCGAGGGTGGTTGTCACCGGCCGCCTCGAGCAGCGTTCTTGGGAGACTCCTGATGGTGACAAGCGCTCGAAGGTGGAAGTTGTCGCCGATGATTTAGGTCCGAGCCTGAGGTGGGCGACGGCACAAGTCGTAAAGAACGAGAGGCGCGGGCCTGCCGACGGCCGAGGAGCAAGCGGGCGGGCCGATCGCGGCCCGGTCGCGCCGCCCAGTGAGGACGAGGAACCCTTCTAATGGCACGCAGCAACGATCGCGAGCGCTCGACGCGTCGTGCACCCAAGGACAATGGGCGTCGCACGAAGAAGAAGGTCTGCATCTTCTGTAGAGACGGCATCAAGTACGTCGACTACAAAGACGTGAACTTGTTGAGGAAGTTCATGTCGGATCGCGGGAAGATCCGTGCTCGGCGCGTGTCGGGCAATTGCGCCCAACATCAAAGGGCCGTCGCCCGCGCTATCAAGACGACGCGCGAACTCGCTCTGTTGCCGTACCTGCAGCGGACCTCGAGCGAACGTCCGGGCGGGCGCGGTGGTCGTGGTGGCCGCTCGAGCGGCCCCGGCCGCTTTAGTGAGCGCCCAGCCGCAGCAGTCGCCGCGACGGACGTCGCCTTGGACGAGTCCGACGACGGAGTGGCGGACGACGTAGAACTCGATGAGCCAGTCGCTGTAGAACTCGATGAGCCGGCCGCTGCAGAAGAAGCCGCGGGATGAAAGTCGTTCTTCGGTCCGACGTTGACGGAGTCGGCAAGCGAGGCGACGTGGTCGACGTTGCGGACGGTCATGCGAGGAACTTCCTGTTGCCGACGGGTCGAGCCTTTATCGCGAGTACGAACGTGACCGCTCAGGCGACAGCCATGCGCCGGGCACGCGACGTCGCTGACCAGCGTGAACGCGAGGCGGCCGAATCGATCGCCCAGCAACTCGTGCCTATCCCTATCACCGTCACGGCACGGGTGGGTCAGGGCGGACGCCTTTTTGGCTCGGTCACGGCCGCAGATGTCGTCAGCGCCGTGGAAACTCAGACGGGGATCACACTTGACCGACACAAACTTGTCATTCGTGAGCCGATCCGCTCGGTGGGCACGCACGAGGTCGGTGTCAGGCTCCATCCGGATGTTGAATTCGCATTGACCGTCGAGGTCTCTGGTTGAAACGCCCGGCCTCGAGCCATTGTTCGAGGCCGGGGTGATACACCCACCCCTTACGGTCACTTGTCGTGCGACGGCCGCGGCGGCGACGCCTCTACGAAACCCACGCCGAACTCACAAGCGTGGCGGGGTTCTGCACCACGGATTCACAGTCCCGACCTACTTATCCCGAAGAGATCGCTCTACCGATCCCCAGTCGAGCGCGGGCAGTCTGAGGCGGCCATGCTCCAGCCACTCGACGAGACGAGGCGTAAGGCTCGACGGCCAATAGGGGTCTCAGCTGCGAGTCGCGTTCCTCCGCACAATCTCGACGCTGAAGAGTCTCTTCTCGGATCGATGCTGCTTTCGCAAGACGCGATCGCGATTGCAATGGAGCAGTGCACGCGTTCTGATTTTTACAAACCGTCCCACGCACTCATATTCGACGCGGTCTCGGCGCTCTTCGCCCGTGGTGAGCCGGCCGACGCGGTCAGTGTCGCTGAAGAGCTTCGCCGTCAAGGCGTGCTCGAAGAGATCGGCGGGGCGGCGATCCTCGGATCGTTGCAGTCGAACACCCCGGCAATCTCGAGCGCGACCAGGTACGCGCGGATAGTCGAGGAAAATGCCCTCCTTAGACGGCTGATTGGGGCCGCCAACGAAATCGCCGAGATCGGCTATGGGCTCCCAGACGACGTGACCGCGGCGATCGACCAAGCCGAATCGATGGTCTACGAGGTCGCCGAGCGCCGCTCGTCGGACAGCGTCGTCTTACTCAATCACCTGCTCGGACGGACATTCGACGAACTCGAGCGACTTTACGAGCGCGGCGAGTCGATCACGGGAGTGGCAACCGGTTACCGGGATATCGACGAACAACTCTCGGGGCTCCAACCTTCGAATCTCGTCGTTGTCGGCGCACGACCGTCGATGGGAAAGACGGCATTCGCCCTCGGCCTTGCGTCGCACGCCGCCATGCAAGGCACCCCGGTTCTCTTCTTCTCTCTTGAGATGGGTCACCTCGAGATCGCCCAACGCGTGCTTTGTGCAGAAGCCCGAGTCGACGCCACGCGACTGCGCAATGGACGGCTCCTCGATTCGGACTGGGGCAAAATCTCGAGTGCGATCGGCCGGATCGGCACAGCGAAGCTTTACGTCGATGACAACCCGAATGTGACGGTGATGGACATCCGCGCCAAGGCGAGAAGGATGCGCAGCCGCGAAGGTCTTGGACTTGTGGTCGTTGACTACCTCCAGTTGATGCGTAGCCCCTCTGGAGCAGAGAACCGACAGGTGGAGATCTCTGAGATCAGCCGAGGCCTCAAGATCCTGGCGAGGGAACTGAGGATTCCGGTCGTTGCGCTGAGCCAGTTGTCGAGAGCACTCGAGACGCGCTCAGACAAGCGTCCGGTGCTGGCGGACCTTCGCGAGTCCGGCGCCATCGAACAGGACGCCGACGTCGTGATGTTCATTTATCGTGACGACGTTCACAACCCGGACTCTCAAGCCAAAGGGACTGCCGAGATCAACATCGCCAAGCATCGCAACGGGCCGATCGGCAGCGCCACGCTCGCTTTCGTTTCGACGTACGCCCGCTTCGCCAACATGGCGAGGGTCTGAGCTCGCATCGGCGTCGGTTCCGCAGGAATCGACTCAGGTAGATCTCAGGTAACCCACAGGTTCGTTCGGCAACATGGAAGTATGACGTCGCCGACGAGCCGCGTCCTGGTAGTCGATGACGAGCCGAACATCACCGATCTCGTCGCGACGGCCCTGCGGTATGAGGGATTCGAAGTCGAGACCGCCTCGACCGGCAGGTCTGCCCTGGATGAGGTGCAGTCCGCTCGGCCGGACCTGCTCGTCCTCGACGTGATGCTCCCCGATATCGACGGTTTCGAGATCGCCCGTCGCATACGCCAGGACGGTCGTCGGGTGCCGATCCTCTTCCTCACCGCCAAGGACGCGACCGAGGACAAGGTTCGCGGGCTGACCCTCGGCGGCGACGACTACGTGACGAAACCGTTCAGCCTCGAAGAGCTGGTGGCGCGGGTTCGAGCCGTACTTCGTCGTGTTTCCGATCGTGAACCAACGTCGTCACGCCTGGTGTTCTCGGACCTCGAGCTCGACGAAGATACACACGAGGTATTTCGGGGCAAGACGCCGATCGATCTCACGCCCACTGAATTCAAACTGCTTCGCTACTTCCTTTTGAACCCGCGCCGCGTGCTTTCGAAGTCACAGATCCTCGACTACGTGTGGGAGTACGACTTTGGAGGTGACGCGAACGTTGTCGAGACGTACGTGAGCTACTTGCGGAAGAAGATCGACGTCCTCGGGCCCCCGCTCATCCACACCCTGCGCGGAGTCGGCTACAGCCTGCGGATGCCGGCCGCCGGAACCTAGGGTCTCTTTTGCAGTCGAAGTCGAAATTCGCGGTCGTGCGCTCTGCGGTGTCGCGGCCTTTGCGACGACTCTCGCTGAGAGCTCGCCTTGCAGTGGGGTTGGTCCTTGTTGTGGCGGTGGGGCTTGTCGTCGCCGACGTCATCGTCTTCGACGAGATCCAGTCCTACCTATACGGTCAGGTCGACCAAGAGCTCGTCACCGCGCTCACGCCGGTGAAGGCACAGCTGAGCGGGGGAGGCGGACCGTTCGCGACGTTTTCTTTCGGCAGGGCTACGCCGCCCGGGACATATGGCGCTGCGATTGACACCTCGGGTGTCGTGAAAGAGACGCCAACTGGAGATTTGATCGGACCTCCACCAGTACTCCCGCAGAGTTTGCTCTCCTCGCCGCGGACCGCGAGAGCCGTGCATTTCACAACGTCGGCGAGCTCGGGTTCGTCGCTTCGCTATCGGGTGCTTGCCCAACCGGTGATTTTGAACTTCATTGGCTCACCCCCGAGGCTCGGTTATGCCGTCGTGGCCATTCCCCTCAGGTCTCTCGACGACACGCTCGGCCGACTGGTGACGATTGACATCATCGTGTCGGCGGTCGTGCTGGCCGCGCTTGCGGCAGTCGGTTACGTCGTTGTTCGCGTCGGAATGCGGCCTCTGGCTGAGATCGAACGCACCGCAGGCGCCATCGCAGCCGGTGATCTTTCTCAGCGCGTCGAAAGACAAGACGATCGCACCGAGGTTGGACGCCTCGGTGCATCGTTGAACGAGATGTTGGGCAAGATCGAGCACGCATTTTCCGAACAGCGTGCGTCTGAGGATCGTCTGCGCCAGTTCCTTGCCGACGCGTCGCACGAACTACGAACCCCGATCACCTCGATTCGCGGCTATTCGGAACTCTTCCGCCGGGGAGCCGCCTCGCGCCCACAAGACCTCGCCTCGTCGATGCGGCGAATCGAAGACGAGGCGACTCGAATGGGAGTTCTCGTCGATGATCTTTTGCTGCTCGCTCGCCTCGACCAAGGTAGGCCGCTCGAGAAGGCACCCGTCGACTTGGCCGAGATCGCCACCGATGTTGTCGCCGACGCGAGTGTCGTTGCTCCCAATCGCCCAGTGACGATTGACGCAGTGCCTCCCGTTGTGGTCATCGGCGACGAGATGCGCCTTCGCCAGATGGTCGAGAATCTGGTTCGCAATGCGTTCGAGCACACGCCTGCTTTAACACCGATCTTCATTCGAGTAGACGCTGAGGGCGATCTGGCGGTCCTCACCGTGTCCGATCAGGGTCCCGGGGTAAGCGAGGAGCACCGCGGACGAATCTTCGAACGCTTCTATCGTGCCGACCCATCGAGAACTCGGGCGAGTGGGGGTGCCGGGCTGGGCCTCTCCATCGTTGCTTCGATCGCCGAAGCGCACGGTGGCTCAGCGCGACTCGACCCTGACAATGGCAAAGGCGCAACGTTCATCGTCGAGATCCCCCTTGCCCCTCCCTTAAGTGCCACGACGGATGATGATCACATGGACGATCAATCCGTCCTTCGTTCGATTTGAGGGTAACCGGCAGTTGTTGAGAATCGTGAGAGAGGATTGTTCTTTCAGAGCTTTTGAACGATCGTGACCCCATCGGCAATCGGCAGTAAAACCGTAACAACTCTTCGATCCGCGACGACGTGGTCATTGAATTCTCGCATTGCACGCGTGTTGTCACTCTCATTGTTCTCGTCGGCCACCCCGCCGGACTGAAGAGTGTTGTCAGCGAGAATGAGTCCACCGGGACGGAGCAGCGGGATCAGCGCCTCGTAGTACGAGAGATAAGAGATCTTGTCCGCATCAATGAAGGCGAGATCGAATTCTTTCTCGTCGATGTCGCGCAGTGATTGGAGCGCTGGTCCGAGGCGGAGGTCGATCCGTTCGGAGACGCCGGCGCGATTCCAAAACTCGCGTGCAATCGCGGTCCACTCTTCGCTCACATCAAGGCAAATGAGACGACCTTCAGTTCCCATGCCGCGCGCCAGCGCAAGGGCGGACATGCCGGTGAATGTTCCGATCTCGATTGCGAGGCGGCATCCCATCGCTCGGGCGAGCATCTCCATGAAGAGCGCTTGGTCATCGCCGATTTGCATGCGAACGAAGTCTCCGGCGCTCGTTTTCGTCGCAGCTCTGAGATCTCCGACGATGCTGTCGAGAGGGCTCGCATGATCCGCCACGTAGCGGGCCACACGCTCGTCTATGAACTCGTTCCGGGCGACGACCATTGCTTCCTCTCCTTCGGCGCGACGGTGCTCACCGGTCTAGCGCTTTGCCGAGACTCGTGAAAGCAACTCGACACTGACAGACATGGGATTGTCTTCGCGACCTAGCTGGGTTCTACCTGATCGGTACGATCCTGGCATGGACAACCGTGTGCTCGGCCGGACCGGCGTCGAGGTGAGCAAGTTGTGCCTCGGGGCGATGATGTTTGGATCCTGGGGCAATCCCGATCGGGAGGAATGCGTAGAGATCATTCACCAGGCCATCGATTCTGGGATCAACTTCATCGACACTGCCGACGTCTACTCCGCTGGCGAGTCAGAAGAGATCGTCGGCGAGGCGCTCGCCGGAAGACGCAGGGACGACGTAGTCCTTGCGACGAAGGTCCACGGTCAGATGGGCGACGGCCCAAATCACTCGGGTAATTCTCGCAGGTGGATCGTCTCTGAGTGTGAGGCGAGCCTGCGACGTCTGAAAACGGATCGCATAGATCTCTATCAGGTCCACCGCCCTGACCCGACCTGCGAGATTGATGAAACGCTTAGCGCGTTGAGCGATCTTGTGCGCGCCGGCAAGATTCTCTACTTCGGGAGTTCGACGTTCCCCGCGCACGAGATCGTCGAGGCGCAGTGTGTGGCCGAGCGCCGCGGATACGAGAGATTCGTGACCGAGCAGCCCCCGTACTCGATACTCGCCCGCGGGATCGAGGCGGACGTTCTGCCGGTCTGCTTGAAATACGGGATGGGTGTCGTGCCCTGGAGCCCTCTCGCTGGTGGATGGCTGTCAGGTCAATTCGGAGCGGGAAAGGAAAATACGAGCCGACGGTCGAGCCGCCTGCCTGCCCGCTATGACATGTCATTGCCCGAGAATCAACGCAAGCTCGAGGCCGTCATCGCACTCGAGTCCTTGGCCACCGAGGCAGGGATGAGCCTGGTCGATCTGGCCGTCGGCTTCGTCCTTGCACATCCGGCTGTGACGTCGCCAATCATCGGGCCGCGAACGATGGACCAGCTGACCTCGTTGCTTCCAACGGGCGAGATAGCCCTTTCGGGCGATGTACTCGATCAGATCGACAAGATCGTTCCTCCGGGCACGAATCTCAACGTCGCCGACGCCGGGTGGACACCTCCGGCGCTGAGTGACGTGTCACGTCGCAGACGTACCGCTCCCTGATCGCTCGTATCTGTTGCGTTTTGAAAGGCGCGCGTTTCCGGTCGACGCCGTGTGACATGAATTCGTCACTTCGTCAGCAGATGCGTTTGGATCAAGAATGATTGCATGTGACGTGACTCAATGACTCAAGTTCGCGCGATAACACCAGGTACCGTGACGTTATGGCCACGACCGAGTGTGGCGCGGGTTGGCACCGATGAGCCTCCGTCACATCAAACTCCCGATACGAGGACGACAACGCGCTGCGCCGCGAAACAGTGACCTCGGCGGCGGCGCGCTGACCGTCACTTCGTCAGTCGAGGTCCATCCGTCGAACGGTTCGTTGCTGAACGGCGGGTCGGTCGCCAGCTTGGCAGACCTGCACTCGGTTTCCCTCGGTGACATCGACAAGGACACGATCCGTATCGGTGAGTTGCTCATCGAGCGCAACCTCGTCACCGAGAGCCAAGTGGCCAAGGCCCTCTCTCTGCAGCGTGAATCTGGCGGCTTGTTTGGCCAGACCTTGGTCGGCATGGGGGTCCTTGGCGAACGGACACTCGCTGACGCGCTTGCGTGGAAATTCGACATGCCGGAGTGCGACCTACGCACACAGGTACCTGAGAGGCAGGCGGTCACGCTTCTCCCAGAAGAGATCGCCAAAGCGAGATCGGTGATTCCCGTCACCTTGAACGGAAACGACCTGTTTGTCGCGGTCGTCGAGCCGAGCGAAGATCTGAGGAGACTGCTCGCCGAAACAACGGGGTGCAACGTTCACATGATGATTGCAACCCTCAGCAGCGTCCGCGAGGCGATCGAAGCCAGCTATACAACGCTCGGTGGTGTGGCGCAGTTGTTCGAGGACCTCGAGTCAAACCGGGCTGATCACCGTCGAACAACTGTCGTCGTCGATCCCCAGTTCATAAACGATGAGTCGCCAGTCACCGACTTCGTGGATGGACTGCTTGCTCAAGCGCTGCGCGATCGGGCGTCTGAGATCCACCTCGAGCCACAAGACCGGTCAATGCGGATTCGCTGTCGTATCGACGGCGTGATGAAAGAAGTCCATACAGTGCCCTCAGCATTTGGGCAAGGAGTTGTCAACCGGTTGAAGACCATCGCGCAGATGAACGTCGTCGAGAAACGCCGACCCCAAGATGGCCGCTTCACGGCCATAATCGAGGCGCTTCCGATCGATGTTCGCGTCGCGACGATCTCGACAGTTTTCGGGGAGACGTGCGTGTTGAGGATCCTGGACAGGTCAAAGTCGGTGATCCCGCTCGATCGACTCGGCCTTGCACCGGACGTGCTCGATGCGTATGCAGAACTGATCCGCTTGCCGTTCGGCATGGTTGTCTGTGCCGGCCCGGCTGGAAGCGGCAAAACGACGACGCTCTACTCGACTCTGAGCGAACTCGACGATCCATCCACGAACATCATGACTGTGGAGGATCCGGTCGAATTCGTCTCGCCCACGATCAATCAGATCGAGACCAATGAAGATGCTGGCGTTACGTTCGTCACCGGACTCAAGTCGATTCTTCGCCAGGCCCCTGACGTGATTCTTGTCGGCGACATTCGAGACGCCGAGACCGCTCGAATCGCCATCGGATCTGCCACGAATCACCTCGTGTTTTGTTCGCTATCGGCGATCGATTCGGTTGCGGCACTCGGCCGTTTTCCCGAGATGGGAGTCGAGCCGTTCCTCATCGCTGCCTCGGTCACCGGCATCATCAGCCAGCGACTCGTGCGGCGAATTTGTGAACAATGCAAAACGACCTATACCCCGACACCGGAAGAGCGCGCCTTTTATGAGCAGTTCGGAGACCCGGGAAAGACGTCTTTCCTTCGCGGCTCCGGTTGCGCCGCCTGTTCACAAACGGGGTACAAAGACCGGATCGGCGTCTTCGAGCTCCTGCCAGTGACGCCGACGATCAAACAGCTCGTTGTCTCCGGAGGTACGGACGAGGAGATCCGCCTCGCCGCCAGCCAACAAGGCGTTTTGTCGCTGCGAGAGCAAGCTACGCGTCTCGTCACTCAAGACCTCACGACGGTCTCCGAGATCGCTCGCAACGTCACTACCGCGTACTGAACGCAGTGATCGAGTCTTCGTATACCGGCGAATGTCTCGCAGAGTTGACCTTACCCAACTCCTTGTGAGACCGAAACCGAAGGGCCGGCGACGACGAGTTAATGACCTGTCGCTTGTCTCTTCGGTGGACTGACCGGCCGATTCCGTTCCGGTTAGCCGACGCGTGGCCAACTCTGCCCTGGCGCACGACATCGCGGCCTTAGGATGCGGCTATGTCCAAGAGGCGTGGAACCGCCCGGATGCTCGCCGTCGCCCGTGGAGACGAGCCGGCTGATCTACTCCTATCTGGAGGGAAGGTCTTCGTCCCGGGCACGCGCGAGTGGATCGAGACCGATCTCGCCGTCGCGGACGGAGTCGTCGTCGGATGGGGCAGTCGCGAAGCTGTCGAGGTCGTCGATGTTGGGGGCGCCTTGTTGACCCCGGGTTTCGTCGATCCTCACATGCACCTGGAGTCGACCAAGCTTTGGATAGACGAGTTCGTTCGTTCCGTTCTTCCCCACGGAACAACGGCGGTCGCCGCGGATCCCCACGAGATCGCGAACGTCTTCGGGGTCCCGGGTGTGCTGGCGTTGGCGGGGATGGCAGAAGAGCTTCCGTTCACCTTCGGTATCTGCGCGTCGAGCTGTGTTCCTGCCTCGCCGTTCGAGAGCCCGGG
>Ga0070733_10002504_pt1 | contig 13021 bp, 7 predicted proteins | sample Coa_R1_9_FD_66450 | JGI IMG/M metagenome (GOLD analysis project Ga0070733, IMG submission 66450) | Surface soil microbial communities from Centralia Pennsylvania, which are recovering from an underground coalmine fire - Coalmine... | ecosystem: Environmental > Terrestrial > Soil > Unclassified ... | reverse complement strand
AGGTCGCAACCGTCCAAACGAAGGGAGAGGCTTCAAAATTCATCCAGGATGTGATCTGGCGCCTCGATCCGAAGAAGGCCGTGGGCCCGATCCCAAACACGCCGCCGGCCTAACCGTCCTCCCCGCCCTTTTAGATTCAATGAGGCCTCGGTTCGCGCGTCGGTCACCGACGTTTTTGCTGTGTCCGATTCCATGCGATCGAGGCCCTGCCAAAGGGTCGAATCTGGGCTCGTTCCGAGCAGGCCCTTCCGAACTCCAGAGGAAGCGCCCCGAGAAGGGGGTGAAATGGTCGAGTACCCGGGGACCAAGATCGAGCGGTTGAGAAAGGGCCTGCATAGGGACGGACTGTACCGAACAGAACGGCGGGAATCACTGTCAGGCGGGGTTCAGAAATGAAACCCCTGAGGATGCGGGACGCCGCTCACTGAAACGTGGCTTGGATGTTCGAATGATGAGCCCGAAGGACTTGAAGGGAAAGGGCCATGACCCTGCGGCCTTCGTTCACTCTAGATACCGGATCAGACCAAAGGCATTTTCGTTGTTGTTAATCTGCGAGTATCCGCCGGCGACAAGTTTCCCGTCGGGTTGATTGACCAGGGCAAAGGCCACGGAGGCCAGCCCAAAGGGGGCGGTCACGATCCCATTGCCCGCCGGCCAAAAGGTATTGTCGACCGTTCCATCGGTATTGTAACGGACCAGGCCAAATTGACTTGGAGATGTACTCCCATTCGAAAATCCCGCTGCAACGAGTTTTTGATCCGATTGAATCGCGAGGGCCAAGGCCTCATCATTGGCCCCGAGAGCGGTCGTCACGATCCCGTCGGCACCAAAGGCCGGGTCGAGGGTTCCGTCTACCTGGTAGCGCAGCACCGCAAATTCACTCCGGGTGGCGTTATTGACAGAGTTATAGGCAAATCCAGCCACAACCAGTTTAAGGTCCGATTGAATCGCAATCGAATACCCGGCGCTATTGCCCACCCCCGCGGGCGTAATGACACTCCCGCCTTTCCCAAACGTGGTGTCCAAAACGCCATCGGCACTGTAGCGAATCAGTGCAATTTGGCTAGAGGTACCATTAAACGAATAGCCCGCCCCGACGAGTTGGCCATCCGGCTGCACGGCCAGCGAGAAGATCTCATCATCGGGATTCCCAGGAGGGGTCTGGATCGCCGTGGTCACAATCCCGGTATGCGCCGTACCGAAGGTCGTATCTGGAGTACCGTCGGCGTTATAGCCAACCAGGGCGATCTGCTTCCGAATGTTCCCGCCTGAGCCGCTGCCGGTAAACCCGGCCGCGATCACCCTGCCGGTCGATTGAACCGCGAGGGCAAAAATCTCATCGTCATTGTCCCCGATCGTCGTGGTCACAATCCCGTTTTTACCGAAAGAGGGGTCCAGGGTTCCATCCGCGTTATAGCGGACCAGGGCAAAGAGATTCTCGGTGGACAGCTGGGAAGGATTCGGAATTCCGGTGAAACCCGCCGCAATCAGTTTGCCATCCGGTTGAATGGCAATGGCGTGAACCTCATCATCAGAGGCTCCGATGGCGGTCGTCACAATCCCGTTATGCGCCGTACCGAAGGCCGTGTCCGGGGTGCCGTTGGTGTTATAACGAGCCAGAGCAAACTCTTCCTGACCGCCCTTGGTGGAAAATCCGCCCGCCACGAGCTTCCCGTCCGGTTGAATTGCGATGCTGAAAATTTCGTCATCGATCGTTCCAATGGGGGTCGTCACCTTCCCAGCCGTTCCGAAACTGGGATCAAACGGACCCGTGGGGCCGGGACCCGGACCCCCTCCACCCTTCGGACCTCCTCCGCTTCCCCCGCCGCCGCATCCGGCGTATAACAGGCAGACCAAGAGGATCAATGCGAGTTTCCCTTGCCCGAGGAATCCCCGGAATCGGGCCTCATGACGAATTCCGATACCATCGACCGAGATCACCGGAATGTAGACCTCCAAGAACCCTCTGTGCGCTGCCGTCCCAGCAAGAACGGACCGGGAGCGCTACGGCGCCTTCCAGCGGGGCCAGATAATCGAAGCGGGATCCTCAGGAAGGCCGCAGGAGAATAGGCTTGGAAGTTCAATCCCTTGCGAAAGGGGCGTCTTCCAGGAAAGACCCGGTTTCCCGAAAACAACCGGGGTCTGCCCGGGTTTTGAGGCAACCACCGTTTCAAAACAGGACCGCGTCGCGCGCCGATAAGGAAACCCCGGCCGCTGGGTGCAGTTGACCTCAGCATCGGTCCCCTTTGCATGCCCATTCTGTTTCGATTATAATGTGGAACTCACCTTTGCGCAACTGCCAGGCGGGTGACTCTCGATGGCGCGTCCCGTCGATTCCCGAAGAGGCGGGGTGTCCAAAACGGCACACGGCAAATGCAGGGTGGGCCGTCTCTCGCCGGCATTTTGGACCGGATCCTGCGACCGTCCCGGGCCGCTTGCCCTCTCTTGTTCCGCCCGCCCATGAGGGTTCGGCACTTTTTCGTAGCCATGCTTTATCGTTCGTTCCGGACCCTCGCGGTCACCAAGCCATCTATGGCGGCCTGAATTATGAATCGCGGGGAGGATCGATGGAACTTAGAGAGGTTGCGCCCTGGTCCTAATGATTCCTTTGGTCAGTAGCTCCTCAAGCTCAGGGCCGGGCAAGGGCTTGCTAAAGAAATAGCCTTGAATTTCGTCGCACTCCACGGTACGTAGGAATTCTAGCTGCTCCCGCGTCTCCACCGCCTCCGCAATAACCTTTAATTTTAGACTGTGGGCCAAAGTGACGATCGCGGTGACGATGGCCCTCGCCTCGGCATCGGAGGTCACCTCACGAACAAAGGACTGATCGATTTTCAACGAGTTGATCGGGAGGCGCTTCAGGTAACTCAGGGAGTAATATCCGGTTCCGAAATCATCGATCGAAATCTGGACGCCCAAGTCCTTCAATTCAAAAAGGATCTTGATCGTTTCTGTTCTCTGTATAATGCTTTCGGTCAGTTCCATTTCAAGATACCTGGGATCCAGTCCTGTCTCTTTCAACGTCTCCCTGACCGTGTCGAGCAGGTCTCTCTGCTGAATCTGGCGAGCCGAAATATTCACAGCGACCCGCAGCGGCGGAAAGCCGGCTGCCTGCCAGGCCTTGTTTTGCGCGCAGGCGGTGCGGAGCACCCATTTGCCGATCGGGACAATCAGGCCGGTCTCTTCCGCGAGGGGAATGAAGCGGGCGGGAGCAACGAGACTTCGATCCGCCCTCTGTAATCGGACCAGGGCCTCTATTCCGACAATTCTCTCGGTCATCGAATCGACCTGAGGCTGGTAATTCAGCTGAAACTCTCCTTGGTCCAAAGCCTTATGCAGGCTGCTCTCCAGGGCCAAGCGTTCGAGCGCTCGAACGTTCATGGCCGGAGAGTAGTGCTGGTAATTATTTCTCCCCTGATCCTTCGCTCGATACATCGCGGTGTCGGCATTCTTAAGCAAGGTCTCCGCATCTTGCCCATCGTTTGGAAAAACGCTGATCCCGATGCTGGCGGTGATGAAAAGTTGCTGCGACTCCAACTCAACCGGTTTGGCCAATGCGTCAATTATTTTTTGACAGACTTTGGCGATATCATCGGACGTCGCCACATCCGAAAGGATCAGCACAAACTCGTCTCCGCCGATCCGGGCAACGGTGTCACCCCCCCGTAACCCAGGAGTGAGCCGCTCCGCCACCTTCTTGAGCAACAGGTCGCCTACCTCGTGGCCGAGTGTGTCATTGATGCGCTTGAAATGATCTAAGTCGAGAAACAAAACTGCGACCGACCTCTTATTCCATTGAGAGCGGGTCAGCAGCTGATTTAATCGATCAATCAGCAAGGTCCGGTTGGGCAGGCCCGTGAGAGGATCGTGATTGGCTAAGTAATTGAGCCGATCCTCCGCGAGCTTCCTCTGGGTGATGTCCTGCGCGACGCAAATAATCCCCTGGATCCTGTTTCCCGAATCATGAAGCATGGACCAGGAAAAAAGGACCGGAATCTTCTTGCCGTCTTTAGAAAGGTAGGTTGTTTCAACATTGCGCATCAACCCTTTCTTTACGAGATCCTCCAGGCGTGCGCCCTTAAAAGGCAATTCCTCGGTTAAAATCAGTTGAATCGGCTGGTCTATGAGCTCTTCTTCGGAATACCCCAACAGGTCGAGCGAGGCCCGATTGACCTTCTTAATGATGGCGGCGGAGTCGATCACGATTAAACTGTTGATCATGTTGGCCAGGATGGAGTCTACATAGTCCTTATCGACCAACTGGGCTCTCTGCTTTTTGAGGTCCTGCACCATCCGATTGAAGATGCCCGCCAGATAGCCGATCTCGTCCCGGCTTGCATGCTCTGCTCTCACCTCGAAATCTCCCTGCGCCACAAGCTGGGCGAGCTTGGAAATCTTAAGGATCGGCCCGGTCATCCTCTGGGTAAGGACCACGGAGGTAATGATCACCAGGCAGGAGATCCCCGTTCCGATACCAATCAGAAGAAGCTTGAGCCGCTCGATCGGGGCAAATGCGGTCTGCACATCCTGGACCACCAATGCAATCCAGCCCAAACCCGGAAAATCTCGATAACCCTTCGAGTGATTGAACCCGATCAGTAATCTGTTTTTTCTTTGATCCAGTTCAATGAGATATCCCCCCTTCTTTTCGTTTGCAGCCAAGCCCGATCTGAAACCCTCTTCGAGCAGGTTGCGCGTGAAGATACCCTGTTCCTGAGACGCCGGGGCGGAGATCATCAAGCCATCCTTCCGAATGAGAACCAGATCGATGTAGTTTAAGGGCTGAAGGGAAGTGTCGCCGAGCTTTGTCAACGCGAAAAGCTGGCTCGCTTTCCATTTCGCGGCGAGGACACCCAAAATTCTGCCCGGATCGAACTTGGCCCTGATCGGCACAGCAAAGGTGACGACCCACTGGCGATCCTCCTCATCGAAATGAACATCTTCGGTATGCGTTTCCCCTCGGACGCTATTTTTATAGACATCTTTCTCCGTAAAGTTTCTCCCGATCAAGATCGGGTTGCTCGAAGCGGCAACCACCCCGTTGCGATTCAGCACGAGGAGGCTGGAATAGTAGCCGTATTGGGTGTATAGTCCCATGAGAAAAGAGGTGATCTTGCCATCCACATCCTCGGTGATCACTTCCTGCATCAGTTCTAATTCCGCCCAGGTCCGGACGTTATGATCGACCTCATAGAGATTCCGATCGACCTTATCCATCGTCTCGTGCGCGAGCAGCGCAAAACTGGCGCCCAGGTTTGTCGCGATGGCCTCCCTTCCATTCTGATATGCGAACATTCCGATCGCCGCCAATGGAGACAGGGATAGAACGAGGAATATGATTGTTGTCTTTGTCCTGATCCGCAGGCCCATGACGGGCTCCTGAACGGTCGGGTCATCTGCCATTTAAGGAATACCCCGCCTCTCCCGGAAGCTTCCCTTCGATTCGAAGGACCCTGACACTCGAGTCCACAGCAGTGGAGTCGATAATCCCGATGGCATTGGGAACTTGGCTGACGAAGCGCTTCACCGCCTCGTTGGAGCTAAACGTCGTCGGAAACGACGCGATCTCACCCCTGAACATCTTGGCGAGCCAGAATTTCTTAACCTCTTCGTCGCTCATCCTGTAGATTTTCCTGAGTGCAATCTCTTTTTCGGGCGTGCCGGCTTCCTGCAAGACCACCGATATCTTCGTACCGTCTCTCCAGTACCGGTCGGCCTGCTTAAAGATCCTTTCCAGTTGCTTAAAAGAGACTCCGTTGGTTGGATTCCCCCGATTGACGATGACGGCGATATCGACCGCGGCAGCAGAGGCAAACGGAGAAGAGAATCCCGTCACGAAGAGCAGGACTGATAAGAATCGGATCACCTTTCTTTCCTAATGGAATGCTGAGAAGAGCGGGGTCGGCGGGCAACCGGTTTGTTCATGCGAGTTCGCCTGTAGACCTGTGCGCCCCAGAGTCCGCGCATGTGCTTCAGCCGGAGTTCGGCGTAAGACATCGGTCTCGGCCGGCCGCTCCTCTCCCGCCCTAAGCCCAGGAGATTCTCTCTGCTCCCGAGGTGCACCTAAAACACAAAGGACACATCGGCTGTAATCGTGTGCTGATTGGGGCTGGCCTTGAGCGTCGCCAGGGCATATTCAAGTTTTAACGCGCTCCATGATAGGACATCCCATTTCATGCCCATCGTATGCCTACTGTTATCAACCGCAGGCAGACTGGCGAAAAAGGGATCCCCGACCCCGAAACTGACGCGGTCAAAGCGGTAATAAGGGGTAAATTGGGTTATCTTGTAACTGGCCTGTAGATAAAATCCCTGGGAGGCAAAGTCCCGCCCCGACGATCGATCGGCGTGATGAATGTCGAAGACCTCTCCCAGGAACTCCGCCCGGTCGCGAACATAGACCAGATATCCCCCAACGATCCGTTCGGCGGTCTTCTTCGTGCGGGCCGGAGGATCGGGAGGAATCATATCAAGATAGGTGGTGGCCCCTGCCTGGAGCCCCTCTGTGAAATGCGGTTTCAACGAAAGAGAGACGTCGATCGCCTTCGCGTTGATCGCATCCGTATATTGCTGAACATCATAGGGGTCTTCGCCCCGTCCGTTCAAAACGGCCAAATGATATCCCAACGCAAACGCCATCAGGTTCTCCGTCCCGGAAAGATCAATTCCCACCGAATGGACCGGGAGAAACCCGCCTCCGGGTTCATATTCGAAAAGATAGATCTCGGGACGAGCGACCGTGGTTTGAAGCCATACTCCGTGATGGAAGGCTTCATTCCAATATCCGAGGGGGGTATGCATCCTCCCGATTTCCACATTGAAGATGTCCGAAAAGGAATATTTTAAAATGACCCTTTCCAGCTGAACTGCTTGAAAGTCGGAACCCGGGACCGCATAGAATACGGCCTCGCTCAAAAAACTCAGTTGGTCCGTAATTTCGGAGGTGATAAAGAGATCGACATCGCCCAAGAAAAAGGTGCTTTGACGTTGACTGTCCGTCAGGGTCGAAGTGAATCCGAGATCCGAGAAACCCGTAATTCTGAGCTTCGGAGTATCAACGAGGCGCGTAAGTCCACTATGCTCCTCGGAGGGATGCTCAATGGGCATCTCCTTTTGGCTTGAACTTGGGTTCTCCGACGGATCGCTTCCAGCCCCCGCCGCGTCGATCATTGCGGACAAATCCGAAGTCTCCCCATTCGCCGCGTCCGGTCTCTCCGCAAGATCCATCTTGTTTTTCTTCAAGGTCCCAATCGTTTGATCCGGCCAAGAGATTTCCGTGGCGCAAACCTGAGTCGGTACCGGCAAGAACCCGACTGCGACCAGCAGAAAGGGTGTCTTGATCCAGCTGACTTTCATGGCGGCACTCTCCTTGTTCGATGTTGTCCTGAGTGCGAAAAGACTCGAGTTCAGACCTGAGGCAGCTCATCCGCACCGGCTGACACGTGGCTCCCGGTTCGATCGGCAGTCATCCCATGAACGAAGAAGGCCCTCTGTTCAGGACTTCGTTACGCCTTACTTCCGCGATAAGCATATGGACCCCGGGCTCCATAACCGGGGCCTCTCGCACTGAGTTTCGGCGATCATCTTTTCCGACGAAATGCCATTCAAGGCCGCTTTGTTGGGAAACTGATCGCGCCCGAAGGCCTTTTTTTGCGATCGGTCTGCCTGATAAATCCCAGAAAATCTACCACCTTTTGCCGTTCTGTAAAGTATGCTCAAGCCGCGATCCGCTCTTGCGCCGGCTTTCCGGCGCAAAAATGGAGGTTGATCCACAGCGCGGAAACCCTGAATTGGCCCTCTGGACGACCGGCATTCTCTCCGAAGCTCACAATCGAGGGGCCTCGAATGGAGAGGGGATCAGTCGGTCGTTCCGTCTGCTCATAATTAAGGAGACGGACGGTTCGATCGAAACCGACGGCGTGAACCCAAATGAAAGAAAAGGGGGCCCTGCGGGATGGGGAATGGGGCTGCGTCGCCGGAGGATCGGACGCGGCACAGACGCCGCAGAGGGATGACCTAAATTTCCGAAGGTGCCTTTTTCGGGAGCCAAAAGTAGAAAGTGCTTCCCCTCCCTTTTCCGCTCTCGACGCGAATCCTGCCCTGGTTCAGATTGATGAGTTTCTTGACCGCGGCCAGTCCCACGCCAATTCCCTCCGCCTCGACGTCTTGGAGCCGATGGAAAAGCTCGAAGATTTTCTCGTGATAAGGACGGTCGATCCCGATCCCGTTGTCTTTGACGAAAAATTCCACACCTGCTCCCACCACCGATCCGCCCACTTCAATTTGAGGGTGCGGTTGGTCGCCCATAAATTTAATGGCATTGGTGATCAGGTTCTGCAGAAGGACGAAAAATTGCGACTGTTCAAAGGAGAATTGGGGAAACGGTGATTGAACGATCACTGAAATCTTTTTCTCTTCGAATTGGCTCCTATTCTTCTGAAGGACCTCTGCCAGGACTTCTCGGGCCTCCTTTTTCCCCTGAAGGTTCTTTCCCCCGATCTTAGAAAGCTCGGAAAGGCCCTGGATCAGCTTGTCCATGTGGGCGGCGTTGGAAATGATGCGTTCGAGATAGTGGCAGATGCGTTCGTCTAATTGATCTGCATAGTTTCTCTTTAACACCGAGGCGATGCCATGGGTCGAAACCACCGGGGATTTCAGGTCGTGCGAAATGGTATAGATGAATGACTCAAGCTCCTGCGTCCGAACTTCGAGCCGATTATTGGCCGAAGACAGGCCGCGGTTCAGTCCGATAATCGTCGCCAAAACCACTGCGAATAGAACAATTCCGATGACGGAGGACCAGAGACTCGCCCAAAGCATCCGCTGAGAACCTTGCCTGGAATTCTCGATAATGGAGCGAAAATGATCCTGTCGGCTGGTCTCCAGCGTGCGGATTAGCTCCTGAAGATTTTTTCCACTCTGATAAAAATCGTCGATCAACGGCTGAATGGAGCCGAAGTCCCCGTGGCGGCGGATCAAGTGCCGGCTGATTTCCTCGCCCCGGTCCAGATAGGTCTCAAAGATCCGTCCAAGCGCTTTGATCTTCTGATCATCTCCATTCAGGTCTTCAAGATGATTGAGGATCTCCAAAAATTCCTGACCTTCGGCTTGGATCAGTAAGAATTTTTTTTCGTCATTGAGCGTGACCTCTTCGTAAAGCTTGGTTTGAATCGATTTAAGCTTGAACTTCATCAAGGCGACTTTTTGCAGATCCGGATAGGCCTTCTCCATTACCTCCCCAAGGTCTCTGGAATTCCGGGTGCTGATGCTGTAGTCGTAGATAAGCCCCCCAGCCACGATTGCAGAGGTCAAGGTTAACAGACGCCATTGTAGGTTATAGTCCTTGAAAAAAAAGCGCACTCCCGGACCCCGCCGCCGAAGTCTGCCCAGATATAGATCGAAGAAAAGCCGTTCGTCCGCCTGCGCAAGAACCACGCCTCTGCGCGATCAGGCGATGGCCCTCTTCCTCGTCCCCCTGTACAGCTCATCCCCCTTTAGATTGCATGCACTTCTCCAGGAAGATCGAACGCCCGGCTCGGTTCAACTGGCGGTCCTCCCGGAATGCTGCCCCTAACCGAGGTTTTTCCCGCGCCGGAGGAGGGCACAAACGGGGGAGTTCGTTGGCAGGATCTCGCCTCCGAAGAACTGCTCCTGACAGATCCCGATTCCGGGGGCCCTCACTTCGGGAAGGGAATCTTCTCCTCGCAAGAAAGGGCTCGGAGGCCAGTGCAGTCAGCTCAATTCAGCAGCTCGCGAATGGGAGCGCTTTGGCGGGACGGCCGTCGACGCCGGGCCGTTTTTCCCCCTGCACTCGATCCTCCGACCTGCGAGGGATACTGAGACGCCGTAGACTTTTCAAGGATATCAAAGGCCCCGGATCTGTCAACCTGGCCGACCTGGACCCTCCAGCGGAGCCTCGGGACGGCCTTGACGGTTTTCCAAACCTAACCTACAATTAAATTGTTCTTTAGAATCGAAGGAGATCTCAAAAAAAAATCGACGGAGAAGATTGAGAGATTTTAGAATAGAAACTCCTTGCATTTTACAGAACCGTTCGCTATGATGGTGCCGCCAATCGGCACTGCGGTCAGGAGTTCTTCTGAACAAACTGTCCAGGTTTCTATCGCGGTGCTCAACAAACCTCAGTCCTCTCTCTCTTTATCCGGTTGGGAGAGCGGAAGACCGGCGTCCCTTTAGCGATCTGCAGGGGTAGCCGAATAATCAATCCAGAGGGATTCTCGACCCAGTCCCCATAGCTTTCAATCCCAATTCTATCGTCCGTCTGCCCCAGACCTCCCTTGTGCTTTTCCGTTTTTCACCCACACGGCCGGGCTCGTCTGCTTCCACAACCCTAACTCCCTCGGTTCCCTAGCATCCGCTGGGGCCTCGGACTTAAAAAACAGCAGGAACTCCGATCCGGAGTGACCTTTTCGGGATCAATCCGGATTGTTTTTCGTATTCGTTGAGAGGGATATCGGATCGATCCTCAACACGGTTCGATCCGAGAGAGGAGGATTTTCGTTTTATCGATGAAATTCATTGTCGCGGGCGGAATCATTGGCAAGTTCCGCAATGGGCCCCAAGAATGGAGGGAAATATGTCCAAAAAGTTGGTGTCCTTGTCAAATCAAGTTTCAGGCCGTCTCTTTTTGATCGCGTTAGTTTTAATCTCGATCGCTGCACCTGAAGCCTTGGCTCTGGCAGGTTCGGCCACTTTAACCTGGACCCCTCCGACGACCTATGCGAACGGCCTTCCCCTTGTCGTTGCCGGATACAAAATTTATACGGGGACCGTCTCCGAACAGTACGGATCTCCGATTAACGCCGGGGCCCTGACGGGAAATCCGGTCTCCTACACAGTAAACAACCTGGGGATCGGAACCTTTTACTTCGCGGTCACCGCCTATGATGCGGGTGGAGTAGAGAGCAAGTTTTCAAACGAGGTCAGCAAGACCTTCACCGCTCCCGTCATATCGGCGGTGGCGAGCACCGCGGTGACAAGCAGTACGGCGTCCATCACCTGGACCACCAGTGTCGCGGCGAGCACACAAATTTTTTATGGAACGACCGCCGCCTACGGGGCCTCCACCGCGATCAATTCTTCCCTAACCACCAACCATATCCAAACCATCAGTGGCCTCCAATCCTCGACCACCTATCACTTTAGTGTCCAAAGCATCGATGCCTCGGGCGACGTGTCGACCTCCGGGGACAATATCTTTACGACCGCGGCGGTCCGCATACCGCCGGTCCTCTCGGGCATCGCCGCAGGCAACATCACGCCCACGAGCGCCGTAATCACCTGGACCACCAATGTCCTCTCCACGACAGAAGTCTTCTACGGGACAACCTCGGCCTACGGATCCTCAACTCCCTTAAATTCTTCGCTGTTAACCAGCCACAGCGCGACACTGACCGGGCTGCAGGCTTCGACCACCTATCACTACAACGTCCAGAGCGCCGATTCGGCGGGGGATCTGTCGATCTCGGGGGACCTCGTCTTCACCACGCCCGCGGCCAGCACTCCCACCGGTCCGCTCATCTCGGGAGTCATCGCCAACAATCCGACCAGTAGCAGCGCGGTGGTCACTTGGACCACTGACGTCGCATCGACCTCACAGGTCGTATACGGCACCACGACGGCCTATGGGTCTCTAACCACGCTCGACGCCTCGCTCGTCACCAGTCACAGTCAAACCTTAAGCGGCCTGCAGCCCTCCACCACTTATCATTATAGCGTCGAGAGCGCGGATGCCGCCGGCCACCAATCCACCTCGGCGGATTATCTTTTGACCACCTCCGCCGCGCCTCCGGCGCCCGTGATCTCATCGATCCTCGCAGGAGGGATCACCTCATCGAGCGCCGTGGTCACCTGGACCACTGACGTCGCATCGACCTCACAGATCGCATACGGCACCACGACGGCCTACGGGTCTTTGACGACGATCAACACTTCCGCAGTCACGGCCCATAGCCAGACGATTGTCGGCCTGCAACCCGGGACGACCTATCATTTCCAGGTTCTCAGCGGTGTTCAAGGGGGAGGCCTGTCAAGCTCTCCCGACCAAACCCTTGCGACCGCTTCAGCAACCAACGGTCCCGTGATCGGGAGCGTCGACCCGGCCTACGTTGCTTCCAGCGGCATCATTGTCACTTGGAGCACCGATGTCGCCTCCACCTCCCAGGTCGAATACGGACCCACCGCGGCCTACGGGTCTTTAACCCCCCTCAGCTCGATCCTGTCGACTCACCACGCTGAAGCGGTCTCAAACCTTCAACCTTCCACCACCTACCATTACCGGGTGCGCAGTGCCAACGCCTCGGGGGTTCTGTCGATGTCGGGGGATAATACCGTCACCACTTCCGCCTCCGGAGGCGGTCCCCAGATCTCCAACGTCGGCGTGGAGATCTCCGTTCCGACCGCAGTGCTCATCGGCTGGACCACCGCTACCGCTTCGACGTCTCAGATCGCATATGGAACGACCAGCGCATACGGCTCTATCACCACGTTGACGTCATCTCTGGTCTTACTGCACTTCCAGGTCCTCTCCGGGCTGCAACCGCTCACCACCTATCATTACCAGGTCCTGAGTGTCGATGGCTCGGGCAATTGGTCCATTTCCGGGGACAGAACCTTCACGACGCCCTGAGGGCCAGCCGAAGGGTGCAGGTTATAGGGAGAGCAGGAGGATAAAGAACAGGGAACCCGCAACGAAAGGAATTCATGATCTATATGATAGTGTTGTAAAAATAGTAAACTGCGATGAGCCAGCGCCTTCGGCGCGGCTCATCACGAGAGCTCCGCGGGCGGGGCATTAAACTCCGCCCTTGGCCAAAGGGCCGTATTGAAATTCAGCCGAAATAATGAGGCACATCCTTAATGCGATTGGCAACGTCATACGATTATTAATCAGTCTATAAGTATATTCATATTCATGCAGCATATCTGAGCGAGGGTTTCTGGTAGAAGGAACGGATTTTCTCCGGGTTGTTTTGCAACTGACGCATGGAGGACCTGACTT
>Ga0070733_10002503_pt1 | contig 13022 bp, 11 predicted proteins | sample Coa_R1_9_FD_66450 | JGI IMG/M metagenome (GOLD analysis project Ga0070733, IMG submission 66450) | Surface soil microbial communities from Centralia Pennsylvania, which are recovering from an underground coalmine fire - Coalmine... | ecosystem: Environmental > Terrestrial > Soil > Unclassified ... | reverse complement strand
AAGAGAAGCGCATCGGTTCGCAATGCGCGTTCGGAAATCTCGATGCTGGAGCCACTCGGGTTCCCCCCCCCGAAACAGCACTCCGCCAACGCAACAGCAAGTCCGCCCTCCGAACAGTCATGAGCGGAGGAGAGCAGACCCTCCTCAATTCCCTTCAGAACCACTTCCTGAACGTGGGCTTCGTCTTCAAGATTGAGCAGCGGTGGGAACCCCCGCTCCTGCCCGTGGATCTCCTTGAGATAAACCGTCCCTCCAAGCTCTTCGCGGCTCTCGCCAAGCAAAACGATGAGATCCCCCGCTTTCTTAAACCAGGGCGTTACGCATCGATCCGCCGGATCGATCAATCCCACGGCGGCGACGATCGGAGTGGGATAGATCGACAACCCCTTCGTCTCGTTATAGAAGCTGACATTGCCAGAGACCACGGGCATGGAAAGCCGGCGGCAGACGTCCGAAATTCCTTCGATCGCCAGGGCGAACTGCCACATCACGTCCTTTCGCTCCGGACTTCCAAAATTGAGACAATCGCTCAGACCGATCGGTCTCCCGCCGACGCAGACCACATTGCGAGCCGCCTCGGCGGCAGCAATCGCTCCACCATAATAGGGATTGAGGAGCGAATAGGTCGCGTTGCCGTCGACCGATATCGCCAGCGCCACATTCGCCTCTTTAATCCGCAGCACCGCGGCGTCGGCTCCCGGCCCCACCAGGGTGTTGATCTGGACCATATGATCAAACTGACGGAAGATCCATTCCCGGCTGGACAGATTGGCACAGGAGAGCAGCGCGATGAGGACCCTGTTATAGTCTTTCGGCTCCTGGATCGACTCCACGGAGAGAGCCTGGATATGGTCGAGAAATCTCGGCGGTTCAAGCGGCCGTTCATAGACGGGGGCCTCATCGGTTAAGGCGGAAACCGGAACCCGGGCAACCACCCTCTCCCCCTCTTTAATGGTTAAAAAAGGTTCGGCCACCACCTCACCCACCGTCACCGCATCCAAATCCCACTTCTTGAAAATCTTTTCGACCTCTTCTTCGCGGCCGCGGCGCGCGACCAGCAGCATCCGTTCCTGCGACTCGGAAAGCATGATTTCGTAAGGGGTCATGCCCGGTTCGCGCAGCGGCACCTTGGAAACGTCCATCTCGATTCCGACTCCGCCCCGGGAAGCCATCTCCGCGGAGGAACTGGTCAGACCGGCCGCCCCCATGTCCTGAATGGCCACGATCGAGTCGGTTTCGAAAAGCTCCAGACAGGCCTCCAGGAGAAGCTTCTCGGTAAAGGGATCGCCCACTTGAACGGCCGGCCTTCGCTCTGCTGATTTTTCATTGAATTCCGAAGAGGCCATCGTCGCCCCATGGATGCCGTCTCGTCCGGTCTTAGATCCGACGTAAATAACGGGATTACCTTTCCCGCTGGCGGAGGCGCGGAAAATCCGGTCGGCACGGACCAAACCTAGGCAGAAAACGTTCACCAGGGGGTTATGGGTATAAATTTCACTGAAGTAGAGCTCGCCTCCGACCGTCGGAACGCCCGTGCAGTTTCCGTATGCGGCGATTCCCGCGACCACCTGTTCAAAGAGATAACGGTTCTTCGGAATCTCCAGCGGACCGAATCGCAGGGAGTTTAGCAGTGCGATCGGTCTCGCACCCATCGTGAAGATATCACGCAGAATCCCGCCGACTCCCGTGGCCGCTCCCTGATAGGGTTCGATAAAGGACGGGTGATTATGGCTTTCAATCTTGAAAACCGCCGCCCAGCCTCCGCCGATGTCGACCGCGCCAGCATTCTCACCGGGCCCCTGAAGCACCTGCTTCCCGGTCGTGGGAAATTTCTTGAGCAAAGGCCTAGAGCTCTTGTAGCTGCAGTGCTCGCTCCACATGACCGAGAAGAGCCCCAGCTCCGTCCAGTTGGGCTCCCTCCCCAAAAGAGCGACGATCCGTTGATACTCCTCATCGGTCAGCCGGTGGGCGGCGGCCGGGGAAAGGCTCCCCCTAGGGTTTTCCATGAACCGCCTCGCGATCCGATGCCGACATCAAAAGCGACCGAAACACAAGAAGCCCCTGATCCCCCCCCAATACCGCCTCAGAATAGCGCTCAGGGTGGGGCATCATCCCCAAGACGTTCCCCGATGAATTACAGACGCCCGCGATTCCCTCGATCGAGCCGTTAGGGCAGTAGGCGTCCGCCGCTTCCCCCGAGGGGGAGCAGTAACGAAACGCGATTTGGCGGTTGCGCGTGATCTGGCCCAGCGCTTCCGGCGAGGCATAATAGTTCCCTTCGGCATGCGCAATCGGGAGGCGGATCACCTCTCCGGGGCGAAACGCTCGAGTGAAGGGAAGGTCACTGTTCTCTACGCGAAGATGGACTTCCTTGCAGATAAATTTAAGATCCCGGTTTCTCATCAACACCCCCGGCAGGAGACCCGCCTCTGCCAGGATTTGGAAACCGTTACAAATCCCGAGTACCAGGCCCCCTCGGGCCGAGAACAATCCGACCGCCGTCATGATCGGAGAAAAACGGGCGATGGCGCCTGGGCGCAAATAGTCCCCGTATGAGAACCCGCCCGGGACAATCAGTAGATCCAGATCGGGGAGGTGCCTCTCTTTATGCCAGATGAATTCAGGTTGAGCGCCCAGAACCCGATCCACCACATGAAAGCAGTCCCGGTCGCAATTGGATCCCGGAAAAACCAGAATTCCAACACGCATGAGCGATTCTCTCACTCTTGGAGTTTCAGCAAATCCTTGACAACCTGCAGGAGATCATTGGTCTGAATAGGCTTGGGGAGGTAGGCATTTGCACCCAACGAGAGGCCTTTTTTGACATCCCCTTCGGAGCCTTGCGTGGTCACAATGACAAAGGGCACAGAATCATAAACCGGGTTTTTCCGTACAATGCTGAGCAGCTTTAGACCATCCATGAGCGGCATATTGATGTCGCAAATGATCATACTGAACTTCCCCTCGGAAAGCTTCTTGAGCGCATCCACGCCGTCCGTGGCCTCGACAATCTTTGCGTTTCGAAACCGCTTCAGGCTGAAACAGACCAGCTGGCGCATGGTGGGGGAATCTTCGACCACTAGAAAGGTCAGACCGGACATGCCGTCCTCCATCCTTTAATCTGGGTAGACCCGCCGCGAAGATCCCGGGGGGGGAAACAGGGGCACCCTGAAGGGTGCGAACTGGATTCGCTTCACGAGGCATCTACCGGAGATCGGGAAGCTTTCATAGCTCACTTGGAACTGCTCAACAGGTCGATGAATCCTTGAATCGTGGAGAGCTTCCTCTCGGACTGCGAATAGAGGCGCGCACTAAAAATCGCCGTTGCGGCGTGCCCCGCCAGCATCGAGAAGAGCTCTTCATCGACGCGCGTGAGCACCCGCTTCTTCTGTTCCAAAAGGGCGAAAACCGCGATCACCCCATAGATCTGGTCCTTGATGCGAAGCGGGATACAGACAATCGGGTCGATCGGAGAGCTCGGCTCGAAATGATCCAGATCGGATTCGAAATGACTGGTCCCGCTCTGAGCCACCTTCCCGATCATTCCCTCCCCCAGTCTTATTTTTTTCAGAAGACCCGGCTCCATTCCTTCGGAAGCGACGGCGGTCAAAACACCGGAGGGTTCATCCAGGAGCAAGATGGCAAAACGCTCGGCCCCAATCAGATTAATCATGATCTCCATGACGATCATGATTATCTCCTGAAAATCGAGGGTCGAATGCAATTGGTAACTGGCCACATACAGGTTCGCCAGATTGTTGTTTTCTTCCTCGACCTCCAGAAAGCGGCTCGCAAAACCCTTGTTCTCTTCTTCAACTTCCTTGAAGCGGTCTACCAGGGAGGCCTTGTCCTGTTCCAGCTGCGATAGCTTAGCACGAAGGAGCTTCAGCTCCTCTTCTTCGACCTCCTTGTGCGCTTCCTTCTGTTCTTCTTCAAGCTTAAGGATCTTATAGCGCAGGCGTTCGTTCTCTTTCAGAAGCTCCTGGGTGAACTCCTCCCCCTTGCGAAAAACCCGTAGGAACTCCTCGGCCTTCTTATTGAGCTCCCCTTCCCGCTCGTATCGTTCCATCAAATTTGAATTCCTTCGCAAAAACCATGCTCATTATAACACTCTACGCCAGGTCGGGCAAGGTGCGAATGGCTAGGCACAGAGCGCCGCGATTTCCCGGGCCATCCGGTCCAGGGGGACGACATGGTCAACGACTCCAGCCTCGATCGCCTCGCGAGGCATTCCGAAAACGACCGCCGTCTCTTCGGCCTCCGCCAGAGTGCTCCCTCCATCCGCCCTGATCCTCTTCATCCCGATCAACCCGTCGTTTCCCATCCCCGTGAGGAGAATGCCGAGCACGCTCCCTTTGCAGGCCACAGAGGCCGAAATCATGAGCTCGTCAACGGAAGGCGCATATCGGTCGTCCGGCTCCCTGGGCCTCAATTTCGTGACGGCGGTTCCCCCTTTTAGGCCGACCAACAGATGAAATCCCCCTGGGGCGATATACACCTGCCCTCCGTTCAGAGGCTCCCCGCCCTGGGCTTCATAGACGTTGAGCTTAGAGAGTTTATTGAGCCTTTCCGCAAACGACTTTGTGAATCCTCCCGGCATATGCTGAGCGATACAGATGGGAACCGTAAAATCCTTCGGAAGCATCGGAATGATCGAAAAAATCGCGGTCGGTCCGCCCGTCGATGCGCCGATGATCACCGCGCGCAGCTTCTGGGTCCGTGACCCCTCCGGTCCGGGTCCGGCGAGGGAGGCCGCGGGGGCGCTCAAGAGGGCCGATCGGGTCTCCCGGGAAAGCGCGGTGCGCGTGACCAGTTTCTTGATCGAGATTTGGCCGACGACTTCGATCCTACGGACAAGCTGCTGCTCGAAATCGATCGGCGAATCCTGCGGCCCGGGCTTGACCAGAAAATCGGCCGCTCCGAGTTCAAGCGCTTTAACGGTGCTCTGGACGTCGGCCTTCGAAGAAACGACAATGACCGGAATGGGAATATTGACCATCAGCCAGCGCAGGAACGTGAATCCATCCATCCGGGGCATCTCAAGGTCGAGCAGGATAAGATCCGGCCTTTTTCGCAACACCATTCGAATGGCCTGCTCCCCGTCCACCGCCGCGCCGCCGAGCTGAAACTTACCGGACTTTTCGATCGAAGAGATCAGAAGCTGGCGGTAGAACGGCGAATCATCGACGATGAGTATTTTTAGATCGGCAGACATCTCTTTTTTTAAACGACCTCTCGCTTCTCTTGTTTTTCGTTCGGATTATACGGGCACCCCTGCCTGCGGCTTGCGGTAGACGATGTCATTTTTTAAATGACAGAGGGCATACTCCGTAGAGATGTTGATCAGGGACTCCGAATGTCCCAGCACCAGGTGCCCTCCCTCTTTGAGGCACCGATGAAATCCTCGGGAGACCTTTTTTTTGACCTCTTGATTGAAATAGATGATGACGTTGCGGCAGAAGATCACGTCCATATCGCTCATAAAGACCCACTTGTCGGGGAAAAACAGATTAAGGTGGAGAAAGGAGACCGGGCGTTTGACGGTGTCGAGAATTTTGTATCGATTCCCCTCTTTTTGGAAGTATTTTGAGAGGAAATAAGGGTCGATCGAGCGGAGGGAAGCCCCTTGATAGAGTCCAGTGCGCGCAGACTGAAGGACGTTCTGGCTGATGTCGCTCCCCAAGATTTCGACCTTCCAATCTTTAAACAGGTCCTGTTCGAGAATTAACATTGAGAGCGTATAAGGTTCTTCCCCGGTCGAGCAGCCGGCGCTCCACACCCTCAGCCTTTTTCGTTCTCTGGCCACCGGGTCGGCGTGGATGGCCGGGAGAATCTCCTCCGAAAACGCCCGCAGCTGGCGCTCCTCGCGGAAAAAATAGGTCTCGTGAACCGTGAGAAGATCGATCAAATTTTCCATCTCGCCGGTTCGGTCCCCGTCGTACTTCAAGAAAAAATAATAGTCCTGGAAGCTCTCGACCTGCCGGCGAAGGAGCGCGCCCTGGAGCCGCATCTCCATGATAAACTTTGACCCGTCGTCGTAATATACCCCGCAGGTCTCGTGAAGGAGATCCCGGATCTGTCGAAACGTCTCATCCGAGAGGGGAATCGTGTTTGTGTGCCGGTCCGCCATGATGGCTCTAGTGAGAATCCATTTCAATCTGAGCCAGTGCAAAGAGCGCAGACTCCTGCACAAGCCGGTCGGGGTCGGACGCGGCCATCTGCTCAAGTTTCGATACAGATTGCAGATCACGCAGCGCCCCGATTGCCCTCGCAGCCGCCGAGCGAATCGTCCAGCTCGCATCGTCCAGATACGGCCGAAGGGTCTCGCAAACCCGGGAATTCCCACTCTCCCCCAGGGCCAAGATGGCCTGCTTGCGCACCTCGGAATCACCGGAGGCGAGCTGGGCGGTGAAAATCGGAGTCAAGGTCTCATCTTTGAACTTGCAGAGCAGTTCCATGGTCGCGATCCTCACCACCTCCACCGGATCGCTCATCAATTCGACGAGGAGTTCCCTGACTCGATCTTCTCGGAGTTTTCCAATCACCCGGACCGCGGCCGTTCTCACCCAGATATTCTCATCTTTCAAAAGAGGAGACAGATGGGTAAAAAGATCGACCCCCGGCCGCTGCTCCAGGACCCGAAGCGCGGCAATCCGGACCAGATGGGACTCGTCTCCGAGCGCCACGAGCAGAAGATCTTCCGCTTCGGCCTGATCGAAAGAGCCCAGCGCCTCCACCGCCGCCTTTCGGACCTCAGGGACAGGATCTTTCAGGACCAGCGAGAGCTGCGGAATCGATTCTCTCTCGCGAATCCTGCCCAGAATGCTCGCGGCATTGCGTCGAAAGGAGGGTTTGTCGCTCTGTAGAAGCCCCAGCAGGACAGAGCTTAGATTCTTGCTTTTAATCTGGGCGAGGGCATGGGCCGCCGCGGCCTGCACATTTTCGAAAGGATCATCCAGAAGCTGAACGAGTCCTCGGATACTCATCGGATCGGTCACCCGTCCCAAGGCCGTCGCCGCAGCCTGACGGACGTGCCCATTCGGATCGGACAAGAGGCGCACCAGCGAAGCCGTCCCTTTGCGATCGCCGATCCTCCCCAACACGACCGCGATTCCCTCCCTGATCGAGTCTCCCTGTTTGACCAGCTCCAGGCTGAGCGGTCCCACGGCATCACGCTTAAGATTCACGAGGGTCTCGATCACGTCCTCGCGGTGCTCCCCTCCGAGGAGCGGCAGAAGGGCAGGAATCGACTTGACCTCGCCGAGCCACCCCAGAACGCGGATGGCGCCCCGCTTCACCTGCTGGTTGGAATCCGACAGGGCCTCGATAAAATAACCGAACAGATCCTTGCTGTAGGACTCGCGAAGGCGCCTGACGATGCTGATGGAGGAGGTTTCCGGCTGGCCCTCCAGGAGGGTCATCAGGGCCCTTAAGGCCGAATCCCGGACCTTCTTCGGTCCGCTCTGCAGGCTCGAGAGGAGAAAATTGAGCGCCCGCATGTCTCCCATCTTCCCGAGCGCCTCGAGGGCGACCCGCTGCAGGATCGGCTTTCCCAGCGCCTTGATCAGGGGCTCAACGGCCCGAGGGTTTCCGATCCTCTCGAGCGCCTTAACCGCGGCAAAGGCCAAGAGATGGTTCTCCCGCTTGAGTAACTCGATCATCGGGTCGATCGAGCGTTCGTCACGAACCTTCCCCAGCGCCTCAATCGCGGAGACTTGAACGTTTTCGTTTTCATCCCGCAGGGCGACCAACAGGACCGGAGTGGCCCGTGCATCGGCGATCTCGCCCAGAATATCGATGATAAATTTCTTAACCTCTGAATTGACCTGGTTGATCATCCCCATCAGGCCGGGGAGAGCGCGGCGATTTAATTGGATCAGGACCTCCGTCGCCGCGTTGCGAACTCCGGCGTTCTCCTCGTTGTCCAAACAGCGGATCAGCGAGGAGATGAGCTCCGGGCTCTCTGGAAGGGCCAGGAGGCCCTCGACGGCCGTTTTGCGCACCCTCCATTCGGAATCCCCGAGGGCCGAGATCAATCCCTCGGCGGCCTGGCGTTCGTTCGAGCGTCTCAACGCCCGAACCGCAGCCAGCCGTTCCTCTACATCTCTGTTTTTGAGACCGGCCATCTCGATTGTCATCGGTGCCTTCGTCCTTTCCTCACATCGCTGCTCGCTTCTTTTGGATAAACTCCTCAATCGCTTCGTCAAAATAATTCGTAGACCTTCGAAGCTCCTCGGAGACCCTGGAGTCATAATGCCGGCGCCCCTCGGCCAGCGGATCGCTCAGAAGCTGTTTAAAGGAGCCGTTTCTGACCCCTTTCTCGGCCTCGCCTTGGTTATATAGGACAATGTCGGCGATGATGATCCTGGCCAACCGCTTCGCGGCCTCCTGCTCAGGGGTTAAGAGAACGCTCGCCGGAGGCGCGCCCTGACGCGCTTTCGCCGGCTGGGGGCTCGGGCGCTCTTGCGGCGCCGCTCTGGGCGCCTCGGGGGCCGGGGGGGGCTTGACCTGGACCGGGGCCTGAACCGCGGGAGAGGACCGGATCAGGTGCTTCTTGAGCTTCAGGAGCAGGTCGTCCTGAATCTGGTGGCGCTCCACATAGTCCTCGGCCCCGTACAGCGATCCCGGAGGTCTCTTGTATTTCGTCTTGTCATAGATGGACGCGACCAGGATCACCACGGTATCCTTGAGCTGAGGATCGTTCTTGATTTCGTCCCAAAGCTGAATCCCCAAGACCTCGGACAGGCCCACATCGATCAACGCGGCGCCGGGCCGCTGCTGCCTGAGCAGAGCGATCGCGTCGAGCCCATCCTTCGATTCAATCGGCCTCAATCCCGCTTGCTTCAAGAGATCCGCGATGAGCTCGTTGGTGGCTTCCCCGTCGACGGCCACGAGAACCGCATCCCGATCGACTGGATTTGAGCGCAGAGGCGCCGGGCCTTGGGCCCGCTCTCTGACCGGCTCGCTCAAGACCTCCAGGGTGACGTTCATCTTGAAACGAGAGCGGCACGACAAGCAGACAATAGAGGTTGAGGCTTCCAAATGGGATGAGTCAATTTCAAGTTTTTCCTGACAAGTGGGGCAAGAAACAATCATTCGTAACGCTCCTTTAAACGGCCGGTCTCCGTTTGGAGTTCTTGGATCCACCCTTCCGATGTAAAAGGTGGGCTAGCTCTTGGCCGGGACCTCATCAGCAATGCGGTTCAGCTCCGAACCGCTCCATAGATGTCCCAGGTCCACAATCAGGACCAAACGATCCTTCACCTTGCACACCGCCTTAATCGCGGGACTCTTGTGGTCCAGGATCTCCTCGGCGGGATGGATCTCCCGCGCGGAGATCGAAAAAACGTCGGAGACCTGATCCACCATAAGACCAATCTCCTTGGAGAACAATTTTACCACCAGAATATGTTCCGGCTTTCTTGACGCATCGACGTTAAAACGCCTTCGCAGATCAACCACCGGAATCATCGTTCCCCGCAGATCAACGATCCCTTCGATGGACTCGGGGGCCTCGGGAATTCGGGTCGGCTCTCTGTGATAGATGATCTCAACGACCGCCGCGATATCGATCGCGTACTCGCGCTCGCCCAGGATGAAATTCACGAGACGAATCTCGCCGCTTTCTTGGCTCCTAGCGATCATCCGATCCTCACGCCACCTTGAATTTCGAGACTTCTCCCTTGAGGAGCTCCGCCTGCCGGATCAGGTCTTCGACAAATCGGTTCATTTCCAGGACCGTCTCCCCATTGAGCTGCGCCACTTGTTTTACGGCGGCCGCCGAGTTCATGATCGCCTCGCTCCCCTTTTTCTGCTCCTGAAGGTCATGGGCGATCTGTTGGATGCGCTCCGACATGTTCTCGGCGGATGCGCTGATTTGTTGGGCCCCTTTCGCCTGTTCCTCCGTGGCGGACTTGACCTGCCGCGTGGTGTTTCGAATATTTTCCGATGCCCGGGTAATCTGCTCCGTTCCGTGACTTTGCTCCTGCATCGCGCGGGCGATCTGTTGGACCATTACGTTGACCTTTTCGGTCGATTCCGAAACCTGTCGAATCGCCCTGACCTGTTCGTTGGTCGCCTTTTCGATCTCCCGGCACGTCCGCGATGAGCTCTGTGAACTCTCTAGAATCTTCTTGAGAGCTTCCTTGGCCTCCAGGGAGACCTTCATTCCCTCCTCAACGCTCCTGATCCCCTCCCGGATCGACGTCACGGCGTCCTTGGACTCGCTCTGCACGGCGAGGATCAGGTGGGAGATCTCCTTGGTCGAAGAGGCGGTCCGATCCGCGAGATTCTTGATCTCGTCGGCAACCACGGTAAATCCTTTCCCCTGCTCGCCGGCCTGGGCGGCCAGAATGGCGGCATTGAGAGCCAGGAGATTCGTCTGGCGAGTCACCTCATCGATCACGGTGAGGATCTTTCCGATGTGCTCGGTCTTCTGGCCGAGCTTGTTGATCACATCCGCCGATCGGTCGACCGTCTTACGAATCTGCTCCATCCCGGCGATCGTCTTTTCGATCGACGTGACCCCGAAATCCTTTGCCTCCTGGCTGACCCTCTCGGAGAGGACCGCGGACTGCTTGGCGTTCTGCTCGATCTGCTTTACCGAAGCGTCCATCTCGTTGACCGAAGCCGCAGTCTCTTCGCTCGCCGTGGAGAGCTGTGTTGCGTTATCGACCACATTTCGAATCGATGCGGACATCTCCATCAGAGAAGCCGACGTGTCCTCCACAGAGGACGCCAGAGAGACGCTGCTGCTCGCCACTTCGTTGACGGTCACACTCATCGCGATGAGGGAAGACGCGGTCACGTCCGCCGATTGGGAGAGCGAGTCGACGTTTTCGGAGATCCGGCGGATCGCCGCGTTGAACTGCTGGACCGAGGCCGAGGTCTCCTGCGCGGCCTTGGCCTGTTTCGCCACCCCGTCGCTGACCTTGTTGGTGCCAAAGCGCATCGGCTCGGAAGCGGCGACCATGCTGGCCGACACCTCCTGGATCCGCCGAATCATTCCCTTCAGATTGAGCGCCATCTGTCCGAATGCCTTCCCCAGCGTTCCGATCTCGTCGTTCGACGCGACGGTAATTTCCTGGGTGAAATCCCCACTGGAGATCTGACCGGCGACCTCGGCAATCCGCTCAATCGGCAAGACGAGCATTCGGAGAAAGAAAAACGATATGACGATTCCTAGAGTGACCACCACCGCCACGGAAATGATCGTCAAAACGATTAAACTATGGATCTTTTCTCGAATGGCGTTCAGCGAGATTCCCACCCTCGCTGTTCCCAAGCGCTGTTGATCGGAGGTGTGACGGTCCTCCGATCCGGCGGGACGATTGAGGATCGGAAAGGAGATATCGTAAAGATCAACTCCCTTCACGGTCGCCTGGGTAACCAACACCTCCCGGGCGGCCAGGTCCCGCTTCGTCAGCTCGTCGGAGAGAACTTTTCCGACCTCACTGGGGTCGGTATGCGCCTTGACCTTTTGGTCCGAACCGATGATCAGCACATAGGAGATATCTTCTTCCCGCTCCTTGTCCTTGACCAGGTGTTGCAGGGCCGTCAGATCGCCCGTGGTCAATCCGTATAGGCTGTCGATGGCCAAATCCTTTGCCGCCGAAATTCCACGGTTCCTGAACTGTTCCTCCAAGAACAGCTTCTCCTGTTCGATGAAGAATCCCCCCAGAGAAGCCCCCACCGCCAGGCACAGGAGACTGATCAAGAGAACCAGCTTCGCCTTGACGCCGAATCCCGCTCTTTCTTGCGCGCGCTTTTGCATCGGAACCTGCTCCCGCCTTCTATTCCTTTGCGAACTCCGTCTCTCCGAGCCCCTCAACGGCCAAGGCCTTTTTGTAATCCAACAAGATCAGCATCCTCCCCATGTAGTAACCGATCCCTTTGATGAATTGGCCTTCGCGGTCAATCAAGTTGCACGGGGCCGGCTCGATCCGGTCGCTTTGGATTCGAACCACGTCGGTCACCCGATCCACGACGATCCCCGCGACGACCCCGTCAAAGGAGGCCACAATGAATCGAGGATCGCCGTTGCCGGCCTCGCTTCGCAGATTCAGCCTTTTTCTCAGGTCGAAGATCGGGATGATCGTCCCCCGGAGGGTAATGATCCCGCTCATGTACTGCGGCATGCGGGGTATTCGAGTCACCTCCACCGCCCGGGTAATCTCCTGGATCGCCATGATATCGACCACATACTCCTCTCCCGCCAGAAGAAATCCGAGAAATTCGATCTCCTTCGCCGCAGAACTACTTTGCGGCCGCGACGGCGCAGCGGTCATGGCTTCAGCCGGTCCATCCATCTCCATTACCCCCTTTTGAAAGAGGCCTCGCCTGGGCGCGAACCTTCTCGGCCGCCTTGCTCACCAGAAATCCTTCGTCGGTTAGATCCTTGACCCGCTTGAGAATTTGGATGTCCTGACGGGTAAAGCGACGGAACAGCTTTTTCCCATGCGGCTCCAGAATAGGATCCACCACGCCGATCAGCACCCAATATTCCAGCTGGCGGGAAGAGATCTGAAGAGAGCGGCAGACCTCCTGAGTACCGAAGGTCATCTCCTGAATCGGCATGCTTCAATCTCGATCGGCGTGTTGGAAACCATGAACATCCTACAGGGTTGTGGCACCCGAGAAGTGCAAGCCATATGCCAGGTGAAAACAGATCGGATCCGGATTCAAACACAAAGAATTCAGGCCGTTACGCGGATATCCCGCCGGAGATTCTGGGCCGCCTTGCGCCACTGTGTAATAGGAGACCCACCCCCTAACAAAAAACGTCACTCCCGGGGATCCCTCGAAGCGGGTCCGGCGCATTTCCATTTCTCTGCTATACTTATGCGGGGGCAACACTGCACCGGTATACCTGGAACCAAATCCGATAACCGCGGAGGGTCTATGCAGAGAGTATGGGGCCAGCTGGGCTTGCCGTTTTTCGTCTTCGCCGCGCTGGCCTTCGGCGAACCTGCTCCGGCCTTTGAATTTAAGGGCTTCATGGACGTGGATTATGCCAGCAGCAG
>Ga0070733_10002502_pt1 | contig 13022 bp, 13 predicted proteins | sample Coa_R1_9_FD_66450 | JGI IMG/M metagenome (GOLD analysis project Ga0070733, IMG submission 66450) | Surface soil microbial communities from Centralia Pennsylvania, which are recovering from an underground coalmine fire - Coalmine... | ecosystem: Environmental > Terrestrial > Soil > Unclassified ... | reverse complement strand
TTCGCCATCAGGTCGAACAGCGCCCGGTTGATCTGGATGGAAAGGTGTTTGGGGGCGCTCTTCTCGGGGAACGCGTCCTCGCCACCGAAAGCGGCTATGCGCGCCTCGCGGCTCGCCGAGCGCGTTGCTTCTGCGTTCACCTTGTCCGGATGATATGGCGCCAAGGGCGTCATCACCTGCTCCGCGGTGGTGAGCTTCGGACGCGTGGCGGCTTTCTTCGACGCGGCTTGGACACGCGCGCGGCAAGCCTCGTACTTCTCCATCAGTTCCGTAGGTGTCAGCAGGCCCGTTTCCAGCGCTGTCTCGGCGGACATGAGCAGCGGGTCCCGGGCCTCGGTGGATTCCAGTTCCTTGGCGGTCTTGTACTCGGTCTCTGCGTCGGTGCCCGCGTGGCCCAGCAGGCGCACCAGCTTGAGATGCAGGAACGTGGGCTGACGGCTGTGGCGACAATGCTCCACCGCGGCGACGGTCTTGTCCCAGGCGTCCACGAGATCGAGGCCGTCCGCCTGCACGTAGTGCAGCCCGGTGCGGTTCCTGAAGTTCGCCTCCACCCAGCCCTCCGGCGTCTTCACGGAGATGCCGATGGAGTTGTCCTCGCAGACAAAGAGCACCGGGCAGGGGAGCTTCTGGTGGGCGGTCCATTGGGCCGCGTTGAAGGCGCCGAGCGCCGTCGAGTGGTTCGAGCTGGCGTCGCCGAAGCTGCACACCACCACGCTGTCTTCCGGGATGGGCGGCGTTAGCCCTAAGCGCTTCGCCTGGACCAGCGCCACCGCGGTGCCGACGGCCTTCGGCAGATGGCTCGCGATGGTAGAAGTCTGGGGCGGCACCCACAGGGGCACCGAGCCCCACACCTTGTGGCGGCCGCCGGAGATAGGATCCTCGCTGGAGGCGGCGAGGGACAGGGCCGTGTCGTAGACCATGTCGATGTTCAGTTTCCGCGCCCGTTCCTGCATGAAGGCGCCGCTGCGATAGTGCAGAAAGGCGATGTCAGTGTGGCGCGTGACGCGACCTACCACGGCGTTGATCTCGTGGCCGGAGCTTCCGATGGTGTAGAAGCCCTCGTTTCGGGCCCGCATGGCGCGGGCCTCGATGTCCTGGTGACGCGAGAGCATCTGCGACTCGAAGAGTTCCAGGAAATCCCGGCCCTTGAGTGAATGACCCGGCCGCACCGGCGCGCCAAGGTCAGGTCGTGACGCATGGTCCGCCCAGCCCTTCGCGAACTGGATGAAGTTGTTGTCGACGATCTCCGCGCGGTTGATGCTGCGCGTCGCGGCTTTCGCGAGCCCGGTGGCTTTCGGTTCAGTGCTCATGCTGTGGTTCTGTCTTCAGGCGGCGGCGTTGAGGGCGGCGCGGTGCGCGTCGGCGAAATCGAACATGCTGTCGAAGCGGAAGTCCGGCTGCACCTTCTCGTCGGGCGCGCGGGTGGCACCGTGGCCCTGTTTGTCGTGGCGGCGGTGGATCCAACAGGTGGATAGGCCGAGCTTCTTCGCCGGGATATGGTCGTGGTAAAGGCTCTCGGCCACGTGCAGGATGCGTGAAGGGAGGTAGCCCGTGTCTTCCAGGTTCGACAGCAGGTACTGGAAGTTCTCCATGTCCGGCTTGTAGCTGCCGATGTCCTGGGCGGTATAGATGTGGTCGAACTCCACGCCCAGCTTGGCGTTGGAATAACTGAAGGACTCCCGGTCCACGTTGGAGAGGATCACCAGCTTGAAATGCTGCTTGAGGTAGGCGAGCGCCAGCGGCGTGTCCTGGAATGCAGGCCAATTGCCCACCGAGCGGCCGAAGGCCTTCATGTCGTCCGGGCTCGCGTGCACGCCCCAACCGGCGGCCATGCGTTTCAGCACCCGGGCCAGAATCTCCGGATACAGCAGCGCGGGGTTCTCCTCTTCTTCTTCCCATTCGAAGCGGCCGAAGGCTTCCACGAAGGCGTCGTCGCTCACCTGGATGTTCTCGCGCCGCCGCCAGTTGGCGAGCGCGGTACGGATACCGGTCTCCCAGTCGATGAGGGTGCCGTAGCAATCGAAGCTTAGGACGTCGAAGTCGGTGAGACGGGGCATTGCGGATCTCAGAAGGCGTTGACGCCTGTCAGTTCCTTGCCGATGACGAGCTGGTGCACGCTCTCGGTGCCTTCGTAGGTGATGACGGACTCGAGGTTGAGGGCGTGGCGGATGGGGCAGAACTCGGTAGTGATACCGGCGCCCCCTAGGAGGTCGCGGGCGTCGCGGGCTATGTCCATGGCGGTGCGGCAGTTGTTCCACTTGGCGAGGGATACCTGGGCCGGCTGCATCTCGCCCTTGTCCTTCAAGCGGCCGAGCTGCAGCGACAGCAGCTGTGCGAGGGTGATCTTGCGGGACATCTCCGCCATGCGCAGCTGCACCAGCTGGTTGTTGTGGAGCGGCCGGCCGAAGAGTTCGCGGGACTTCGTATAGTCCAGCACTTCCTTCAGGCAAGCCTGGGCGGCACCGATGACACCCCAGGTGATGCCGTACCGGGCCTGGGTTAGGCAGCCGAGCGGGCCCTTGAGGCCCTGCGCCTTCGGCAGGCGGTTCGCTTCCGGGATCACCACGTTGTCGAAGTACAGCGCCGAGGTCACGGAGGCGCGCAGCGACATCTTGTGGTGCAGTTCCGGCGCGTCGAAGCCCTTGGTGCCCTTCTCGACGAGGAAGCCGCGGATGCCGTCCTCGGTCTCGGCCCAGACCACCGCCACGTCGGCGATGGTGCCGTTGGTGATCCACATCTTGGCGCCGTTCAGCACCCAGTCGCCACCCTTCTTCTTCGCCGTGGTCTTCATGTTGGAGGGATCGGAGCCACCGTGGGGCTCGGTGAGCCCGAAGCAGCCGATCTTCTCGCCGCGTGCCATGGCCGGCAGCCACTTCTGCTTCTGCTCCTCGGAGCCGTAGCTATAGATGGGGTACATCACGAGCGAGGACTGCACCGACACGAAGCTGCGAAGCCCTGAGTCGCCCCGCTCCAGCTCCTGGCAGATGAGCCCGTAGGACACGCCGTTCAAACCAGCGCAGTCATAACCCTGGATGGAACTGCCGAGTAGCCCTAGCGACGCGATCTCCGGGATCAGCTCCTTGGGGAAGCGGCCCTTCTCGAAGCACTCGCCGATGATGGGCAGCACCTTCTCGTCCACGAAGCGGGCGGTGGTGTCCTGCACCAGCTGCTCCTCTTCCGAGAGCAGGCCGCGGACGTCGTACAGGTCGAGAGGGCTAAGGACTTTCACTAAATTCTCCGTGCGGCGCAGCAGCGCGCGTAACTCGTTGCTCTTGATGGGTTTTCCACGGTCTGTCGGCCTGCCGCAGGGCCGCATATGATACCGTAAGAGCCCAGGGGACGCAGTCGAAAAGAATGTAACTACAGGAAAACCATGAGAATCCCGGAGATCCTGCTCATCGAATCCCACCACAAACCCGGCAGCCTGGCGAAGATCCTGCAGGTCATCGGCGAGGCCGGCATCGTGGTGGAGAACCTGAACGCGGTGCGCCGCGAGCAGGACAAGACCGTCTGGGAAGTGACCGTGGAGATGGACGAGGAGGCGGACCGCAGCCTCTACGACAAGATCAATGCCTTGCCCAACGCCCATATCCTCGGCAAATCGGACCGGGTGTTCGAGCGCCACAAGGGCGGCAAGATCGAGATGGTGGCGAAGGTGCCCCTGGACTCCACCCAGCGGCTGCGCGACCTCTACACCCCGGGCGTGGCGCGGGTGAGCCTCGCCATCCAGAAGGACTCGTCCAAAGCCCTGGAATACACCAACCTGGGCAACACCGTGGGCATCGTCACCAACGGCACCGCGATCCTCGGCCTGGGCCACATCGGCTCCTTGGCGGGCCTGCCGGTGATGGAAGGTAAGTCCATGATCTACGCCAAGTTCGTGGGCATCTCCGGCATTCCCATCCTGCTCAACGACACCGACCCGAAGAAGGTCATCGAGACCGTGCTCGCCATCGAATCCTCCTTCGGCGCCATCCACCTGGAGGACATCGCCGCGCCGGAATGCTTCGAGATTGAAGCGGCACTGGTGAAGCAGCTCAAGAAGCCGGTGCTGCACGACGACCAGCACGGCACCGCGGTGGTGACGCTGGCGGCGCTCATCAGCGCCTGCAAACAGGTGAAGCGCGACCTCAAATCCTCGGTGGTGGGCCAGATCGGCCTCGGCGCCGCCGGCATCGGCATCGTGCGACTCCTGAGTCGCTACGGCGTGAAAGCGGTGCTGGGAGCGGACAAGCGCGAGGAAGCGCTCGATCGCATCGAGAAGATGGGCGGCAAGCGCGCCACCTTGGACGAGGTGATGCGGCAGTCGGACATCGTCATCGCCACCACCGGCGTCAAGGACCTCATCAAGCCTGAGATGGTGCGCAAGGGCCAGATCATCTTCGCTCTCTCCAACCCGGAGGCGGAGATCAGCGCCCGGGCCGCGCTGGAGACGGGCGCCGCCTACGCCACCGACGGACGCAGCGTGAACAACGCGCTAGGCTACCCCGCCCTCTTCCGCGGTGCACTGGACGCCCGCGCCAAATGCTTCACGGACGCCATGTTGTTCGCCGCCGCTACCAAGCTCGCGGAGCTCGCGCCCCATGACGAACTGCTACCGGAACCGCTCGACAAACACGTGCATGCCGCCGTGGCCGCAGCGGTGAAGGAAGCCGCCATCCAGAGCGGTGCCTGCCGCTGACCGATTTCACCGATCCAGAAGACACAATCCAAAAGGAATCGCGATGGCCAGGATCTTGCAATGCTGGGAATTGGGCGACGGTTACGCCTACATCGAGGGCTTTAGCGCCGGTGCGCGGATCCTCAAGACTGCCGGCCATGAAGTAGGCCTGGCTTACCGCGATCTCAAACACGCGGAGCGCATCGTGGGCGCGGACTTCGAGCTGTTCCAGGCGCCGACGCCGGTGAGTCCGGCACGCACGCCGCTCAACCGGCCCATGACCTTCGCCGACCAGATGATCAACGTGGACTACGGCGACGCCGGACGCATGCTGGGCCGCGTGCGCGCCTGGCGCACGCTGATCGAACGCTTCAAACCAGACGTGCTGCGGGTGCTACATTCCCCCGGCGCACTGCTGGCGAGCCGAGGGCTCGGCATCCCGACGCTCGTCGTGGGCACGGGTTTCCTCATCCCGCCGCCAGTCTCGCCTCTGCCCAACCTGCGTCCCTGGATCAAGGAGGCGAACCCGCAGGCCATGCTGGCCCGCGAGACGCGGGTACTGAACCAGATGAACCTGGTGCTCAAGACCCTCGATGCGCCGTCCCTTGACAAGGTCAGCGATCTCTACCAGGTGAATCTGCAGGAGATCTATGCCTTCCCGGAGATGGACGAATACGGTCCGCGCCAGGGGGTGGAATACATGGGTGTCTACCAGCCCCAGGGCGGCGAGACACCGGTTTGGCCGGAGGGCAACGGCAGGCGCATCTTCGCCTACCTCGAGTTATTCAAGGATCTACCCGGTGCCCTGCAGGCCCTCAAGGACAGCGGTTGTTCGGTATTGGTGTTTCTACCACGACTCCCGGTGGAACTGCGGGACAAGTATCAGGGCGGCAATCTCAAATTCGCCGACAAACCGCTCGACATGTTCGCCGCCGCGAAGCAATGCGACTTTGGCGTGAACCACGGCGGCCACAACATCACCACCACCCTGCTGCTGGCCGGCAAACCGCAACTCATGCTGCCCATGTTTCTCCCCGAGCGTATCGTGGCCGGAAAGGTCGCGGACATGGGCGCGGGGATCGTCTCGCCGCTTGATCCGGCGAAAATCACGGAGGCACTCACGCAACTGCGTCAGCAGGAAACGGAGCTTGCCGCCAAGGCTAAGGGGTTCGCGTCACGCCATTCGGATTACAGCTTCGAGACCATGATGCAGCGCGTGGCGACCAACATAAGCGCGGTGGTTAAGAAGGCAGGCGGTGGGACACGCAGCAAGCGCGCAGGTTGAACAACGATACTAAAACTGGGGAATGACAATCATGATGCTCACTAGATTGCCTGTCCTTGCGCTCATGGCGATGCTTGCTAGCCTCATCGTCACGTCCGCCCATGCCGATTGCGACCAGCCTATCACCCAACTCACTGCCAAGGAGAAGGCTTATTACAGCAGCAATTTCCCGGTACTTCTCGCGGCGATCCCGAAGACGCCCGCCGGCTGGCAGTACAACGACCGCAGCAAACAGAAGCTCGCACCCGGCTATAAAGACTACATGCCCGCCGAGGACTGCGGCCCCAGCATCTACTACATCGGGCTCGGAATCGACTACGAGCGGCCCATGACCCAGGCGGACTCCGACAAAGAGACGCAGGCCATGCAGGCTAAGCCCGATCCGGCGAAACAGAAGAAGCTGGACGACCTCATGGCACAGCAGCAGGCGCTGATGCAGAAGGCCATGGCCGCGGCCCAGAATCAGGACTATAAGACGGTGGATGCCCTGGGCAAGCAGGGCGACGCGCTCAACAAGCAGATCACCGCGGCCCAGCAGGACCTGAACGCCGGCAGACAGGCGACGATAGACGCGGTGCAGTGGGACCGTAAGGCGACGGTGCACATCAGCATCAACGACAACGCCGGCGACGCCACCTGCTACGGCAGCCCGAAAGCCCTGCAGGTTCCGGGCGCCATCGCCTACCAATGCGGCGCGCCGGCCAACTACTCCTCTCCAGGCGAAATGTTGGACTCGGCTGAAGGTCATATCGTCGTGGTGTTCGGCAATGCCCAAGTCAAGCAATACGACTGGACTCGCAAGGACGCAAACGACAAGACCATCAAGGACAGCTACGTGCAGATCAAGTTCAATACCAACGGCGACAAAAGCATGGCGGTGCACAACTTGGTGGTGGAGGTCTCCGGCGATGATCTGGGCCGGGCGCAGTCTCTATATAAACAGATGAATCTGGCGCCCCTGGCCTCGCTCATCAAGAAGTAACCGCAGACAAAGAACGTCGCAGCGTTTCCGTCGTGGCGCCTTTTCTTTTGTCAGTAGGCGAAACCAAGTCTTTTATAAGCATCTGCCAAGAGCCAGATGGGGCCAATGAGCAGGAACTGCAGGTCCTTGAAGAAAGACGGCTTCTTGCCCTCGATCTTGTGGCCGATGAACTGGCCGATCCAGGCGCCCACGAAGACGGCGATGGAGGTCCAGAGGAGCGACCACGGCAGGCGCGCAAGGATCTCCAGCGCCAGACACATGGCGAGGCTCACCAGTAGCATGCCGGCGGCGAGCCGTACCGATAGCATGAAGTAATAGATGATCGAGAGCAGGATCAAGAGCGTCGCCCAATTCATGTACCGACTGACGGAGGCGAAGAACACCGGCACCGGCACGCTCCACAGGATCCCCAGAACGCTCAGCATGATGAGCGGCACGCAGATCCAGTGGATCCGCTTGTTCGCCGGGTTGCGGTGACTATCGCTGTACTCATCCAGCCAGCTTTGGACATCGCGCATGGTTTACTGCCTCGACACAGGACTAGAATGGTCGGTGGATGGGGAATCACCTGGGAAAAGTATGAGCTTGATGCGCATCATTGCCAACCTCAAGTTCCTGCCCGAGGCGCGGCGACTCGAGTTCTACCCGCCGTTCCGCATGATGCGGGTCAAGGTGCTGGAGATCAGCGGCAGCTGGCGGCGGGTACGCATCCGCCTGCCGCTCAACAGCATCTCTCGCAACCCCGGCGGCGTGATGTTCGGCGGCTTCCAAGCGTCCCTCGCCGACCCTATCGCGGCCATCGCCTGCGCGCGCGTCTTCCCCGGCTATTCGGTCTGGACCCGCGCCATGACCGTGGACTTCCAGAAAGGCGGCAGCACCGATCTCGAACTGCGCTTCGAGATGAGCAAGGAGCAGGAGGCGGCCATCGCGGCGGAACTCAAGGCCAAGGGCCGCGCCACGCCTACCTTTGAATACGGCTACTACCTCGCAGACGGCAGTCTGTGCACCCTCATCAAGAACACCGTAGCCATCCGCCCCAAGGGCTATAAGAAGGCCACGACTCCGCCCGCCGATCTGGACGCTTTGTGACCCGGACGGGGATTTGCGCTAGTCTTATCATCCCCCTCCCCCTGACACCCTATACAGCGAGCCGCCCATGAAGTCCCTGAAACCGGCATTGGTGCACGAGCTCATCGGCTACGCCGACAAGGGCGAGCTCGACCAAGTGGTGGGCATCTTGGTGCGCCTCGACAAGGACCAGCTAGCGGAGCTCAAGGCCGTACTGTGGATCGGCAAGGACGGCCAGACGCCCAAGCACTGGGATGCGCTCGTGATCCAGGGGCGCGCCAAGCTCGACAAAGACACGGTGCAATACCTCGCCGAAGAAAAGAACCTGGGCGCTGACCTGCGCAAGGGCATGGACATGCTGGAGAACTCCGGCCGCATCTAAAGGGCACCCCCCCCCAAGGGAACCCAGCGACGGATCGGCTGTCCCTAAGGATGGGATCGGCCACGACGGCGGAATGCACAGTACGCGAAATAACCCGCGCCGCCGACGCGCTCCCACCTCGGGAGCACGGCGGGTATGCTGATGGCGCTTCTCGGGACTTGAAGGCAGGAGTGCCGGGTGGACGACGACGAAATCGAGCGCATGCGCACCAAGAACATGTCGAAGGTCACGGCCCGAGCCCTCGATGCCTGCCTGAAGGAAAGCGAAGCCTCCAAGGTCGAACTCGAGATCCTGCTGAACGGCCCGCACGGCAAGATGGTCGTGCTCACCATCCTGGACCTCGCCGCCGCCACCCAGGCAGCCCTGCGCCGCGGCGCCGAACTCTGGAAGCCGTTCGGTGCCAAGGAGAATTTCCTCTACGACCTCATCACCGACCACTCCGACCTGGGGGTGCGACGGGTGAAGAACCTGCTGGACGCGGGCTGGGACCCGAACCTGTCGGTGGAAGGCACGCAACGCACTCCACTCATGCAGGTGACCAACGCCTGGAACCCCATAAACCGCGACCTCGCGGCCATGTTGCTCGCCGCCGGCGCGAACCCCGAGGCGCGCTCGGTGGGCGGACAATCGGCGTTGGACTTCGCGCCCGTATCCATGCGCAACTTCATCCAATCGTTCCTGCGGGACATGGAGCAAGACACCACCAACCGCGCCAGCCGCAAGTCCAGGCCCACCGACCCGACCTGAGCCGGGCGCTCTAGATCTCGATCAGACCGTCGGAGAGTTCGTCGGTGTAGTCCGGCTTTGCCGGATAATGCGTCGCCATCGCCTCGCCGCAGGCCTCGATGGCGGCGACGAAGCCCTCGGTCACGCGATCCTGTCGCACCGCGTCCACGAACGCCGCGACGATGCGGCGCCAGGCCTCCTCTCCCATCTTCTCATGGATGCCCTTGTCCGCCACGATCTCCACGTAACGCTCCGCCAACGAGACGAAGAACAGCACGCCTGAATGCTCGCGTGTGAGGTGAACGCCCTGCTCGTAGAACTGCGCCCGGGCGAGGCGGCTCGCCCGGGCGTGGCGGATGCGTTTCGGCACCAGCGCCATGTGCAACGCCGGGACGAACTCGAACAGCAACGTGAGGGCGACGAAGCTGAGCAACTGCAGCTGGTAGATGTGCACGAAGCGGATCTGCAGCGGCAGGAATAACAACACGGCTGGCAGGAGGAACGCCAGGCCCGCAGCCCAGAGCAGTGAGATGGAGAAGTAACCGTCGCTGACGCGGGCCGCCACCGCCACGAACTCGCCGCTGGTACGCTGTTCCGCCGCGTGGATCGTAGCGGTGATCTTCTGCCGGTCTGCATCGGTGAAGCGGATCATGTCACCAGCTCCCCGAGGCGCCGCCGCCTCCGAACGAACCACCCCCGCCGGAGAAACCCCCTCCGCCGCCGAATCCGCCACCGCCCCCGCGACGACCGCCGCCGCCCAGGCTGCTGAACAAGAGCCACAGCCAGAACCAACTGCCGCCGCGCTGCGGCCTGAAACCCGCCATGACCACGCGCAGGAGTATGAAGACGATGAAGATCACTAGGAACAGGTTGGAAAAATTGTCGTGACGCTGCTGCTGCTGCACCTGTTCCACTTGCCCGCCTAGCACCGCGAGAATCGCATCCACCCCGGCGCTGATGCCGCCGGCGTAATCGTTCTGCTTGAACTTGGGGACGATGGTGTTGCGGATGATGTCGTCGCTCAAGGCATCGGTGAGCGTACCCTCGAGGCCGTAACCCACCTCGATGCGCACCTTGTGCTCGCCAGAGTCCACCAAGAGCAGCGCGCCGGTGTTGGAGCCCTTGCTGCCGATGCCCCAGTGACGGCCGAGCTGGTAGCCCCATTCGTCCAGCGGGTAGCCGTCCAGGGTCGGGACCGTCACCACCACCAGCTGGTTGCCGCTGCCCTGGTCGTAGGCGGTGAGCTTCTGCGTCAGGGCGTCTTTGACGTCGGCCGGCAGGATGCCGGCCCCGTCCACCACCGGGCCGGTGAGTTCCGGGAACGGCGGGGCGCTCGCGTCCTCCTGAGCCGCAACGCTGAAGGGGATGAGCAACAGCACCGCGGCGAAGCACGCGACTCCGAAGCGGCGGGCGACGGCCCCTGCGCTCATCAGAACTGGACTTTAGGAGCTGTCTGCGCTTCCTGTGTCGCGGTGAAGCTCTGCATCACCTGCTTGTCGCTGTAGAACATGGAGCGGTACCAGCGGCCAGGGATGGTGGTGAGCTCGGTGTTGTACTGCTGCACCGCCAGGATGTAGTCGCGGCGCGCCACGGCGATCCGGTTCTCGGTGCCCTCCAGCTGCGACTGCAGAGTCAAGAAGCTCTGGTCGGCCTTGAGGTTGGGATAGTTCTCGGTGACCACCATGAGGCGCGAGAGCGCGCTGCCGAGAGAGGTCTGGTTCTGCTCGAACTGCTTGAACGCCTGCGGATTGGTGAGGATGTTCTGGGGCACCTGCATCTGGGTGACCCGGGCACGGGCCTCAGTCACCTCGTTGAGCACCTTGTCCTCGTGGGCGGCATAGCCCTTCACCGTGGCCACCAGATTCGGCACCAGGTCGGCCCGCCGCTGGTACTGGTTCTGCACCTCGGCCCAGGACGCCTGCACCGCCTGGTCGTAGCGCGGGATGTTGTTGATACCGCAGCCGGAGAGGCTGAGGACGAGGCCCGCGAGGGCGCCGACCGCGAGGAATCGGATGAAGGGACGTAGCGTAGCCATAGGTGTTTCCCTTGGATGGAAGTGGCTAAAACCCCGTTAATGATACGCGCGCAGGGGACACCCCGCCCGCACCTGTCTTAATATGGACGGGCACCGGCCTTTCAAGTGCCGCGACCGGGGATGCATCGAGATCATGGCCCGCGAGAAACGCATCGTCGTCCTGGTGCACGGCTGGAGCGTGCGCGATACCGCCACCTTCGGCGGCCTGCCGGAGCGCCTGAAGCGCGAGGGCAAGCGCGATAAGGCGCTGGAGCTGGACGTGCGCCAGATCTGGCTCTCGGAATACATCAGTTTCCACAACGAAGTCACGCTGCCGGACATCGCCCGCGCGTTCCAGGCGGCGCTGGAGCGGGAGCTGGGCGGCGAACTCGCCCGCGGCCGGCGCTTCGCTTGCATCACCCATTCCACCGGTGGGCCGGTGATCCGCGCCTGGCTGCAGCAGAACTATCTCGCCAAGGGCGTCTATGCCACGCCCATGAGCCACCTCATCATGCTGGCACCGGCGAATTTCGGTTCGGCGCTGGTTCAGCTCGGGCTCTCCAAACTCTCGCGGCTGCGCGCCTGGTTCGACGGCGTGGAAGTGGGGACCGGCGTGCTGGACTGGCTGGAACTCGGCAGCCCCCAGAGCTGTGCGCTCAACCTCGAGTGGTTGGAACGGGGCGCGGACCTCATCGGCCCCGCCGGTGTGTTCCCGTTCGTGCTCGCCGGCCAGTCCCACGATCCACAGCTCTACGACTTCGTGAACAGCTATACCGCCGAACTCGGCTCCGACGGCGTGGTGCGCCTAGCCGCCGCCAACCTCAACTTCAACCACGTGCGCTTCATGCAGCAGGAACCGGTGCTGGACAAGAAAGCGCGGCTAGGCTTCAGTGCGCCGCGGCTCACGGCGGGGGCCGTGCGTGTCTCGCCGGCAATTCCAATGGCCGTATTGCCCGGCGTCTGCCACTCGGACCTGCGCATGGGCATCATGCGCAGCGTCCCGCCCAAGGACGCGCCCCATCCCACGGTGGCGGCGCTGCTCCAATGCCTCGCCGTCGGCGATATGGCGGGCTACGCCCGTGTGTTCGACCGCTTCGAGGCGCTCGCTGCCGACACCCAGGCGGAGGAACGGGTGGAGGACCGTAGCGCCCTCGGCCCCTTCGACTACCAGGTGATCCGTGACCCCTGCAGCATGCTGGTGTTCCGCGTGCGCGACGACCAAGGCAACCCCATCAAGGACTTCGACTTGGTGCTGACCGCCGGTCCCGAGGGCGACCCCAACCAGCTCCCTCCCGGTTTCTATATCGACCGGCAGCGCAACCATCTGGATCCCGGGACCATCACCTATTACATCAATCACGCGCGCATGCTGGGCGCGCCCGCGGTCATCTATAAGGGGAAGGAACTCCGTCCCGCACTTGAGCCCTGTACCAGCCTGGGGCTGCGCATCGTCCCCTTTCCCCAGGACGGCTTCGTGCTCTACCAGCCGGCGGTATTGGCTTCGGACCCGAAGCACCTGGCCGCGCTCATCAAGCCCAACCAGACCACGCTCGTGGACGTGGTGTTGAAACGCATCGTGCGCGAGGGAGTCTACCGCCTCACGCGCCGCGCCTCGCCCCAGGACTTCACCAAGCAGTCGCCGGGACAGCCGGTGGACTGAACCTCATGTCTTCTTGGGTAAGACCCGCTTCAAGGGGAAGAGCAGCAGGAAGTACATGAGCGGCCCCGCCACGACGGAGAACAAGAGCCAGGCCACAGCGCCGTGCCAGGTGTAGCTCCAGAACCCCGCCACGCTGCCCCAGAAATCCTTCTGGAATTCCGCGACGATCTGGCTCACGGACAACGGCAGCGGTGGTAGGCGGAAGAGCCATTGCCCCGCCTGCACGAAGGGGATGAGCAGCAGGA
>Ga0070733_10002501_pt1 | contig 13030 bp, 10 predicted proteins | sample Coa_R1_9_FD_66450 | JGI IMG/M metagenome (GOLD analysis project Ga0070733, IMG submission 66450) | Surface soil microbial communities from Centralia Pennsylvania, which are recovering from an underground coalmine fire - Coalmine... | ecosystem: Environmental > Terrestrial > Soil > Unclassified ... | reverse complement strand
ACGACAGGGATAAGGGCGCGAAGCCCGGCTTGCTCAAGCGCATGTTCGGCCGCGGCGATCAGGCTTCGCCAGCCGAAGAAGCGCCGCCGGCTGAGCGAAGCTGGTGGAGCCGGCTGAAGAGCGGGCTGTCGCGCTCCTCTTCGGCGATCGGCCAGGGCATCGGCGATATCTTCTCCAAACGCAAGCTTGACGAAGCCGCGCTCGACGACCTCGAGGATGTCCTGATCCAGGCCGATCTCGGCGTCGCGGCGGCGGCGCGGGTTCGCGAGGCGATTGCGCGCGGCCGCTACGACAAGACGATCGAGCCGCGCGAGGTCAAGGCGATCCTTGCCGCCGAGATCGAGCGCATTTTGACGCCGGTCGCGCGGCCCCTTGCGATCGATGCGTCGCTGAAGCCGTTCGTCATTTTGGCAGTCGGCGTCAATGGCTCGGGCAAGACGACGACGATCGGCAAGCTCGCGGCAAAATTATCAGCGGAGGGTCGGAAAGTTACGTTAGCCGCAGGCGACACGTTTCGCGCGGCGGCGATCGAACAATTGCGCGTCTGGGGCGCGCGCGCGCGCGCTCACGTCGTGGCGGGCGTTGAGGGCGGCGATTCCGCCGGCGTCGCCTTCAAGGCTTTGACCGAGGCGAAGGAGCGCGGCGATGACGTCTTGTTGATCGACACTGCCGGGCGGTTGCAAAACCGCGCCGAATTGATGGCGGAGCTGGAGAAGGTCATCCGGGTCCTGAAAAAGATCGAGCCAGAGGCGCCGCATGCCGTCCTGCTCGTGCTCGACGCCACGGTCGGCCAAAACGCCTTGAGCCAGGTCGAGACCTTCGCCAGGGTCGCCGGCGTCACCGGCCTCGTCATGACCAAGCTCGACGGCACCGCCCGCGGCGGCATTCTCGTGGCGATCGCCGAGAAATTCGCCTTACCCGTGCATTTCATCGGCGTCGGCGAAAGCATCGACGATCTCGAACCCTTCGCCGCGCGAGACTTCGCCGAGGCGATCGTCGATCTGGAGGGCTGACGCGAGCCCTCACCGCCGGCGGTCTCGCGCCTCGCGCTTGATAGGCCGATCGCGCCATGACAAATCTCCTTTTGGGAGAACCACGAATGACGGAAATCAAGGCTGCTAAGGCGGCAGGCCAGCGCCGCTCTATCAATCCCGCGTTGAAATTCGCGCTGGAGTTCGGACCGCTTCTGTTGTTCTTCGCCACCAATTGGAAATTCAATTTGTTCGTCGCGACAGGCGTCCTGATGGTCGCGGTGGTCACGACGCTCTGCGTCTCTTACGCGTTGCTCCGCCGCCTACCGACCATGCCGCTGGTGACGGCGGTCATCGTCGTCATTTTCGGCGCGCTGACTCTGTATTTCGAAAACAAGACCTTCATCAAAATCAAGCCAACCGTGCTCTATCTTCTCTTCAGCGGCGCGCTGCTCGGCGGGCTCGCCTTCGGCAAGCTGCTGCTGCCCGTGCTCTTCGACAACGCGATCCAGGTCACCGAGGAAGGTTGGCGCAAGCTGACTTATCGATGGAGCTTCTTTTTCATCGCGCTCGCCGCGCTCAACGAGGCTGTTTGGCGCACCCAATCGGATAATTTCTGGGCGGGGTTCAAGACGTTCGGCGTCATCCCGCTGATCTTCCTGTTCGCCATCGCGCAGGCGCCGCTGATCATGCGGTACGAATCCAAGGAGGCGCCGAGCGACGCGCTCTGAGCGCCTCCCTACTTCCAGGCCGCGATCGCCTGCGCGATCACGCTCTGCCCGGTCGCTCCCTTCTCGATGGTCAGTTTGGCGACGTGGTCATCGTTGAAGAGAAGCGGAAAATCGAACCAATTGCGCCCGCCGAGAAGATCGAGATTGTGCCCGAGATCGGTGTCCGAACGCGTCAAGCCGACGAGATAATAGGCGTCATTGATCTTCACGCGGACGCCTGAGACCGAATCGCCGGTCGGCGTGTCGTCGCGCCGCATTTGCGGCAGCGCCATATCCTTGAAGCCCTTAGTGTCGGCGCCGTCGGCGAAAGTAAAGCGCAGATCGATCGTGTGCGTCGCCGGCAGGTTCGGGTCGGTGTTCTTGTGGATCGTCAGCGCGGCGTGCAATTTCAAATCAGGGATGTCGATCTCGGCTTGCACCGATGGGCCGGCGGCCTGCTGGCCAGGCGCCGGCGGCACGAGCGTCCACAGCGCCGTTCCAAGATCGATCTTCGGCTTCTGCGGATCGCCAGCGTCGATCAGCAAGGCGGCGCGAGAAGGCGTTGACGCAGTCGCCGCCGGCGGCTGAGCCGCCGCGATTTGCGCGCCGTTCTGGGGCGCATCGCCCGGATGGACCGCAACGGTCGGCACCGTGACGGTTGGGATCGGGGTCTCGCCGCCAGAAGCGGTCGGCGGATTGGTTGCGGCGGCGGGCGGCGGGCTTGCCGTCGCGGCGGGTGGCGCGCTCGTGGCCGCCGCCGCCGGCGGCGCCGCGGTTGAAGGTTGCGTCTGCCCGGCGCCCGCAGGCGGCGGCGAAGCCGTCGCCGCAGCGTCGCCCGGCGTCGGCACGCGCTCGACGATTTTGTTTGGCGGCGCGCTCTCCTTCGCCGTATTCGCGCCAGCGCTGTTGTCCTTGATCGCCAGGTCCTGCGGCTTCTCCTTCCAGAGCAAGGCGAATCCCGCGATGGCGCACACCGCCGCGATGACCAGAATTAACGCCACCCAGGGCCAAGGCCTGCGCTGGCGCATCTGTGCGGGCCCTGGCGCGGAGGGACGCGCGGAATCGGCGGTTGGCCTGATCGGCGCAGCCGCCACGGCAGGGGCGTGTCCTTCCTCTGCGAATGGATGGGCCGGTCCAAGGACCGGCGGCGGCGCTGCCGACCGCTCGAGCGTCGCCACGCCGACCGGCGAATCAATGGCTGGCGCCTGGAAAGGCAGGGGCGGCGGCGGCGCGGGAGGCCTTTGTGGCGCGACTGGAGCCTGCCGCGGCGCCGGCGGACGCGGCGGCGGCGCGTAGCGCGGCGCGCCAGGCGGCGACGCTGGCTTGGCGGCCAGGCCGGCCGCCGCCGCTGGCGCGCTGACGGCGCCTGCGGCCGCCGCGGGCGGCCTAACGGATGACGGCGGGCTGACCGGTCCTTTCGGAGGAACTGGCGTTGGCGGCCCGGCTGGCGGCCTCGTCGCGGGTCCGCCGGCGGGGGAAGGCGGCGAAGCAGCGGCGGGCCTCACTGGCGGCGCGGCGGGCTTTTGCGGCGCGGCAGGCGCGGCGGCGGGCTTGGCGGCGGCTCCAGCGGCAGGAGCGCCGCCTTTTTCGCCCTCCAGGCGGGCAATCGCCGCGTCCAGGGCCGCATCTTCGCGTGCGATGTCTTCCTCTGGCAAAGGAGGCCGCATCGAGCGCAATTGGCCGATCAGCGCCTTTCGAGCGCGATCATAGATCGCCTGTCGTGAGGTCTGCGTCGAACTGCTCGGCAATCCCGCCAAAGCTTTGGCGAGAAGCGGATAGTAGTCAGCCATTCTAAGGTCCGGTCACCCGTTCGGCCCCATGCGTAACGCCATTAATCCCGAAATGGATCATGCACAAGAATTGTATCCTCACGCTCGGGGCTCGTGGAGAGAAGCGCAACCGGCGCGCCGATCAATTCTTCGATGCGCCGGACATACTTGATGGCCTGCGCAGGAAGATTGGCCCATGAGCGCGCGCCGCCGGTCGGTTCCCTCCATCCTTCGATCGTTTCATAGACTGGCTCGACACGCGCCTGCGCGCCTTGGGCGGCCGGCAAGTAATCAATGTCCTCGCCATCAAGGCGATATTGCGTCGCTACTTTAATTTGGTCGAATCCGTCAAGGATATCGAGCTTGGTCAGCGCGATTCCGTCGATTCCTGACGTTTTGACGCATTGCCGGACCAGAACCGCGTCGAACCAGCCGCATCGGCGCGGCCGACCCGTATTGGTTCCAAACTCGTTGCCGCGCTTGCCGATCAATCGTCCCGTCTCGTCCTCAAGTTCGGTGGGGAAGGGACCGCCGCCGACCCGGGTCGTATAGGCCTTGGCGATGCCAAGCACGTACCCGATCGCGCCGGGGCCAAGGCCCGAGCCCGTCGCAGCGCCGCCAGCCACGGTATTGGACGAGGTGACGTAAGGATAGGTGCCGTGGTCGACGTCCAGCAGCGCGCCCTGCGCTCCCTCGAAAAGGATGCGTTTGCCCGCGCGGCGTTCGCGATCGAGCAGATCGTAGGTTGCGGCCATGAAAGGCAGGATTTTTGGGGCGACCGCGAGCAGCTCTTCGCGGATCGCCCTTGGATCGAGCGGATCGAGGCCCAGACCGCGGCGCAAAGGATCGTGATGGGCGAGGAGGCGATTGATCTTGGCGTCAAGCTCCGCCGGCTCGGCAAGGTCCATCAGGCGGATCGCGCGCCGGCCGACCTTATCCTCATAGGCCGGACCAATGCCGCGCTTGGTCGTGCCGATCTTGACGCCTGCGACATTGGAAGATTCGCGATGGGCGTCGAGCTCGCGATGCAGCCCCAAGATCAGCGGGACATTCTCGGCGATCTTCAGATTGTCCGGCGTCACCGCGACGCCTTGGTTGCGAATTTTCGCAATCTCCTCGACGAGGAAGTGCGGGTCGAGCACGACGCCATTGCCGATGACCGACAATTTGCCGGGCCGGACGATTCCTGAAGGCAGCAGCGCGAGCTTGAACGTCGTGCCGTCAATCACCAGCGTGTGGCCGGCGTTGTGGCCCCCCTGAAAGCGCACGACGACGTCGGCGGAGACGGAAAGCCAATCGACGATCTTACCCTTGCCTTCGTCGCCCCATTGGGCGCCGACCACCACGACATTGGCCATCTACGACTGACCCTTAAGCTCAAAAAAGAAAACCCCGGCGCCAGCAACAAGGGGCTGGGCCGGGGCTTATTGCGCAAAGGTCCTACGCGATTGCGGCAGGCGAGTAAAGGCGCGCGCGGGCTATTGGAAGAGCTGAAGGGCCGCGAGCAGCGTGTTCCAGACGCCCCAGAGAAGGGGGATGCCGACGAACGCCCAGGCCAAAACGAGCTTCAAGGCGTTGCCGGAACCGTCAGACAGATTTTCGCCTGCCATTTTTATCGATCCTTCCGATTCGGCTCAGGAGGTCGCGTCGGCTTCGCGCATCGCCAAATGATGCTTGGAATCGACCTCTTGCACGAAGAAATTGCAGATGAAGCCAATCACCAGCAGCACATCCATCACATACATTGTGACGTTGTAGGCCTGCGCGTGAGCTACGCCATGAGTGACGTTGTACTGGCGAATGTAGTTGACCAACACGGGGCCGAAGATGCCGGCCATCGACCACGCGGTGAGAAGAAGCCCATGGATCGCGCCGACATATTGCGTGCCGAACATGTCGCGGAGATAGGCGGGAACGGTCGCGAATCCGCCGCCGTACATGCTGATGATGATCAGGAAGCAAAGTACGAATAGCGCGACATTGCCGATTCCGCCAGAATAAGGAACGATCGCGTAGAGGACGAAGCCGAGCGCGAAGAAGATGAAATAGGTGTTCTTTCTTCCGATATAGTCTGAAATCGACGCCCAGATGAAACGCCCGCCCATGTTGAAGAGGCTCATCAACCCGACGAAGCCGGCGGCGGCGACAGCGGTGATCCGCCCGGGAAACATCTCTTGGCTCATCGCGGACGCTTGACCAAGCACGCCGATGCCGGCCGTGACGTTGAGGCAAAGCACCCACCAGATCAGCCAGAATTGCGGCGTCTTGAGCGCTTGATAGACGAAGACGTTCTTGGTGGTGATCAGCTTCTTGGGCTGCGCCGACGGGACATAGCCTTCCGGCTTCCATCCTGGCGCCGGAACCCGGACGATGATCGCGCCGACCATCATGAAGCAGAAATAGATCGCGCCCATGATGACGAAGGTCTCGGCGACGCCGATGTGGGTTGGCGTCGAAAACGCCTTGATCAGAAACACCGACAGCGGCGAAGCAATGAAGGCGCCCCCGCCGAAGCCCATGATCGCCATGCCAGTCGCCATGCCAGGGCGATCCGGGAACCATTTGATCAAGGTCGAGACCGGCGAGATATAGCCGATGCCGAGGCCGAACCCGCCAAGCACGCCATAGCCGATATAGACGACCCAAATATTGTGCACATAGACGCCGACCGCCGAAAGCAGAAAGCCCCCGGCCCAGCACAATGCGGCCGTGAACATCGCTCTGCGCGGGCCGCCTTCTTCGACCCAGCGGCCAAGCAAAGCCGCCGAGACTCCAAGAAAGAAAATGGCGAGGCTGAAAATCCAACCAAGCTCCGTCAATGGCCAATCGTCAGGCGCAGATTGAGAGATGCCGATGAGCTTGGTCATGGGCAGATTGAAGACGCTGAACGCATAGGCTTGCCCGATGCAGAGATGCACGCAAAGCGCCGCGGGCGGAATGAGCCAGCGCGAATATCCCCGCTTGGCGATCGTGCGCTCGCGATCGAGCACGGAAAGAAAGCTCATCTGTCCCTCCCACGAACCGGGTTCGGACGCCCGTCATCGAAAAGAGCCGCAGCGGTCGGCGTTGAACGGGCATACGGATCCCGCAGCAATTCTCTCGATGGCGATGCGTTTGGGCGGGACTCGCGCCCTTCCGTGGCGACAACGCTCGCCATTGTCTCCCCCCTTTTCGCCAGCGACGCTGGCCGCGCGACGATTTCTTCGTCGGCTGTTTCTAGTATCGTTCGATAAAAGATGACACTTTCTTGACCGAAGCGGGATGCTACTTTGGTGGTATCGACTGCGGCGCGGCCAGCCTTTTCAACTCGGCTACGGCCCGCGCGGCGAGCGCATTGAGGCCGGCGCCGCCGCCCTCCGCGAAAGCGATAATCTCCCTCCGCATCTTCGGCGTCCAGAAACGGCGCAGATGATCGGCCGTGTTCGCCGTCGCTTCGGGTTCCGGCAAAGTCCTAAAATATTCGCCGATCTGATTGGCCATATGCACGAGCTTGGCCGCCTTGTCGTTGCTCACGCGGCGAGGCCCCCGCCCTTAGGTTGACGCGCCGGCGCCGCGTCGGCGGCAAAGATTGTCGCATGGTCCGCGCGAGCGAGGGCGATCAGCGTCAAGCCACAGGCGGCGGCGCGCTCCAGCGCCAGCGAAGTCGGCGCGGACAGCGCGACCAAGGTTGAAGCGCCGAAAATCGCCGCCTTGGCCACCATTTCGAAGGAACAACGGCTCGTGATGACCAGGAAGCCATTGTCCGCGCTTAACCCGCGCCGGATGAGCGCGCCGATCAATTTGTCGAGCGCGTTGTGACGCCCGACGTCCTCCCTGAGCGCGACGAGCGCGCCGCCCTGATCGCACCAAGCGGCGCCATGCGCCGCGCGAGTCCGTGCGTTGAGCGTTTGACCGCGCTCGATCGCCTGGAGCGCTGTCATGATTGACGAGGGCGCGATGGGCGCGCGCGGCGTCGCAGCCTTTATCGGCTGAGGAAGCTGGGCGAGATCGGCAATGCCGCAAAGGCCGCAGCCGGTACGACCTGACAAGGCGCGGCCGCGGGCCAGATGCGCGCTCATCCTTTCGCCGACGAGGGTGATGTCCAGTTTGAGGCCGCCGTCGGCGTGCGTAACTTCAACGCCGCGAATGTCCCGAGGTCCCTCGATTATCCCTTCGGTCAGCGCGAACCCGTAAGCGAAGTCCTCGAGGTCCTGCGGCGTCGCCATCATCACCGCGAAGCCGACGCCGCCAAAGAGAATATTGATTGGCGCTTCGACCACGACCGGGCGAAGCGCCGCGCGGTCCGTAGGGCCGCTTTGGTATGAATAATCCCGCGACGAAACTTCGATGGCGGCCTCGTCATTCGGCGGCATCGACCAACCTTTCCGCGATGCGCCGCAGCGAGAAGCCCTCCTCGCGATCGCGCTCCTGCCAATCGGAGTAGTGGTTGGTGCGCCTGACTTGCACCGCCGTCACCTTGTATTCGGGGCAGTTGGTCGCCCAATCGGAGTAATCGGAGGTGACGACATTGGCGCCCGTCGCCGCGTGGTGAAATGTCGTATAGATGACGCCCGGCTGCATGCGCTCGCTCACCTTGGCGTGCAGCGAAATCTCGCCCGTGCGGCTCTGCAGCGAAACAAGATCGCCGTCGCGGATGCCGCGGCTTTCGGCGTCGAAAGGATGGATTTCGAGCAAGTCCTCCTTGTGCCAGACGTTGTTTTCGGTGCGGCGCGTCTGCGCGCCGACATTGTACTGCGACAAGATTCGCCCCGTCGTCAGCAACAGCGGGAAACGCGGCCCGGTCCGCTCCTCGGTGGCGATGAATTCCGTCAGCATGAAGCGGCCCTTGCCGCGCACGAAGCGATCGACATGCATGATCGGCGTGCCCGTCGGCGCCTCGCCGTTGCAGGGCCATTGGATCGAGCCGAGTTCGTCAAGCCGCTCGTAAGACACGCCGGCGAAAGTCGGCGTGAGCGCCGCGATCTCGTCCATGATTTCGGAGGGGTGCGAATAGGTCATCTCGACGCCCAACGCCTTGGCGAAGGCGATCGTCGACTCCCAATCGGCCATGCCGCAAAGCGGCGTCATGACCTTGCGCACGCGGCCGATACGACGCTCGGCGTTGATGAAAGTCCCGTCCTTTTCGAGGAAGGAGGCGCCGGGCAGGAATATATGCGCGTAGCGCGCCGTCTCGTTGAGGAAGAGGTCCTGCACGACGACGCATTCCATGGCCCTTAGGCCCGCCGTGATGTGCTGCGTGTCGGGATCGGACTGAGCGATGTCTTCGCCCTGGATGAAGATGCCCATGAACGCGCCGTCGACCGCTTCATCCATCATGTTGGGAATGCGCAGGCCCGGCTCCTTGGAGAGCGGCACGCCCCAGAGATGCTCGAAGGCTTCGCGCGTCGCGTCATCCGACACATGGCGGTAGCCCGAGAACTCGTGCGGAAAGGAGCCCATGTCGCACGAGCCCTGGACATTGTTCTGGCCGCGCAAAGGATTCACGCCGACGCCGTCGCGGCCGATATTGCCCGTCGCCATGGCGAGATTGGCCATGCCCATGACCATAGTCGAGCCTTGGCTATGCTCGGTGACGCCGAGGCCGTAATAGATCGCGCCATTGCCGCCGGTCGCATAGAGCCTGGCGGCCGCGCGAAGATCGGCGGCCGGCACGCCGGAGAGGGCTTCCGTCGCCTCCGGCGAGTTGCCTTCATCCGCGATGAAACGCGCCCAACTCTCGAAGGCCGCGAGATCGCAGCGCTCGCGCACGAACGCCTCGTTGACGAGGCCTTCGGTGACGATGACATGCGCCAAGGCGTTGACCACCGCGACATTCGCGCCCGGCCGCAAGGGTAGATGATAATCAGCCTCGACATGCGGCGTCCGCACCAGATCGATGCGGCGCGGATCGATGACGATGAGCTTCGCGCCTTCGCGCAAGCGTCTCTTCATGCGCGAGGCGAAGACCGGATGCGCATCGGTCGGGTTGGCCCCGATGACCATGATCACGTCGGCCTTCTCGACCGACTTGAAGTCCTGCGTCCCGGCCGACGTTCCGAAAGTCTTGCCGAGTCCATAGCCGGTCGGCGAATGGCAGACGCGCGCGCAAGTGTCGATATTGTTGTTGCCGAAGCCGGCGCGCACCAGTTTCTGGACGAGGAAGGTTTCCTCGTTGGTGCAGCGCGAGGAGGTGATGGCGCCGATCGCGTCGCGTCCGTATTTCGCCTGCAGGCGCTTGAATTCACGCGCTGCATGGCTGAGGGCCTCGTCCCAAGAGACCTCACGCCAGGGATCGGTGATCTTCTCGCGGATCATCGGCTTGACGATGCGGTCCTTGTGGGTCGCATAGCCATAGGCGAAGCGTCCCTTGACGCAGGAATGGCCCTCATTAGCCTTGCCGCCCTTGGACGGGACCATGCGAATGACCTGCTCGCCCCTGACCTCAGCCCTGAAGGAGCAGCCGACGCCGCAATAAGCGCAGGTCGTAATGACCGAGCGCTCCGGCGCGCCATGCTCGATGACGCTCTTTTCGTTGAGCGTCGCGGTCGGGCAGGCCTGAACGCAGGCCCCGCAGGATACGCACTCCGATCCCAGAAAATCGACGCCGCCGGCTGAGACTTTCGAGGCAAAACCGCGACCGTCGATCGTCAGGGCGAAAGTGCCTTGCACGTCCTCGCAGGCGCGCACGCAACGCGAGCAGACGATGCATTTCGACGATTCAAAGGTGAAATACGGATTGGAGGCGTCGGTCGGCGCCTTCAAGTGATTGGCGCCGTCGTAACCGTAGCGCACTTCGCGCAAACCCACCGCCCCCGCCATGTCCTGCAATTCACAATCGCCATTGGCGCTGCAGGTCAGGCAATCGAGCGGATGGTCGGAGATGTAGAGCTCCATCACGCCGCGCCGCAAAGCGGCGAGGCGAGTCGTCTGCGTGTGAACCTTCATGCCCGCTTCGACGGGCGTCGTGCAGGAGGCCGGCGTTCCCTTGCGCCCCTCGATCTCGACGAGGCAAAGGCGGCAGGAGCCGAACGCCTCCAGCATGTCGGTTGCGCAGAGTTTGGGGATTTTTGTCCCCAAAGTCGCCGCCGCGGCCATCACCGAAGTTCCGGCTGGAACGGAGACCTCCTGCCCATCGATGGTCAAGGCGACGGTCGGCGGGCCGACGCGGATCGGCGTGCCCGTGTCGAGTTCTTGGGCGAGAGCCATATGCTCCTCCTACTCCGCGGCGATCCGGCTCGGCCGGGGCGCGAAATCTTCAGAAAAATGATCGAGCGCGCTGATCACCGGCAGCGCCGTCAGCCCGCCGAGCGCGCAGAGCGATCCGTCGGTCATGACTGTGCAAAGATCGCGCACCAGCGCGATGTTCTTCTCTGAGTCTTTGCCGGCAATGATCTTGTCGATCGTTTCGGCGCCGCGCACCGAGCCGATGCGGCACGGCGTGCATTTGCCGCAGCTTTCGTAAGCGCAAAATTCGAAGGCGAAGCGCGCCTGGCGGGAAAGATCGACGCTGTCGTCGAAGACGACGATCCCGCCATGGCCGAGCATGCCTTTCGCCGCCAGCATCGCCTCGTAGTCGAGCGGCGTATCGAGCAAAGAGTCTGGGAAATAGGCGCCGAGCGGGCCGCCGACTTGCACCGCGCGGATTTTCCGCCCTGTCGCGGTTCCGCCGCCGAAGTCCTTGATGAGGCTGCGAATCGTTGCGCCAAAGGCGAGTTCGACGAGGCCGCCGCGCTTGACATTGCCGGCGAGCTGGAAAGCTTGCGTGCCGCGCGACCGGCCCATGCCGTAGTCCGCGTAAGTCCTGGCGCCGTGCGCGAGAATCCAAGGCGTCGACGCCAGGGTCAGCACGTTGTTGACGACCGTCGGCTTGCCGAAGAGGCCGGAGACAGCCGGCAGCGGCGGCTTGAAGCGCACCTGGCCGCGCTTTCCTTCGAGACTGTCGAGCAGCGAGGTTTCTTCGCCGCAGATATAGGCGCCGGCGCCGAGCCGCGTCTCGATGTCGAAAGCGTGCGACGAGCCCAAGACCGATCGCCCGAGCAGGCCGCCTTGCCGCGCGACGGCCAGCGCGGCGTCGAATTTGGCGAAAGCATGCGGATATTCGGAGCGGATATAGACGAAGCCTTTGGTCGCGCCGACCGCGAGAGCGGCAATCGTCATGCCTTCGATGAGGACGAAGGGGTCGCCTTCCATGATCATCCGGTCGGCGAATGTGCCGCTGTCGCCTTCGTCGGCATTGCAGACGATGTATTTTTGATCGGCCGACGTCGCCGCCACGGTGCGCCATTTGATCCCAGCCGGGAACCCGGCGCCGCCGCGGCCGCGCAAACCAGACGCGATCACGTCCTCGATGATCGTCTTTGAGCCGCTGGCGAGCGCGCGCTCGAGGCCTTTTAGGCCGCCATGCGCGCGATATTCGTCGAGCGACAGAGGATCGATGATCCCGCAGCGGGCGAAAAGCAGGCGTTGCTGGCTCTTGAGGTACGGATGATCCTCGATGCGCCCCTGCGCCTTGGGATGCGCGCGGCCGGACAGGAAACGCGCGTCGAAGAGGGAGGCGATCTCGCCCGCTTCGATCGGGCCATAAGCGAAACGCCCTTCCGCGGTCTCGACTTCGACTAAAGGCTCCAGCCAGAAGAGACCTCGCGAGCCATTGCGGACAATCGCAACATCGAGCCTCCGCTTGCGCGCTTCGCGTTGAATCGCCTCAGCGACGGCGTCGGCGCCGACCGAGAGCGCCGCCGAATCGCCAGGCACGTAGATTTTGACGCTCATGCCCTCGCCTCGTCCGCGATTGCGTCGAGCTTTGCGGCGGTCAGCCGCCCGATCGGCTGGCCGTCCAGCATCGCGGCGGGCGACAGCGCGCAATTGCCGAGGCAATAGACCGTCTCGACTTTAAGCGGGCCGACGCCGTCGCGACGATCGACCTTAAGGCCATGCGCATCGCGCAGATGCTCGACCAGCGCTTCGCAGCCCATGGATTGGCAGGATTCGGCGCGGCAGATTTTAAGGACGCGGCCGCCGGCCGGCGCGTCGCGGAAGTCGTGGTAGAATGTCACGACCCCATGGACCTCGGCCTTTGAAATATTGAGCGCCTCGGCGATTGGGGCGATCGCGGCGCGATCGACATAGCCAAAAGCGTCCTGAAGGGCGTGCAGGATCGGCAGAAGCGCGCCTGCCTGGCTCTTACGCTCCTCGATAAGACGGCTCGCCAGTTTGTCGTCCCAAGCCAGCTTGCGCGTCATCGTCCGCCTCTATCAAACGTGGCTTTGATAGGCGTTAATCGCCGTCCCCGCTTTGTCTAGGATCAAACAAGAGCGGCGGACTGGCAAATTGAACCTTCCGACCGATCGATAGCTTATTCCTATTGATCATTCTCAACCTCCGCCGCCGAGAGCGGCGGCAGGATAAGGCTTTCGATGTCCGCCGGCCGCTCCATCCCGAATAGGTTGCGGGCGAGCGGTGAGGGCGGATCGCGGTCGGCCATGATGAGGCCGATCGTTCGCTGCGCGCTGGGCTCCACCAGTTCGATGGCCCGCGTGCGCCTGGGAACGCCGAAGAACTGCAAAAGTTGCACCGGCACGATCGACGACCACAGGCCGGA
>Ga0070733_10002499_pt1 | contig 13037 bp, 8 predicted proteins | sample Coa_R1_9_FD_66450 | JGI IMG/M metagenome (GOLD analysis project Ga0070733, IMG submission 66450) | Surface soil microbial communities from Centralia Pennsylvania, which are recovering from an underground coalmine fire - Coalmine... | ecosystem: Environmental > Terrestrial > Soil > Unclassified ... | reverse complement strand
TCCCAGGCTCACGTAAAAGATGCTTTCATACTTCGCGCCGGCGCCCCATTTTGCTTCGGCAAGCGCTGCGGCGCTGGCGTCGTTGATGAGCCGTGTAGGCATGCCGTAATGTTTTTCGATTTTTTGCGCCAATGGGAAATTTCGCCAGCACGGCAGGTTCGTGGCGCTCAACGCCACTCCACGTTCGCTGTCCACCCATCCCGGCGCGCACACGCCAATCGCCCGCACTCGCGCCGCGCGCGCTCGCGGCATAACGCCATCAATCGCATTCAGCACGGCGCGGAGCCCTTGTTCGGCGCTGCCGCGTGCAACCATCGGAGCGCGCGCGGCATGCAGAATTTGGCCCCGTGAGTTCACCAGGCCGACGGCCACTTTCGTTCCGCCGATATCAACACCCAGGACGAGTTTGTGCGAACTTCCGACGGGGCTTTTAGTTTTCAACGATTGAAATCCTCGCAGCGAAATGCGTAGCTTGAATAGTACAAAAGCGGCGGGTTGAAAGGCAGGGCTAAATATTAGATCGGCGTCGGACGGACTGCATTTGGGGGCGGCATTTTCAGTGGCGTGCGCGTCCTTGATGTGAGATATTGCGCTGGTATCGTTATGTTACGAAATATAGCTTTTTACTTCTTTTTGTAACGAGGGAACTATGACCCTGACGCTCTTCGGACGACGAGCACGGCCACAGTTGATTCCGGGTGCCGCGGGCCTGTCGCTTGCGATGGCAGGGCTCCTGCTGTTCGCGAACGGCTGCGGAAAAGAAGCAACGGTGAGCGCTCCTCCACCCGTCAAAGCCCCGGAATCGCAAGTACAAGTGACCCCTAGTGCGACTGGCGTGCTCGTGGACACTCCCGCGGCTGAATTCGCAATTGCGCCGAACGGGTACGTCGCTGCAAGTCTGGTGAGCGGCGGTCGGAAACTCTCGCTCGACGACGCCGCGGGCGGTTCCGGCGTCGCACTGGCAGCCGCCGCCAAGGAATTGCCAGCCGCGGTTTTTGACGTTGCGCGTCCCCAGATCGCCGCACCCCACGGACGCCTCGGCACGAGGGGAAAACGCATTGAACTAACCGGCAAAAACTCGGCGGCCGATCTGGAAGAAACGCTGGTCGTGGAAGTGTACGACGAATTTCCGAGCGTCGCGCTGGTGTCGCTCTCGATTCGTAATTCCGGCAAGAATGAAGTGAAGCTCGATGCGATTGACCTGGATCGCCATCGCCTCAACGCGTCCCTGGCCGATCCAGCCGTTGCACCCAACGACATGTGGTCCTTCCACGGAGCCAGCATCGAATGGGGCCGGGAGAACGTATTTGAAATCCCAAGGAAATTTTCGCAACAAAATCAAATGGGCTCCGTAGTGGACGTGAAGGGAGATCTGGGTCGCGTCGGCGGCGGAATACCCGTGGTCGCGTTCTGGACCAAAACCGTAGGCGAAGCGATCGGCCACGTGGAAACGCTGCCCCTGGTGCTTTCCGTCCCGGTGAAAACGGAAGCGGACGGCCACGTGGATGCCAGCGTCCATCTCACACCCGACGACGCGTTGCAACCGGGCGAAAGTTATTCCAGCCCCGAGACGTTCATCGCGGTCTATGCGGGCGATTATTACGAGCCTCTGCGAATTTATTCCGACGTAATTGACGGCGAAGGCCTGAAGAGGCCCACCACCAACAACGAAGACTATGCCGTGAGCTGGTGCGGCTGGGGCTATCTCGCCGATGTGACGCCCGCGCAAATGCTCGGCACAATTCCCAAACTCAAGGAATTCGGAATTCACTGGGCCACTCTGGACGACCGCTGGTTCAACAACTATGGCGACTGGCAGCCGCGCAGCGACACTTTCCCCGACGGCGAAATCCAAAAAATGGTCCAGCAATTTCACCAGCAGGGAATCAAAGTGCAACTCTGGTGGCTGCCGCTGGCCGTCGAAGATGGCGGCCCGGGATACGAATCGCATTCCTACGGCGTCTCGGATGTCGTGAAACAGCATCCGGACTGGCTGATTCTCGATAAGAACGGCAAGCCCGCGCGCATGACGCGAAATTTGGCCACGCTCTGTCCCGCCGTTCCGGAAGTGCGCGCCTACTACAAGCAACTCACCGAAAAATTCATACGCGATTGGGATTTCGACGGCCACAAGCTCGACAACATTTACAGCGTCCCGGCCTGCTACAACCCGAAGCACCATCACAAGACGCCCTACGATTCCGTTTATGCGATGGGCGATATCTATAAAACGATTTTCGACACCACCCGCGCGCTGAAAGCCGATAGCGTCACGCAAAGCTGCCCCTGCGGCACGCCGCCCAGCATCGCCTGGCTGCGTTATCTCGATCAGGCGGTCACGGCTGATCCGGTCGGTTCCGTGCAAGTGCGCCAGCGCGTGAAGATGTATAAGGCGCTGCTCGGCCCGAACTCCGCCGTTTACGGCGATCACGTGGAATTGACGCGCATCGCGAATCCGAATGGGAATGAGAAGGATCTAGGATCTGATTTTGCTTCCACGATCGGCACCGGCGGCGTGGTGGGCACTAAATTCGCCTGGCCGAACTACGGGCCAAAACTCGCGGACGTGTATCTCACCCCGCAAAAAGAGGAGTACTGGAAAAAGTGGATCGCCCTTTATAACGGCAACATGCTTTCGCGCGGCACCTTCCGCGATCTCTACGTTTACGGCTACGACGTGCCGGAGGGATACGCGATCGAAAAGGATGGCGCGATGTACTACGCCTTTTTTGCGCCGCAACCCGCCGGGCGTGCTGCTAGGGACGCGCAGGCATCGTGGTCAGGCGAAATCGAGTTGCGCGGGCTCGCTCCCGGAAAATACCGCGTGCTGGATTACGTCAACGGCAAGGACCTGGGCGAAGTGACCGCGCCGGATGCAAAACTGAAGGCCAGCTTTACGGACCATCTGCTGATAAAAGCTGCGAAGGAGTGAGCGCGTGTCGCGAGTTGCAACCGACTTATGATCGGCCCGGCGTTAAGTGTTCGCGCAAAAATTGTACGACCTTTCCGAGGTCCTTAAAAGCTTCGGTCCCCCCTTCGCAAGTCGTTGAAAATGCGCCGACGACATCGGCGTAGTCGAGACATTGCTGCGGCGTTCCGCCCTGCAAGTAGCGATGAATGAAGCCGGCGTCGAAGCTGTCGCCCGCCCCGACCGGATCCACCGACGCGACGCGCAGGCCGCTGCGGCGCCATTCTTTGGATCCTTTCCGCGCAACAGCACCATGCAAACCGAGCTTTACGACGACAAACTGGCAAAGTTGCGCGAGTTTATCGATCGCTTGCTGCAAATCATCGCAGCCCGCGACCTTCTTCGCTTCGCGCTCGTTCGGAAAAAATATATCAACGAACGGCAGCACCTCCAGTAGATCGCTGCCCCATTTGCCTTCGGGGTCATCGTTGGTGTCCAGCGAAGTGGAAAGCCCCCTGGCCTTGGCTTCACGAAATAGCTCAACGATGCGAGGCCGCAGTGCACGATGCAGGAAGTACGAAGAAAGGTGCAGATGCCGCGCGGAAAAAATATAATCCAGATCCAGATCGGCGTAGCTGAATTCAAACATAGTGCCCGGATACGTGAGGATAAAGCGATGCTCGGGCTGCGCGAGAATCACCGTGAGGCCTGTTGCAGGGCCGCTGTCGGCAACACGCACACGAGTCAGATCTACACCGGCATTCGCGAGCCAGTCGAATGCCATCTTGCCCAGCGCGTCAGCGCCGATTTTGGACACCATGCCAACCCGCGTGCCCAGCACCGCAAGATTGTGCGCGAAAATGGCGGACGAACTCCCCAGCGTCAGCCGGAATCCGCTGACCAACGATTCCTCTTCCGGCTTCAGTTGCGCCGGCACGCCGTAAAGAATCAAGTCCGGGTTGATCTCGCCGACGACGCAAACATCAGGCGGTACTTTTCCACGCCCCTTCATTTCGTTTCCAGCATTACCACGCGGGACAAGTTGCGAGGCTCGTCAGGATTCAAACCTCTCTTGATTCCGGTATAGAAGCCGAGCAGTTGCCCGGGAATCACGCTGGCAGCCACGCGGGCCGCTTCCGGCACATCCAGAGACAATTCGACAAAGTAGTCCGCCGCGCGCCGAATAGTAGCATCGCCGTCATTGGAAATCGCGAGAGTTGTTCCGCCCAGCTTCTTGATTTCTTCCAGAACCGCTACTTGGGCGGCGAAGCCCGTTTCGCTGATGATGAAAGTGATAAGCGTCTCCGGGCCGACGATCGCTTTCGGGCCGTGCCGGAACTCGAGCGTATGAAAACTCTGCGCGTAAGAGCAGGACATCTCCTTAACTTTCAGCATCGATTCCTGCGCGATCCCGAAAAATGGCCCCTGCCCCAGAAATACATAGTCCGCAAATACCCGCGAGTCCGCGAGCGACTGAATCGTGCTCTGCATGGCGTTGAATCGGCCTGCAACCTGGTCGGGGAGCTTGCGCAGCGCCTCGAGGAAATCGCGGCGCGCTCCGCGAATTGCCGCGAGCGCTTGCAACGTGATCAGCATCGAAGTGAAAGACCGCGTCATCACCGTGCTTTTTTCATCCGCCGCAAACAGCTTGATACAATGCGACGCGATTTTTTCGATCGGCGTACTCGTGCCGCAAGTGATCGCCAGAGTTCGCAGTTGCAGCCTCTCTTCCAGATATCCCGCCGCCTGCAATACTTCTGACGTGTAGCCCGAACGGGTGATCAGCACAGGCTGGCACGGTGCTGGAAATAATTGCGGGAACAATGTGATTTCGGATGCAGGAAGCGCGCGGGATTTCTCGCCGGTCAGAATTGTCCAACTGGCCGACGCTGCTTGCGCCAGATAAAAACTCGATCCGCAGCCGATAAACACCCATTCGATATTCCGGGGAAGCTTCTCATTCAGCGACCGCAGCTCGGACGTCTGCTCCATCGCGTTGAGGCAGGCTTTCCATGTGCCCGGCTCTGAAAGAATCTCCGCTATGGTGTGAGCGCCAATTCCTGCTTTCAAATCGGCCAACTGTTCCTCCGCAATGATTCCGAAATAAAACTCAAACCACCACGACCTTGACGTGCGCCGCGCGCAGCCCGCGCAGGTGCCGCGCGGAAATCTTGCTGTCCGTAATGGTGTGATGGACGGCCGAAGTGGGCGCGATAAACGATAGGCTGCGCCGCCCGAATTTGCTGGAATCGCACACGATGATCGTGGTCTTGGCGTTTTCCATCATCACGCGATTGGCGCGTGCTTCCAGCAGATTGGGAGTAGTCAAGCCATACTCAATGTCGAATCCGTCTACCGCCAGAAATAAAAGGTCCGCGGTCACGTGCCGCAAGGAATCTTCCGTGAGAGGACCCACCAGCGAAAACGAATTCCTTCGCAGAACCCCGCCGGTTAGAATCACCTCCAGGTCCGTGCCGGCAAGTTCCGCGGCGATGTTCACGGCGTTCGTGATCACCGTGAGATCGCGAACATGCTTGATCGCTCGCGCGATGGCCGTGGTGGTGGTGCCCGAATCCAGAATCACCACATGGCCGGGCCGAACCAGGCGCGCCGCCGCCGCTGCAATTTTTAGTTTTTCGCGCCGGTGCAACTGCTCTTTCTCGTGCAATGTGGGATCGCGCAGCGCGGTTGCGTCGATAGGCAGCGCGCCGCCATGCGCGCGTTGCAGGCGTCCCATTTGATGAAGAGATTCTAAATCCTTGCGAATGGTGATCAGCGAAGTGGAGAAACGGCGCGCCAGGTCCTTGACGACCACCCGGCCGTCGCGCTGCGTCAATTCCAGGATTTTTCGCCGCCGCTCTTCCGCGAGCATCGATAAAAGCCTGCTTTCGATTTCTTACTTTTTGTTACTATTTCGTGCCAGAGGGTGATAGCTTGGCACAAATGCCAGCCAGGAGCAAGGGTTTATGCCCGGTCCAACGATCGTTTGCGTGAGCGCCAATCCGGCCATGGATCGCCGCTTGCGCATGGAATCGTTGGCCGTCGGCGAAATCAATCGCGCGAATAGCGCGCAGGGTCTGGCAGGCGGCAAGGCCGCGCACGTCGCGATGGCCGCGCTCGCGCTGCAAGCCAAACCTGTGTGGGTGGGATTTCTCGGCGGAGCGATCGGCCAGGAATGCGCGCGGCAGATGGAATCTCTGGGCATTCAAGTCGTTGCGATTCCCACGCAGTCCGGCACGCGCGTCAATCTGGAAATTATTGACGCGGCGGGACGCGTGACCGAGATTCTCGAGCCCGGCGCAGCGCCGACCGCTCACGAGCGCCAAAACTTTTTGCAGCGATGTGAGCACGGGCTTCGTGACGAATGGAAGAACTCGGTGCTGGTCATTTCCGGCAGTTTGCCCGCCGGTCTTGAACCCGTTTTTTATGTTTCGCTGATCGAAGCCGCACGGACCGCGGGCGCGAAAGTTTTTGTGGATACAAGTGGCCAGGCGTTGCGCGCAAGTTCGAACGCGCGCCCGGATTTTGTGAAAGTAAACCGCGCCGAGGCGGAATCGCTCCTGGGAAGGCCGCTGGCGACGCTCCAGGAAATTGCCGACGCCGCCAAAGAGATCCTCGAACTCGGTGTGGGAAGCGCCGCGATCACATTAGGACGCGAAGGATTGATCTGGGTAGAGCACAAGAATGGCCCGGTGTGGAAAGCCCGCCCACCGCACATGGATGTGATTTCAGCAGTCGGGTCCGGCGACGCGACGCTGGCAGGTTTCGCGTACTCCGCTGTACAGGGGATCGTCGGCGAAGACGCTCTGCGCCTCGCGGCGGCTTGCGGCGCAGCCAATTGCGTAGCGTCTGCCCCGGGCAGAATCGAACTTGCCACGGTGCGCACGCTTGTGCCCCAGATCGAAATCCAGCGGCTATCTTTCTGAGGGCTTTCTAGAGAGCATGCGCCGCCTCGCGCGATCGATCGCGAGCGAATTATTTCGCGGCCTCCGCGACGCCAGGAATCCAGTGCACGGCGTTATCGTGATAGATGCGGCGTAGAACCGGCTCAGGCAAGTTCAGCCCCTGAATCTCGCGGCCCCTGAGCTGCAGCGTCTGATCTGTAGCCAAAAACTTCCAGTCCCGGGCGTAAGTATCTTGCCAATCCTTAAATGCGTCGGGCGTGGCTTCTTTTGCAAGGAACTCAAGGTCCGTTCCGTAAACCACGCGGTCCTGATACTTGATGAGGAAGTTCCGCACCTTCTCGCGCGGCGCCAGCATTAAGTATTCCATGCGCGCCGCCGTATCCACGGCGAAGTTCGGATAGCGGTCAAAGCGCTTCGCAATTTCATCCACATCCGTTTCCATGCTGCCCAAATGCGCGCCGACGACGCGCAGTTTCGGATTTTCCGCAAGCAGACGGTCGCGAGCCGCCAGGATCACTTCCTTGCGCGGATGGTCGGGATGCAGATACATGTACCACTCGGGATTTTCCTTGTAGTAATCGTAATCCGGACTCTCCGGATTGGGCGGTTCCCAACAGGAGGAAGGCTCGGCCACGTGCGCGACGAGCGTTTTATTTTCGGCGGCGATTTCCCGGTAGATAGGCTCGAATGCCGGATCGTCGGGCATCACGTATTTGCCATCCCGCGCCTTCAGTTCCATGCCGATATTTTTCCAGATTTTTACCGCCACCGCACCGTCAGCAAATTCCTGCTGGAGCTGTTTGACGGTATTCCGTGCAAAATCTTTCCGCTGAAACGTGAATGGATTAAACGTAACGCACAGCCTGGCATGGCCGGGGCTAGCTTGCGCAAACCTCTTGGCGCGCGCAAGCTGGGCGGCCAATTCACCATAGATACCTTGGGTATCAGCGACGCAGATGTCCAGCACGTGCAATCGCAGGCGCGCCATCAGATCGGTGAACGCAGGATCGCTCTTGAACGCGTGAACATGCGTGTCAACCGGTTCCATTGCCGCGAAAGCCTGAAGCGCATCATCATTATTAGAAGGGAGCGATCGCGGGGCGGCCGCAAACATCGGATTAGCAACATCCCGAATCGCCAAGAATGCCAGCCCAACGACAGCGAACGCGATCAACAATGTTACGAGAGCCTTTTTCAGGTGTGCACGCATTTTCTCGATCAGTGCTTGGCGCCTCCCGATCGCGTGCGGCTTTTTGGTGATTCATGCCCATCGGGCTCAGCGGACGGTTCGCGAACGCCGGCAATAATTAATTCCACGCCAGCCTCGCGCATCGCCCGCAAATATTGCGGATCCGTGCCGGAATCCGTCACCAGGATGTCAATGTCGGTCGTGGGTCCCACATACGCGAAGCCCTGATTGCCAAATTTACTGTGGTCCGCAAGCGCAATGCTCACGCGCGCAGACTTCAGAATCATTTTCTTGATCTGCGCTTCGGCCTGGCTGGCGGTGGAAATGCCATAGCCCGGATCAATCGCGCTGACGCCCAGCACCGCCTTGTCCACGCGTATCTCGGAAAGCGCGCGCTGCGCCCAAACTCCGGAAAGATAAAACACATCCTTCTGAAGTTCGCCGCCCGTCGAAATCACAGAGACGTGCTGGCTATGCTGAAATTCAGCCACGATCGGCGGGGAATTGGTGATTACCGTGAGCCGGTTGCGATGCAGCAGACGCCGCGCCAGTTCGTAAACCGTGGTGCTGCCTTCCAGAAATACCGTTTCGCCATCCAGGATCAATCGCTCCGCTTCGCGGGCGATCGCCTGTTTTTCGGCGCGATTGCTGCGCCCCAACGATTCGTAAGAAGGTTGGGAATTCGTACTAGAAGTGCGCGAAACCGCGCCGCCGTGCGAGCGCACCAACACTCCTTCCTTCTCCAACGCTTCCAGGTCGCGGCGGATGGTGGCTGCGGTGACGCCGAGTGTGCGAATAAGCTCGGAAGCGGTGACCGTTCGCTCGCGCGATAAAACCTCGCGGATGCGAAATCTACGTTCCTCGGCCAGCAAGCTCATCAAACTTCTCCGTCCCGTTTCAGGATGCAAAAGCAGCCGATTGTGCCACAATTCGCCGAAAAATGATCGTAAAAATACAAAATACATCATATTCGATAAAAAAAGTTGACAAATGTGCACAATAGGACTAATTACGTGAGCGATTAAGGTCTGTTTCTCATCGTCCTGCGGCGTGGGGTGCTCCGCAGCCGTCTCCAATTCGGGAAACAGGGGCCCAACTATGTGGGGGAGGGTTATCGGTGAACAAACTCGTGCGCTGTTTTCTATCCGGTCGAGCAAGTGCCCAGAGCCTACTCGAACATCCTGGCGGCAGAATCACCACGAGTTTGCAGGTCGTTGGCCTAGCCTTGGCGATAGCCCTTTCCTGTGCAAGCTCCTGGGCGCAGAAAGACACCGGTGTAATCGCCGGAACCGTAAAGGATGCGTCAGGAGGAGTTGTCGCGGGCGCACAAGTCAGAGTCATTGATGTAGACCGCGGAACAGAGTTCGATACCACAACGGAAGCAAATGGCGAGTACGTCGCCGGTCCGCTGAAGGTCGGCCGTTACACGATCACCGTCGAGAGGGCCGGCTTCAAGTCCGCAGTGGCCGGCCCAGTGCAGCTCGATGTGCAAGGTCGTATCGAAGCCAACGTGAAGCTGGAGATTGGACAGGTTACGCAGAAGGTGGAGGTAACCGTCCAGAACCCGCTGCTCGAAACCGAGACCAGCACGATGGGCGAAGTGATCGACAAGACGCGCATCGAAACGCTGCCGCTGAACGGGCGGAACTTCGCGCAACTCGCGCAACTCGGCGCCGGCGTGGTACCCAGCGAACCGGGCTCGCGCGTGAGCGGTAGTTTCGGATTCAGCGTGGACGGTGCCCGCTCTTTGCAAAACAACTTTTTGCTCGACGGAATTGATAACAATTCAAATTTGGGCGACGTGCTGAACGAATCCTCCTACGTGATTCAGCCGCCCATTGACGCCATCGAAGAGTTCAAAGTTCAAACCAACGATTACAGCGCGGAATTCGGCAGAGGAAATGGCGCCATTCTAAACGCCGTGATCAAATCCGGCACCAATGCCTTCCACGGAGATGTTTTCGAATATTTTCGCAACGACGCGCTCGACGCTTTTCCCGCCATCGTTATTATCCCGCAAAAACCGGAATACAAGCAGAACCAGTTCGGCGGCACATTCGGAGGCCCGATTCAAAAGGATAAAACTTTTTTCTTCGGCGATTACGAAGGCTTCCGCTTGCGCCAGGGAATACCGCAGACGGCGACAATTCCCGATCAGAACATGGTGAACGGTGACTTCTCCGAACTGCTCACAAATACCCCGGCAATGGCCATAGACCCCAACAGCGGAAATCCGACGGGCGCGGTTGCGTTGGATTGCAGCGGGAACCCGACTTTCGTCGGAGAAATCTTCAACGCCCGGCTCACGCAAGTTGTTCCAACAACACTCGCGAATCCCAGCGGCTTGTGCGGAGTGCCGATCGGCGTAGGCGCCGGAGGCGTTCCCACAAACATGTTTCCCGCGGGATCAACTGACCCGCTGGCTTCCCGGCTGGCAGCCCTGATTCCATCGCCCAACGTGAACAACAACTCAGGGTTTAACTACCTCGCGATACCCGTACGCAGCGAGACCCGCAACAATTTTGACGTGCGCCTGGACCACACTTTTTCGAGCAAGGATTCCATCTTTGGCAGGTTCAGTTACGAAAACCAGCCCAGCTATATTCCATCGCCTTTCCAGAATGTCCTGGACGGCGGCGGTTTTTTCGATGGCATCGAAGATTTCTCCTACCGCAGCGTCGCGTTAAGCGAAACTCATGTTTTCGATTCCACCCACGTGAACGAATTTCGTTTTGGCTACAACCGGATCAACGCGCACCGCTACCAGAACAACTACAACGAAAATGTCTCGGCGAATCTCGATTTTCCGGGCGTTCCTTTCGAGCCGGGCACGTTCAACGGCGGCCTTCCCGCGCTCACGTTCAGCGACGGCTCGGCGCCGGAACTGGGCAGCTCCGGCTTTTTGCCTTCCATCGAAAAACAAAACAGCTTCGTCCTTACCGATAATTTTACCTGGGTGAAAGGCCGCCATTCGCTCAAGGTCGGCACTGAGCTGCGCTTCGAACAATTCACGATCTTTCAGCCGTCCGCCTCGCGCGGCACGGCCGATTTCAACGCCGGATTCACGGACAATCCCGCCGCGCCAGGAACCGGCGGATATGGGTTCGCCAGCTTTCTCCTGGGCATCTCCGACGGCGGCTCGATCGTGAACCTGCACAACGTTGACTATCACCGCGAAATCTACGCCGGATTCATTCAGGATGATTTCAAGGCATCATCTCGCCTCACTCTCAATCTCGGCTTGCGCTACGAATATTATTCGCCCGTGAAAGCCGCGGGCAACGAGCAGGCCAATTTCAATTTCCCTTGCGGCTGCCTGATTGTGCCCACGGGACAACAAGCGCAACTGACTCCCACGCTAGCCTCGCAAATTACGATTGACCGCACCGGCTCCTCCGGCTTGGTCTCCCCGGACTACCACAATTTCGCTCCGCGGGTAGGCTTGGCCTACAAAATCACCGACAAACTAGTGTTGCGAACTTCCTACGGAATCTTCTACGGCGGCCAGGAAAACGGCCCCTATTCGAATCCCAGCCCCGGATTCAACCCACCCTTCTTCGTAACGCAGTCGTTCAACCAACCCTGCCTGACAAATTCCGCGAACCCCAATCCCGGGCAAATAGATTGTTCGATCCCCGGATTCAACTCGCTGCAGCAAGGTTTCCCCGCAAATTCCCTGGTGGATCCGAACACTCCGCTGCTTTTCTCCATCAGCCCCAATATCACCACGCCCTTCATGCAGCAATGGTTCCTGGGCTTCCAGTACGAATTGCCGGCGAACACGGTAGCGCAGATTTCTTACGTGGGCTCGCACGGTGCCAATCTCTTCGGGATGTTTAATGGGAACCAGGCAGTTCCGACTCCAGATCCCAACAGCCCGACCGCCGGACGCCGTCCCGATCCCAATATTGACGCGGAGATTGAGACCCTGCGTTCGAATTTATTCTCAAACTACAATGGCTTGCAGCTTCGTCTGGAAAAACGATTCTCTAACGGCTTGCAGTTCGAAGTGGCCTACACCTACAGCCACGCGCTCGATGATGCTTCCTCCGCCAGCCTCGGCTCGCAGAATCAAGGCGACTTCCGTCTGCAAACGGAACCGTACCTGGAGTACGGCAACGCCGACTTCGACGTGCGCCACCGCTTTGTCACCAACTTTGTTTATGATTTGCCGTTTGGAAACGGCCAGCACTTCGGTTCCAATCTCACGGGAGTTGCCAATCAACTCGTCGGCAACTGGCAAGTCACCGGAATTATCTCCGCGCAAACGGGCAATTGGTTCACGCCCACCGACGACCTGGTCAACATCTCGAATTCCGATTGCGGAGGAGCCGTCTTCAATTGCGCGCGTCCCAATGTGGTGGGAAATCCAAATGGCACGCCATGCGTGGCGGGAACGCTGTTTAACACCTGCGCTTTTGTCGCCAATACCGTGCTCGGCACTTTCGGCGACGCCGGACGCAACATCATTCGTGGCCCCGGCCTGCAAAACTGGGACCTATCCTTCATCAAGGAATTTCCAGTTCGCGAACAGATGCATTTTGAGTTCCGCGCCGAGTTCTTCAACATCTGGAACCATCCGAACCTGCAATTCGCCGATCCCACGACGACCAACGAGAACTTTTCCATCGAGCGCGGTGCCACGCAATTCGGCTTCCCCACCGCGTCGCTCGCTCCACGCCTGGTCCAGTTCGCGCTGAAATTCTACTTCTGAACCTGCGCCCCAAAATACCGCAGCGCAACGGCGGAACGATGCTCGCCCTCAGAATTGGAGCGGCCAAAAAGCATGCGGGCGATTTTGCTTGGTAGGGGCGCTGCTTGCTGCGCCCCTGCTCGCCCGGGCGTCAACGCCTTCGAGCACCGCCGTCGCACTTGCATAAGCTTGGCGCATGCGTATGATTTTGGTTTTGCTCCGTAGGGGCGCTGCTTGCTGCGCCCCAACTCGCCCGGGCCTCAGCATTGTCGAGCACCGCCGTCGCACTTGCATTTGTGTAGCGGCCGGTCCCGCAAAGCGGGACCGGGCAGCCGTTGCCGT
>Ga0070733_10002498_pt1 | contig 13038 bp, 8 predicted proteins | sample Coa_R1_9_FD_66450 | JGI IMG/M metagenome (GOLD analysis project Ga0070733, IMG submission 66450) | Surface soil microbial communities from Centralia Pennsylvania, which are recovering from an underground coalmine fire - Coalmine... | ecosystem: Environmental > Terrestrial > Soil > Unclassified ... | reverse complement strand
CGGCACAGTCGCCTACATGTCTCCCGAACAGGCGCTCGGAAAACAGCTGGATGCGCGCAGTGATCTTTTTTCCACCGGCGCGGTGCTGTACGAAATGGCTACGGGAGTTCTGCCGTTTCGCGGCGACACTTCTGCCGCGATTTTCGATTCCATTCTGCACAAAGCACCGACTGCCCCAGTGCGTTTCAACGACGAAGTTCCTGACGAGCTGGAACGCATCATCAACAAAGCGCTGGAGAAGGATCGCGACCTGCGCTACCAGCACGCTTCCGATTTGCGCGCGGACTTGAAGCGCCTGAAACGGGAAACCAGTTCCAGCCGCTCTATGGTGCAGAAATCCACGCAGGAGGATGAGGACGCCCCGGCACCAGTGCCCTCCTCATCTGGGGCAAAAAGAAGTTCCAGCGGACACGGCAGAGCTGCAACAGCGCCATCAACAACCGCGTCCCCACCTGCTGAATCCGTAGGTTCGCGACGAAATCTCTACGTCGTTGCTGGTGTGGCGGTTGCGCTGCTTGCGGCCGGCGCGTGGTATTTCATTTCCCATTCGAGTCCCAAACTCTCCGAAAAAGACACTGTGGTTCTGGCCGATTTTACCAACACCACCGGCGATACGGTGTTTGACGGCACCTTGCGGCAGGGACTCGAAGTGCAACTGGAACAATCGCCGTTCTTGAGCCTGCTGTCTGAAGAAAGGATTCAACAGACGCTCAAACTGATGGAGCAATCGGCCAACGTGAGGATGACGCCGGAAATCGCCCGCGAAGTCTGCCAGCGCACCTCGAGTACCGCCGTGATCAATGGCGCGATCGCACAGATCGGAAATCAGTACACGCTGATCTTGAAAGCGGTGAATTGCGCGACGGGAGACACGCTGGCCAGCGCGCAGGAACAAGCCAACGACAAGAATCACGTTCTGGATGCTCTGGCCAAAGCCGGATCGGATATCCGCGGGAAGCTTGGCGAATCGCTGAGCACGGTGAAAAAGTTCGACACCCCGGTGGAGCAGGCATCGACTTCTTCTCTCGAAGCGCTGCAGGCATTCAGCTTGGGCAGGAAGTTGACCGGTTCAAACGATTTTGCCGGATCGATTGCGCCTCTGCAGAAGGCGATCAAACTCGATCCGAACTTTGCCATGGCCTACGCCGGGTTGGCTACGGCCTACAACAACATTTCCGAACCGGGACTGGCGGCGGAATTTGCGCAGAAGGCCTATGAACTACGGGACCGGGCCAGTGAACGCGAAAAGCTCTATATCGACTCTCATTACTACAATTTTGTCTCCGGCGACGCGGAAAAAGCTTCCAAGGCCTACGAAGCGTGGACGCAGTCTTATCCGCGCGACGAGATTCCCTACACCAACCTTGGTTCAATCGACGCCAGCCTGGGCCGTTATGAAAAGTCCTTCGACGAGGCACAGCAGGCTTTTCGGCTGAATCCGAGCGGATTGAACTACTCGAATCTGGTGACCGGGTTTATCACACTTGGCCGACTCGATGAGGCCCGCATGACCGCCGAAGAAGCGCAGGCGAAGAAGCTTGATTCGCCGTACCTGCGGACCGCGATGTATCAGCTTTCGTTCCTGAAGAATGACACAAAAGCGATGGCGCAGGATGTCGCGTGGGCCGCCGGAAAACCGGGGGTGGAAGACGCTTTCCAGGCGTTGGAATCGGATTCTTTGGCGTATTCCGGGCAACTACGCAAAGCGGACGAATTGACCCGTCAGGCGGTTGCGTCGGCGTTGCACGCGGACGAAAAGGAAACTGCTGCGACGTATGAAGCCCAGGCCGGTTTGCGTCAGGCGCTTTTTGGAAATGCGGCCGTGGCAAAGCAGCACGCTGCCACCGCTCTCGATATGACCAACGGCCGCGACGTTCAATTTCTGTCGATCATGGCTTTGACGCTCGCCGGGGATAGCGCAAAGTCGACGTCACTGGCGAACGACTTCGCCAAGCGGTTTCCGGAGGACACGCTGGTCAAGATGATTTATCTTCCGAGCCTTCGCGGCCAACAAGCGCTCGCGCGACACGATTCGGCCAAGGCCATTGCTGAGTTGCAGACGGCCGAGCCTTACGAGCTAGGTCAGCCGAATACAGCGAGCACGCTTTCGATTGCACTCTATCCCGTTTATGTTCGCGCGGAAGCCTTTCGGGCGGCCAAACAGGGCAAAGAAGCAGCGGCCGAATACCAAAAAATTCTCGATCATCGCGGCGTGGTCATTAATGGACCGATCGGAGCACTGGCGCATCTTGGATTAGGGCGGGCTTACGTGATTGCAGGGGACAGCGCTAAGGCCAAGATTGCTTATCAGGATTTTCTGGCGCTGTGGAAAGATGCGGATTCGGACATCCCGCTTCTGAAAGAAGCCAAGAGCGAGTACGCAGCCTTGCGTTGAGTTTGCTATAGAAATAAGAAGGCCGGCCTCGCCGCCGGCCTTTTCTTACTTCCTTTTTTCGTCCCTTTCTTTATTTCATGTTCAGCAATAGCTGCATTCCGGATCGCCCATTCCGCCGGTCATATCGTCCTTCATGCGCTTCAGACGGCGGCCAAGGCGTTCGGCCATCTGGTGGCGAGCACGCCATAGCCGGGCTTTTAGCGTATTTTCGGTGACTCCGAGTTTTTTCGCGGCTTCACCTGTCGAGTAACCTTGCACTTCGCGCAGCACAAATGCCGTGCGCAGCAGCGGCGAGAGCTCGTCGAGATTCTCATTGATCATCTCGCGTAACTCCGTACCGGCGTAGACCTGCTCCGGGTTCGGTGAGTCGTCCGCGAAACGTTCGCTGGCCGGGAGTTCGTTTTCACGCGGAGTTTCGTCCAGCGAAACCGCCGGGCGTGACTTCGCGCTGCGCCGACGCATCAACGCGGCATTGATCACGATTCGCGTGAGCCACGTCGAAAACTGCGAGCGCCCTTCGAACCGCTTCAAGTTGCGGTACGCCGAGAGCATTCCATCCTGCAACGCATCTTCGGCGTCCTCAGCGTTGCCGAGCACCCGTAACGCGGTCTGAAACAACGGGCGCTGGTAGCGGCTAAAAAGCGCTTCCACCGCTTGTGAGTCACCCCGTTGCCCCGCGCGGATCAGCTTTGCTTCATTCAGCTCAGTTCCCACTGCCACTTGTGTCGCCATTGTTGCCCCCTATTGATTACGAAATTCGAGTCGAAAATATTTCGCGCTTTGCTTGCGCCACTCCTCAGTGCACCGGCGCGCTGGCCCCCTTTGGTGGCCGTTTTAGCAGCATCAACACCGGAATCACGATGAAAAAAACGATTCCAAGCATGTGAAAGTTGTCGATGAAAGCCAACATCAGGGCCTGACGCTGCACGGTTCCGTAAACCATACCCGCCGCCTGCGATGCAGCCTCGTGCATGCCGGAGCCAGCCATCACCAGCTTCGCCTGTGTTCCCGCGATCATGTTGTGATAGGCATTGCTGAGCGGATTCACGTGTTCCATCAGCTGGGCCTGATGATATTGTGTGCGCCGCTCGAGCAGCGTCGTAACAGTTGCAATCCCTACGCTGGCGCCAACATTGCGAGCCAGATTGATGATTCCTGTTCCCATGTTGGTTTTTTCTTTCGCCACGAACGCAAATGCCGACACGTTGATTGGGATAAACAGGAACGCCAGCCCGAAGCTCTGCAGCATCCTCGCGCGTACCGCATGACTGTAATCAATCTGTAAGTCCCACCCGGCCATCACAAAGAGCGCGAGCGCGGAAACCGTGCATCCAAACGCGATCAGATATTTCGTATTCACGCGCGATACCAGGAATCCAACCACCGGCATCATGAACATGATCACCGCGCCGCCCGGCGAGAGTGCGAGTCCTGCGAGCTCCGCCGTGTAGCCCATCATTTCCTGCAGGAACTGCGGGATCAGCACGGTGCTGGAATAGAGCACAAAGCCCAGGAAGAACATGGCCAGCGTCGCAACCGCGAAATTGCGATTTTTCAGCATGCGCAAATCCACCACAGGGTCCTTGTGACGAAGTTCCCAGATGATTCCAGCGATGATTCCTACCAACATCAATACAAAGAAAACCTGAATGAAGATGCTGGAAAACCAGTCTTCACGCTGGCCTTTGTCCAGAATAATTTGCATGCTGCCGAGGCCCAGGCTGATCAATCCGATGCCGATGTAGTCGATGCGGAAGCCTTCCGTTACTTTTGCGCGTTTGATATGCGGAGGATCGCTAACCAGCCAATAGGTCAGGAACAGTGACAAAATTCCCACCGGCACATTGATATAGAAAATCCAGCGCCAAGAGAAATTGTCGGTCATCCACCCGCCCAGCCACGGGCCAATCGTTGGCGCCACCACAACCGCTACGCCATAAACTGCGAAGGCCATGCCGCGCTTTTCGATCGAAAACGTGTCGTTCAAGATCGCCTGCTCGCTGGGCTGCAATCCGCCGCCGCCGACTCCTTGCAGAATTCTGCAAAGCACCAAAATGCCGAGACTCGGGGCGAGGCCGCACAAGAACGAACTGACGGTAAACACCGCGACGCAGGTCATGTAGAAGCGCTTGCGGCCAATCAGACCGGACAGCCAACCGGAAAGCGGCAGGATGATCGCGTTCGAAACCAAGTAGGACGTCAATACCCAGGTGGATTCGTCGGGGCTGGCCCCCAAATTTCCGGCGATGTGCGGCAGCGCAACGTTGGCGATGGAGGTATCCAGCACTTCCATGAAGGTGGCGAGCGTGACGGTAACCGCGATCACCCAGGGGTTGATCGAGCCGTCCGGCATCCGCAATTTCGCTAGGAGCCTGTCTCTCACCGTTCGCCTCGTTGTCCTTTAAACGGCCCAATCCTGATTTCTATTCCACTCGCGCTGCGCTTAGTTCGTTACCACCGTCGCGACCACATTCATGCCCGGCCGCAATATCGCCTGATCCTGCGGGATGGGGTCCAAAATGATTTTCACCGGCACGCGCTGTACAACTTTTACGTAATTGCCCGTGGCGTTTTCCGGCGGCAGTAAACTCAGCACCGCGCCGGTGGCACCGGAAATGGAATCGAGGTGCCCGCTGAACGTCCTGCCATAAGTGTCGACCGTGACTTCGGCTTTCTGCCCGGGCTTCATCGCGCGAAGTTGTGTCTCCTTGAAATTCGCTGTCACCCAGATGTCGCGCAGCGGCACCACTACCATTAATCCCTGCCCTTGCTGCACAATCTGCCCGACCTCAACTTGCTTGTGCGTCGCCACGCCGTCCACCGGCGCGACGATCGTGGCGTACTCCAGATTGAGTTGCGCCGCTTCCAGCGCCGCACGCGCTTGCTGTACCTTGGCGATTTTTCCCTGCGCATCGGCTTGTCTCATCACCACTTGCTTGGTGTCCGCTTTGGCGGAGACTATGCCGGCCTGCGCTTGTTGCACGCGAGCAGCGGCCGCGTCGAGTTGCGCCTTGGTAACATCAATGTTGCGCTGTGCCTGCGCCAACTTCTCCTGATCCGCTTTCAATGCGCTGGCCGTGGCATCGGCGTTGGCCTTGGCCCCGTCGTACTGTTGCTTAGAAATTTCACCCTTTTGCATCAACGGCGTGTAGCGCTCCAAATCCGCTTGCGCCAGCTGAGCATTGGCCTTGCTTTTTTCGATGTTTGCCTGCGCATAGGCCAGATCCGAAGTACGCGCCTGTTCGTAGGTGCTTTGCGCGCGCATCAGGTCGGCCTGTGCTCCGGCGAGTTGCGCATCAGCGCTCGAAGTTCCGCTCTGCACATTCAGTTGGGTTCTCGGTACATCCACTCCGGCGGATTGCGCCTCACTTTCCGCCAGCGCCAGTTGCGCCTTGGCCTGATCGACCGCCGCCTGCAAATCGCGCGGATCGAGCTTTACCAGAACGTCGCCAGCCTTTACTTGTTGGTTGTCGTTAACCAGTACCTCTGAAACCCGCCCATAAACCTTCGACGAAACCTGCGTGATGTGCCCGTCGACTTGAGCGTCGTCGGTGCTCTCGCGGTTCCGGTAGTACAAGAACAGGCCGATCACCACAGCCAGTAAAACCACCGCGCCGGCAAAGAGCAAGCGCCGGGTCTTCGGGTTCGCCAGCCCAGTCGGCTGCAGTTCGAGCTTCACTTCCTCAACCGCAGGCTTTACTTTCGATGCGTTCTCTAGCCCGACTTCAATCTCGATGCTCATTCCGCGATCCTCTCCTTGGTCGCTTTCGCGAAAACCTACTTTGCGTAAACCTTTTCCATCTGGCCGATTGATTTTGCGTAGTCCGCGCGCGCCTGATTGAAGCGGTATAGCGCCGCAATCTCGTTGTCGTTCGCGCGCGCCAGCGCGTCCTGCGCCTGGATCACTTCAATATTGTTGGCAACTCCGGCCTTGAATCGGTCGCGCGCCTGGTCCACTTCTTCTTTTGCAAGTTGCACGCCTAGAGTCGAGACTTCCACCTGATTGCGTGCGGACTTCAAATTGAGCAGCGCGGTCTTCACATCCAGCGCAATCTGGTTCCGCAAATCGGCTTCCTGTTCGTGCAGGACTTTCAATTGCAAATCCGATTTCACGATTTCAGCGTGGGTCCGGCCGCCGGTAAAAATCGGGAAGTCCAGCGTTGCTTGGTAGTTGTAAACGGGAATTCCGTTATTCAGCCGCGTGCCTTCGTAAGCCCAGCTGCCATCCACCCGCAAAGTTGGTAGACGCAAATCCTGCGAAGCCTGCTTGTCGTGCTGCGCCGCTTTCAGTTGCGCATCGAGCGCTTTCCACTCCTGCCGAGCGGCTAGTGCTTCGTCGATACTGCCGTTTACTTCTGGCTGTGGCGTATCAAAAAAGCTCAGCGAGTCGGCCAGCGCGATCTCCCGGTGCGGTTCCAGATTCAGCAGACGGCTCAGCGCAAAGAGCGACGAATCGCGGTCGGTCTGCGCCACCAGCAGCGCCTGTTTTTCGTTCTGCAGCTCGACGTTGGCGCGCAGCGTATCTATGCCGGTGCCTACCCCTTCTTTCTGCAAATCCGCCGCCTGGTCATACAGCGCTTGCGCCAAGTCCACCCGCGATTGCGAAGCTTCTACCGTGGCCATCGCGCGCAGCGTTCCGATATATTGCGAAACCACCAACAGAATCACTTGTTCGCGGGTTGAAAGGCTGGTGGCCTTGCTGGCATCCGCCTGATCCTTTGCGGAGTGGTAGCGGTTCCATAGCGTCAAATCAAATACCGGGCCTCCAAACGTTGGTCCCGCGTGAAAAACGTTAATTGGTCCAACGTGCCCTGGAATGCCGGGAAACGGAAGCGCGCCCCCCAACTGCTCTTGCAGGTTTAAACGTCGCAGCGAATCTGTCGTCTGCAAATCCGCCTGCGGCAGTAATCCGGCCCGCGCGATGCTCTTGTCCTGCACCGCTTCCGCCGCCTGCAGTACCGCAATCTGCGCCGAAGGGTTTTGCTTCAGCGCCATGCTCACTGCCTTGTCCAGGGTCAGTTTTAGCGGCTCGCCGGAAACCTGGTTCTGCACCGTTTCCGGTTTCTTGTCTTGCGCGTGGACCCCGCTGCCGCCCAGGAGCAATCCCAGCAGCATCACGTAAAAGATAATCGGCGCGCCCTTGGAATCCTTACCATTTTCTCCGCGGCTATCGCCCTTGTCGCTCGCGGTAATCTCCTTCACGATCGCCTGATTCAGGCACCCTTCAGCGACCAGTTGCCCGCCCTGCCGGTGCATCTCTTTCAAGAGCACTTTTCCCGCGGCATCAATAAAGCTCACTCCGCACAGGTTCACGTAAAATTTCTCCTGGGGGGAAGCCGCCTTGAGCTCTCGCCAGCACTGTTCCAGCGTCGCGACAAGGGTCCCAGCAAGTCTGCCCTCTACACTAAGGACCGTCTTGGCGCGCTTTTTTTCGGTGGTGATTCTCAACATGAATGCTACGCTCCCGCACGCCCTTAGATGCAGATTTGCACCCAAAGCTTGTCAAAATCTGTTAATCTAATAAACGTACTATTATCTGTAAGTTACATGAAATGAAGTAGGTATGCGACGCCATAAAATAGACCAGATATGGGCACAAGACGCGAATAATGGCAGTAGTAATTCGCCCATATATGGGCAAAATGCGGACACCGCACCTGCTATATTGGGATCAGATGGCCGTAGGACTGAGCGACCATCGACTACCACTCGAACCGCGGGTTGTCATTTGGACCGTCCTGGCGGACTGTGGAGCCGACCGCGACCCTAGCGCTTTACCGCGATGGCCTGCAGTTCGAAATGCCCCCCACGAAGTATGGAAGCCGCTCCCACGAACTCGCGCGCGGGATATTCCTTAGTGAAGTATGACTTGTAAATCGGATTGAATTTTTCAAAGAGCGAAAGATCGGTGCAGGAAATCTGTACGTACACCAGATCGTCCATGGTCATACCGGCTTGCGCCAGAACGTCTTTTTCGCCATCTAACAGAATCTTGATCTCATCTTCAATCTTGTCCGGCGCTTTGCCGGTTTTCGGATCGAGGCCAATGCGCCCCGCAAGGTACAGCGTATTCCCGGCAAGAATCGCGTCGCTGAACGGCGCCTCCACCGTCTTTCCGGGCAGATTGATCGCTTTGCGAGTAGCCTGCTGAGGCGTGGGCTGCGAAAATGTGCCCTGCACCGCGGTAAATACCCCGGCGATGAACAGAATGGCGAGGACGATTCCGATTCGGCGATTCATGGCGCGAACTCCTTTGGCAATCGAGGTCGTCTAAACGGCAAGACGCGATGGCAAAGAGTTTAGTGCGGCAACTGGGATTGCCGCAAGCGCGAACCACCGCTACAGCGCGATCCAGCCGAGACGAATGAAATAGAGCGAAGTAACGCCGACCAGAATCCACAGAAGAATTCCCTGCGCCAGCGGCCGCCAGCCAACTTCTTTCAGCGTCGCACGGGAAATTCCGGTTCCGATCAGAAACAGTGTGACGGTCAAGCCGAGACGCCCGAGCTGAAAAAACATTTGCGACAATCGTGGTTCCTGCGGACCGTACGTATTAACCACCGCCGCTAGGCAAAATAGTAGGATGAACCATGGAAGCTGGATTTTTGACTTGCTGTGTTTTACCGCCGCTGTGGCCAGCGCCAGCGGCACAATCCAAAGCGCGCGCGCCAACTTCACCGTTGTAGCGATCACCAGCGCTTCGTTTCCGTAGCGCGAAGCGGCTCCTACCACCGAACTGGTGTCGTGAATCGCCAGCGCCGCCCACAAACCAAATTGCGATTGCGTAAGCTGCAGCGCCGAACCGATGCCCGGAAAAATGAGCAGCGCAATCGAATTCAAAATGAACACGGTGCCTAGCGACACCGCCATTTCCTCGTCATTCGCTTGCAGGATCGGTCCGATCGCCGCGATCGCGCTTCCGCCACAAATCGCGGTTCCGGTTGAAATCAGGTACGACGTCGTGCCGCGAACAGACAGCATCTTCCCGAGCAAAGTTCCCGCAAGCAGAGCAAAGGTAATTCCGATCGCTGTGTAAATAAATCCGCTGCGACCAGCCTTCAACACTTCATGAAGATTCATGCCAAAGCCCAGCGCCACCACTGACGCCTGCAGCAGGAACCGCGCCAAGGACCGGCTGTCCGCGGTAAATGGGTGGACAAACGCCAACCCAAAAATGATTCCAGCACATAACGCGATCGGTGGGGAAATGAACCCGGTCGCGCTCAAGATCATTAGCAGAAAGAAGATTGTTTTTGTATTCATCCGGTCGCCGAGAATCCTGGCACCTTGAACGGGCGTCCGTCGGCGCGCGTGATAGAGTGCTGCCAAACCTTCTTGGAGGCAAGGTCGAATGTCCTGGGCTGGCTGGATGTGGATCGCGAGCCGGTTCCCTCGATCGAAGCAAAATGCGCAGCCCAAATTTCGTTTCGAACTGTTGGTTCGTGCCTACAGAGCCAAAGCCGGCATAGTTCTTAGATCGTGGCAGTCCGACCGATTACTGTGGGGAACTCGGCGGTTCCACCGGATTTTTCGGCTGGCTTCCGGCGGGCGCAACGGATTTTGCCGCCGCGGGATGCGCTACGCGGTACACCACTTTCGCGGCCAGCGCCTGGCTCACCCGGCACGCCGAATCGTTGATGCGGCACTGCGCCAGCGTGAGCCGGCAGCCACAGTCGCAGGATTCCGCGTTGAGGTGGTGCAGCGCAATCGTTTTTTGCGCCGCGGTCAGTTTCGAAAAATCGACGCCCGGTAGTTCGGTGGCACGCTCGGCATTCTTCAGAAAAATTTGACCGTTGTCCTCAAAGTATTCGACCTTCGCATCCACCGGCTGCCCCAGCATCGATTTCACTTCCAGTTCATAGATGCTGGGATCGTTCAGGCCAACGTGTTTTTGCACAATGCGCCCCTGCGAATCGATCACAAAAGAAGTGGGAAGTGCGGCGATACCGCCATAGTCGCGGCGCACTTCATCCGTTGTCATCGCGACCCGATAGTTGATTCCAGACTGTAGAATGAAGCGGCGCACTTCGTCGGGATCATCTTCGTCGGTCGCCAGCGCGATGATTTCCAGCTTGTCGGAATAACGCTTCTGCAGGTCGACCAGATCCGGAATTTCCGCGCGGCACGGCCCGCACCACGTCGCCCAGAAGTTCAACAATACAATTTTTCCTTTGGCCTCGGAAAGCGACAGCGGCTTGCCATCCAGATCATTCAGCTGAAACGCCGGCGCCGCGTCGGGGTTCTTCACAAATTGAATGACCGGGGCTTCCTGCGCCGCGCCGACAGCCACGTTCGCCGGCGTTGCGGGCACACCCTTTGTCTCTGCGTGGGTCTTAGCGCATCCAGATGCCAGTAGCGTTCCCGCGACAGCGGCTAAAATGCCAATTTGCCAGTTCATTCGCATCAGTTTCAGTGTACTCCTACTTGAAAATTGGTTAAATCACGCCAGCGGACTATGCGACAGTAACTCGCCTAGCTGGCCCGTAGTTGTGCGCCAACCGCAGCTTCGAGGCACGCGACAATCTTGGAGGAATAATCGGAGATTTGTGCGTCGGTGAGCGTGGCTTCGCCGCTCTGAAAAGTGATGCGAATCATGAGCGAATATTTTCCGCTGGGCACATTTTTGCCACGGAACAGGTCAGCGGCTTCCACCGAGGCGATTTCAGGAATGTTCAGTGCGCGAATTGCTTTCACCACCTCGCTGAACGGCACTCCGTCGGCAAGCAGTAGGGAAAAATCGCGCTCGACAGCTGGAAAACGCGGCAGCGGTTCGTAGCGCCGCGCGTTCTTCACGCCGTAATACATGCAGTACGGTGGACCGAGAACCAGCTCGGCTAGAAAAACATCCTGGCGGAATTTCAGTTTGTCGGCGATACGCCTCGCGAGTTGCCCCGCCGAGCCCAGTTCATTTTCGCCAAGAAGAATGCGGCCCCGTTTTGCGGTGTGCAGCGAGTCCGCTCCGCCATCGTTCCACCGGAAGCCGCCTGCGAGTTCGCCGATGGCGTCGAGATCGCCCTTGAGATCCGCAAACACAAAGGGTCGCACGGAATCGTAAAGACCTTGCGGACGCGCTTCGCCGGTCGCGCCTAATGTCAAGAAACGCGTCTCAACCGGAGCGACTCCGCCACCACTGGGATTTCCCGGCGACGCAAACCGGTAGTGGCTGCCAATTTCAAACAGTCGTACATTGCGCTGGCTATGATTTAAATTCCATTCGATTGCGCCCGCCATCGAAACCGATCCGTTCGAGCGTAACAGGCTCGCTTCTTCCGAAAGCGGATTCGCCAGGCGCGCCGGAACAATTCCTTCCGGCCGGAACAGCGCGTCGCGTTCCTCCGATACATGAGGAATGGTCACGATTTCGCGGTAGCCGAGGCCAATCAGCCGTTCGCGAAGACGTGATTCCACTTCGTAGTGAGGGAGACGTGCGGCACCTTGTCGTGCCGCGGGCAACCTCGGCGCGAATTTGTCCAAGCCGTAGATTCGCGCAACTTCTTCGATCAAATCAATTTCGCGTTCTACATCCGCGCGCCACGATGGTTGCGTGCACTCCCATGCGGCCAAAATTGAACCAACCTGGCCGCGATTCTGGTCTATCCGGACTGGCGCAAATCCCAGTGCGCTAAGAATCGACTCGATTTCTTTGTCTGGCACATCCGCGCCCATCACCCGAAGAATTTCAGCGCGAGTGATCGTAATTTTCTTTGCGGTTCGTTTGCCCGGATAAACATCCACGACGCCTGAAAGAAGCTCGCCGCCCGCAAGCTGCAGAATCAGCTCCGCGCATCGCCGTGAAGCAAGCTCTGCCATCTCCGGGTCGGCGCCCCGGCTGAATCGCGTGGACGCCTCGGTGTGAAGTTTCAAAAAACGCGTAGCGCGCCGAATCGTCACCGGCTCAAACCATGCACACTCGATCAGCACATTCTTGGTGGAAAAGGAAATCTCAGTTTCCCCGCCGCCCATGATTCCGCCAATGCCGACCGCGCGCGATCCGTCGCCATCGCTGATCATGCAAATCGCCGGATCGAGCTCGCGCTCAATTCCATCGAGCGTTTTGATTTTTTCTTTGGTTTTGGCGCGCCGCACCACAATCGAGTGATTGTGCACCAGATCGTAATCGAACGCGTGCAACGCGTGGCCCAATTCGAGCATTACGTAGTTCGTTGCGTCCACCACGTTGCTGATGGACGCCACTCCCGCCGCTTCCAGCCGCTCGCGCAACCATGCGGGTGATGGCTGAATCTTTACTCCGCGAATCACCCGTGCTGTGAAGCGGCCGCAAAGTTCCGGCACTTCGATCTTGATCGAAACCGCATCGCTGGCTTTGGCGCTGGAAGATTCCGCTGGCTTCGGCGCGACCGGCTTGAGTGGAACTTTGTAAATGGCGCTGACTTCCCGCGCGATTCCGTAGACGCCGAGGCAGTCCGGACGATTCGATGTGACCTCGGCGTCGATCACGCCGCCCAACGGTTGCGGCTCCACGCTGGCGACGTTGGTTCCGTGCAGGGCGATGCGCGCAGCCAGCTCCTGCGTCGTCGCATTTGCCTCCACAAAGTCTTTCAGCCAGTTGTAGACAACCTTCATCCTGAATTCCTCGTCGCAGCGAGTCGGCCATAATAAACGTGCGTCGTGTAGTCCATGCT
>Ga0070733_10002496_pt1 | contig 13041 bp, 10 predicted proteins | sample Coa_R1_9_FD_66450 | JGI IMG/M metagenome (GOLD analysis project Ga0070733, IMG submission 66450) | Surface soil microbial communities from Centralia Pennsylvania, which are recovering from an underground coalmine fire - Coalmine... | ecosystem: Environmental > Terrestrial > Soil > Unclassified ... | reverse complement strand
CCGGCGCGAAACTTCATGGTGAACGGAATCGAAATCGCCGCGCGCACTTCCCGTAGAATTCGTTCGACCAGCGGCAGATCGCGCAGCAATCCCGACCCGCCGTTGCACTTCACCACCTTGTTCACCGGGCAGCCGAAATTGATGTCGAGAATATCGAAACCCAGGTCTTCACAGACCCGCGCCGCGTCAGCCATCACCTGCGGGTCGGCGCCGAAGAGCTGCGCCGAAATGGGGTGCTCTTCCGGCTCGAAAGCCAGATATTTCAACGTACGGGTGGGCTTGCGGGACCGCAGCGAAGCGCTGACGCCGTGCGAGCTTGTGAACTCGGTCATGATCAAGCCGCACCCGCCCAGATTGCGGATAAAGCGCCGGAAGACGGTGTCGGTGACTCCGGCCATCGGGGCCAGCACCGTGGCCGGCGCGATTCGCACCCGGCCTATATCCAAAGTAATGGGAAAACTTTTCATGCCCGTTCGCGTTATACCATCTTAGCGGGTGCAATCGCCGAAACGGAACCTGTGCGTGGTCCGTCTGTTGTGTTCAAGGAGTAGCGCTCAAGGAGAAGACCATGAAACCACTTCAAGTGGTGGTGCTGGTGGCAGTGGCTGGCGTGGCCGCAGTCGGCGGTGGCCTGTTCGTGAAGTGGCAGAGCAGCCAGAATGCGCCTTCGCCTCCGGCGGCAGTGGCGTCCGCACCGGTCGCGCAAGCCCCGCCAGCGCCAACCGCAGCCGCCCAGCCAGAGCAGGAGCAACCGGTTCAGCCAGCGGAACCAAAGCCCTCTCCATTGGCCAGTGCGGAGCCCCGCAAGCACCGGGTAAGGCGGGCCAGGCAGGCTCAGACTGTCGCGGCAAACCAGACGCCCGCCGTGGCGGTTCCCGTGCCTCCCACGGCTCCTGTAGAATCGCCTAAGCCAGAACCGCCGGCGCCGGAACCCGCAGCTCCGGTCGCGCAAGTACAAGCTGAAGCGCCTGTACCGGTTCCAGCGCCTCCCCCGCCGCCTCCGGCTCCACGCCAGGTAACGCTCAAGGCCGGTACATTGATTCCGGCGCGCACCATTGAAGCGCTGTCGAGCGATCGCAATCAGGCGGGCGATACCTTTACCGCCACGCTTGACGAGCCGCTCGTCGTGGATGGCCTGGTCATCGCCGAGCGTGGCGCGCATCTGGAGGGCAAGATTGTGCGTTCCGAACGCGCAGGCAAAGTAAAAGGCTTAGCCGATCTGGAGATCGAGCTGACGCAGTTGAATACGTCCGACGGTCAGCGGGTTGAAATCGCGACCGAGACGTTCCAGAAGCACGGCGAAACCTCCAAAGGCGAGGATGCCGCAAAGGTCGGGGTAGGGGCTGTCCTTGGAGCCGCGATCGGCGCGATTGCCGGCGGCGGCAAAGGCGCGGGTATCGGCGCTGGTGTCGGCGGAGCCGCGGGCGCGGGCGACGTGATGCTCACACGCGGCAAACCAGTCCAACTGAAATCCGAGACCCGGATCAACTTCCGCCTGCGAAACTCCGTCACTATCACGGAGCGCACCGGCAGAGCGTAGATACCATGCCGGCCTCTTGGTATGGGTCGGTGGACGCCAAAACGTAGTACTGTTTTTTCCCCTTCTCAGGGCAACCGCGGGCGTCCTGCGCAACCGCAACACTGATAAAATGGCGCGGTTTGCTAAGGAGGAGATTTGTGAATAAACCCGCCCAAATCGCTATATTCGTGGGGCTGTTGCTCGCCGCCTTTCCGGTTTCCGGACAAGGTCCAATCACCGTATTGAAGGATTTTGGGGACGATAGCCTGCTGGGTGGCATGGTGCAGGTGCAGGACGGGACGTTCTTCGGCGTGGGAATGTGTGGGCCGGCCCGCCACCAGCGCCTTCCACAGTCTTTCATATGAACGCCAGCGGGGCGATTCTGGGGTCGCACGCGTTTCCTGCCGACGGAAGCCAGGGACTGAATCCCAATCCGCTGATTCAGGCTAGCGACGGCAACCTCTACGGGACCACTATGCTTGCCGGTGATCCCACCGCCAACGCCGGGACTGCATTCCGCATCACCACAGCAGGTGTCCAGATCCTCCATATCTTCAAGAGTCCGGATGGCGTAGGGCCAGTCGGAAGATTAGTTGAGGGGAACGACGGGAACTTGTACGGTACCACGCTGGGCGGCGGGACTTCCGGTGACGGCACAGTCTTCCGGATGGACAAAACCGGCAATTTGCAAACCATATTTTCGTTCGACGGAACGAATGGAAAGAACCCCGTTGGCGACCTTGTATCCGATCCGGGCGGCAATCTCTACGGCGTCACCGTTATTGGAGGCTCGAAGGGCTTCGGAACCGTGTTCAAGATCACTCTGGGCGGCATTTTAACCACCATTTACTCGTTCCAGGGCGGGCATGCGTGCCCGAACCCGCTCGCACGAAGCGCCGACGGCAGCCTGTACGGGACTACATCCGATCTATCAATAGCCGGCCCAGTTAGCTGCCGTGCCGCGAATATAGACACGGCATTTGGCTCGATCTTCCGCATCTCGCCACAGGGCAAGTTTTCCGTGCTGCACTCCTTCGCCGGCGATGGCGTGTCGCCAGCCTTTCCTTCTGGAGCGCCCTTGCTGGCTAGCGATGGTAATCTGTACGGCGTCAGCAATATTGGAGGCAGCGGCTTTCTTGGGCAGGGAACCATCTTTCAGTTCACTCCCACTGGACAGCTCTCGTGGTCTTCTTTCCTGGGCGGTTCAGACGACGCAAGCCCGTGTTGTGAGGTGCTGCAGAGCGCCGGTGGCTCGCTGATTGGAATCACCCAGGGATTCCTGGATATCGAGTTCGGCAATGAAGACGCGGTCGTGTTCTCGACCGGACAAGGGCTTGCGCAACCGGCGCCTTCGATCCTCACCGCTTTGCCGGACAGGGGGAAGTGGGAAGTGTAGTCAAGATTCGCGGAGATCATTTCCTGCTCGGCAGCCAAGTAACATTCAATGGAGTGGGGGCGAAGTTCACGATCGCCTCCACCAACTTCATCTGGGCGATTTTGCCGCACGGAGCGACCGCGGGGCCGATCGCCGTTACGAATCCGGGCGGAATCGCCGCCAGCCCGGTTGCATTCAACGTGCTGCCTTAGTTGCTGTCAGAGCGGGGTACGAGGACGCTCGCCATATGCCCGAGGCGCCGGCAACACGGATAGACATCGCGAATCGTTACCCTATGTAGCCCGCCGGGCTCGTGATGATTTGCAGTATAATCCGCCGAGCGAGAGGCTCAGCCAATGTATATTCCCGGCCGGTGCGTAGTGGGCGTGTGCGCCCTGCTGATTTCGACGCTCACACACGCCGCCGATCCACCACCCACTCCCAAAAAGCCGGTCACCGATGTCTACCACGGCGTGAAAGTTGTCGACGACTACCGGTGGCTCGAAAACTACGCGGACCCTGCCGTGCGCGCCTGGAGCGATGCACAAAACCGCTACGCGCGGGGGTATCTGGACGGGCTGCGGGCGCGGCCCGCGCTCTATGAGAGCTTAAAGCGGCTGCAAAGCGATCCCTCGCCTCGGTACTTCGGCCTCGTCTACCGGGGCGATGTGCTGTTCGCTATGAAACGGCAGCCGCCCAAGGAACAACCGGCTCTGGTTACGCTGGAATCGCCGGACGCTCCCCGCTCCGGGCACGTGGTGGTCGATCCCAACCAGCTCGACTCCAAGGGGACGACGGCGATTGACTTCTATGTGCCATCGACCGATGGGAAGTACGTCGCGGTGTCCTTATCCCACGGCGGAAGCGAGAGCGGCGATGTCCACGTCTACGAAATAGCGCATGGCGCGCCCCTGGCGGATGTGATCCCGCGCGTAAACGGCGGCACCGCCGGCGGTAGTGTTGCCTGGAATGCGGATAGCACGGGCTTTTATTACACACGCTACCCGCGAGGCGCCGAGCGTCCCAAGGCAGATCTGGACTTCTATCAGCAGGTGTACTTTCACCGGCTTGGCACGAAGACCGAACAAGACGCGTACGCCATTGGAAAAGACTTTCCGCGCATCGGCGAGATTGCGCTTGAGGCTTCCGAAGACGGCCGCTACATCCTCGCGACCATGGCCAATGGAGACGGCGGGGAGTTCGCGCACTATCTGCTCGGCCCCGGCGGCGAGTGGCGGCAGATCGCGCGTCTCTCCGATCAGATCATACGCGCCGCTTTCGGGCTGGATGGAAATCTGTATCTGCTGTCGCGCCAGAATGCCCCTCGCGGCAAAGTTCTGCGCTTGGCGCTCAATGGAGGACAGCTTGCGGGAGCGCAGCTTGTGGTGAAGGAGAGTAAAGCTGTCATCGAGGACTTCGTTGCCACCGCTCAAAGGCTCTATGTGGCCGATTTGGCCGGCGGACCCTCGGAAATCCGCATCTTTGATCTCTCCGGCGGCGATCTGGGCCGGGTGCCCGTGGGCGAAGTGTCCTCGGTCTCGCAACTGGTACGCCACCAAGGTGACGAGCTGTTTTTTGAAAGCCAGAGCTACGTCGAACCGCCGGCCTGGTACCGTTTCGATCCCGTGTCGAAGAAGGCGGTTCGGACCGCGCTTTACCAGACCTCAGCCGCGAGTTTTCATGATGTAGAAGTGGCTCGCGAGTACGCCGCCTCCAAGGACGGCACCCAGGTGCCCGTGAACATCATCTTCCGCAAAGGGACGAAACTGGACGGAAGAAATCCGACGGTGCTCTACGGTTACGGCGGTTACGGCGTTAGTTTGACGCCGGTTTTCATGACGCGCCTGCGCCCGCTTCTCGACCACGGCTTCATCTACGCGTTCGCGAACCTGCGCGGCGGCGGAGAGTATGGCGAAGACTGGCACCGCTCCGGAAATCTAACCAGGAAGCAGAATGTCTTCGACGATTTTGCCGCTGCCGCGAATCATCTGATCGAGCGCAAGTACACGAGCGCGGCGCGGCTGGCGATCGAGGGCGGCAGCAACGGCGGGTTGTTGATGGGCGCCGCCCTTACGCAGCACCCGAACCTGTTTCGCGCCGTTGTGTCGCACGTCGGCATCTATGACATGCTGCGCGTGGAATTGTACCCCAACGGCGCGTTCAACGTGACCGAGTTCGGCACGGTCAAGGAGCTGGATCAGTTTCGCGCGCTCTACGCTTCTTCGCCTTATCATCACGTGGTGGATGGCGCCGAATATCCAGCCGTGCTGTTCCTCACGGGCGACAACGATCCACGCGTCGATCCAGCCAATTCGCGCAAGATGACGGCGCGGCTCCAGGCAAGCGGAACCAGACGGCCGGTACTGCTCCGCACCAGCAGCAGCTCGGGGCACGGCATCGGGACGGCCTGGAGCGAGGTGGTAGCGCAGGATGCCGACGTGTTCGCGTTTCTATTCGATCAGCTCGAGGTCGAATGAAATCGCCGCCAATCGACCGCGATTACCTCATCGGCACTCTCACGGATCTGGTTCGGATCAATTCGATCAACCCGACGCTGGTCGAGGGCGGCGCGGGGGAGGGGGAGATCGGCGCCTACGTGGCCCGCTCTTTACTCAGCATCGGACTCGACGTAAAGACCATCGAGCCGCAACCCGGCCGCCCCAGCGTGGTGGGGTTTCTGCGAGGCGAGAAACACGGCCGGTCCCTGATGCTGAACGCGCATTACGATACCGTCGGAGTCAACGGCATGCTGGAGCCATTCTCCGGCGCCATTCATGATGGAAAACTCTATGGCCGCGGCGCTTACGACATGAAGGGCAGCGTGGCCGCGTGTATGACAGCGGCTAAAGCTCTCGCCGATGCGGACGCGCTGACCGGCGGCAGCGTGGTAGTGGCGGCGGTAGCGGATGAAGAATACGGCAGCATCGGGACGGCAGCGGTAATCCGGGAGATCCAGACCGATGCCGCCATTGTCACCGAGCCGACGGCACTCGATGTCTGCCTCGCGCACAAAGGGTATCTGTGGATCGAAGTGGAGACTAAGGGCCACGCGGCGCACGGCAGCCGCTTCCAGGAGGGCGTCGACGCTAATATGCGGATGGGACGATTTCTCGCCGAACTGGACAAGCTGGAACGCGATCTGCGCGCGCGGCCGGGTCACAAGCTGGTGGGCCCGCCTTCGCTCCACGCCGCGATGATTTCGGGCGGCGCTGGGCTTAGCACTTATGCGGCAAGCTGCAAGCTGCAGATCGAGCGCCGTTCCGTGCCCGGAGAAACCGCGGCTCAGGCTGTCCGCGAGATTCAAGAGATTACCGACCGGCTGGCGGCCCAAGATCCGGCATTTCGCGCCACTATCTGGCCGTACTTCGTACGTGAGCCATTTGAGATTTCACCAGCCGCGGCCATCGTGCAGATCGTCGACCGCGCCGCCGAGGAAGTTCTGGGCCGCAAAGCCAAGCACTTCGGCGACACTCCATGGATGGACGCGGCGCTGCTCGCGGCGGCAGGTGTCGAGACGGTAGTGATCGGCCCGCGCGGAGCAGGCGCCCATGCCGCGGAAGAATGGGTTGACGTGGAATCCGTGGCGCAACTCGCCCAGATTCTGGTCCACGCCGCGCTCGATTGCTGCCGGTGATGCGCTGCCGGTTCAATCCGTTCTTCGATCACGCGGTCCGTTTTCCGGCTCGGACCCCGGCAATCTTTCCGTTTCATCAATCGCTAGCGGGCTATCGGACTACGATGCTGCAGGCGCTCCCGGGTCTTGCGCGCGAACTTGGCTTGGGAAATGTTTTGGTCAAGGATGAATCGCAGCGTTTCGGGTTAAAGGCGTTCAAGGCGCTGGGAGCCTCATGGGCGGTCCACCAGTTTCTCGAGCGCGATCCCCGCCGGCCAGTGACTCTGGCGAGCGCGACCGACGGAAATCACGGCCGCGCGGTCGCCTGGGCGGCGCGTCAGGCCGGCCAGCGCGCCGTCATCTATGTTCCGCGCCACACCGTTGCCGCGCGCATTGAAGCCATCCAGCGCGAGGGTGCCGAGGTGATCGTGATCCATGGCACTTACGACGACGCCGTGAGCCGGGCCGATGCCGACAGCCGCGCCAACGGCTGGCAAGTCATTTCCGACACGGCATATCCCGGATACATGGAGATTCCGCAGTGGGTGATCGAAGGCTACGGCACGATGTTCGCCGAGATGGAATCGCAAAACCCGGACATAGTAGTGGTGCAAGCAGGGGTCGGCGGGCTCGCGGCAGCGGTGGTGCGCCACTTTTTCCGCGAGGGACGGCAGCGCCATCCGGCGATCGTCTGCGTGCAACCCGATGAGGCCGACGGACTGCTGGAGTCTGCAACCTCCGCGGATGGCGAAGCGCACGCCACGCACGGCAGCCAACGGACTATGATGGCGGGGCTTGCCTGCGGCATGCCTTCCCTGGTGGCCTGGCCGGTGCTGAGGCGCGGCGTGACGCTATTCATTTCCGTGGCCGACTCTTTCGCCGCGGATGCCATGCGGCGCTTCTACTTCCCGGTGGCGGGCGACCCGCGGGTGATCTCGGGAGAAGCGGGTGCTGCCGGCCTGGCCGGCTTGATGGCGCTCTGCCGCGAACCGGCGTTTGAGGAAGCGAAGTCGCGGCTCGCCATCTCCAAGGACAGCTCGGTTCTGCTGATCAACAGCGAGGGCGATACCGATCCGGAGAACTTCCAGAAAGTGATTGCGTAACTCAGGCGCTGCCGAGCGACCGCAGCACGCGATCGAGCGCTTCCTTCGAAGGCACGCCGCCTTGCGCCATGCGAGAACTCCCGCCGCCGCGGCCGCCCTCCTGCGCCAAAAGAGGCTGCAGGGTTTTTCCCGCATCGATCGCGGCGTCGGCGGACACCCCGAACAGCACGGACGGCTGCTGCTCGATGGCTCCGATGAACACTGCCTTGGTTTGAGCGGTGAAGCTCTGTGCGAGCGCGCGCAACTCCTCGATCGTCCCCCTGGGCAGGCGGCGAACCACGCGGCGGATTCCGGCGGCGTCCGGCGCGGCTGCTTCATATAGCTCCCGCCCCTGGTATCGGGCGAGCTCCGCTTCGAGCTTGCGGCGCATTCTATCGGCTTCGCGCGCGGACTCCAATTGCGCCGCCACCAGGCTGGGCGTTTCATCGAGGGCCGCCGAAAATGTCTGGGCGATGCGCGCCAGCGCGTCATAATCCGTGCGAGCCCGCCGCACGGCGCGTAGGCCGCACAAGAACTGGACCCGCACGGTATCGCGGATTTTTTCGAGCCTGCGGACAAAAATGGGCCCGATCTCGCCCGTCAGCCGCACGTGCGTGCCACCGCAGGCGATACGGTCGAGGCCCTCGATGGAAACAATACGCAGCGTTCCCGAGCGCTCTGACGGTTTCCGCAGATCGCCCGCGGCGCCGGCATTTTCGTAAGTGACCGCGATTGGACGGTTCTCCCAGACGACCTCGTTGGCCCGGCGCTCGGCCGCGGCGACTTTTTCCGGGTCGACAGCCGCGATTTCCAGATCGATCGTCGAAATCTCCTGGCCCAGGTGGAAGCTCACGGTCTCTATTCCGAACTGCTCGATGAATACCGCCGATAGCAGATGCTGGCCGCTGTGCTGTTGCATGTGATCGAAGCGGCGCGCCCAGTCGATGCGGCACGAGGCGTCGGCGGAGTTCACGTCGCCATCGATTCGGTGCGCGATCCGTTCGCCTTCGTCGATGACTTCGAGGACCGGTACCCCGGCAATGGCGCCGGTATCGTGCGGCTGGCCGCCGGAGGTCGGATAGAACGCGGTGCGATCCAGGTACATGGTTCGGCCTCCATCCGCGCGATCGATCACTCGCGCCTGAAACTCGCGCAAATAGGAATCGGTGTAATAGAGCCGTTCGGTCATGAGGCTGCCAGTTCCATATAATACTGAACCATGCACATCCGAAATTGTTTTGCCATTCTGGCTACGCTGGCCGCCCTTCCGTCGTTCGCGGCGGACAAGCTGACCGTGCCGCAACTGATCGAAATGGCGCACAAGAATTCGCCGGATTTCGCCGGCGCGCTCCGGGCGTCGCTGGGCGAGGAAAAGATCGCCAAAGGCACGGCCTTCGCGGGGGAAGGCGCCGATTTTGTCTGGGCCGTCGAGGCCGACTCGCGCCCGGCCATGTTTGTGGACGATCGCGCCGCCGGCCCCTTGGAGCGCGTGGGCGAAACCAAGCTCTGGTTCTACATCGGAGGGCTGAATACCGGCACTGCCCATAGTTTCTTTTACACGTTGAACGGCGCGCGCATGGGCGGCTCGCACGACGTTCCGGCTTACGGGCCCGATTCTTACCCGAAGCCCGGCGTGCCCGAGGGCAAACTATCCGACAAGATCGTACATACCAGCAAAATCTACGACGGCATGGAAAGCAATTATTGGATCTATGTGCCCGCGCAATACGATCCGGGCGTACCCGCGGCCCTGATGGTCTGGCAGGATGGACAGAACCTGATCCAGCGCGATGGCGCATCGCGCACCCTGACCGTCGTCGACAATCTGATCGCCCAGAAGAAAATTCCGGTCATGATTCAGGTCTTCATCGAGCCCGGCGCGATCGGCGACAAGAAAATGCGCAGCATCGAGTACGACACCGTTTCGGACCGCTACCCGCGCTTTCTGCGCGATGAAATCCTGGCCGATGTTCGGGTCAAGTACAATATCCGCAAAGACGCTTACAGCAGGGCGATCGCCGGTATCTCGTCGGGCGGTATCTGCGCTTTCAACACCGCCTGGCAGCAGAACGACCAGTTCAGCCGCGTGCTCTCGCACGTCGGCAGCTTCACCAGCATTCAGTGGCGGCACGATCAGTCCGATCCGCGCGACAACATCCTTGGCGGAAACGACTACCCGTTTCTGGTCCGCAAGTCGCCCAAACACAACATACGTGTTTGGATGCAGGATGGCTCCGAGGACCTCGAAAATGAGCACGGAAGCTGGCCGCTGCAAACATCCAGATGGTGAACTCGCTCAAGATGCGCGAGTACGATTTCCATTTCAGTTGGGGGGGCGGCTCACACAATGCGGCCCACGGAAACTCCGAATTGCCCGAGGAGCTGACGTGGCTGTGGCGCGATTACGACCCGGCGAAGACCGAGCAGATTTACCAGATGGACCCTGAGGAAAAAGCCAAGCCGATGTTTCGCGTTCACATTTACAACCGGTGAGCGCGCTATCGCGAGTCTCCGGCCCGAAACGCCAGTGCGGGAGCAGTAGAATCGACTGGATGTCCCGGGGGCCTACAAGACGGGCTTTTCTTTCCGCGGCTCTAGCGGTGGCGGCTCCTCTCCGCTCCGCCACCCACAACGAGCCTGACGCACGCGAATTCCTCGAAGTGCCGAATGCAAGCAGGCTCCGCATGCACTGGTACGTCTTCGGGCCGGCGTGGACCGCGGAGGAGTGCGAGCGGCAGCTCAAGCTGATGGCCGCAGCGCACGTAGGCGGCGTGCTGATCTTTCCGACTTACCCGATCGCGCTGGACGATCCGGCGCATGGAATTGTCAATCAGACTTATCTCTCTAAGGAGTTCTTTTCCGTCTTCAATTCCGCGCTGGCCAGCTGCAAGAAGCTTGGACTCACCGCCGACATCGTGGTGGGAACCGGCTGGCCGTACGGCGGTCCGTCCGTCAGCGTCGCGGATAGCGCGAAGGCCTTGCGGCGTACGACCATTCCAGTCACCAGCAGAGCGCCCATCGACCTTGCCGCGCCGCAACCGGATGAGAAGATCGTCGCCGCGTTCTACGTGGACCCGACGGAATCGGTGAGTCTCGCGGTGGCGAATGGAGGGACGGTTACGCCTCCGGCAACCGGCGGTGAAGTGCAGATCTTCTACGCTGCCCCGACGCGCATGCAGGTGAAGCGCGCATCGCTGGGCGCCGAAGGCCTGGTGCTCGATCACTACGACGCGGGCGCGCTCGAACGGTATCTCGCCGCGGTGGGCGACAAGCTGCTCATGGAGGTTCCGGCGGGCGCCATCCGGTCCGTCTTCTGCGACTCGCTCGAAGTGTACGGCGCCAACTGGAGCAATGAATTTCCAGCCATCTTCGAGCGCAAGCGGGGCTACGATCTCATCCCTCACCTGCCTGCGCTGTTCGACCATAATCACCCGGACGCGCGCGATCTCCGCTGCGACTTCTGGCGCACGCTATCCGACCAGGCGTTCGAAGCATTCATCCAGCCGCTCGCGGAATGGGCGCATCGCAAGGGCGTGACGGCGCAATTGGAGGCGTACGGCACGCCGCCGGTTTCGCTCGCGAGTTACCGCGCGGTGGACGTGCCGACCGGCGAGCACTACGAATGGAAGGAGTTCAACACCTCGCGATGGGCCAGTTCGGGTGCTCATCTCGCCGGCAAGCAGACCATTCTGGCAGAGGCTTGGACGTGGCTTGGCAATCCCAACCGCTTCGCCGATACGCTCGAGCAACTGAAGCTCTGTTCCGATCTGCACTTCCTCAGCGGCATCAATTCGCTCTATGGCGTGACGTACGCCTACTCTCCGGTAGGTTTGGGCGCGCCGGGATGGGTGCCATACTTCGGCCCGGCGGTCAATCACACGTCGCCCTATTGGCCGTATTTTTCGTATCTGGCGGATTACGTGAATCGCGCCAGTTACATCTTGCAGCAGGGGCGGGCAGTGGCTGACATCGCGGTGTATCTTCCCGCCGAGGACGCGATGGCCGAATCCGAAACCGGAGAGCTGCTGCTCAACTGGGCGGTGCGGGACCGCATGAGCTCGAATGGCCCGCCACCGGAGTTCGGCTTGAAAAACGCTCTCCACTACCAATCCGATGTGGTGAAGACCATTATTACCAACGGCTACGCGTTTGACGGCATCGATACTTTCGCGTTTCGCGACGCGCGCGTGGAAGAAGGAAGTCTGCGGTCAGGCGACGGCGACTACCCTGTCCTGCTGTTGCCCAATCTCACGGGCATCGATGTGGAGTCGCTGCAGAAGGTGGCTGCGTTCGTGGAGCGGGGAGGCGTGCTGATCGCCACCCGGCGGCTGCCCGAAACGGCATATGGTTTGCGGGACCGCCAAAAGAATCGCGCCGAGGTGGAGCGGCTTATCGAGGCATTGTTCGGCGCAGTGCCGTACCATGCCTCGCTCCAGCCACACCGGTACGGCAACGGCGTGGCGATCTTCTCGCGGGACGAGCACGTGTCGCTGCTGAACGCCCTCCGCTGGCATCCGCCGGATGTCGCGTGGCGCCAGGCGAGTGAACACGTGAGCTTCGTGCATCGCCGCACACTCGAGCGCGATTACTATTTTCTGGCAAACACCGGCGAACAGCCGCGGAAGCTCGATGCGACATTTCGCGTGGATGTGAAGCAGCCGGAGGTTTGGGACTTGATGACCGGCGCGGTCGAGCCCATCGTCGTTTTCGAGCACAACAAGGCCGGGACGAGAGTTGCGTTCGAATTGGGGCCTTTGGAATCGCGCGTGATCGCATTCGCGCAAAATGGCAGAAGTCCCATTACCACCGATACAGACCTGCCTCTTGAAGCCGCGCCGGCCGGCTGGAAGGCGCGCGTTTTCGAGAACCGGGGATTTCATATTCAAAAGGTGGTTCGCGCCGAAGAGATCACCGTCAGCGGAATTCCCGCGCCGTTGCAGCTGGCTCCCAAGTGGAGCCTGCGATTCGAGGATTCCGCCATCGGGTCCGCCCCACTGGACGAGTTGAAATCGTGGACCGAAATTCCCGCGGCGCGCTTCTTCTCCGGACGCGGCGTATATGAAGCAGAGTTTCAATTGCCTTTTCGCATGGCGCAGGACATAGGCGCGGTTCTCGATCTGGGCAGCGTGCGCGAAACCGCGGAGGTGTGGCTGAATGGGGAATCCGCGGGAGTCGCCTGGATGCGGCCTTACCGCGTGGACGTTACCCGCCTCATTCGGACGGGCTTGAACCGGCTGCGTGTGGACGTCACCAACCTGCTGATCAACCGCGTGCTGGGCATGGGCCCCATCGATTACTCGGCGGCGTACGCGCGATACGGGCAGCGGTTTCCGCCAGGCGAAGAGTGGGAGACGGTGCATGAGCCGTTTCCTTCGGGCCTGCTCGGGCCCGTGCAATTGGTCTTCTACAAGACGATCTATGGCACGCGCGCCACGCGCCCGCCGCGCCGCTC
>Ga0070733_10002495_pt1 | contig 13042 bp, 11 predicted proteins | sample Coa_R1_9_FD_66450 | JGI IMG/M metagenome (GOLD analysis project Ga0070733, IMG submission 66450) | Surface soil microbial communities from Centralia Pennsylvania, which are recovering from an underground coalmine fire - Coalmine... | ecosystem: Environmental > Terrestrial > Soil > Unclassified ... | reverse complement strand
GCGTGCGGAATCCCTTGCGGATGTAGGGAACCGGCAAAGTCCATCGTCGCTGTTCCGCGGAAGGTGTGGGGGCGTGCGCAGCATCGAATCGGCGCTGGACCTCTTCGGCGGTCAGTTCCTCTTTTCGTGTCGCGATCATCCACGTGTAGCCGAAGGGATCGGAAAATTGCCCGGAGCGTTCCCCGTAGAACTGATCCTGGATTGGCTGGACAACTTTGGCGCCGGCGGCGACGGCGCGAGCGCCGACCGCGTCCACATCATCCACTTGGAGATGAATTCTTATCGGTGAGCCGCCGAGAGTTTCGGGGCTGATCGCGCCGTACTGCGGGAATTCATCAGCAAGCATGATGGCGGTATTGCCGATGCGGATTTCCGCGTGGCCGATATTTTCGCCAGGGCCGTGCATGCGCATGATTTCGGTCGCGCCGAACGCCTGCTTGTAAAATTCGATCGCGCGGGCGGCGCCTTTCACGCTCAAGTACAGGGTGGCGCTTTGTGCCGCGTGTGCTGGTGCTACTGCCGCTGCGGTTGCTGCTGGTTTGCTGACCATCGGAGTTCTCCCTTCGAGTCTTGCTCGTAATGATGTCTTGAAATCTTCGCGCGGCAGGCCGCGGAGCTGATCCGCGACGCGCGCGAGTGCGGCGACGGGCGCTTTCAGTGCGGCGCCATCGCGTCGGCGGGATGTTGCGCCCGGCGCAAGAAGCGCCTGAATGGCGCGATCGAGTTGTTCGCTCAGGTTTGGTTTAGGCATTGGCTGCACCCGACCGATTCTTCTTCTGCGGCGGTTTAACGGCCGCGTTTCTGCCGGAACATTTAGCGGCTTCCTCGCGCAGAGTCTGTATGCCGCGGAACTGGAGTTGTTTTACGGCGCCTTCGGTGCGCCCGAGGGCTTGCGCAATTTCACGGATACTTTTTTCCTCAGCGAAGCGCATCTGCACGACCTTCCTCTGCTCTACGGGAAGCTCCTGCACCAGTCGGAACAGCTGCGCGCGTATTTCGATTTCTTCCGGGTTCGGCTCGGCGCTCGCTGGGTCGTTAGCGAGGGCATCGGTCTGTTCGCGCGAGCCGCGCCGCCAGCGATCTGCGATGGCGTTAGAAGCGATGCGCATCAGCCATGCTCCAAACGGGGCGCCGCGCCATTCGAAGCGCGGCAGATTCGCCAGGGCGTGGTGAAACACCTCGGAGGTCACGTCCTCGGCGGCCTCGCGGTTACCCAAGCGCCGCCAGACGTACGCGTACACGCGCTCGAAGTGGATTTCATAGAGCGCCGCAAAGCGGCTGGGGTCCTGCTGCGCCGCCTCGATCAGCCCGCGCTCGCTCGGTTCTTGTACGGCCTTCAACGAGTTCTCCGGAGTTGTTGCTGCCACAGTATAGAACTGGCGGGGAAGCCGAAGGTTACGCTCCAACAAAAATAATCCTGCGCGGGGAGGGGCACTGAAGCCAGCCCCATTCGCACTGCGCTGATTCCACGCGGAGCCTTCTTCGTAAGCCGATCAGGTGTCCGCGCCGAGTCGCATCTGGGAGTGCGGCGGCTTGCCGCCGCCTTCACAAGCCGACGCTTGCTTCGGCGCTCGCGCCGTGGCTCGAGGATCCACATTAGTTGACAAAAGCAACTAAGTGTATGACAATGGCACATATGGCAAAGAAGTCGCTCTGCGATCGCGAGAACAGGTGCAACCGTGAAAGATGATGTGGCGAGGATGGGGCGGGTGGGCGCGATTCGGCGGTTTAACCGATTTTACACGCGGAAGATTGGAGTGTTGCAGGAAGGGCTGCTCGGCAGCGCATTCTCTTTGACGCAAGGGCGCGTGTTGTACGAGGTCGCGCACCGTGAGAAGCCTACCGCGACGGCGGTGGGCGCTGAACTCGGACTGGATGCCGGCTACCTCAGCCGCATTCTGCGCGGATTCAAGAAGGATGGGCTAATCCATGCCCAGCGCTCGGATGTGGACGGGCGCGAGACACTACTTTCCTTGACGCCGCAGGGACGAAAAGCGATTGCGACACTGGACCGGAGATCGAATCAAGACGTGACCGCGCGATTGCAGGGCGTCTCAGAGCCCGAGCAGCAGCGTTTGGTGACGGCCATGAACGAGATTGAGTCGGTGCTCGCGCCACGCACCGCCGAAAGTGAGCCGTACATTTTGCGGCCGCATCAGCCCGGGGACATGGGCTGGGTAGTGAGCCGCCAGGGCTTGCTGTACGTGCAGGAATACGGATGGGACGAGCAGTACGAGGCGCTGGCGGCGAAAATCGTCGCGCATTTCATCGAAAAGTTCGACGCGCGGCGCGAGCGCTGCTGGATTGCGGAACGCAAGGGCGAAACCGTGGGCGCCGTTTTCCTGGTGCAGCATTCGAAAACCATCGCGAAGCTGCGCCTGTTGCATGTGGAGCCCTCGGCGCGCGGCCTGGGAATCGGCAAAAGATTGGTGGACGAATGCGTGCGCTTCGCGCGGCGGGTGGGATACAAGAAGATTACTTTGTGGACTCAGAGCATTCTCACCGCGGCGCGCCACATCTACAAGCAGGCCGGGTTTCGCTGCGTGGCGAAGAAACGGCATCACAGCTTCGGTCACGACCTCGTAGCGGAGACTTGGGAGCTGAAGTTGTGAGGAAATTTCCGCGGCGCCGCTTCAGTCGAGTGAAACAAAACCGTCGTTGGTCTCTGCGCTAAATCAACCCTTCTTGTCGCGCTCTGCGCGCATCGCTTCCATCACACTTTGAATCAGCTCCTTGGCCTTGCCGATTTCCGCCTGAATGATGCGGATGTCCATCACAGGGACGTCGGGATCACGATTAGTGTGGCAGTAGACGCCGTGTTGGCCCACGAGAACCAGGGCGTTGGTGAGGAGATCGAGCGAGACGGCTAGGCGCCCTCGGTGCGGGCCCATCATGGTCTCGTAGTGTTCCAGTTCGTCCCTGTGTTCGTCAAAGGCCGGCATGAGCGCCATCGTAGCATAGGCAATCTCGCCTGTGCTCTTGCGGTTGTTCTTGTCGTTGGAAGCGCCGCCGTACCGCCGCCTCAGTTGCTGTTGCCCTTCCAGGGATGGTTCTAGGACCATCTGTTGCGGGCTACGGAACACGCGAAGCCAGTATCCTTTACTATGCCGCAGTGAGATTAGATAATCTGGGCCGTTGCGTCGCGCGTGCCGTAGATGCAGGTAATCGTGCGGTTTGTTCGAGCGGCTGTTTCATAGCGGGGCGGCGTTTGCTGGGGCGGCAAACGAAGCTATACTATCGCCAACGAAGGTGATGATTCGCGCCGCGCAAGCACGTTTCCTGGAACGCCAATCGGCCCGTTGCCAAAGACTTCTGCAAGATTTGCAATTGTACCGGGGCTGCTGCTTGGGATGAATGCGGCTCCTGAGATCCGCGGGGTGAACAAACGATGAGACGTTCAGACTTGGTACGCAATCCTGGGAAGAGCAAGGCGGTGCGTACTTCGCAGATCGTTTTCGGCGAGCGGCAGCACTTGCTGCGCGTGCTGGATTCGGTGGAGCGGAGTGCTTTGCCCGCGGCGCGTTTGGAGCAGGAGCGACGCGTGATCGAACAACTGATTCACTCGCGGACGCAGGAACTGAACCGCATCAATGCGGGTTGGGACGAAAAGGTGGGTGTGGTGCTGAGCGCGGAAGTGAAGCCGGAAACTTTGGAAGGGCTTTCGCGGCAGGCTCCCAAGGAAGATTTTTATTTGCTGCGTTTGATCAGCGAGCATCCGAAAGTTTCGGCGAAGACGCTGGGCCGCTTGTCGCATCATCCTTATTCAGCGATCCGCGAGAATATCGCGCGCCATCCGAACAGCGATGCTGCGACTCTGTCGCGCTTGAGCAAGGATCGCACGCAGCCACTCTGGTACCTGGTGGCGTTCAATCCGAATGCGCCGATGCCTTTGCGGAAGAAACTGCAGGAGCGCATGCGCAGGCTGGGCGAGAAGTCCGCGACGCAATAAGGCGGTGATCATCGCCGGTCAGCAACCGCTTTAAAGCCGTTTCGTAAAATGGGTTGGACCGGAAGGGCGGGGCTTCAGCCCCGCCGTAAGACCCGCAACAGAAGGGGCTTTAGCCCCTGAAGCCACGCTTGTCTATCGCGGCCGAATATTTAGGAGTTCGGGTTCCAGCCACTAACCACTCGTCACTAGCCACTGCCTTTTTCCCCAGCGGATTGATCAGCTCGTTTTGCGACGCCGTTTTCGCGACGTTTCGTATTTGCTGCGATCTGCACGGTCGTAACATCTTGCCGCGCCTTTTTTCTAGAGTAGAATCCTGGCATGACAGAAGCCTCCTCGTCTCGCGTCTCTGAGCTTTCCACCTCATCCTCGCCGTCGGCTTCCTACAACATCGCGGACGAATTTGTTTCGCGCCCGGCCCGCGAGCATCCCGAAAAATTGGCAATTCTGGGGACCGGCCGCCCGCGGACATATGGGGAATTGGAAAACCTGGTCGGGCGCGTGGCGCAGGCTTTGGGCGATGCGAATTGCCAGCCAGGCGAGCGCGTGCTGATCGCTTTGCCGGATTCCGCGGAGTTGGTTGGCGCGTTCTTTGCCGCGGCGAAGATCGGCGCCATCGCCGTGCCCGTGAATCCCATGGCGCGGGCTGCGGATTACCGCCATTGGCTGGAAAATTGTGGCGCGCGCATTGCGATCGTGCACGCGCCGATTTTGGGCGAGTTCTGCGCGGGCATGGCCGGTGAAGTGGCGCTGGAACTTCTCGTAATTTACGAAGGCACGTCCGGAACCGGGAAGCCGGACCGCGTCGCGCGGCAGATTGTCGAGTGGGATGGCTGGCTGCCGTCGCGTGCCGGCGATGCGCCTACGCACCCGACGCGAGCCACGGACGCGGCATTCTTCTTGTATACGTCAGGAAGCGGCGGCGCGCCGAAAGCGGTCGTGCACCGGCATCAAGATATGGGAGTTGCGGCGCGGAATTACGCGCACGGCATACTGGGATTGCGCGCGGATGATCGGTTATTTTCGGTCTCGAAATTGTTTTTTGCATACGGCTTGGGGAATGGCATGTATTTCCCGCTGCATTTTGGGGCTTCGACGATTCTGTATCCCGAGCGGCCTCGCGCGGACGAAATTGCGGCGGTGATTGCGCAATACCGGCCCACGGTGTTTTTTTCGGTGCCCACTTTTTATGCGTCGTTGCTGCGCGAGTCTGAAAAAGGCTTGGCGCTGGATTTTTCTTCGGTGCGGCTGGCAGTGTCCGCGGGCGAATCCTTGCCCGCGGAAATCTTCGACCAGTTTCGCAAGCGCTTCGGAATCGAAATTCTGGACGGCATCGGCTCCAGCGAGATGCTGCATATTTTTCTTTCTTCGCGACCGGGTGCAGCGCGCGCGGGCAGCTGCGGCCGCGAAGTTCCGGGATACGAAGCGCGGATTTTGGATGACGCGGGAGAGCCTGCCGGATCCGACGAAGCCGGGAACCTCTGGGTAAAAGGCGAAAGCGCGTTCGCGGAATACTGGCGGATTCCGGAATTGACTGCGCGCACCAAGCGCGACGGCTGGGTGAACACCGGCGACAAATTCTCGCGCGACGCGGACGGATATTTTTATTATCGCGGCCGCGCGGACGACATGATGAAAGTTTCAGGCATGTGGGTCTCGCCCGGAGAAGTGGAGAATGCGCTGCTGGGCCACGCGGCGATTGCCGAGTGCGCGGTCGTGGGGAACGCAGATGCGGTGGGTCTGGTGCGGCCGGTGGCGTACATCGTCTTGCGCCAGAGCGTAACCAATACCGCGGGCGGCCTCGACAGCGAAATTTATGGCTGGCTGCGCACGAGGCTGCCGGGATTCAAGTGTCCGCAGGAATATCGCTTTGTAAAGGAATTGCCACGGACGGCGACAGGGAAGCTGCAGCGGTATCTTCTGCGAGGTGTTAACGGTTGAGAGTTGTCGCTCGTGAATTTGTAGCGGCCGCCTGCTTTTTTTAGGCGGGCGCCTTTGACGTTGAATTTGCACTGGCCGGCCCCTCCTTGCACGACCGGCCAGCCGCTGCCGTCGCTTTTACCGCGGATTGGGTATCACGCCCGCTCCTTCGTCGTTTAACAAAGATTCTCGAGGCCTGATGCTGCATGCGATCCTCTCCGCAAACACCCAGCACCGCGTAAGTCTTCAGCCCAGAGACATATTGGCTCTTTACGGCTATAATTGCTCCTGTATATTGGCCTATAGGAGTGAGCCAATGCTGCCGCTACATCTCCAGTCTGAAAGCCACATTCCCTTGTACGTGCAGTTGCGCGATCAGTTGCGCGCGCTGGTGCATTCCGGTGAACTGCGCACAGGCGACCGCATTCCTGCAAGCCGCGAGCTGGCTACCCAGCTGGGCGTGCATCGCACTACAGTGGCTAACGCTTACGCGGAACTGGAATCCGAGGGGTTGATTCAAGGTCATGTGGGGCGCGGCACGTATATTTGTGGCGCGCCGGCCCGCCAGTTTACGCCGCCGCCGCGGTCGAATGGCAATGGCGGCTCGGTACGCTGGGAAACGCTCTTTGCAGACGAGCGCGGCGAGGATGGCCTGAGCCGCCTGACTCCCCAGGTGCCGAAGGACGCGATCGGTTTCGTAGCTGCGCGGCCGCCGGAAGAATATTTTCCGCTGGAGGAATTTCGCAGTTGCTGCAATGCCATTTTGCGCAGCGACGGGCGCAAGGTGCTGCAGATCGGTTCGTCGGATGGATACGAGCCGCTGAAGAGCGCATTGATTGACTTCTTTCGCGACGAAGGTCTCGGCGTTCGCAGCGAGCAATTATTGATCACGGGCGGATGCCAGCAGGCGATAGATCTGCTCTGCAAGGCGTTCTTGCGCCCTGGGGATGCGGTGGCGCTGGAGAATCCGGCATACCCGGGCGCGCTCGCCACTTTCGGCGCGGCGCGGATTCGCACGTTGGCTGTGCCGGTGGATACGCATGACGCGCCGGGCGGGCGCCTCGGGCTGAATATTGACGCGCTGGAATCCGTCCTGATGCAGAACCGCGTGAAATTTATTTTCACGACCCCGGATTTTCATAACCCTACTGGCACCGCTTTGCCCATGACCGACCGGCGGCGGCTCCTGGATATGGCGGCGCGCTATCAGGTGCCGGTGATTGAAGATTATATTTATGGACGCTTGCGCTTGCGCGGGGCGGCCGCTCCTTCGTTGCGGTCGCTCGACCGAACCGGCAGCGTGATTCAGATTGATAGCGTTTCGAAAATTGCGTTTCCAGGCCTGCGAGTCGGCTGGTGCATCGGCCCTGAGAGCGTGATCGAACGCTTGCGCCTGGTGAAGCAAGCCACGGACCTGCATACGGACCAGCTGGCTCAGGCCACGCTCGCGGAATTCATTCGTCGCGGACACTTGGCGCGGCATCTATTGAAGATGAAAAAGGTGTATCGCAGCCGGTTGGACGCGATGGAATCGGCACTCGGGAAATATATGCCCGAGGAAGGCAGTTGGACCCGCCCGGAAGGCGGCATGTCCGTCTGGCTCAGTTTGCCGGCAGGATTTGACGCGGGCGAACTGCTCATCCACGCCCGCGAGCGCGGCGTAATGTATGTGCCCGGGCGTTACTTCTATCATCAGAATCCGCAGCCAAATACTTTACGGTTAGGGTTTGCGAGCTTGGACGAAAAACGGATTGCGCGGGGCATTGAGATTTTGGGCGAGGTCGTGAAAACGGAGTTTCGCAAGCGGCAGCGTGGCGCGCGCAGCGAACTGCATTCGCGCGTGGCATTGGTTTGAGGCGGCGCTTTGGGAAGTCCAAACGAATTAACACAAAGGACACAGAGGAAGGGCGGGGGAAAATCCAAGAAAGACAGGGGCATTTCTGCATCGTGGCACAGCCACTCTTGGCTGTGCTCCCAGGTGTTCTCGGCGCCCTCTGCGTTTCTCCGGTAAGTCACTTGATCCGTGCTCGGACTGACAAATGCTTTTGAAACCGAATCCGACGAATCTTTGTTTCGGCTGTGGCGGCGCTAATCAGCGCGGCATGCAGCTTGCCTACGAGCAGGACGATCAAGCGCGACGCATACGCGGGAATTTCCGGCTCGGTGCGGAATATCAGGGTGGGGCGGGATTCATTCATGGCGGTATCATAGCGACAGTGCTGGATGAAGTGATGGGCAAGGTCTGCCGTTTCCGCGGAGTGCACGCGGTGACGGCTGAGTTGACCATCGAATACTTGAAGCCAGTGCCGGTAGACGCGGATTTGCTGGTGGAAGGGTACGAAGCGGAAATGACCGGCAGAAATTTGTTCATGGTTGGCGAGATACGTAATGTTGCTGAGCAGGTTCTGGCGCGCGGGAAGGGCCGATTCGTAATCGTGGATCCGAAGCGCCACACAAAACAAGCCGCGACAAACGACGCGCCGGAGGAATTGGCAGGCAGCAGTCTGCGGAAAAAGTCGGTTTCTTAGGGGGTCGGAGCTTTAGTTTATCCTGAGAGTCTGCCTGCGGCAGGGTCGAAGGGCTCCGACAATAAATGCTTGGCTTGCAACGGGCTTTAGCCCCTGAGGAAATGGCTTACGGCATTTTTCCGCAGATTGATGGAAGCCGCTCGAGAAGTGAAATTCGCAAGGAAAACCGAGGGAGAAACTCGATGGAACTAATGAACAACAATCTGTGGCGCGTGAAAGTGGGCCTGGCTGAAATGTTGAAGGGCGGCGTAATTATGGATGTGACGAACGCCGAGCAGGCCAAGATCGCAGAAGACGCCGGCGCCTGCGCTGTGATGGCGCTGGAGCGCGTCCCTTCGGATATACGCAAAGAAGGCGGAGTAGCCCGCATGGCCGCCCCGCGCATCATTCGCGAAATCATGGACACGGTTTCAATTCCGGTCATGGCCAAAGTGCGCATCGGCCATTTCGCGGAAGCGCAGGTGCTCGAAGCGCTGGAAGTCGATTACATTGACGAGAGCGAAGTGCTGACTCCCGCCGACGAAGAGCATCACGTCTGGAAGCACGGCTACAAAGTCCCGTTCGTTTGCGGAGCGCGCAACCTGGGCGAGGCGCTGCGCAGGATTGCAGAGGGCGCCGCCATGGTGCGCACCAAGGGCGAAGCAGGTTCGGGGAATATTGTCGAAGCAGTGCGGCACATGCGCACCATCGTGAGCCAGATGAAGCGGCTCACGCTACTCGGCGAAGAAGAATTGGTGCACGAATCGAAGGAGCTGGGTTCGCCGTTCGAGCTGGTAGCTTGGGTCGCGAAACATGGCAAGCTCCCGGTGCCGAATTTTTCGGCCGGCGGAATCGCCACTCCGGCAGACGCGGCTCTAGTGATGCAGCTAGGCGCAGAAGCGGTGTTCGTCGGCTCGGGCATTTTCAAGTCCAGCGATCCGGCCGTGCGCGCACGCGCGATCGTGAAGGCCACAACGCATTACAAGGATCCCAAGGGAGTCCTGGAAGCGTCGGAGGAGTTGGGCGACGCCATGAAGGGCCTCGACATCCGCCAGATGGACGAAAAGGATTTGCTGCAGACCAGAGGTTGGTGAGACGCGCGAAGGGTGAGTAGTGATTAGCGTCCCGTGAATCGTGAGTAGTGAGTAGTGATTAGTGTCCCGTGAATCGTCACTTGTGGCTCGGAGCCATCTCATAATTAGCTCCTGCGGAAGGGCGGGGCTTCAGCCCCGCCGTAAAGCACGGCAGAAGAGGGGCTTTAGCCCCTGAAGCCGCATCAGCGCGGCGCGCCCTCAGCTTCTGAACTAACGCGTTCGCAACTCTCACGCACGCTCCGTAGGGGCGGGTCTCAGACCCGCCCCTGCTTTTTTTAGATTGAACGTTGATGCGAGGAATTTTCTTGGGGCCATTCGAATGAAACATGACGGCTTGAAAATCGGAATAGTTGCGATACAAGGGGATTACGACGCGCATGCCAAGGTGCTGGGGCGCCTGGGCGTGGAATACAGTTTTGTGCGCACACCCGCGGATTTGTCGGGCCTCGCCGGCGTAATCCTTCCGGGCGGGGAAAGCACAACGCATCTGAAAGTGATGACCGAAGAAGGCCTGTTTGATGCGCTGAAGAAATTCGCGGCCGCCGATGGCGCGTTCTTCGGAACCTGCGCCGGAACGATTCTGCTCGCGAAGGAAGTGCACGGCCCGGCACAGGCCTCGCTAGGGCTGTTGAACGCGTCGGTGCTGCGCAATGGCTATGGACGGCAGCTCGCCAGCGACGTGCATATGGGGCAAACGAAATTGCGCGCGCAGCCGCTCGAGATGGTCTTCATTCGTGCGCCGATTATTGAGTCGGTGGGCCCCGGGGTAGAGATTCTCGCGGAGGATGCAGGACATCCAGTTTTGGTGCGCGAGGGCAAGATTCTAGCGGCCACGTTTCATCCGGAACTGAGCGACGATACGGCTGTCCACGAATACTTCGTGCGCATGGCGCGGAACGGCGCCGCCGTCGCGGGGTGACCGAGCTGCGAAGCGCGAATCGAGGCCGGGCAACTCGGAAGTCTTTGTAGGTCGTGGCTTCAGCCACGACGTAAACACAGCAAGATCAGCGCGGCTTCAGCCGCTGAAGTACAGATTTTGCCTTTGCCGCACAGACTCTTTAGCTGGGCGCCTTTGACTTCGCCGTTGTAGCAGCGCAGGTTCGCGGTTCAATCATTCCGTAAATTGTGAGATTCTGTCGCCCTCATGAAAGCTCCGGTGAAAGTGCTTTTCGTCTGCGTGGGAAACTGCGTGCGCAGCCAGATGGCTGAAGCGATCGCACGACATTCCTGCGCGGATATCATTTTGCCGGAGAGCGCTGGAGTTTCGCCGCTAGGTTTCATCGATACCACGACGCAAGCGGTGTTGCGCGAGCACGGCATTCCGTTCGATGGCCAATTCTCGAAGGGACTGCACAGCCACAAGCTGCGCAAACCCGATGTGGTGATCAATATGTCCGGAATTCACGGCAAAGCGCTATTTCCGGAGCACGACGTTGAAGAATGGCCGGTGCAGGATCCGTTCGGCGAAGATATCGAGCGGCATCGCAAGACTTTCGATGATATCGAGGCGCGCGTAACGTTACTGGCGGCGCGTCTGCGGACAAAAGCGGCGAGCGCAAGCTAATCGTCGCCGGGGCGGAGAGCAGGGAAGAATGCGTCGCGAAACTACTAGCGTCTCCCAGGAAGATTACCTGAAAGCGATCTGGGAGCTGGTGCAGGAAGAGCAAGCCCCGATCAGCGCGCGTCTCGCGGAAGATTTGGGCGTCACTCCTCCGGCCGTGACGGCGGCTCTAAAACGCATGACGCGCGGCGGCTATTTGCGCGTGCGCCGCGATGGGCACATCGAACTATCGGCGAAAGGCCAGGAGATCGCGGGCCATCTGGTGCTGCGTCATCGCCTGGCGGAAAAGCTCCTCACCGATGTGATCGGCCTGGAATGGGCGCGCGCGCATGAAGAAGCCGAGCGCCTGGAGCACGGAATCTCGCCGGAAGTGGCCGAGCTGCTGCTGAAGCGCTTCGGGCGCGACAGCCGTTGCCCGCACGGTGTCCCGCTGCTGGGCGGCATGGCCAAGCTGCGCAGGAAATTTGGCGCGGTGCGGCTGTCGGACGTCGAGGTAGGGAAGCCCTACGAGGTCTTGCGCGTGTACGAAAAGGATCCGAAGTTCCTCGAGTTTTTAGCCGGGTTGGGCTTGCATCCGGGAACGAAAGTGCGCGTCCATCAGCGCGAATACGACGAGACGATGGTCCTGTCCGTCGCCGGCCACGCCACCCGCATTCATCTAGGGAAACCGGCCACACAGCGGGTTTGGGTACGCAACGCGGTGTAGCGTAGTTTGTAGTTTCCTCGCTCTGCTCGCACACGAGCACGCAGTGCCAGGCACCCAGCGCCAAGCGGAGCCTCTGCCTACCAATCCGACGTCAGCCCGTGGCGCGGCAATCAAAAATAATGATGCGGAGCATTCGTCTGGCCTATTGCAACAGGACGGGCTGGGCGACTATGATACGCACTGCTAGCCCCCGCAGGGTGACTGGAATGGTCCAGAAATCCTTGATTGCTTCGCGCAGCTTCCAGCCAGGTGTAACGAAGTTGACTCATTTTGTCTCAGGGGTTCGTGCCACGCGGATTCGGACAACAACGTACGTCCAGCAAAGCGATACCAAGATTTTGATTTTCCAGAAAATCATCGAAGACTGAAGGAGGAACACGATATGGCAACTGCATCCGTAGCTGTAAGACCAAGTGAAAATGTAACCGGGTTTGTGACCAAGACGCGCAAGATGCTCATCAACGGCAAGTGGGTCGATTCCGCATCCGGCAAGACGTTCGAAACTTTCAACCCCGCCACGGGAGAAGTGCTCTCGCACGTCGCCGAAGGCGATAAGGAAGACATTGACCGCGCAGTAAAAGCAGCCCGCGCCGCCTTCGAAACCGGCCCGTGGTCGAAGATTTCTCCGTCCGAGCGCGGGCAAATGATCTGGCGCTTGGGCGACCTGCTGCAAAAGCACCTGGAAGAATTCGCCCAGCTGGAATCGCTCGATAACGGCAAGCCGCTGAAGATTGCGCGCGTCGCCGATCTGCCACTTTCGATTGACCATTTCCGTTACTACGCAGGCTGGGCCACGAAGATCGAAGGCAACACTGTTCCGATGTCCGGCTGGAAGCAGGGCATGTTCCACGCGTACACGGTGCGCGAGCCGGTGGGCGTGGTGGGGCAAATCATTCCGTGGAATTTCCCGCTGCTGATGGCGGCGTGGAAACTCGGTCCCGCACTGGCGTCAGGCTGCACGATCGTGCTGAAGCCTGCCGAACAGACACCTCTCACCGCGTTGCGTCTCGGCGAATTGATCCAGGAAGCGGGGATTCCCGATGGAGTCGTGAACATCGTCCCGGGTTACGGCGAAACAGCTGGCGCTGCACTCGCCGCGCATCCCGACGTTGACAAGGTCGCCTTCACCGGTTCCACCGAGGTCGGCAAGCTGATCCTGAAAGCCGCGGCGGGGAACTTGAAGAAGGTATCGCTGGAACTGGGCGGCAAGTCCCCGAATATTATTTTCGACGATGCCGACTTGGACTCGGCAATTCCCGGAGCCGCCAGCGCGATCTTCTTCAATCAGGGCCAGTGCTGCTGCGCCGG
>Ga0070733_10002494_pt1 | contig 13048 bp, 13 predicted proteins | sample Coa_R1_9_FD_66450 | JGI IMG/M metagenome (GOLD analysis project Ga0070733, IMG submission 66450) | Surface soil microbial communities from Centralia Pennsylvania, which are recovering from an underground coalmine fire - Coalmine... | ecosystem: Environmental > Terrestrial > Soil > Unclassified ... | reverse complement strand
TTGATGTGGTAGTCAATCTCGTGCTCGCGCAGATAGCGATGCAAACGAACGATCAAGTCGAAGTCTTCGCCCACGGCATCGGCCCGAAAGCCGCCGATCTTCATCAGCAGATCACGGCGGAAAATTCCAAAAGCTCCAGAAACAATTGGCAGCAGATTGAATGCCGCCCACGCCTCCCGGCCCACGAGAAACGCTCGCAGATACTCGATGACCTGCAGCATCTCAATATGAGTCCTAGGCAGGCCCACCTCTATCAACTCGGCTCCCTCAACTTTCGATCCATTCAAGATGCGAACAATTCCTCCCACTGCGACCACTCGTTCCGGATCGGCCATGATGCCGGCCATAATGCGTGACAGTGAGTCTTTCTCCAGAATGGAGTCGGCATCCACGACACAGACATATGGACTGCTGGCCGCGTTGATTCCGGCATTAATCGCGTCAGCCTTACACCCGGCCGATTTTTTATCCAACACCAGCAACTGAGGATGAGCCAGGCTCCGGTAAATCTCGATCACCGGCGCAGTTTCAATCTCAGCAACATAAAGGATGGAAGCGGGACGCAGGCTGAAGCTTTCGCGCAGTCTCTCCATCGTCTGGTCGCGGGAGGCGTCGTTGATGATGATTACTTCCAGATGCGGGTAATCCATTCGCAACAACGAACCGACACTGGCCACGATGCACATCTCTTCATTGCGAGCCGGCACCAGCAAACTGATCGGGGGCGTGAAGGGCGACAACCTAAGCCCCTCCACGCGAAGACCCTCCAGCCGGTACTGATGAATCGTGTTCTTGTAAATGGCGACCACGAGCAACCCCAGGTTAATCATGTTCGAGACCAGGTAAAAGACGAACAGACTGTCATTCGAGATTGTGAGAAAGCGCACCATCAGCGCCTGCCCGCGGCTGCCGCTGCAACCTTGCCGGGAGCAGCAAAGTGTTCGCGCACCCGTGCCGCCACATTTTCGACACCGGCAGATCCGGGGACGCGATCAACCACGTCTCCCAACCCATCCAATGCCTCCTCCAACGATCCACAACGCTCCAACTCCGAAAGAAAGGCTTGCAGGGCGTAGTCGTCTTGTGTGGCCACGACCTTCTCCAGAATTTCTTCTTTGCCTTGATGCATCCGGGCCAGTGTCCACGCGGCTCTCTGCCTTACGTGGCGATTCAAATCGCACAGGGCGCGAAGCAACACATGAATCTTTCCCGCGTGCTCGAGGGAGCTCATGGCGATCACTGCGCGCAGACGAACGAACCACTCCGCATCCACCGCCAAAGTCGAGAGCACGGGAAAGGAAATCTCCGGCTGGACTTTCGCCAGGGCGCGGGCCGCCGACGCACGAACCTCGGGAAGCGGATCTGCAGCCAGGATCAGCAGCTCCTCGCCAAGGCCGGGATTGGCGAGCTCTCCGAGAACGCGCGCAATCAGTTCCCGTGCCTGCCCGCGCGCACGATCCAGATACGGCACCAGAACCTCCGGTGTATCGCGACAGCAGTTCAACAATGCGTTTTTCAGCGTATGTTCGGGAACGTGCAGCCTGTCTTCGACGAAGAGATTGAGCAGAGGCAGCGCCGCCTGAGCTGATGAGATTCGCCCGAGCCCCCGTACCGCCGCGACCCGGGTCTCTTCCGAAGAAGACTCGAGGGCCTCGACGAGTGCCGGCACCGCTTCCGGTGCTCGCGTTCGTCCCAGTGCAAGTAGCACCGAGCGCCGGTGCCAGCCCTCCGAGGAACGCGCCTCGCGGATGCGCACATCCAGCAGCCCGCTGTTTCGCAGGCAGGCGAGAAACGCGGGCAACTGCTCTTTGGAACAAACTTCGATGCTGTCCAGCAAAATGTCTTCCACAATCTGGCAATCGAGAACGTCCAGCCGCCACGACGAACTTGGAATCTCTCCCGACAGAATTTCTGGCCACTGCTCGCGGAGGGTAACCGTGCGCCGGTTCAGCCGGCTGAAATATCGACTGCGATACCAGCGTCGAAACACGATGAAGGCAATCAAGAGAAAGATCCCCATCAACGAAACCAAAATCGCCCTGGCGATGAGCCAGGCGAGGCCCAGATCCGCAAACCAGCTAGAACCGGATGCCATAGCTCAATCCAAGGCTGGTCTGGGTTTGGCCGTGCTCGCGATCTTGCCGGGCGACAAAGCCGGTCACGTCCTGCCTCTCGGCGAAGCGATAGCGCAATCCGCCGCCGTAGGTGCGGGCTGACAAGCGGCCGATTTGATCCACCTGGGCGAAGTTCTCAGCGCCCACGGCAAACAGCACATTTCCAGAAAGTCTTCGGAATAGCGGAAATCCAAGCTTTGCCGACCCGGAAGGAACCCAATCCGCCGCTCCTTCGCTGAATTGGGTACGAGCTCCCGTAGCAGACAATGTCCACGTCCACTCCTTGGGCAGGTAAAAGATCTGGGTTGTGTTCAGGGCGACGACTTGCGCCCCCCGATACCAAAGCGAATGCTCCTGGTAGGAACTCTCCAGCCCCTTGATGACCGAATTCGAGAATCGAAAACCGTGCCCATATTCGAAGAGCACCTCGCGTTCGGGCACGACATCCTGCGGATTGGCTCCCGCACCCAAAACGCGCACCCAATTGTTTTTGTGGAACGCGTAAGCAGCGTCAGCCCAAATCTTCACCGCATTCTCGCCAAACAGGTGATACGGGCTGATCCCGAATCCCGTGGTCCACCGCTCCTCCCAGTGCACCGTCAGGGTCACAGTTTCGACTTGCGCATTCTCGGTATAGCTGAAGAAGTCCGCTTCTTCGCCAATTCGGAGCTCGTATCTGGACGCAACCGTCAGATCCGCCAATCCGCTGATCGCACTTCGATTGGCGGGGTCATGGTTCAGGACAGCCTGAAACTGCGCCCGGGCCTCGGGAGTCCGCTGCAGCAGTGAAAGCACGCGGGCCCGTCGCAGCAGGATTTCCGCGTTCTGTGAATCGGCGCTGCGAGCCCTGTCCAGGGCCGCCAGCGCTTGCGAGTATTTCTGCTGCCAAAGGAGAACATCGGCGAGACCGATGAGCACATCCTCATCATTCGGGAACGCCTCGAGCACGAGTTGGTACTCGGTCTCGGCCTCTTGCCAACTCCCGCTCCATGCCAGCAGGCGTCCTCGCCAGGCGTGAGCCTCCATATCGGCTGGAACCTCCATCAAACGGTGGTCCACGATAACCAATGCGGCGGGAATCTGATGCTGCTCCACGGCAGTCTGCACCTGATCTATCCAGTCTTCTTGCGCCAGCACCGGGATGGAAAACAGCACCAGCCACGCCGTTCCCATGAGCGCGAGAACGGATGTCTTGTGGCACGAAGACAACCTGTTAGAAATCACGCTCTCTCCCCTCGGCCCGGGTTTCTGGCTCGTGTATGAGGCTTTAACAGCCGCGGAACCGTGCGCCCGATTCCAACCGGAGATCGGCGAACACACTACTCGCGCGGGCTACGGCGTACCTGGAACATCGGTAGGAACGACTCGCTCAAACACGTAACGGAAGTAACTCAGCCAGTCCATTGACTGGGGCGGTGGAATTCTCGCCAGAATAATTTCGAGGGCAACTAGCCTTAGGCAATGGCGTAATTTGAATTTCTCTGCGCACTCTGCGGTCAAAGGCTGTTGCTCGTGTGGCTACTACGCGGAGGAAAAGCCGGGGAGGTCGCGGAGAAATTCAAACTCAGCAACTACCTGGCTTCAGAAGTAGTCGATGTGCACGAGAACCCGCGACTTGCCTTCGATGGTGGGGAGAATCACTTCGTAATCGGTCCACCGAATTCCAGGAACTCCCGAGGCGTTTCGAATCCTCCGAAGCGAAACCAGGGTAAGCCCGGAAATCGGCAACTCCGAATCGATTTCAATCTGCTCTCCACTAGCAATCGGTTTCGGAAACCAGCGCAGTTGGTAGCGCGCCTTCCAGAAGCGAGCATAGTCCGTCATGTTCTCCACCAAAATATCCTTGGGCAGTCGAGCGAGGAGGTCACGCTCGGCCTGGAGCTTATCTTGCGAGTTGTTGCTATGAATCAACAGCACGGAAACTGCGCCGTTCTCTGCATTTTCTTCGATTGTCTCCAGCATCGCAGGAATGCGGTCCAGCAGCGGAGGGAGTTGCTCGTCCTCGAAGGTAACTGGAAATTCGAATATCTTTGCGGGTTCCGTCATCCCCAGATCAAAATCCAGTTCATAGGGAAAGTTCGTGAGTACGTCGGCAGCCGTGAACGAGGAGTCGAACTCGTATCCGCAGCGTACCAGCGCCTCCGGGAGAAAAGGGGGCACGCGCAAGTGTCCCGCTCGAAAAAAGACGGTGTTGTGTCCCTGGAGTTCACCATCCAGCAGGCTCTTGCTCACGCAGACTTCTCCGAGCGTGGTCGCATCTTTCGCCGGATCGTCTCGTGTGGCGCGCGCATGATAGTCCGGATACTGTTCTTGTCCGGTTCCCAGCGGCACCTTGTTGAATAGCATGGAGTGGATCACGGTGTGGCTCTCAATGTCGCTTCCGTGAACCAACTCGCGCAATACATCGAGCGACTGACTGAAGAAGAAAGCCTTGCTGTTTACATCGTCCAGGTACTTGGTTTGCACAAAGAAGGTGCTGGAAGTGCCCGCGCTCTTTTCGAAATCGGCGAAAGCGAGCATCGGCTTGAACGAATATTCCCAATCAACGTCGTGTGAAAGCATTAAGACCGAGCGCTTGCCCTGCGGAATTGTGCCCAGGCGAATGCCAGTGTCCGAGTAGGTTTCGTACCAGGAACGCAATATCAGGAGCCACACGTCGGTTCCAGGTTCGAATCCGTTGACGTACAGTCGCTGCGCCTCGTAATCGCGATTCTGCTGGTTCCGCCGCACCACGTCGTTCAGCGCAACGCCAATAAGATAGGTATGGCCCCGTCCAACATCGTGCCTCACCATCGCAGCGGAACCATCTTCGAACCGTCCCAACACTTTCGCTCCCGTTGTTATTTGGTAGCCATTCGTCCAGACGACCTCCTTGATCGCAGCAGAACCAAGCGGAACTTCTTTTTCTTCCGCGCGGTTCAAGTAATGGAACACCGGATCGGACGCTTCGGGATTCTTCGCATCGAAAATGATCGTATGTCGCGTACGGAGAGGAACGACCGCATCGAAGCCGAACAGCGGTCTGAACCCACCCCAGAAAACATCCTGCGCGAAGACGACGCCTCCATGCATCACAAACTCAGTAATCGCCTTTGCTTGAGTTGCGTCGAACGTCGTCGCATCGACCTCGGGATACAACAGGAGGAGCTTGTGACCCAAGGCGGTGTGCAGATCGCGAGTCACGAAGAACGGAATCCCCATCGCCTTCAGGCATCGCACCGGCGACTCCGCTTCCTGGCCGGACTTTGTCAGGAGAATCGCAACCTGAGATGGCGCGCTTTCCGGAAACAATTTGGCCGGGTCACCCGTGGCGGCCTGCGGCTTATTCGTAATATGCAACGGGGCAGGGTGAAGGCTCTTATGACTGCTACCGCCCAGTCCCGTCTGCCGATAGATCGCACCTGCGACCAGGCAAGTCAGCGCGAGAACGACGATGAATCGCAGCGTTCTCACGGGTTCGCTTTCTCGAACACTGAATCTGACACTGCGAGAATTATAGGAGCGTGTCGCGCCCTCTGGTTCAGCCCGATAGCTTACGGAAGGGAGGGTCCCAAATTGATTTCGACCGAATTGAAAATGCAACACTCGATTTCACCTACCCAGCTACGGGTAAGAGATTAAGGTACGCGAGATTCTGGACGCAGGCGCGTAGACTCTGCACGACGTTCCGTAAGACTCGATGAAGCTCTCAGAAGGACATGGCCCAATAGGGTGGTTACCAGTGGTTACTACCTTCTATTACGGTCTCGCCATTGTGCAGTTTGGGGTACTGGCCTATCTTCAGACCATGAACTACGGTAATGAATCAGCGATGGTCGCCCCCAAGATCAACCCCCTGCCCAGCAACGTTACGCCGGGCGCGCGCAAGTCAACCCCAACCATGCAGTCTGCATTCTGGACCGCATTCGTAGTTCTGGTGTTCGCCGCAGTCGCTATGGCTGCCGAGCTTCCCGAAGCCCCCAGCAGCGTTATGCGGGGCAACGCGGCCATCATGGTCGCGACGGTGCAGGCTCCGGCCTCCAAGATTGTGATGGTCGCACCCGAGACGAAGACGATCGACAAGAAATTTATCGGCCTGGCAATCATGTCGAGTGGCAGCACGTTCGCCGATTCCTACACCACGCTGTTCGCCCGCGAAAACTGGCTCGCCGGCAAAAAGGGCGTCTGCAACGTAGAAGTTGAATCGGCTTATTTGTATGGAACTCACCCGACCGTCGCACGCGCCTACGCGGTCGCATCAGTGAAGAGCTTGGGATCCGTGGCTGCGTCGTACTATCTTCGCAAGCACCATAGCAGGTTTTGGAGCATGCCCCTGATCACCAACTCAATCATGAGCCTGCAGGGTGTGGGCCAGAACATGGCGACCTGCAACTAGTCGAGTATTCGAGATTAGGTTGCTGCTGGACAGTACTACTGGACGATCAGAGTCACGGGAACCGAATGCTGCAGAGTTCCAGAGGTTCCGGTCACGGTGATGGTGCAGGTCCCGGGCGTGGTTCCAGACTTTGGCGGCGTCGTGATTCCGGTTCCACCCCTGCCGAAGTGCTCTGCCGAGCGAGCTACTATGTAGCCCTAACATCTCAGGGAAGTTGCCTTCGAATCGGGCGAGGTTATTCGCAGAAGGTAAGATTGAGCTGCGACTGGATTCTGGAATCGTGTCCCGCTCTTAAGCACGACGCGAGTGGCGCTGGCGTAACTTCGATGTCTGGCGAATGCTGGAATTCAGATTTGGATAACCGGTTCACGTACTCCGCTTCAAATCCTCCGCCTCAAGTCCTCCGCTTACCCAGGAACAATGCAGCACCCGGCAGGAGGGCCACAGTCGGCAGTACCGTCCAATTGAACAAACCGAGGAGCACGTAGAGCCAACCGGGCCGATCCAGGCGGCCGGTAAGCCCCATCCATATCAGGCCCAGACAGACCAGCCCGAACATCGTGAAAGCCGGAAACAGCGCCGCGGCCACCCGAGTAACAAAGTTCCCACCTCTTCGCGTGGAAAGAAACCCGCCCACGGCTCCGGCCAGGGGCAAAAAGGTCAGCCAGGGTACGTAGAACAAGACCGGCATTCTCCCCACCCACAAGATGTATGGCCGTGGACCCACATGCCGGAGGATCATCAGAGATCCCATTGCGGCTACAAGACTGACCAGCGCAGGCATCCAGAATGTTGCGGTTCGTCGGTTCATATCACCCGTGCTGTGGGCAAGAACTCAACAGCACTTACAGATAAGCGTAATCTCTTAGTGAACGTTGTCCCGCACGTCGTCGGCAGGCATCTCTGCATTCTCCAGCTTCGTCAGTTCGCTGGCCAGCCAGGTTTGCAATGAGGTGAGGTCTTCCTCGGGAACGAAAGAGAAACGAACGCCAGCGCGACTCTTCCCGTCCGTATTTACCACCGCTCCCGAGAGATAAATCAGGCTCTTCGTCCCCGGAAGTGAAAACAGCGCGGTGACCTTTTGATCGAGGTCCAGGGACTGTTTGCACTGCAGCGCGATCCCGCCGATGCTGATGTCGCTGATTCTGGCTTCGAATCTTCTGCCTTCGATCATTCTGACAACTACCGGGATATCGACGGCGACGCGAGCCGAACGCCGCCGATTTTGCAGCATGGTTCCATACGCAGCCCGCATGCAGCGCCGCGCATGGTCAACGTCCATCGGCTTGTGGATCATGAAATTTGCCCCGGCCAGCAACGCGTACGCTTCGGAATCCTGATCGACCATGGCCACGATGGTGGAGTTGCTGTTGGGTGACGATCTACGGGCAGCGCATACGACGCGATTGGGATCGTGTACGCCACTCCAGTCCACGATCACGGTGTCGAGCCGGCGGTGGGTCACTGCGCGGAGAGCGCTGTCAAGTTCGCCGCAGACCTCGGTCTTGATGGCAAAGCTATCCAGAATCTGATTCATCACGCCCAGTAACTGCGCGTCACTGGAGAAGAGAAGACCGTCGAGTCGTACTTGTTCTTTGATCATACCTTGTGATCTCGGTGCAAATCGATGGCCAATCGGAATCCGAAGTGCAACTTACTGAGTGCTCGCGACTTGTTGGTGTACCTGCGTACTTTCGCCAATCGCACTCTGTCGGAGGACTGGAATAATGTTTGTAGCGCAGACAACGATAACAGCGAATAAAACAGGCCCTGCCAGTTCGGAGACCAGACTGGCGCGGCGGCAATGCCAATGCCAGGCTAGGTGATCCTCCCCGTACACTGGCTTCTCGCCTACGCTCTTGTGATACATTGGGATAACTAGTTTGTTACCCCGGAAACCAACCCATTTACGCTGTTTAAACACAAACGGTGGAGCGGTAGAGATGACCGGACTAATCGACTTTGGCGCAGCCGACAAGCTTGTCGCCTCTTTCCTTGCCGTCGCGGTAGGTGCGACCCGCTGTAACTTAGCGAGAGAGATTCATCTTCGGGTACTCAATGAGCAAGCCAAATATCTTCACACTACTCGCGATTGATGACGATCCACAGACCTTGTCGCTTCTCGCCGACGCCCTCGGGGACGAGGGACTGGACATACTGACGGCCGACAATCCGGAATCTGGTTTCGCATTGTTCCTGCAAGCCCGGCCCAGAATCGTACTGCTGGATTTGCTCATGCCGGGAATCAGTGGCATGGACCTGCTGAAGCGCATCATCGCTTTCGATCCCGCCGCGAATGTGATTGTAATTTCAGGACACTATTCGGCGGAATCCGCCATGGAAGCGATCCAGCAGGGAGCGTGCGACTATCTGACCAAGCCACTTGATCTTCAAAGACTCCGGCATCGAATCGCGAGTTTCCTGGCGGAAGCTGAAATCCGCCGCAGGACTTTACTCCTGGATCAGGAACTGGTGCAGGCCTGCCAATTTGAAGGCATTGTGAGCCGCAGTCCGCTGATGCTCGAGGTGTTCGGCAAAATTCGCCGCGTCGCTCCCCATTTCAAGACCGTCCTTGTTAGCGGCGCTACCGGCACCGGCAAGGAACTGGCTGCACGAGCCCTCCATCGCCTGAGAGCATCCGCACCCGGGCCGTTTGTTGCCTGCAATTGCTCGGCTCTGGTCGAGACTCTGCTTGAGAGTGAGCTGTTCGGTTACGTAAAGGGAGCATTCACCGGCGCGATCCAGGACCGCGCCGGGCTTTTTGAAAACGCGGACGGGGGTGTGATTTTTCTCGACGAGATTGGAGATCTCTCGCTGGGCGCTCAAGCCAAGTTACTGCGCGTTTTGCAGGATCACAACGTTCGAAGAGTAGGCGCGTCTTCTTCGCGGAACGTCGATGTGAGGGTCATCGCTGCCACCAATCGGGACTTGAGGAAAATGGTGCGCGACGGTCAATTTCGCGAAGATCTGTATTACCGCCTGGCGGTGGTTGAAATTGCTCTGCCGCCCCTGGCCAACCGGCGGGAGGACCTGCCCCTGCTGCAGCGCTACTTTGTCGAACGCTACTCCGCGGAATACAAGAAGCAGATCTTCGGCTTAACCCGGAGAGCGCAGGGCATGATGGCCACTTATCCCTGGCCGGGTAACATCCGCGAACTGGAGAACGTCATCGGCAACGCCTGCATGATGATCGACGGCAAGTTTATCGATACCAACGATCTTCCCGAGAGACTGCGCGCCCCCTTCACGGGCGACTCGATTATTGATGAAGATCTTCTTTCGCTCGATGAGGTGCAGAGACGCCATGTCATGCGGGTGCTCGATCGCGTTGGAGGCAACAAGGCGCGGGCAGCGGAGATTCTTGGACTGGGGCGGGCGACGATCTACCAACTGTTGTCGAGAATGAAGCTTGAAGGGAAAGATGTGAGCGCCTGACGCTGGGCTTCTCTGCCTTTTGCGCAAGCGCCGGCAACTCACAGATAATTGCAATCTGATTCTTACGCCTCCCCGAGTCTGTGAGTACTTCTCGTATGCGCGGAAGACGGAAGCTATGTCCGGATTCTGGACACACGACCCACGGGGTCCCGGCCCAACCTACTCAAAATACAATGTGCCCACGAAAAAAGCGTGGCAGTCAAAGTGCATCGGCGCCATAGATGACATCAGACATGGCATTTGAGTGTTTGCTGGTCTCCCGGGACCCGAGCGTAGTTGGTACCATGAATCGATTGCTCGGGAACTTGTCGATCTGTACAAACGTCTGCCTGAACTCCTCACAGGCCTTCGACCAACTGTCGGAAGGAAGCACCGACTTGCTCGTCATAGACTGTGAAGTCATTGACTGCGAAGTCATGAACCGCGAAGTCGCCGACCGCGAAAACGACTCGGTCGATCTGCTTCACCAAATCCAGAAATCCGGCAGGTGGCAAAAGCCCACCGTGATCGCCGTTTCACCGGGAGACTCGCCCGTGCCGGGGGCGCACGTAGTGCTTCGGAAGCCGGTCACGGAAGAGTCCGGCGTCATGTCGCTGAAGGCTGCGTATTCCAGAATGTTGTACGACTATCGTCGCCACGCCAGGTACGCACTGATGAATACGGTGCAGGCGACCAACGGCAACACCCAGCCAGCCGACCTCACGCTCACCGATATTGGCGACGGGGGAGTAGGCTTCTCCAGCAAAAAGGCTTTCGCTATCGGAGATACGCTCAGCTTTCACTTGTTGCTGCCTGGCACCCAGAGGCCCATCTACATTGAAGCACGCGTGCAATGGACGCGAGACTACGGAGCCGCGGGCTGCGAGTTTCTCCACATTCCGCCGGCTGATCTTAGCGTGCTGCACGGTTGGCTGCAGAGCAAGACCCAGATCAAGAAGCCGCTGGTTGAGATGTGACAAGCGACAGGAACCAGACGACCAGCCGAGGCGCACCGCAGGCGGGCCCCCGACCTCACTAAGCAGCCTTTATTAAGCGGCCTTTGTCATCCTCCGCCATAAATGACATAGTGATATAGTTATGACATTTGTGCGGGGAGTGACATGACTCAGGAAACCAGAATCAAAGTAAACCAGAACGGGCGGGTCGTCATCCCCGCGTCTTTCCGGAAGGCGCTTGGAATCAATGCCGGAGACGAAGTCGTGCTGCGCATGGAGGACGACGAATTGCGCATCACCACCGTCAAGCGGAGGCTGGAGCGCGCCCAGCGCCTGGTTCGAAAGTACGTTAAGCCGGGCACTTCGCTCGTGGACGAACTACTCGCCGAGCGCGGGCGCGAGGCTCGACGCGAGGGCCGAAATGAGTAGCGTTGTGCTCGACGCGTCGGCGGTCATCACCGCGCTCAATCAAGAGGGAGGCGCGGATCGATTAACCCCAGATCTTCTGCGCAACGCGGTAAGCAGCACGGTGAATCTGGCCGAAGTTCAAAGCAAGCTCGTCGATCGGGGCGTGCCGGCGGATGAAGCCTGGAGAGTCACCCTGAACTCAGTTCGCGAGGCCATACCCTTCACCGCCGGACACGCTAAGACCGCCGGCGACCTGATCGCTAAGACCCGCGCCTTGGGGCTCTCCCTGGGCGACCGGGCTTGTCTCGCTCTGGCGCTCGCGCTCAACGCACCGGTCTACACGGCCGACAGATCATGGAAGAAGCTGAGACTGGGCATTCGAATTCACGTCATCCGATAACTGCAGTAGTTTCCTGCGAGGAGTGAATCTGATCTTCTCGCTAACCCCTCGGCAGGCTCAGGCAGGTCCCTGCTGTCCAGTCGGGCAAAGCTCGGCAGTCCGCCGACGCAAGTTCGTTGCTCCAAGGGCGAAAACGCACATGCTGCCCGCTCCGGTAGATACCCCGCGCGGAGCGTTGGAGCGCGCGGCACGCACTTTATGGACGCCGACCGTACACGACATCGGACCGAATTCAGCGCGCCCTGGCGGCCAGTTAAACCGGTTTAACGATGAGATGTAAGTTGTTGTAGCAGAATGAGTTACGCGGCGACTACTGCACAGCCCTTAAACCTCGAAACTGTTCCGGATTCATGCCCTTAGAACCGACCTGCACCATTCCCGGTGCACAGAGTATCCGATCGAGGTCTTGACTTTTGCCCAGGAACGGAGCGCTTTCCAGGTTCCGGCAAGGTGCGGATTCTCGTTCTGCGGCGCCCCATACAATATCCGACGGCCCTCATTCGTCTACACCAGCAGATGAACGACGCGGCGAGCGCGCAACCTAGCCTGGAGCGAATGGCATTCGAACGGATGGCAATCGAAGACCAGCGCATCTCTGAAGTGGTGCAGCGGGAGCAATCCCGGCTGCGCAACTTCATTCGCCGGCGGGTGCCCGATCCGCTGGACGCGGAGGACATTTTGCAGGACGTCTACTACCGTCTGGTGGAGGCGAACCGGTTGCTGATGCCGATCGAGCACGTGACCGGCTGGCTGTTTCGCGTGGCGCGGAATCGCATCACTGATCTTTTCCGCAAGAAAGAGCCGGAGCACTTCAGCGAGATCGAGCGGGTAGACGAGGACAACGAGTTGCTGCAGTTCGAAGATCTGCTGCCATCGCCGGACGCGGGACCGGAGGCGCTTTACGCGCGCGGCGTGCTGCTCGATGAACTGGAGCGCGCGCTCGACGAGTTGCCGCGGGAACAGCGCGCCGTGTTTATGGCGCACGAGTTTGAAGGCCGCAGCTTCAAAGAACTCTCGGCTGAAACCGGCGAAAGCGTGAATACTCTGCTGTCGCGCAAGCGGTACGCGGTGCTGCATCTGCGGGAGCGATTGCAGCGCGTGTACGACGAATTTACGAAATGAGGGAGTGATGGGAGTGAGCTCTCGAGCCGACGTCATCCCGAGCTTAGCCGTTCTTCAGGCGGAGCGAGGAGCCTCCCTGAGCGAAGCCGAAGGGATCTCGCGGGCAGCGAACGACGACTCTCAATGAAGGGGAAATGAATATGAGAAAAAGATGGTTCTGGATAGCACCGCTGGCGATTGTGGCGATTCCGCTATTTATCTTCGTGGGCGGCGAAGTGGTGATGCACTTGTGGAACTGGCTGCTGCCGCCGCTGTTCGG